>Ga0194111_10000411_pt1 | contig 52809 bp, 45 predicted proteins | sample TA2KigC300mmetaG_FD_146194 | JGI IMG/M metagenome (GOLD analysis project Ga0194111, IMG submission 146194) | Freshwater microbial communities from Lake Tanganyika, Tanzania - TA2015033 Kigoma Deep Cast 300m | ecosystem: Environmental > Aquatic > Freshwater > Lake | place: Tanzania: Lake...
TCAACCCTCTAGCCTTCCCGGACAATGGCCCGTCCGTCCTGGAGTAGCAGTATGAGCGGTGAGGAGCACCGGCCATGTTGCTGATGATCGACAACTACGACTCCTTCACCTTCAACCTGGTGCAGTACTTCGGCGAACTGGGGGTCGAGGTGCGGGTATTCCGCAACGACCGGATCGGCCTGGACGAGATTGCTGCCCTGAAGCCGGATCACATCGTGATATCGCCCGGCCCCCACACACCTACGGAGGCGGGGATTGCGGTTGCGGCGATTGCCGAGTTCGCCGGGCGTGTCCCCATCCTGGGCGTCTGCCTGGGCCATCAATCCATCGGCCAGGCCTTTGGTGGACGGGTGGTGCGCGCTCGCGAGGTGATGCATGGCAGGACCTCAGCGGTCCACCACCTGGGCAGCGGGGTATTCACCGGCCTCGCGAACCCCTTCGTCGCCACCCGCTATCACTCCCTGGTGATCGAGAAGCGGACCTTGCCGGACTGCCTGGAGATGACCGCTTGGACCCGGAGCCCGGACGGTTCACCGGATGAGATCATGGGGGTGCGGCACAAAGGGCTGCCGGTGCAGGGGGTGCAGTTCCATCCCGAGTCCATCCTGAGCGAGCATGGTCACGACATTCTGCGCAGTTTCATTGAGGGGAAGTAGGAAGGTCGGCAGACCCGTTGGGCAGAAGGGCCTTTGGGAAACCCCGAGAGCGGCCATCCGGCCCTAGCGCAAGATCGACCACAACCTGAGAGTGCTCCCACGGCCGGCGGCACGGGCGCCGCTCCCGCCGACGCGCGGCCGCGGCCGTCCCGGTTGGACGAGAGCACGGAGTGAGGCACCATGACAGCGAAGCTCGACCCGACGAAGCTGGCCGACTGGGAGATCGCGGAGGCGGCCGAGGCGTCGATGAAGACCTTCAGCCAACTCGGCCAGGAACTCGACCTGCAGAGCGACGAGTTGATCCCCTACGGCAAGTGGCTGGGCAGGGTCGACTACCGAGCCGTCCTCGACCGCCTCGCGGCAGCTCCGCAGGCTAAGTACATCGACGTGACCGCCATCACACCCACTCCGCTGGGCGAGGGCAAGACCACGTCGGCCATCGGGCTCATCCAGGGCCTGGGCAAGCTAGGTAAGAAGGTCACCGGCGCCATCAGACAGCCGAGCGGCGGCCCGACCTTCAACATCAAGGGCTCGGCCGCCGGCGGCGGGCTCGCCCAGTGCATACCGCTCACCCCCTTCTGCCTGGGGCTGACCGGGGACATCGACAGCATCACCAACGCCCACAATCTGGCCATGGTGGCGCTCACCTCACGCATGCAGCACGAGCGCAACTACGACGACGCCCGGCTGGCCAAGAGCAACCTGACCCGGCTGGACATCGATCCGGAGCGGGTCGAGCTCCGGTGGGCCATGGACTTCTGTGCGCAGTCACTACGCAACATCGTGATCGGCCGGGGCGGGAAGATGGACGGCTACGAGATGGAGTCGGGGTTCCAGATCACCGTCTCCAGCGAGCTCATGGCCATCCTGGCGGTTGCCACGGACCTGGCCGACCTGCGCCGGCGCATCGGCAAGATCATCGTTGCCTACAGCAAGTCGGGGAAGCCGGTCACCACCGCCGACCTGGAGGTCGACGGGGCGATGACGGCCTGGATGGCCGACAATCTGAACCCGACGCTGATGCAGACACTGGAAGGCCAGCCGGTTTTCGTCCATGCCGGGCCCTTCGCCAACATCGCCATCGGGCAGAGCTCGATCATCGCCGACCGGCTGGCGACGAGGCTCTCCGACTACCACGTGACCGAGAGCGGGTTTGGGGCCGACATCGGGTTCGAGAAGTTCTGGAACCTCAAGTGCCGGTACTCGGGCGTGGAGCCGAACGCGATCGTGGTCGTCGCCACCATTCGGGCGCTCAAGATGCATGGCGGCGGCCCGGAGGTGAAGCCGGGGATCCCGCTCGACGCCGCCTACCGGGAGGAGAACCTGGAGCTCCTCGAGAAGGGCTGCGAGAACCTGATCGCTCACATCGAGACGGTGAAGAAGAGCGGCGTCCGGCCGGTGGTCTGCGTAAATGGCTTCTACACCGATACCCCGGCGGAGACCGCCCTCGTACGCAGGATCGCCGAGGAGAACGGCGCCCTGGCGGCAGTATCGGAGCACTGGCTCGAGGGCGGCGAAGGGGCCATCGAATTCGCCGAGGCGGTCATCGAAGCCTGCAGAGAGAAGCCGAACTTCAGACTCCTGTACGAACTGAGCATGCCGCTGCGGCAGCGGATCGACCTGATTGCCCGCGAGGTGTACGGCGCCGACGGCGTCTCCTACACGGACCAGGCGCAGAGGCGCCTGGACCAACTCGAGGCCGACCCGGACATCTCGCAACTCGGTACTTGCATGGTGAAGACGCACTTGAGCCTGTCGCACGATCCCAGCCTCAAGGGGCGCCCGCGAGGTTGGACCCTGCCCATCCGGGACATCCTGGTGTACAAGGGCGCCGGCTTCGTGGTGCCGGTGGCCGGCACCATCACGCTGATGCCGGGGACCGCCTCCAGCCCCGCCTACCGGGGCATCGATGTGGACGTGGACACCGGCAAGGTGAGGGGACTGTTCTAGGGAGTGCGGGTAGAGCGGAGCCGGCTCCGGCCGGGCCCGGGGCGGGCTGTTCCCGGTGGGGGGGAATTGGAGGCCGAGCCATTCCGGGCGTCTAGCGCGCCGCCGGCCTACGGCTGCCACCTCCACAAGACCCTGAGCGATCTCCTGAGGTCAACCCCCTAGCCTTGGCACCGTGGCGCCCTACGTTCGCTTCGACGACCTGACTCCGGGCGCCGGGCGCTCCTTTGGGTTCGTCGGCCCGGCCGGGGTGGTGGCCGCCACCAAGGTCGCCGAGGTGGGGGAGGTGCTGGAGAGGGTCGAACAGGCCACCGCGGGCGGGCTGTGGGCCGCAGGCTTCCTCTGCTACGAGGCTGCGCCGGCCTTCGACCCGGCCTTCCGGGTTCGCCCTCCCGACGGCGGGGTGGCGGGCCGCTGTCCCCCCGCGTGGTTCGGCTTCTTCGAGGAGCAGCGGCCCGTCCCACCCCCCGAGCCGGACGGCTGGTACACGCTCGACCATTGGGAACCGACGGTGACGGCGGCCGACTACGGGGCGGCCATTGCCGCCATCAAGGACCGGATCGCCGCCGGGGACACCTACCAGGTCAACTACAGCTTCCGCCTCCGCAGCCGCCTCCGGGGCGACCCGCGGTCGTTCTACGCCGACCTGGCCGCCGCCCAGCGAGGAGCCTGGGCGGCGTACATCGACACCGACTCGCTTGCGGTGGCGAGCGCCTCACCCGAGCTGTTCTTCCATCTCGACGAGGGGGTGCTCACCTCCCGCCCCATGAAGGGGACGGCGCGGCGGGGCCGGTGGCCGGCGGAGGACCTGGCTCTGGCTGCCCGGCTGGCCCACTCCGACAAGGAACGAGCCGAGAACCTGATGATCGTCGACCTGATCCGCAACGACGTGAGCCGGATCTCCGCCTTCGGGTCGGTGGCGGTGCCCGCTCTGTTCGACATCGAGCGGTACGACACCGTCTGGCAGATGACCTCCACGGTGACCTCCCGGCTGCGGCCGGACATGCGGCTCTCGGAAGTGTTCGGGGCGCTCTTCCCCTGCGGTTCGGTTACCGGAGCACCCAAGGTCAGCACGATGGAGATCATCGCCGGGCTGGAGACATCACCGCGCGGGCCCTATTGCGGGGCGATCGGCTACGTGGCACCCGGAGGGCGACGCGCCGCGTTCAGCGTGGCGATCCGGACCGCCGTCGTCGACCCCGGCACGGGTGAGGTGGAGTACGGGACGGGCGGCGGGGTCACTTGGGATTCGACGGCCGAGGGAGAGCACGCTGAGGCCTTCGTCAAGGCGATGGTCCTGACCAGGCAACGCCCGGTGTTCGACCTGCTCGAGACGCTGCGCTGGGAGGGGGCCGGTTACTGGGAACTCGACCGCCACCTGGCCCGCCTGGAAGCCTCGGCCGCCTACTTCCGGTTCCGGTTCGATCGGGAGCAGGTGCTCACCGAACTCGAAGCGACGGCCGCCGTGTCCGGCGACGATCTCGCCCGGGTCAGGCTCACCCTGGCCGAGGACGGGACCCCGCACGCTACCGCCACGCCGCTGGAGCCCCTCCCCGAGCCGGTGCGTTTGGTGATCGACGACCTGCCCGTCGACCCCTCCGACCCAATGCTCTACCACAAGACGACCCGCAGGGAGTTGTACGAGGATCGCCTCACCCGCCACCCGGAGGCCGACGACGTGGTGCTGGTCAACGAGGCCGGCGAGGTGACCGAGACGACCATCGCCAACGTCCTGGCCCGCCTCGACGGCACGTGGTGCACCCCCCCACTCGAGTCGGGCTGCCTCCCCGGCGTCTACCGGGAGCGCCTGCTGGAGGAGGGGATGGTGGTGGAGCGCCGGCTCACCCCTGCCGACCTGCGGGCCGCCGACGACCTGGCGGTGGTCAATTCGGTGCGCCTGCGCCGGCGGGCCGTGCTCGTCGACGAACCGGCCTGAGAGCCCACCTGCGGACTGGAACCGGCATCGCTTCGACCGCTCCCCTCCTGAGCCGACCTCCGGTCTTGGGCCCGAGGTGATTCCGCCTGAACCCGGGCCGACGGGCCGCCTTCAACAGGGCCCGCCGGCCCCCTCGCCCCCGAACCTTGCCCCCTGGGGACGCCCCTAGACTCCCCCGGAATCGGGCCGGACTAGCGAAAGGTAGGAACCGATGAACGATCGTGCCAACCCCGCGCCGTTGGGGCTGATGGGCTTCGGGATGACCACCGTCCTGCTGAACCTCCACAACGCCGGGTTCTTCACGGTGGGCGTGATGATCCTGGCCATGGGGTTCTTCTACGGGGGGCTGGCCCAGGTGATCGCCGGGATCATGGAGTTCCGCAAGAACAACACCTTCGGGATGACTGCGTTCGTCTCGTACGGGTCGTTCTGGATCACCCTCGGGTTCATCTGGGTGTTCAGCGGCGTCGGGGCCTCGGGGGGCCTCTACCCCAAGGAGAACGCCGACTACTTCGGCTGGTACTTGCTCCTCTGGGGGCTGTTCACCCTGTACATGTTCCTGAACACCCTCAACAAGAACCGTTCGCTGCAGGTTATCTTCGGGACGCTGGTGATCCTCTACGGGCTGCTCGCCATCGGCAACTGGACCGCCAACGAGACGATCATCAAGATCGCCGGCTGGGAGGGCATCGTCTGTGGGCTCTCGGCCATCTACCTGGCCGCCGCCGAGATCTTCAAAGAGACCTACGGCAGGGAGATCCTGCCCATCGGGCAGGTGAAGTAGCTCGCCGGATACCGAGGCCCCCGGGCAACCGGGGGCCTCGATGCCTCCGGTACCGTCACCAGACGCCGTCGCGCGCTGCCTCCGCCAGGAACGCCGTGTTCGCCAGCAGGCCGGCGATGGTCATCGGGCCGATGCCGCCGGGGACGGGAGTGATGGCCGAGGCCGCCTCGACCACTTCGTCGAAGCGGACGTCGCCGGCCAGGCCGGCATCGGTCTTGGTGGTCCCCACGTCGACCACCACCGCACCCGGCGCCACGTAGTCCCCCCCGACCAGACCCGGGCTGCCGGCGGCCACGATCAGGATGTCGGCGGATCGGGCCACGCCGGCGAGGTCCTTGGTCGCGGAGTGCGCCACCGTGACCGTGGCGTTGCGCGACTTGTGGCTCAACATGATCGAGAGCGGACGGCCCACCAGTTGGGAGCGGCCGACGATCACAACGTCCTTCCCCTGGACCCCGACCTCGTAGAAGTCGAGCAGGCGCAGGACCCCGCTCGGGGTGGCGGGACGAGGGGCCGGGAGATCCAGCACCATCCGGCCCAGGTTGAGGACGTGGAGGCCGTCAGCATCCTTCCTGGGGTCGATGCGCAGGAGAGCGCGATCCGTGTCCAGGTGCCGCGGGAGCGGCAGCTGGACGATGAAGGCGGTCACCTCCGGGTCGCGGTTGAGGGCATCGATGGCGGCATCGACCTCGTCCTGGGACGCATCCGCGTTCAGCCTGCGGTCGATTGACTTGATGCCCGCCTGGACCGCAGCCTTGTGCTTCATCCCGACGTACACAGCCGAAGCCGGGTCGTCGCCGACGAGGAGAGTCGCCAGACCCACGCTCACCCCGTCGACGGCCAGCGCGGCTACTCGCTCGGCGACCTCGGCGCGCTGCGCCCCCGCGGGCTCCCTGCCGGTGAGAATCCTTGCTGTCATGTCACCTCCGGCGTCTAAGCCTAGGGCAGCCGTCGGGTGCCGGAGTCCGAAAGGAACGCCGTCGCCGCGATGCGGGCGGACATCACCGGCCCCCGGCCGCTCGGTACCGGTCCAGGACGGCTGCCGCCGCCCCGAGGGTGTCGACGCTGTGCCAAGAGCGGCCGTCCTCGCCCCAGACGGCCCATTCCTCCGGCCCCACCTCACGATGTGGGAGCCGGTCCAGAAGCGACTGGATCGACCCTCCGGCCCGGTCCTCGAGGTCGGCTGCGTCCACCCAAGCGGCGGGGTACGCAGCACAGGTGGTCTGGCGAACGCCGCCGTCCACCGGGACCACGGGGTCCCGATCGAGGAGGCCGACCAGGCCCTGCAGCGTCGCCGCCCGGACCAGCGGGTGGTCCACTGCCACCAGCAGCACCGGCCGGCCGGCGGCGTGGCGCAGCGCCGCCACCAGGCCCGGGAGCGGACCACGCGGCCCGGGGCGCAGGTCGGGCACTGCCGGTATCCCGGCCAGCGGGCTGCTACGGCCCACGATCACCAGCTCGTCCACCACCGTCCGTAGGGCCCCGGCCACCCACTCGATCATCGGCACTCCGCCCACCGGGACCAGGGCTTTGTCGGTGCCCATCCGGAGCGAGCGGCCCCCGGTCAGGATGGCTCCTACCGGCCCCTGGGCCGGGCTGCGCCGCGGCCTCACGGACGGGCCGGCCTCTCGATGCGCACCGCCGAGACCTTGAGTTCGGGGATCTTGGCCACCGGGTCCAGGGACTCGTCGGAGGTCAGCAGGTTGGCAGCGCCCTCCTTCCAGTGGAACGACAGGAACACCACACCGGGCGGCACCCGATCGGTCACCCGCGCCTGGGTCCTCACCTCCCCCCGGCGGCTCCGAATGATCATAGGCTTGCCGTCGAGCACCCCGGCCGTCGCGGCGTCGGCGGCATTCACCTCGGCGAAGCCCCGGGGCTCGCGCCAGGCCAGGCTCTCGCTGCGCCGGGTCATGGTTCCCGAGTGATAGTGAACCAGGATGCGACCGGTGGTGAGGATGAGCGGGTACTCGTCGTCAGGCTGCTCGGCGGGGAGGGCGGCCCGGACCGGGTGGAAGAGGCCCCGGCCCCGGGTGAAGGCCGTGGTGTGGAGGATCGGCGTCCCCGGGTGGCCGGGGGCCGGGCACGGCCACACCAGGCTCTCGCCCTCCAGCCGCTCGTGGCCGATGCCGCGGTACTGGGGCGTCACCTGACCCAGTTCGGCCATGATGTCGGCCGTCGACCCGAACCTCCAGCGAGGACCCCCCTCCCTCCCCAGCCGGGCCGCCACCGCCTCGGCCAGGCGTCCCACGATCTCCCAGTCGGGCCGGGCCTGACCCGGGGCCGGCACCACCGGGGCCAGCAGCTGTACCCGCCGCTCGGTGTTGGTGAAGGTGCCGTCCTTCTCCAGCGAGGAGGCCGCCGGCAGGATCACGTGGGCCAGGAGGGCCGTCTCCGAAGGGAAGATGTCCTGCACAACCAGCAGGTCCAGGGAGCGCAACGCCTCCTCGACGTGGGTCAGGTTGGGGTCCGAGATCATGGGGTTCTCCCCCATCACGTACATCGCCCTGACCCGGCCCGCAGTGGCCGCCCGCATCATCTCCACCACTGTGAGCCCGGGGCTCTCCGGGAGATGGCTCACCCCCCAGGCGGCGGCCACCGCCGCCCGCTTCTCGGCGTCGGCCACCGGCTGGTAGCCCGGGAGGACGTTGGGCAGCGCCCCCACATCGCAGGCGCCCTGGACGTTCGATTGCCCTCGCAACGGGTTTACCCCGGTGGCCGGCTTGCCCAGGTGCCCGCAGAGCATGGCCAGGTCGGCCAGGGCCCGCACCAGATCGGTGCCGTTGCTCCGCTGTGTGATCCCCATCGCATAGAGGATCGAGGATCGGCCGCGCCCCCGCGGCCGCTCGTCGCCGCCAGCCGCCCTCGCTCCGAGGGCGTATACCCGAGCCGCCTCTTCGATCAGCGCCGCCGGTACCCCGGAGGCCAGCGCCGCCACCTCTGGCGGGTGCTCGCGGACGGCGGCGGCGAGGGCTTCAAACCCCTCGGTGCGCTCGGCGATGAATGCCGGGTCCTCCCAGCCACCGCGCAGGATGACGTGCATCATGGCGAGGAACACGAAGACGTCCATGCCCGGGCGCGGCTGCAGCCAGAGGGTGGCGTGGTCCACCAGAGGTATGCGGCGGGGGTCGATGATCACCAGCGAGGCCCCCCGCTTGACGGCCCGCACCACCTCGTAGCCGATCACCGGGTGGGATTCCGCCGTGTTCGACCCGGTGATCAGGAGGCAGTCGGCCTCCCGGATCTCCCTGATGGGATTGGTCATGGCCCCGCTGCCGAACGCCGCCCCGAGCCCCGCGACTGTGCTGGCGTGGCATAGCCGGGCGCAGTGGTCAACGTTGTTGGTGCCGATGCCGGCCCGCATGAGCTTCTGGAAGAGGTAGTTCTCCTCGTTGGTGCAGCGCGCCGAAGCCAGGCCGGCGACGGCGTCCGGGCCGTGCTCGGTCACCACGGCCGCCAGCCGGTCGGCCACCAGGCCGAGAGCCACCTCCCACGACACCGGCAGGAAGGCTTCGGTGTCCGCCTTGCGGCTCCCCAGCGGGCTCGTGTCCGGCATCTCCCACGGATCGGTGGTGAGGCCGGCACGGTAGGCCAGGTCGCGGCGCACCAGAGGCCGAGTCAGACGATCGGGGCTCGACACGAAGTCCCAGCCCGAGCGGCCCTTGGCACACAGGAACTCCCCGTTCACCGGGGCGCCGGGGTAGCCCGCTGCATAGACGATCTGCCCCTCGGCAAGGGCGTACTCGATGCCGCAGCCCACCCCGCAGTACCCACAGATCGTCCGCACCCGAGCGAACTCCGCTTCGCGGCCCCGACGCAGGCGGGTGACGGGTCGCAGGGCTGCGGTTGGGCAGACCTGCACGCAGCTACCGCAGAAGACGCAGGCCGATTCGATCAGATCGCCGTCGAACGGGGTGGCCACGTGGCTCTCGAAGCCCCGCCCGGCGAAGTCGATGGCGTTGACCCCCACCACCTCGTCGCAAACTCTCACGCACTTGCCGCACAGAATGCAGTACTGGTGGTCCCGGACGAAGAACGGGTTGTCGTCCTGGTACAGGGAGCGATGCACCTCGGTGGGGTGGGTGGACTCGGTCACTCCGACTGCGGCGGCGTAGCGCTGCAGGTCGCAGGCCCCGTCGGCCTCGCAGGTCGAACAGGCCAGCGGGTGCTCGGAGACGAAGAGGTCGATGATCTCCCGGCGCATGGCCCACAGCCGGTCGCCGACGGTGGCCACGACCATGCCGTCCCGGCAGGCGAGACCGCACGCCGGCACCGGCTTGGGCATCCCCTCGACCTCGACCAGGCAGAGCCGGCAGCCTCCGGATGGGCGCAGTTCCGGGTGATGGCACAAGCGAGGGATGTCGATGCCGCCGGCGAGCGCCGCCTCCATCACCGTCGCCCCGGGAGCGAAACCCACGACCCGGCCGTCTACGGTGATGGTGGTCACGCTGCCTCCTGCCCGCCGCTCATGGGGCATACCCCGGCCGGGCATCGCCGCTCCTCCATGTGGGCGGCGTACTCCTCGGGGAAGTAGCGCAGGGTGGTCCGCACCGGGTTGGGGGCGGTCTGTCCCAGGCCGCACAGCGAGGCGGCCTCCACCGTCCGGCACAGGCTCTCGAGCCGCCGCAGGTCGCCCGGCGCGGCCCGCCCCTGGGTGGCGGCGGTGAGGAGGTCGAGCATCTTGCGGGCGCCCACCCGGCAGGGAACGCACTTCCCGCACGACTCATCCTGCGTGAAGGCCAGGAAGAACCGCGCCAGGTCCACCATGCAGTTGGTCTCGTCGGCCACCACCATTCCCCCTGATCCCATGATCGCCCCGGTGGCCCGCAGGTCCTCGTAGTCGATCCGGGTGTCGAGCAGCCCGGCAGGGACACAGCCTCCCGACGGGCCCCCGAGCTGCACGGCTTTGAAGGCCCGGCCGCCCCGGCAGCCCCCGCCGATCTCGTACACCATCTCGCGCAGGGTCATCCCCATCGGGACCTCGACCAGCCCCGACCTCTCGATCGCCCCGGCGAGGGCGAAGGCCTTGGTCCCCCCGCAGCGCTCGGTGCCCATGGCGGCGAACCAGCCTGGGCCTTCGAGCATGATGCTGGGCACGGCGGCGAAGGTCTCGACGTTGTTGATGGTGGTCGGGTGGCCCCACAGCCCGTGCTCGGACGGGTACGGCGGCCGCATGGTCGGCATCCCCCGGTGGCCCTCGATGGAGCGCATCAGGGCCGTCTCCTCCCCGCACACGAAGGCCCCGGCGCCTTCCTTGACGACGATCTCGAACGGAGTCCCGGTGCCGAAGACGTCGCGGCCCACCACGCCCAGCTCACGGGCCTGGCCGATCGCCTCCTGGAGAGCGGCGACCGCCAGGGGGTACTCCGCCCGGATGTAGACATAGGCCCCGGTGGCCCCGGTGGCCCAGGCGCCGATGAGCATCCCCTCGATCACCCGGTGCGGGTCGCCCTCGATGAGGGTGCGATCCATGAAGGCCCCGGGGTCGCCCTCGTCGGCGTTGCACACGACGTATTTGGGCCGCCGCCGTTGCGCCCGGCTGATCTCCCATTTGGCGCCGGTGGGGAAGCCGGCGCCGCCCCGGCCCCGCAGCCGCGAGGCCTTGACCGCCTCGACCACCTGCTCCGGCGGGGTGCGCCGGGCCTGCCTCAGCGCCTCGTAGCCGCCGTGCGCCAGGTAAGCGTCGAGGGAGTGCGGGTCGATGACCCCGCACAGCTGCGTGGTGAGTTTCTGCTGGCGGCCGAGGAAGGGGTAGTCACTCCGGTCCCCTCGCCGGCTGACGACCCGGTCCTCGGGGACCGGAGCGCCGGCGCCGCTGAGGTGGTCGAGGAGCGGCCCGACCGCCTCCTCGGTGATGGGGCCGTAGAGCACCGCCCCGGCACCGTCGAGGACCTCGACGAGCGGTTCGCGATGGCAGGCTCCCAAGCACCCGGTGCCCTCCAGCCGCAGCGGCAGCTCCCGCAGGGCGATCTCCCGGGTGAGGGCGCGGTGGGCCGCGCCGGCGCCGGCCGCGAGGCCGCAGGTAGACATGCCGACGCGGAGGGTGGCCGGCCTCATCCGCTGTCCCCGTCGCCGCCGGGGAGCGCCGCCAAAGTGCGCAGGGCCTCCTCCGGGCTCATCCTGCCGTAGGTGTCGGACCCCACCACCACGACCGCCGCCAGGCTACAGGCCCCCACACAGGCCACCGTCTGCAGGGTGAGCCGGCCGTCGGGCGTGGTCTCATCGACCCCGATCGCCAGCTCCGCGATCAGGCGGTCGAGGATGAGCGCCGAACCGTTGACGTGGCAGGCGGTGCCCCGGCAGACCTTCACCTGGTGCAGGCCGGGCGGCGTCAGCAGGAACCAGTTGTAGAAGGTGACAACCCCATAGATGCGCGCCAGGGGGAAACCCAGGTCGCGGGCCACGTACCGGAGCTGCCGCTCCCCGAGGTAGCCGAAGCGGCGCTGGATCTCCTCAAGGACGGTGATCAGCCCGTCTCGCTCGCCCCGGTGGCGGCTGATGATCTCCGACAGTTCGGGCGGCGGCGGCTCCGCCAGCGGGTCGCCTCGATAGGCGAACTTGCGCAGCCTGGGACGCTCGCGGGGGCCGGCGTCGGCGGGCGCCGATGAATCGAAGCTCATGCGGAGCCCGACACTACCGGCCACTCCGCCGCTCCGGCCAGGGACCTTGGTCCCGGCTGCGGGGTGGGCGGGCCGATCCGCTCCGGGGCCGCGTACACCCTGAAGCCTGTGCCCCGGGCATAGCCGACCAGGGTGACGTTCCAGGCCTGGGCCAGTTCCACCGCAAGGCTCGTCGGGCAGGTCCGCGAGATCACCACCGGCGCCCGCATCCCGGCCGCCTTGGCGAGCATCTCGCTGCTGATGCGGCCCGAGGTGAGCACGATCGCCCCCTCGGTCGCCAGACCGGTGCGCAGTGCCCGCCCCGCCAGCCGATCGATGGTGTTGTGGCGGCCGACGTCCTGAGCGACGAGCACCACCGACGCACCGTCGCTGAGAGCCGAGGTGTGGACGCCGCGGGCGGTGTTGTACAGAGCGGCCGAACGAAGCACCTCCCGCATCAGACGGGAGACCTGGGACGGAGCGACCGTCATCCCGAGCCCCAGCCGCTTGTGACGGGCCAGCATCGTCGCAGTGTCGTCGAAGGTGACGCCGCCGCCGCATCCCGAAGTGATGATCCGCCGGGTGGGTGGTTCGACGACCCGGTCCCTCAGCCACAGATCGACGCAGGTGAGGCCGGCCGACACCGACATCACCTCGATATCGTCGATGCCGTCGATGAGCCCCTCCGTGAAGGCGAACCCGACGGCCAGGTCCTCGAGGTCGCTCGGGGTGCAGAGCAGCGTGGCCAGTTCCCGTCCGTTGACGAAGATGCACACCGGGCGCTCTTCGATGACGGCGCCGGAGACCCGGCCGACCGAGCCGTCGCGGTACTCCAGGTACCGGATCGAGCCGTCGCCGTCGGGCGGAGTGTGGGGCATGCGAGGCGACGATAGATCTTGCCTACTGGCTCTGCTTACCCGGGGCGATGTACTTCACCTGCCGGTAGGGCCTCACCTGCCGGGCCACGTTGTCGCGGAGGACGTTGCCGGACACGTGCATCAGCGTGTCGCCGAAGTCGGAGTCGATGCCCATGCTGGCCAGGCAGGGGTAGTGGTGGTGCAGCATGCCCGCCTCCGGCTCGGCCTCCTCCACCGACAGGCCCACGAGGCGTTCGGCGACGAAGCGGGCGCAGCCGCAGACGGCGTCGCGCGAGACCTCCGTTGCGGAGATCGTCCTCGAGGCTTCGTCGACGGTGAGCACCAGGTCGGGCCTCCCGAAGCAGCGGGCGAACTCGGAGATGAGCGGGTCCTTATAGGCGACGCGCCGGCCCCGGGCCACCCCGTAGTCGGCCTCGGTCAAGGAGCAGAGCGGCTTGGGGGTCACGCAGACGACGCCCATGTCCTCGAGCCAGCCGCGCAACTGCCTGGCGAGACCCCGGGGAAGCCAGGCTTCGCTGTCGACCGGGGCGATGACGGCCGCAGCCCCGGTCACCCGCACGACGTCCGGGATCAGCTCGGCCACCCCGGCCACCTCGGCGAAGGAGAGGACGAGGTCGGCGGGAGGGAGGTCCTTGGGCACGTACTCATCCGGGTAGTCGATGACGATGGGGAAGCGGGAGGGCGCCCGCCACTCGGCCACCCTCCACTCCCCCGGGCCGTGTGCCCGGATGTTGTCGAGGTGCCGCTTCCCGTAGTCGCCGGTGATGACGCCCAGGATCCGCACGGGTCAGCCGCCGAAGCGCTCGGTCGCGGGCCTCACAGGATCGTCTCGAGCATCTCCGCCACCGCCCGGTACACAGGGGACCCGCCCTCGACCTCGACCAGGGGGCGGCCGGTGACGTCGAAGTCGCGGATGTCCCCGGCCTCAGGGATGGTTCCCAGGAGCGGGGCGTCCACCTTGTCCACCGCCTCCTGCAGCGCCGGCGGCAGGCCGTCGGCAGGGACCCGGTTGACGATCAGGTAGGCGTTCTCGATGTGAATGTCCAGTTCCCGCCGGAAGCCGGCGATGCGCCCCGCCGCCACGATGCCGCGGTGGGATGGATCGCTCACGATCAGAAGGTGCTTGACATCACGAGTGGTTCGCCGGCTGAGGTGCTCCATCCCGGCCTCGTTGTCGATCACCACGTAGCGGTAGCCCTCGCCGATGGCGTCGATGACCTCCCGCAGGTTGTGGTTCACGGCGCAGTAGCACCCGGGGCCCTCCGAGCGCCCCATGGCGATGAGGTCGAAATCGCGCCCTTCCGACAGCGACGATCGCACCTCGTAGTCGAGGTACTCGCGCTTGCTGACCCCCTCGGGGAGGCCCCCCATGGCCGCCCCGCCCGCCGTGACGCTCTCCCTGACCTTGGCGAGCAGGCCCTCGCGGATGTCCCCCACGGTCCAGTCCAGGTCGAGGCCGAGGGCCATGTTGAGGTTGCTGCTGGGGTCGGCATCGATGGCGAGGGTCGGGCCCCGCCCGGTGGCCGCGAGGTGCTTGATGGCGAGGGCGGCCACGGTGGTCTTGCCTACCCCGCCCTTGCCCGCCACTGCGATGGTTGTCGGCATGTTCTCCCTCGCCCGCTAGTTGCCGGCCGGCATCGCCTCGACCACTGCGTCCGCGACCCGGCCGGCGGCCTCCCGGAGCCTCGGCGCCAGCGCATAGGCGGACTCGCCCCGCCGGTCGGCCTCGACCACGGCCGGGTCCTCCGGCAGGTGCCCCAGCACCGGAAGGAAGGCCTCCCGTTCCAGGAACGCCAGATCCTCGGGGTCCCGGATGCGGTTCCCCACCAGGCTGCAGCGTTCGAGCCCGATGTCGGTGGCCAGCCTCCGGATCTGGGCCGCGGTGGCGAGGCTGCGCCTGGTCGGCTCCACCACGATGAGCAGGGCGTCGACAAAGTCGACTGTGGCCCGGCCCAAGTGTTCGACACCGGCATACATGTCCATGATCAGCACCTCGTCGTCGCGGAAGAGCAGGTGGGTGAAGAGCGTCTTCAGCATGGCGCTTTCAGGGCAGATGCACCCCGAGCCGCCCGAATCGACCGAGCCCATCTCGAGCAGGCGCACACCGTCGTGCAGGGCGCTGAAGCGCTCCGGCAGGTCGTCCACTCGCGGGTTGAGGGTGAAGAAGCTCCCCATTGCACCGGGTTGGGCGCCGGTGCGTTCCGCGATCAACTCGTCCATCTCGGAGATCGGCCGCAGCTCCTCGAGCAGCTCATCCGGGAACGCCAGGGCGCGCGCCAAAGAGGGCGACGGATCCGAGTCGACCGCCAGCACCGCCCGCCCGCGGGCGGCGAAAGTCCGGGCGAGCAAAGCCGCCAGCGTCGTCTTGCCGACGCCGCCCTTGCCGGTGATCGCCAGCTTCATCTGCCTATCGAACCCCTTCTCGGGCGAATGTGTTCCGGCCCGGCGGGAGCCGTCTACTGCTGCAGGTACGACTCGGCGTATATGACCTTGTTGGTCAGGATCTGCACCGTCTTCCAGACGGCCATCTGCTCCGGGTCGGCGGTGTCGACGTCGTCGATGGTCTGCTCCTCCATGGCCGCCACCCGGTCGTGGATGGCCAGGTACAGCCGGCCGACGGGTGTGCCGGCATCACGCTGCTCGATGATCCTGACGACCTCGTTCTGCTCCTTGTCGAAGGGGTCGGCGATCATCCTGTTCAGCCCCGCCCCCATCAGCATGGCGCAGTAGACCCGGTTGATGAGCGAGCGGCCCGCCGCGGGCACTCCGTTGGAGGCGTTGGAGAGCCCCACCGAGATCGCCGGTGCCGGGTCCCAGACGACCTGGAGGGTGCGCACGGCCTCGATCAGCTCCGGGGCGTACTCCTGGCATCCCGAGACGGTCAGCACCAGGGGGTCGATGATCAGGTCGGACACGGGGTAGTCGATCTCGACGAGGCGGGGGATGAGTTTCTCGATGGCGATGTTCACCCGTTCGTCGGCCGAGACCGGGATCCCGCTCTTGCCCATGGTGAGGGCGATCAGCTTGGCGTTGTACTTCTTGGCCACCAGCGGCACGGCCTCGAGGCGCTCCTCCTCGGCCGAGACGGAGTTGATGATCGGCTGGGCCTTGGTGACCGCCTTAAGCCCCGCCTCGATCCCGGCCAGGTTGGTGCTGTCGAGGCTCAGCGGGACGTCGGTCACCTCTTCGATGACCCGAACCATCCAGGGGAAGACCTCCTCGCCGTCCTTCTTGCGCGGGCCCAGGTTGATATCCAGCGCCTGGGCGCCGGCCTCTACCTGCGCCGCGGCGAGCCTCTGGAAGAACCCGGCGTCGCGCTCGGCCAGGGCGGCCTTGACCTTGTCGGAGATGATGTGGATGTTCTCGCCGATGATGTACATGGTCACCCTCCGTTAGTCGTCGCCGCCGCCACCGATGGGAAGCGGGAGAGGTCTGTGTGGGGCAGGAACAGCGCGGAGGTGAAGGCCTCGTAGAAGCTGTTGTCCGCCGACAGTTCGATGTAGGTCATGGCGGAGGCGATCCGTGCGATCTCGGCGCGGGCTTCGCGGTCGAGGAGGGCCAAGTAAGCCCCCCGCACCGATGTGTTGCCCAGGTAGTCGAAGCGGTCCCAGGGCTTGTCGGGGAACAGGCCGATCTCGATGGCCTTCTCGACGTTGATGTACTTGCCGAACGACCCGCCGATCAGGATGCGATCGACCGAGTCGAGGCTCACCCCGGTGGCGTCGGCGAGTACGGTGAAGCCGGCGTAGATGGCCGCCTTGGCCCGGACGAGGTTGTCGATGTCGACCGTGGTGATCACGACATCCTCGCCGGACTCCGTCTCCCCCGCCCAGGCCACCACGTACTCGGCGCCGTGCGGGCCGGTCCGCACCCGGGGGGTGCCGAGGGTCGCGTCGATCCGCCCGGCCTTGTCGAGGATTCCCGTCAGGAACATCTCGGCCACCAGCGAGATGAGGCCGCTGCCGCAGATCCCCCGGGCCCGGGCGCGGCCGATCACTCGGCAGGTGGGCTCATAGGTGCGGCCGTCTATCCACACCTCCTCGATCGCCCCCCGGTCGGCCCTCATCCCGTGCTCGATGCCGGCACCTTCAAAGGCGGGCCCCGCCGAGCAAGCGCAGGCGACCAGCCATTCCGCCGAACCCAGCACCGTCTCCCCGTTGGTCCCCACGTCGATAAACAGGGTGGTCTGCGGGGCGGCGTGCAGGCCGGCGGCGAGTGCCCCGGCGGTGATGTCGGCCCCCACGTAGCTGGCCACGCCGGGGAGGGGGTCGACGACGCCGTCGGAGTGCATGGCGATCCCCACCTCGCCGGCCCGCAGCAGGGGCAGGTGGTTCATGGCGGTGACGAAAGGCTCCCGGCGGATGCTCTCCGGAGGGATTCCGAGCAGCAGGTGCATCATGGTGCTGTTCCCGCTGACCGTCGCCTTGACCACGTCGTCGGGATCGACGCCGGCCTGTCCGCAGGCAGCCGCCACCAGGCCGTTGATGGTGTCGAGAACCAGGTCGCGCAACTCGGCGCCGCCGGCGCCCTTGCCCGCATAGATGATGCGGGAGATGACGTCCTCGCCGCGGGAGATCTGCTGGTTGTACTCGGCCGCCTGCTGCAGCACCCGGCCGGTGGCCAGGTCGGCCAGCCAAGCCGTCACGGTGGTGGTCCCGATATCGACCGCCAGGCCGCACAGCGGGCGGCCTGCGGCTTCGGCAGCCCCCTGGACCCGGATCAGCCGCGCCGCGTCGTCCTGCTCCCGGCCCGTGTCGAAGGTCACCGCGACCTCCCAGCCCGAGGCGCGCAGCACCGCGCCCAGGCCGCGGACCTGCTCCAGGGAGGCCTGGAGCCGCTCGACGCCCGCAGCGCGCCGCAGCGTCGTCTCGAGCCGGGCCCAGTCGTCCCTCTGGTCGTCCATCGAGGGCGGGACCAGGCGGAGGACCACCCGCCGCACCGACTGGGAGCGCCCGGCGTCGTAGCCCTCGGGGACGGCCACTTCCGGGGCGACGTGATCCGTGGTCAGCCGCCGCTCGATCCGCTCCGGCGGCGGAACCACGATGGCGATGTCCCCCTCCACCACCGTCTGGCAGGCAAGAGCGTACCCGGCGGCCAGGTCGGTCGGCGACAGGCGCAGCAGGCTCCGGCGGCGGACCCGGCCCGACTCGACCCGCACGGCGCAGCGCCCGCAGCGGCCCTGGCCGCCGCAGGGCTGCTGGATCTGCACACCGCCGCGGCGGGCGGCATCGACGATCAGCTCGCCTGCGTCAACCGCGACCGGCTCGGCTAGAGAATCGAACTGCGCCGCGTAGACGGCCACGGGGATCTCCCGACCCTCAGACAAGCACTTCCTTCATGTAGCGGGGAAGGTCCACGGCCTCCCGCGGGCCGACCCTGATCGTCCAGTCGGGCAGTTCCTCCTCGAGCTCCCCGGAGAGGACCGCGGTGTGCCCCGGTATGACGATCAGCTTCTGATCGACCTTCGCGGCCACACCGAAGCCCTTCACCGCCTTGGCGATGCTTGCCGCGTCGAACTTGCCCGCCGCCCAGGCCGTCAGCACTGACATGCCCTCGGCGTCGGTCACCACCAGCCAGGCCGGCAGGCCGGCGCCCTCCACCTCGTTGGCGACGCTGAAGTAGGTGATGCTGAAGTTGGTGGTCACCAGGACCGGGGCCGCCGGGCCGGGGTTGTTGATCTCGTAGATCGCCGGCTGGACCTGGATCGGCTTCTGCGGATCGGTGTAGATGTTCTCCCGCAGCACGAGCAGCGGGTAGACGAGCTCCGGAGCGAACCGGTCGAGGACCACGAAGCCGGCGTACTTGCAGACGGCCTGGGCGGCGGCCACGGCGTCGCGGCCGGCGGGGCCGCCGCCGGAAGTGAAGGAGATCGTCGGGTAGCCGAGGGGCCGGAAGTTCTTCAGCGCCAGCCGGCGAATCTGGGTGTTGAGCGCCAGGGAGGCGCCCAGGCCCTCGGCCGCCGGGTGGAGCACCAGGTCCTCCACCCCCTTCTCCTGGGCCTTCACGGCCATCTCGGCCAGTTCCTCCAGGCTCGCTCCGGAAAGCCCCAGTGCCGCCCCGTGCTTGAGGGCGAGGTCGGCCACGGCCTCCCAGTTCGAGCCGTCGGCCCCCATGAGGAGGGGCGCCTCGCCGGGCAGCTTCTCGAGACCGGCGGCGAGGACCTCCGGATCGCGGCCGACCAGGATCAGGGGAAGGCCGGTAGCCGCCCGTACTGCGCCCACCACCGCCGCCAGCCGGGCCTTGTCGCCGGAGGCCGCTTCGACGGCGAAGCCGTCGAGGCCCAGCTTCATGCCCACGTAGTCGACGGCGTAGGACGAGGCGGCCCCGACCGTGACCGCGATCTCCTCGTCGGCGGCGGTGTCGGCTACACGGATGAAGATCCCGGGCCGGTTGAAGAACTTCTTCTCGTGGCGGAACAGCACCACCTCGTTGCCGGCCCGCGCTTCGCCGGCCTTTCCTTTGAGGGTCACCAGCCGGATCGGAGGCATCGCCGATTCGGCCAGCTGCTTCTTCGAATCCTCGGTGACGTACGGGCAGGCGTCGAGCTCCACCTGCTTGGCGGCCAGCTTCATGGCAAACGCCAGGCACGTGGGAAACCCGCATTCCTTGCAGTTGGTCTGCGGGAGCAGCTTGTAGATCTGGATCCCGGCAAGCGCCATGGTTCTCTCCTACGCCGTTTCCGAGGCCATCAGCTCGTCGATGGCGGCCCTCACTCGTCTCAGGCTCTCCGGATGACGGAGGACGACCACGTGCGCCCCGGCTTCCACCAGCGACACCGCGGTGAGCGCCTCCCAATTCATCCCTCGTTGCCTCCACTCGCCCCACTCGGCCGGGGTTCCCTCCCCGACCTTGGACTCCTTGGCCTTCCAAGCCTCGGCCCCCGGCGTGACCAGGATGGGAAACTGCGTCATCCCATCACCCTGCAGGGCGGCCAGCCGCAGCCGCTCCATCACGGAGTAGCCGTACTCGATCCCATACCCGAGGGCCGCAGTCGTCGGATCCATCACCACCCGGTCGCGACCCAGGCCCATGTCGGACATCAGGATGTTGAGCTGTTTGGCGAGGTTCACGTCCATGGGGGTCTTCCCCAGCACCAGGTGGTCGTTGGCCATAGCCGCGGCCACGAGCGTCCGGTAGTTGCCCTCTTCGCACAGCCCCAGTACCAATCGCTCGCCCTTGGTCGCATCGGCGATAGGAACCAGAATCGAGTTGTCCACCTCGGCCTGCCCCGGCCCCACCACCACGAGGGGCAGCCCGGTGGATCCCAGCACCGCCTTGACCGCCGCAACGGCGAAATCGGCTGAGACCGGCTCATCGCCCGAGCCCTTGAGCCCGAACTGGAGCAGGATCAGATCGGCGCCCGCCTCCTCGCAGGCCCGGGCCCAGCTCCCCGGATCGTCGGCCGTAGCGCCCCACGCCTCCAGCAGCACGGCCGACCAGTCGGCCGGCCGGGCAGGGGCGATCTCCATCGCGATCGCGGGTCGGTGCGGCATCGGGCTCTCGAAGTGCATGAAAGGCAGCGACCGCTCTCCGCCGATCGTCACGGTCGAAGTCCTCGAGCCGCCCTGGTCGCCGGTGGCTCCCAGAGTGACCGTGTTCACCGCGCCCGGCCAGGAGTCCTTGGGGATCTCGACAGGCATGCGCCTCCACCTCCCATGAACGGAGTCCGATTGTCTGTTCTGCGTGTGGCTCGGCCGATCAGAAGATGGGGTCCATCGCCAGTGCCGGATGGGCGTGAGCCTCCAGCCAGGGCAGAAGCTCGTCCACCGAGGTCACCGACCGCTCGTCGGCGATCCGCTCGATGAGCTCCGCATCGCCGGCGCGCTCGGCGACGACCTCCAACTCCCTGGCCATGGCCTCCTTGAGAACGCTGCTCATCCACACAACCCGCTTGAAACCGCCATCGGCCGAGATGAACTTCGGGCTGATCAGGTAGTACTTGCCGACGCCCATCACCCCGGGAGTTTGGATACCTCCTCCCGCCATCCCGGCCAGGGTGCTGAACGTCATTCCGGCCGGGGTCATGCTGGTGTCCTCGCGGCTCACCACCATCACGCCGTTCGCCTCGGGGATCACCATGACGATGCACTCGAAGCAACCGCAGGCCGTCATAGGGTTCTGCATGATGGAGTACATCGCCACTTCCTCCACCACACCATGGGAACCGATTCTGGCGTAGTCCTTGGTCCCCTCCCAATAGCCGCTGACGGCATCGAGTTTCCTGCCCAGTCTGATCGGCTGGTTGGGCCCGGTGGGGTTGATGCTGAAGGAGGCCTTGCAGTCGAGCCAGTTGTAGGCCCCGCACAGGCCGAGGCGCTCCGGGCTGACGATGCAAACGTGGTTCGGAGCGAAGGACTGGCACAGCGTGCACGAGTAGAACTCGTCCACCGCGTCGTCGGTAAGGTCCGCCAACCGCCTGTTGCGGAAGTCGTAGGCCCGGCGGGCCTCGGCCAGGCGCCCCTCCACCAGAGCGGGGTCGGTGAAGATGGTGACCTGCACCTTGTCGACGATGGCTCCGAAGTCGGAGTGGAAGCGGGCATGCAGGATCTTGCCGAAGTCCTCCAGGCTGAACCCGACGTCGGCCGCCTTCTTCGAGATACGGATCCAGGTGATGTCCCGTTGTCCGATGTGCTGGATCCCCGAAGCTCCGTTCACGAAGTAGTGGATTTGCCGCTCGAGGACGGGCTCGAAGTCCTGCTCCATCTTGCGGCCCGCGACCTCGACGACGATCCCCATGTCCATGCTGCCCTGGTCTTCGACGGTCGAGAGGTCCGGTCCCACCACCTCGATCTTGCCGTCGGTGACGTCGTCGAGCTTGGCCATCTTCAGGTGCTCAAAGCACCGAGAGCCCCGGCCGCCGAACTCCGCCCGCATGTCGGCCTTGCGCACCACCTCCCCTTCGAACGCAGATCCGTAGGGAACGGGCACCGGCACGTCGGCCATCCGGATCTTGACCCCGCGCACCTCGATGCACTTCTGCACCAGCCGCTTGGCCTTCTCCGAGTCATCGGCGCCCTCAATCTCGTTCCACGGCATCGAGACCACGTGCTCGTAGGTGGTCACTCCGGTAGGCAGGATCTGGGGAATGACCGTGTCTGCGATCACCGGGAAGCCGAAGTTGATCGCTCCGGCGGCTGCCGAGTACTTCAGGTCGTCGACCTCGCCGAGGGCCAGGACGAAAGCGAACACCCGGTCCTTGTTGTAGGTCAGGATCTCTCGCGCCTGCCCCCCCTTGAGGCCGCCGAAGGTGAGTGCCGAGCGAGTGGCGAAACCCAGGGCGTAGATGGCGCTGATCGTGTCCCTTCCGAAGGGCACCGTGTACGTGTCGTACCCGAGCTCGACGCCTTCCTCGGCGAGCTGGTCGATGATGCTGCGGCCGTTGACGTTCCCGGAAAGGAAGCACAGGATGTTGCGTTGCTGCAACTGGCGCACGATCTGGACGGCAGCCTCGTTGGACCGGGCGCAACCGACGATCGCGGCGAACCCGGGCATGCGGCCGTCGACCAGCTGGATGCCCCAGGATCGCAGCTGGATGTCGTCGATGGCCCCGTTCAGATGACCATCCGGGCCACCGTCGCCCCCGTCCGAATCCGGGCTGGTGAAGGCGGTGCCCCCGGCCAGCTTGAAACCGGGCATCGATTCGGGCTGCAGGCCGTAGACGTAACGGATCGCCTCGATGACCTCGGCGGCAATGAGCGTGGCCATGCCACTGTCGAGCGTCTCCCCCAGGTAAGGAGTCCAGTGCTCCTCAGACGGGGTTGGGTGCAGCAGGCTGCGGGCATGAGCCAGGATCCCTGGCAGCTCGCCGAGTTGTCCGATCTCCTTGCCCATCATCCCGAATATGACGGGCAGGTAGTAGGCCGTGTTGGGGAAGGCCACGGGGGTTTCGGGGCCCCTCTCGCCGAGAGCTTGCTCCAGCATGGCTTCCGCTTCGCTGACCAGTGCGTTGGCACCGCGGATGGCCCGCGTCGCGATGTACCGGGACATGTACGCTGCCTCCTCTACCTCGCCGCAACCTGGCCGTACAGAGCGGCCTGGCGCTCTTCCAGTGACGCACCTCGAGTTTCCTCTTCGATCTCCCCAAGCCGAGCGTCACCGCTTCGCCCGAACAGGGTCGGGTCGTACTTGGGCAGACCGAGCGCCTCCCTCTTGGCATCGATGTGGGCCAGTGCCCGCCGGATCATCTCCTGCGGATCGTCGAGGAACTCCAGCTTGCCGCCGTACGCCTCCTCCCAGCCGCCCCTCATGTAGTCCGAGACGAGGACGCTATCCGGGACGGTGTCGCCCCGGCCTTCCACCGGGTTGTGACCGCCCATCATCACGTAGGCGCCGGAGGCCACACAGTAGGTGGCGATCGAGAGCGCCTTCTCGCTCATCCACTCCGGGGCCAGGCCGACCGCCGGCACCTGGTCGATGTCGTCGCCCAGGCCACCCTCCGCCACCATCTGGGTGAGGACGGTCAGGATGCGGGTGTTGTCGACGCAGGACCCCATGTGGAGCACAGGGGGGATTCCGACCGTCTCGCACACCTCTCGCAGGCCGGGCCCCACGCGGTCGAGGCCGGCATCGCCGAGGAGAAAGCCCAGTTTGGCGCTGGCGATGGCGCTGCAGCCGGTCTCCACCACCAACACGTCCTGCTTGAGCAGTGCCTCGGTGATGGCCGCGTGGCTGGAGTCGTGCTGGATGCGGGGATTGGTGCATCCCACGATCGCCGCCACTCCTCGAATCCTCCCAGCCATGATGGCGTCGTTCAGGGGCCGGAAGGACGCCCGGTAGGAGCCGCCCAGCATGTAATTGATGTACTCGTGAGAGAACCCGGGAATCAGCGAGTTTTTGTACGCCGGGATCCGGGTCTCTCCGCGATTCGGGTAGTTGTCGATGGCGGCCTTCAGGATGTCCTTGGCGATGGTCAGGGCCCGGTGCTCGTCGAACTCGATGTGGGTGGCTCCCTTGAGCTTCACTTTCGGCGACGTGGTGATGATCTTGGTGTGGAAGCCCTCGGCCAGCACCACCAACGCCTGCATGATGCACTGCACGTCGACCACCATGGCCTCGACGGCGCCGGTCAGGATCGCCAGCTCCTGCTGCAGGAAGTTCCCGGCGGCAGGGATCCCCTGCCGCATGAGGATCTCGTTGGCCGTGCAGCAGATCCCGGAGAGAGAGACGCCCCCCGCTCCGGCGGCCTTGGCATAGGCGACGATCTCCGGGTCCTGGGAGGCGGCCACCAGCATCTGGCTGAGGGTGGGTTCGTGCCCGTGGACGACCACATTCACCATGTCGTCCTTGAGGACGCCCAGGTTCGCCTCGCCCAGCACCGGTGCCGGCGTGCCGAACAGGATGTCCGAGACGTCGGTGGCGATCATGCTTCCGCCCCAACCATCGGCCAGGGCGGTGCGCACTGCGTGGTGCAGGAGGTGGACGTGATCCTGGTCGTCACCCATGTGGGTCCGGTGCAGCGCCTCGACCACCTCGCGGTCGACGCCGCGGGGCACGACCCCGAGCTCATTCCAGAGATTCTGGCGCTTCTTGGGAGCGCGCACGACCGGTGCGACGGTGCCCCGCTGCTGCCCGAACTGGGCAATGTAGAGGTCGGCCAGGTCGTTGGCGATCTCCTCGGGTGTCCGGCCCTTGACGGCGATGCCGTACTCGGCGGCGACCGTTCGCAGCTTGGCGACGTCGCGGATCGAGTAGCCCTCGGCCTCGCCGTTGGCGACCGCCTTGAGAGTGAAGGCCAGGTCGCGGCCGTGATCGGAGTGCGCGGCCGACCCTGCTGCCACCGACCTGATGAAGTTCCGGGCTTGGATGGTGTCGATGGTCGCCCCGCAGACGCCCGTGATCCCCTCCTTGGTGAGCCGGCAGGGGCCCATGGCGCACAGAGAGCAGCACATGCCCACCGCGCCGATGTTGCACGGCGCCAGCGCATCCGCCCGACTGAAGGCAGTGCCGAGCCCCATCAGGTCGGCACAGGCCAGCATCTCCCGCACGGCCGGATCGATCGATGCCTCCTCGGGGGTGCGTCGCTTTCTCCGCGGCGTCCTGGTCTCCTCATCCGCCATGTTCTGCTTCTCCTTCATCCATCTGGCGGCCGCTCCCCATTCCGGGGCACGGCCAGAGAGCCCTACCTGCAAAGGCGATGTCCTGCCCAAACGAAACGGTGCTTCCCGCAGCTTCGACGGCCGCGGTGTGTCGGAAGTAGGTGGCTCCGTCCCGGCCAACGGCCGGCTTGCCGGATTCGGCCGGTATCGGAAGTGGACCGAGGTACCCGGCCTCGTCCAGCGTCCGTCTGAGGACGTCCGCCGACGTCCTCTCCGGGTCGAACCCGATCTCCACCACCTGAAAAGCGGCGGAGGCGTTGATCCTCTCCACTCCGGGGATCTCGGACAGGATCCGCCGGACTTCGACCACATGGTGGTCGGCGTACATGGTCGGAACGCCAACTGTCAGCGATGTCATCTCTCTCTCTCCCCACCTGGCCGCTCGAGCCCGAGGGCACACGAGGCGTCTCGGGAATCGTACCAGCCACCGTCGGTGATCTCCCTGCCCGTTCAGTCGATCAGAGCCTTCTCCTTCAGGATGGGTCGCGCGTCCATCAGATTCCCATTGAGGGCGGCCGCCTTCGGGGGCAGGCCCATGGCGATCGCCATCAATTGGGTGAAGTAGAGCACCGGCATGGGCTGATCGATCTCCATCTGGGTCTGGCGGGCGTCCAGGTTGGCGTGGCACAGCGGGCAGGCCACCGCGATCGCATCCGCACCTGCCGCCCGGGCCTGGTCGATCAGTTCCTTGCCGAGCGTCAGCACGATCTCCTTGCGTACCAGGGAATGGACCGCTCCGCAGCAGGCGGTCTTGTACGACCAGTCGATCACCTGCGCCCCCAGGGCCGCCACGAGGCGGTCCATCTCGGTGGGGTCCTCGGGGCGCCCCGCCCCGGTCACGTCGGGGGGGCGGGTGAGCATGCACCCGTAGTAGCACACCACCCGGAGGCCTTTGAGGGGGCGCTTCACTCTCGCGGCCACTTCCTGGGTGCCGGCGTGTTGCAGGATCGTCTCCAGGAGACTGCTCACCCGGACGGCCGGCCCGACGGCCGCGGCTTCTTCACCCGGCTCCGCAGCCTGGGCGAACTTATGGCGGCTGAAGCAGCCGGCACAGGGCATGGTGACCTCGCTGAAGCCGCTCCGGGCCACGAGGGAGAGGTTCTCCATGGGCAGGTCGAAGGCTCGCTGTGGGTCGGCCCGATGGGCCACCGATCCTCCGCAGCACACCCACCCCTTGGGCTCCAGCAGCGTGATCCCCAGAGCGTCGCAGACCGCCCGGGTCGACTCGTCGTACTCCTTGGCGGTCGAGGTCAGAGAGCAGCCGGGGTAGTAGGCCACGGCGTCCGTGGCCCCCTGGACCGGGCGGGCCCGCCGGCGCCGGCGGGGTCGGCGCGGCAGGAAAGCGAACTTGCCCTTGCGGAACATCTTGAGCCCGATATCGAGGTCCTCGGTCAGGTGGCCCGTGCGCAACTTCAACTCGGCGAGCATTCCCAGGTCGTAGGCCCGCCGCCACAGGCGTACCTCACGCAAGAAGGCGGAGTTGAAGGCATCCGCCTCGGGCACCGGCGGCTTCACCCCGCGCCCCATGGCCTCCCGGGTGAGGAAGTCCATGATCCCGGCAACGTCCAGGCCCTGAGGGCAGTGCGTGGTGCAAGCCTGGCAAGAGGCACACAGCCAGGGGGTCTGGGCATGGAGGGCCACGTCCTCCTGCCCGAGCTGCAGAGCCCGCATGATCTGGCTGGGCTGCCAGTCGAAAAACCTTGAGATCGGGCACCCGCTGGTACACCTGACGCACTGGTAGCAGAGCCAGACGTTCTGGCCGAGCTCGGCGGCGACGCGGCGAGCCAGGCCGGAGCCGATCGAAACCGGGGTCGAGGTCACGATGCCGCCGCCTCCTCGAGCGTCGGCCGCGGCAGCAGGCCGGCCCCTTCGGCTATCGGCCGGACCGCCTCCTCCCACTCGATCGCCATGATGTGAACCCCGGCGACCCCCTCGATCTCGCGGATCCGGCCGATCAGTTCGACGCAGATCCGGATGCCTTCGGCCTTCCACGCCGCCGCCCGCGCCTTCTTGTCCTGCGGGGTGAGCTCCTCCGCCGGCTTGCCGGCCCAGGCCGCCCCGGCTTCGGTCATCCGGTCGATCAGCTCGTCGGGGACCAGCAGGCCCGGCACGTTCTTGGCCATGTACCGGGCCATGCCCGGGCTCTTCAGCGGGCCGACGCCGGCCAGGATGAAGACTCTCTCGTGGAGGCCCAGCTCCCGCACTTTCGCCATGTAGCGACCGAAGGCCGGCACGTCGTAGATCAGTTGGGTCTGGACGAAGTTGACCCCGGCGGCGGCCTTCTTGGCGAGCCGGTAGGGCCGGTACTCGACGGGACCGCCGAAGGGCGCCGCCGCCGCCCCGACGAAGAATCGCGGCTCAGGGCCGTCGAAGGCCTCCCCGCACTGGAACACCCGGTCGTCGCGCATCGCGGTGACCATCTGCACCAGCTGCACCGAATCGATGTCGAAGACGTTCTTCGCCGTCGGATGGTTGCCGAACTGCTGGTGGTCACCGGTCAAGCAGAGCAGGTTGCGCATTCCCAGGGCGTAGGCGCCGAGAAGGTCGGCCTGAATGGCCAGCCGGTTGCGATCGCGACAGGTCATCTGGATCACCGGCTCGAGACCCTCGGCGAGGACGATCGTCCCCGCCCCGATGCTCGACATGCGGACGATGGCGGTCTGGTTGTCGGTGATGTTCACCGCATCGCAGGCGCCCCGGAGCAGCGACGCCTTCGCCCGGATGACACCGGCATCGGTGGACTGCGGCGGGCCGAGCTCTGCCGTGACCGCGAAGTGGCCCGCGCGCAGCAGGCGCTCGAGGCGGGACCCGGAGAGGCTGCCGTCTTCGCTGATGGGGTTGGCGGTCATGGCTACTCCTGCTCGCCCGCCAGGCGCAGGTCGTCGCGGACGATGCGCCGGGGGCCGCCGTCGCGGGATGACTTCCAGTTCTTCGGGGGCTGGGGCTGCATCAGGACGTCGAGGACGCCGAGGCGTTGCAGCCGGTCGTGGATCAGCTGCCAAGCGCAGGGAGTGTCCGGGGAGACCTCGCAGTGGCCGGCCTCCGACCCCCCGCACGGCCCGTTGAGGAGCGACTTGGCACAGCGGGCGATGGGGCAGATGCCGGCCGTGATGCCCAGGATGCACTCGCCGCAGGCGGCGCAGCGCTCCTCCCAGATCCCGTGCTCGGTGGGCATGCCGAGGAAGGTGGTGTTGACGCCGGGGACGACCCGGGCGTCGGGGAACCGCTCGGCGATGGCCTGCACCCCGATGCCGCAAGCCAGCGACACGATGACGTCGGCCTGCTCCACGTCCGCCCGGGCCTCATCGAGGTACTCCCATTCGCACTGGCGTTGGACGGTCGTCTCGGTGATCTCCCGCGGAGCGCCGGCGAGGCGGGTCGCCATCCGCAACGAGACCACCAGCTCCGCCGCTTCCCGGGAGCCGCCGGCAAAGCACACGGTGACGCAGGTGCCGCAGCCCATCACGAGCACGTTCCGGGCTTCCCCGATGAGGTCCTTGACCTCCTCCAACGGCTTCCGTTCGGCGGTGATCATCGGCTCAGTCCCCTCCCCTTCCGGCCCCGCCGACCCGCAGCGGGCTCGGGCCCATTTCGTTGATCCGCTCGGTCATCTCGGTGACCGCCGTCACGAACTCGGCGGCCATGGCCGCCGACATGTTGAACATCTCCACCCGGCCGGGCTCCAGCCCGATCTCGCCGAGGAGGCCCTGGATCCGCGTCACCCGACGCCGGGCGTTCAGGTTGCCCTCCAGAAAGTGGCAGTTGCCCGGAAGGCAGCCCGCCGCCATGACGCCGTCGACCCCCTCGTCGAAGGCCTGCAGGACCGTGAGCACGTCCAGCCGGCCGGTGCAGGGCAACTGGACGATCCTCACATCAGGCGGGTACTGCATCCGGAGGCCGCCCGCCAGATCGGCCGCCGCGTAGGCGCAGTGCTCACAGCAGAAGGCGACGATGTTGAGGGGTGTTCCGGTCATGAAACGGGCCTCCCTGCTGCCGCGGGGCTCAGGGGGCCGATGCCCGGTGCGCCGACCAGGGCACCGACTTTGGCCGCGAACTGGGCGTCGGTGTAGTGCCTCAACTCGATCGCCCGCGCCGGGCATTCGGCCACGCAGGTCCCGCAGCCGCGGCACACCGCAGCCTCGATGGTGGCCGCGCCGAGAAGGCCTCCAACCCCGGCCAAAGCCGGGGCGATGCGGGGCACGCTGAAGGGGCAGATCCGCACGCAGGTCAGACACCCGGTGCACCGCTGGGGATCGACGACAGCCACCTGGCCGCCGGCCAGGAGGCTGTCACGGCTCAGCACCCGGGCGGCCCGGGCAGCCGCCGCCTGGGCCTGGATCATCGTCTCGTCGATGAGCTTGGGGTAGTGCGCCATACCCGCCATGAAGATGCCATCGGAGGCGAAATCGACGGACCGCAGCTTGACGTGGGCCTCGAGGAAGAAGCCGTCGGCGTCGGTGGCACACTTGACCATCCCGGCCACCTCGCGCACGTCGTCGCGGGGCACCACCGGCATTGAGAGCACCACGAGGTCAGGGTGGATCTCGAGGACGCGGTCGAGGGCGGGGTCGCGGGCCAGCACCGCGAGCCGGCCGTTTGCCGAGACCTGCGGGGGCGCCCCGTCCTCGTAGCGCACGAAGAGCACGCCCCGGCGGCGCGCCTCGGTGTAGGCCCGCTCCTTGAACCCGTATACCCGGATGTCCTTGTAGACCACCACGACCTGGGCGTCGGGGTTGCGCTCCTTGAGGGCCAGCGCGTTCTTGATGGCGACGGTGCAGCAGATGCGGCTGCAGAACCGCTCGGCCGGCCCGACACACTGGATCATCACGACCGAGTCCGGCGGCTTGTCATCCGAGGCGAGAAGGCGCTCGAACTCCTGCTGAGTCACGATGCGCGGGTCGCTGCCGTAGCCGTACTCGGGTCCCCGGTACTCCTGGCCCCCGATGGCCAGGATCGTCACCCCGTGGTCGACGTCGCGACGGCTTCCCGTGTGGCCCTCGATCGTGCTGGTGAAGCTCCCGGCGAACCCCGACGAGGTCACCACCCTGGTTTCGAGGTGTAGGTCGATGAGAGGGTGGGCCCGGGTCCGCGCGATCAGGTCTTCCATGACCTCACGGGGGTGGGTCTCGGTGAGGGAGGTGAACACGTGGCGCAGGTTCCCCCCGAGGGCGTCCTCCCGCTCCACCAGGTGGACGGGGAAGCCCTGATCGGCCAGGGACAGCGCGGCGGTCATTCCGGCGACTCCCCCGCCGACGACCAGGGCAGTCTGGTGCACCGGCACGTCCACAGTGTGTTGCGGCTCCAGGAGGGCGGCCCGGGCGACGGCCATCCGCACCAGGTCTTTGGCTTTGGCCGTTGCCGCCGGGTTGTCGGCCGAATGGACCCAGGAGCACTGATTGCGGATGTTGGCCATCTCGAACAGGTACGGGTTGAGCCCCGAGCTGCGCAGCATGTCGCGAAAGAGCGGCCCGTGGGTCAGCGGGGTGCAGCTGGCGACCACAACCCGGTTGAGGCCGCGTTCTCGGACCTGCTCGGCGATGTGCTTCACGCTGTCCTGGGAGCAGGAATAGAGGTTGTCCTCGGCGTGGGCCACCCCCTGCAATCCCGCGGCGTAGTCGGCGACGCCGGGCACGTCGAGGTAGCCCCCGATGTTCGATCCGCAGTGGCAGACGAACACCCCGATCCGGGGGGCCTCGGCGGCGACGTCGCGCTCCGCAGGGAACTCGGGGGTCGAGGTGAGCGAGAAACGGGCCTTGCTCAGCCTGGCAGCGGCCGCCGCAGCCGCGCCGCCGGCCTCCACGACCGATTCGGGGATGTCCTTGGGGCTGCGGAACGGGCCGACGGCGTAGATGCCGGCCCGGCTGGACTCCAGCGGGTTGAAGAGCGTCGTGTGGCAGAAGCCGTACTCGTCCAACTCGATCCCGAGCCGGCGTCCGAGGTCCTTGACGGACTGGGACATCTCCATGCCCACCGAGAGCACGACCAGGTCGAAACGGTCCTCGTGGAGGGTGCCGCCCTCGTCCTGGTAGCGCACCAGCAGGTCGCGGGTGGCGGGATCCTCGCGCAGGCCGCTGATGCGGCACCGCGTGAACCGGACGCCGTAGCGGTCCCGGGCCCGCTCGAAGTAGCTCCAGTAGCCCTTGGAGAAGGCCCGCATGTCCATCATGAACACCTGGATGTCCAGGCCGGGCTCGTGCTCCTTGGCCATGACCGCTTCCTTGGTGGCGGCCATGCAGCACACCGACGAGCAGTAGTCGTGGTTCTGGTCCCGCGACCCCACGCACTGCAGGAAGGCGATGCGCCTGGGCGTGGCGTGGTCGGAGGGCCGCTCGACGTGGCCCGAGCAGGGGCCGGAGGCGGACAGGATCCTCTCGAACTGCATAGAGGTGACCACGTTGGGGTACCGCCCCAGCCCGTATTCCGTCGATAGCTCGGGGCGATAGGTCTGGTAGCCGGGCGCCAGGATCAACGCCCCCACGCTCAGCTCTTCGGTGCGGGCCACCATGTCGTGATCGATGGCGTTGACCCCGCAGGCAAAGGCGCAGCTCATGCACTCCGAGCAGATGCCGCAGGCCAGGCAGCGGGCGGCTTCGGCCTGGGCGGACTCATCGTCGTAGCCCCGCTCGACCTCGGCGAAGCCACCCACGCGGTCGGCGACAGCCAGCTCGGGGAGCGGGACCCGGGGCTGTCGCGCGATTCCTTGCACGTCCGCCGCGGTATGCCGCACGACGGGCAGGACGGGCTTGCGGGGCGGCTCGAGGTGCTCGCCCCGCAGGTAGCGGATGATCGAACGGGCGGCGATGTGGCCGCTCTGGACGGCCTCGATGACGAACGACGTCCCGGAGACGCTGTCTCCGGCGGCGAACACACCCTCGCGAGTGGCCGCCAGGGTGTTCGGGTTGGTGGCGATCGTCTGCTGCGGGGTGACCCCCACGCCGGCGTCGCCGGGAATGAAGGCCAGGCCGGCTCGCTGCCCCACCGAGAAGATCACCGTGTCGCCGGGGATGACGTGGGAGGAACCCGGCACCGTCGTCACGTGGAGGCGGCCGGTTTCGTCGAACCGGAACGACTCCACCTCCAGGCATTCCACTCCGGCTGCCCGCCCGCCCTCGCCGATGATCCGCTCGAAGCTCCGGCCGGCGTGCACGGTGACGCCCTCGGCCTCGGCGGCCGCGACCTCCCAGGCGTGGGCCGGCATCTCGTCGCGTCCCTCGAGACAGGCCAGATGCACCTCCCGCCCCAGGCGTACCGCGCTGCGGGCGACGTCGATCGCCACGTTTCCGCCGCCGAGGACCAGCACCCGCCGGCCGAGGGGCGGAGCCTGGCCGTCTGCGTCGGCGTCGTACCGGCCCAGCCGCACGTCGCGCAAGAAGTGGGTGTTGATCAGAACGCCGTCGAGGTCGCTTCCGGGAAGGGGCAGACGAACTCCCTCATGGGCCCCAACGGCGATCAGCACGGCAGAATGCCCTTCGGCGAAGACGTCGTCGAGGTTCCCGACCCGGTGGTTGAGCCGCAGATCGATGCCCAGGTCGACGATGTCCTGGACCTCGCGCTCGATCACCTCCGAAGGCAGGCGGAACTCGGGAACCCCGAAGCGGAGCATTCCACCGGCGAAGGGAAGAGCCTCGTACACGGTGACCCCGTACCCGGCCAGGGCGAGGTCCTGGGCGGCGGTCAGGCCGCACGGGCCCGCACCGATGACGGCCACCCGCTCTTCGTGGGTGGGCACCACGGCCTGCACCGGGCAGCGGGGTTGGGCGTAGACCTTGTCGGCCACGAAGCGCTTGAGGGCGCGGATGTTGACGGGCTCGTCCACCACGCCGCGGTTGCAGGCGGTCTCGCAGCGATGGTTGCAGATGCGCCCGCAGATGCCCGGGAAGGGGTTGTCCATCTTGATGACCCGCATGGCATCGTCCCACCGGCCTTCCCGAATCAGGGCGATGTAACCCTGCGCCCGTTGCCCGGTGGGGCAGGCGTCCCGGCAGGGGGCGATCCCGAGCTTCTGGATGGCGAAGGTGTTGGGCACGGCCTGCGGGTAGAGCTTGAAGGCGGCCCTCCGACTGTTCAGTCCCTCGTTGAACGCATCCGGCACCAGCACCGGGCACACCCGCACGCAGTCCCCGCAGCCGATGCACAGGCTGGCGTTCACGTAGCGGGGATGGTGGCGGACCTTGACCCGGAAGTTCCCTACCTCACCGGCGACGTCCAGGACCTCGGTGTCGGTCAGCAGTTCGATGTTGGGGTGTCGCCCCGTCTCCACCAGCTTCGGGGAGATGGTGCACATGGCGCAGTCGTTGGTCGGGAAGGTCTTGTCGAGTTGCGCCATCTTCCCGCCGATGGCGGACTCCTTCTCGACCAGATACACCTTGAAACCTTGGTCGGCGAGGTCCAACGAGGCTTGCATGCCTGCGATGCCACCCCCAACGACCATCACCGCCCCGATTGGGACGGCAATGTCGCCCTGGCTCGCGTCGGTCGCAGTTGCCACCAGAACTCCCGGCCCGGGAACGGCCGTAGTCTAGGTGCCTCCCCCCGGACTCCCGCTACCCCGGGCACTCAGGCCGGCGCCTCTGACAGGCGGGAGGCCTCAGGAGGACGAGGTACTAGTCCAGGCAACCCTCAGGGCGGGGACGGCGCATGAACAGGGTCGTCCTGAAGACCCGTCCCCTCTGCGAGCCCGTTCTCGGAGCCCCGCGCCGGCTCTGAGTTTCAGCGAGCCTACCCGGCCCCGGACCTCCGGCCGTGAGCGGCGATCAGGCGGCGGGTGAGGCTGCTGCCCACTATGGCGCATACGTCGGTAGGGAGGTGGTGCCCGACGGCGGCATCGAAGAGGACCCGGTAGGAAGGGCCGAGATCCTCGTCACCCAGCCAGCAGGCCACCGCCACCGAGACGAGGGGCAGGGCGCGGAAGGAGAAGGCCCGATCCGCCAGCGTCTCAGGCAGTCCGCTGAGGCCGACGGCGGCCGACGTGAAGGCAGCCGTGTCATTGCCGAATGTCCTGGCCAGCTCGTTGCCGGTGTAGCCCTGGAACGCCTGGGCGTAGAAGGTGCCGGCTCGCAGCTCGCTGAAGGCGATCCAGCGCCCTGCCTCGGGTGTCCCGTCGCACGTCGCGAAGTAGTAGGCGAGCAGGGCCGCAGTGAACGGATCGACCGTCGTAGCGTCGTCGACCCAGGTCGCGGCGAATCCCGGGAAGGTGACCAGCGTCTCACGCCCCCAGACCACAAGCCGGAACTCCCCGGAGTTCCCCGCCGCCGGGGCGTATGAGGAGAGCGTGTCGGCGGCGAGCCGCTCCGGATCTGCCTCGGCCAGCCCGGCCCAGATCTCGGCCACTCGTGCCAACAGCGAACCGTAGGGGTCAGGTCTATCGTTGTCTGTCACACGGTCTGTCACACGCGAGCCTCCTACGCCTGGGCCGGAACGGGCTCGAGGATGGGCCGGGGCGGCTCGTCGGCCTGGCAGGCGCCGTGCCTCCCGGCGCCGGACGCCGGATCAGCAACCGACGCCTCGCAGAGAGCCCCGGCGCCGCCGGTCATGTGGTGCCTCCCGGGTGGCAACGCCCGCATCCCCCACCCGGAATCACCCTCGCCTTGACGGCTGCGGACGGTTGGGATGGTAACAACTGCGAGCACCCCCTGAACCCCGGCTGTTCACCCCGAAGGGCACGCCAGGTCCTCCCCAGCAGCCCCGGCTGCTCGCCGCCGGGACGCGCCCCCTCCGATGAGCGCCGACGTCAGCCGCCGCTGGTCCGGGATCCTTCGTCCCTCAGCAGGCAATCCCCCGGCCGGAGGGCGCGCCGTCTGGTGGCGGGCACCATAATCAGGCCCCATGGACACCCACCTGGTCGGTGCCTATGAGGCCGACGGCCACGAGGCGATCGCGCGCATCATCCGGCGCCACTCCACCAACCCCGCCGACATTCGCCAAGAAGCCCTGAGGGGGATCGATCTCAGCGGCGCGACCCGACTGCTGGACGTCGGTTGCGGGTATGGGGCCATGGTCGAGGCACTCGCTGGAAGGATCCGACCCGGCGTCGAGGTGATCGGCGTCGACATCTACTGCAGCGACGAGGAGGTCTTCGTCGCCAGGGCCAGGGCCATCACCGGTTCGGCCCGGTTCATCTGCCGGAGACTCGATTCGCGCTTGGACTTCCCAGACCAGTACTTCGACGCCGTCATCGCCGCGTACTCGCTGTACTTCTTCCCCCGGCTCATCCCGGAACTGGCACGGGTCCTGAAGCCGGATGGAGTTCTGGTGAGCCTCACCCACAGCGAATCGAACTTCCAAGGCATGCTGGCGGCGATGGGGGTCTCTCCCCGGCAGTCGGCAATGCACTCATTGCTGTCGAGGTTCTCGGCGGAGAACGGGGCGACCAGGCTCGCCGAGCATTTCGGAGCCGTCGAGAGCCGGCCCTATCCCAACACGCTGGTCTTTCGAGCCGAGGATCTCGAGGACTACCTGGCGCTTGTGCGGTTCAAGCTGCCGTCCCTACTCCCTGCCGGCGACCCCGCGCTGGGACGACCGGAGGCCCTGCTCGCCTGGGCCCGCGAGTTGCTGGCCCGCGCAGGCTGCGTCTCGATCGAGAAGGATGACGCCGTCTTCATCGCTACGGAGCCTCGTCGCTCGTGAACCACGCCTACTGCGAGCGTTGCGGGGCGAAGCTGGTGACCATGGAGTTGGGGGGCCGACCGCGGGGTGTATGCGGGGAGTGCGGCAGGGTTAGGTACCACAATCCCCTTCCGGTGGCGGCGGCGGTCGTCCTGAACGATCGCCGGGAGGTCCTGCTGGTCCGACGGCGCAACGAACCGCATTCGGGCGAGTGGTGCCTGCCGACCGGTTTTGCCGAGATCGATGAGACCATCGAGGAAGCGGCCCTGCGGGAACTGCGCGAGGAGACCGGGGTCGAGGGTCGGGTGCATCGTCTCCTCACCGCCCGCTCGTTAGCGGACGACTACTACGGTGATCTTCTGTTCGTCTGTTTCGAGGTGGAGAAGGCCGGAGGCAACGAGGTGCCCGGCGATGACGCCGAGACGATCGCCTACCGCCCGCTCTCGGAGCTTCCCCCGCTCGCCTTCGATGCCCACACCGAGGCAGTTCGGGTCTGCGAGGCCCTCTATCGGGAGCCGTGGGCGATTCAGGACTCCTTCATCCGGCTGTATTCCGACGGCAGCGCGGGCATGTTGTCGGACGCTCTGGTGGTGCTCGTCGAGGAGCATGCCGACGAGATCTGCGACCGCTGGATGGAGGTGGTCCGCTCCAGTCGCACTACCCCGTCGTACCGCCGGTCCGATTTCGCCGAGATCAGGAGGGCAGGCCGGCAGGCGCTCTCCCAGTTCCGCGCCTGGATGACGGAGTCGGGGCGGGATCAGGAGGTCGAGGCCTTCTACGCCGGGGTGGGCCGGCGCCGGGCCGACCAGGGCTTTGGTCTGTGGGAGGTGATCAGCGCTCTGACGCTGCTGCGCAAGGAGATCTGGACGTTCGCCCGCCAGCGCCAGGTGTTGTCGAGCCTGACGGACGTCTACCGGGTCATGGAGCTCGCCGACCGCATGGTGTTCTTCTTCGACAAGGCGCTCTTCCACACGGCGCGGGGCTACTTGGCCGCGGGCCGCGGATAGACCCGCAGCCGGGAGCTTCCCGCCGTACGAGGCGGCCTGGAGGATCACCTCTCTCCGACCCGGGCCGCTCTCCCCTTCAGCCCTTCTCCATCTCCTTGCGGATGGCCTCCTCGCTCATCGGCTTCTGGAAGGTGTCCCAGGCGTGCATGCCGAGGCCGATCCCCCAGCCCAGCAGGGGCCACAGGGGCCAGAAGTGGCCGGGGCGACTGGTCACCCACCAGATCACCACCAGCAGGAGGTTCACCAGCAGGTAGATCACCAGGTGCTGCCAGAACTCCCGCTTGGCCTTGAGTCGCTTCACCGCGGCCTCGCGGCGGGCTTGGTCGTCCACGGCTCTCCTTCCGACGGTCGGTGCTGAGGGCCGACGCTAGTCGATGTGCTCCCCACCCCGCGAGGGGCCGTACCATGGCCCCGAGGGAGGTCCACATTGCCCACGGCGAAGCAAGAGGAGTATGTGCTGCGGACGGTGGAGGAGCGGGGGATCCGCTTCATCCGCCTCTGGTTCACCGACGTGCTGGGGTTCCTGAAGTCGTTCGCCATTACCCCGGCGGAACTGGAGGTTGCCTTCGACGAGGGTATGGACTTCGACGGCTCCGCCATCGAAGGCTTCTCGCGGGTGCAGGAGTCCGACATGCTGGCTCGTCCCGACCCGACCACCTTCCAGATCCTGCCCTGGCGCGGGTCGGAGAGCGTGGCTCGGATGTTCTGCAACATCGTGATGCCCGACGGCGAACCGTTCGAAGGCGACCCCCGGTCGGTGCTGCAGCGCAACCTGTCGCGGGCCGCCGACCTGGGCTACACCTTCTACGTCGGCCCCGAACTGGAGTACTTCTACTTCGCCGACTCCGGTGAGGAGCCGCGTCCGCTCGACCGCGGCGGCTACTTCGACCTCACCCCCCTCGACGTGGCCAGCGAGTACCGCCGCCACACCATCACCGCTCTGGAGGCCCTGGGCATCTCGGTGGAGTCCTCCCACCACGAGGTGTCGCCCAGCCAGCACGAGTTGGACCTGCGCCACACCGACGCCCTGGCCATGGCCGACAACCTGATGACCGCCCGTCTGGCGGTGAAGGAGGTGGCGCTGGAGCACGGCATCTACGCCACCTTCATGCCGAAGCCGGTGGAGGGGGTCGACGGCAGCGGCCTGCACCTGCACCTCTCCCTGTTCGAAGGCGACCGCAACGCCTTCTACGACCCGGGCGCTCTCCACGGGCTGTCGCGGGCGGCGCAGGGGTTCATCGCCGGCCTGCTGCATCACGCCGCCCCCATCACCGCGGTGACCAACCAGTGGGTGAACTCCTACAAGCGCCTGGTGGGCGGTTTCGACGCCCCGGTGTACGTCGCCTGGGCACGCAACAACCAGTCGGCCCTGGTGCGGGTGCCCTCGGCGAAGCCGGGGAAGCCGGCTTCCACCCGGATCGAGTACCGCGCTCCCGACCCGGCGTGCAACCCGTACCTGGCCTTCTCCGTGATCCTGGCCGCCGGGCTCGACGGTATCGAGCAGGGGCGCCAACTGCCTCCCGAAATCACCGGCAACGTCTTCGACCTCACCGACGAGGAGCGCGCCGCCGACCGGGTGAGCCGCCTGCCCGGGACTCTGGCGGAGGCCCTCGACGCCATGGAGGCCTCCGAACTGGTGGCCGGCGCCCTGGGCGAGCACCTGTTCGAGTGGTTCCTGCGAAACAAGAGGCGGGAGTGGGATCGCTACCAGCGGCACGTCTCCCGCTTCGAGTTGCTGGAGTACCTGCCGATCCTGTGATGCTGACCGCCGCTTACCCCGAGCAGCCTTCGGTCCCGCTGGTGGAGGCGCTGCTCGCCGCCGGCGCCCGCCCCGTCCCGGTGGCCGACGCCGCCGCGGTGGCCGACCAGGAGCCCGAGGGGGGCTGGGCCGCAGTGGTGGTGGAACTGGGGGAGGACCCCGGCGCCGCCCTGTCGGTGGCCCGCCGGGTGCGCGCCGCCGGGGGGGCGCCGGTCCTGCTGGTGGCCACCCGGGCTCAGGCCGGATCCCTCCCTCTGGACGCCTGCGACGACTTCCTGCTGTCGCCGGTCGATCCGGGGGAGGTGGCCCTGCGCCTGCGTCGGCTGCGTTCTCTCACCGGCGAAGAACCGCTGCAGGACGTGATCCGGTTCAAGGACCTGGAACTGAACCTGGCCACCTACCAGGCTCGGCTCGGGGGCACCCCCATCGACCTCACCTATATGGAGTACGAACTCCTCCGCTTCTTCGCCTCGCACCCCGCCCGGGCGTGGAGCCGGGAGCAGTTGCTCTCCCGGGTGTGGGGCTACGACTACTTCGGAGGGGCGCGCACCGTGGATGTGCACGTGCGCCGGCTGCGGGCCAAGCTGGGCGAGACCCGGGCTTCGTGGATCACCACGGTGCGCTCGGTGGGCTACCGCTTTGGCTGAGGAGCCCTTTCCCGCGGTCTCCGTGGTGATGCCGGTGCTGAACGCCGCCGTCACCGTGGCCGGGGCGGTGGCGGCGGCCCTCGACCAGGATTACCCCGGCGAGGCAGAGGTGGTGGTTGCCCACGGTCCTTCGCAGGACGGCACGGCGGAGATCCTGGCGTCCCTGGCCGCCGACCCACGGGTCAGGGTGGTGCCCAACCCCTCGGGCGGCACCGCCGCCGGCCTGAACGCCGCGGTGGCCGCGGCGACCGGCACGGTCATCGCTCGCTGTGACGCGCAGAGCCGCTTCCCCCGCCACTACCTGCGCCGCGCCGTCGAGATCCTGGCGGCCACCGGGGCCGACAGCGTGGGAGGCATCCAGGCGGCGGTCGGGACCACCTTCCTCTCCCGGGCGGTGGCCATCGCCCAAACCACCTTCCTGGGGGTGGGCGATGCCCGCTACCGCACTGGGGGCGAGCCCGGGGCGGTGGACACGGTGTACCTGGGCGTGTTCCGCCGCGAGGCCCTGGCGCGGGTGGGCGGCTTCGATGAAGGCCAGGTGCGCAACCAGGACTACGAGTTGAATTGGCGGCTGCGGGAGTCGGGAGGCACCGTCTATTTCCACCCCGACCTGGCGGTGGCGTACACCCCCCGTTCCCGGCTGCGGGCCCTCTGGCGGCAGTACTGGGAGTACGGCACCTGGAAGCGGGTGATGCTGCGCAAGCACCCCCGGGCGCTGCGCTGGCGGCAGTTGGCGCCGCCGGGCCTGGTGGCCGGGCTTGTTGCCTCTGTGGCCATGCTGCCCACCCCCTGGCCCTGGGCGGCGATCGTCGTGCCCGGGGCCTACGTGGCCGCCCTGCTGGGGGTGACTCTGGTCGAGGGCGTGCGGCGCGGCGACGCGGCGGCACTGGCTCTGCCGGTAGTGCTGCCCACCATGCACCTCGCCTGGGGCCTGGGCTTCCTGGTCGGCAGGGCGCGCTAGGCGCGGGGTCGGCGGGTAATGTCGGCCGAGAGTCCCCTGGGGGAGGACCGGTTTGGGCAAGTTCGGGGCGTGCCCCGAGTGTGGCCGGCTGATCGCCCGCGACCTCAGCCGCTGCCCCTATTGCCGTGCCGAACTGGCACCGGGCGCGGTGACGGAGCAGCCCGCCGGCGATCAGGACGCGTCCCGGAAGTGGGAGCCGCCGGAGCGGCGATCTGCTCCCCCCACCGAGGAGATCCCTGTGAAACGGGCCGCCGCGGCGCCGTCTTCTGCCCGCCCATCCCACGGCGACCTGAGCCGCTACCGCCCCATCAGCAGTTTCGGGTCCGCCCTGCAGCTCATGTTCGCCGCTTGGATGGGACTCCTCGGCCTGGTCGCGGCGGGTCGGCTGGTGGCGTGGAGGGCGTCGGACCGCCTGGCCTCGAACCCCTTTGCGGTGTCGTACGAGCAAGCTTCGGCTGCCGACCAACGGGCGGTTGTTCTGGGAGTGGTGGGGATCGGGGCCTATGCGGTCACGGGCTTGCTCTTCGTCACCTGGCTCTGGCGCGCGTATCGAAACCTGACCGCGTTCCAGCAGGCTCCCACCCGGTTCCGCCCGGGCTGGGCCATCGGGGCGTGGTTCGTTCCCATCCTGAATCTGGTGAGGCCGAAGCGCATCGTGGACGAGTGCTGGCGGGAGAGCGCACCGCGTCCCACCGATGGCCCTCGGCTAGCCCGGACGGGGTCTGTTCCCTGGGTGTTCCATCTCTGGTGGGGGCTGACGATCACCGGCCGGTTCCTGGGTTCGTGGTTCTGGCTGGGTTCGCCGGACCAGCCGGGGCTGTTTCGTTGGAGGGCACTGTTGACGGTGGTGGCGGCCTTCGCGGAGATGGGCGCGGCCGGCGCCGCGTTCTGGGTAGTGACCTTGGTGACCCGCCGCCAGGCGGCCCGGGCGGCGAGCCTGGGACTCGAAAAGACACCCCGGCCGGTCTCTCGCCCGGCTGCCGTTCTAGTGATCGTCGGGCTGCCGCTCGTCGCGGCGGCGGCCACCGTGCCGGCGCTCGTCGCCTGGCATGAACCACCCGCCTTCGTTGTGATCGGTGGCCTCGATCCGGAGCAGGAGCAGCGCTACGAGGCTCACGGCGTTGGTTTCAGGTACCCGGGTGGGTACGTGGCTGCCGAGAGCTCCGGGTTCGGAAGCGGCAAGCCGACCTACGGGTACGGCATGATTGCCCTGACCCCGGAGACTCCGGCTCTGCGCGATCACTACCTGGTGGTCGAATGGGCAAGCGGACTCACGACCGACGACGCTGCGGAGTTCATCGCCGCCGTCGTGGACATGGTCACCCGGACCGAGTCCGGAAGTCCGCTCCGCAGGTTGTCGGACCTGGTCCACCTGCCGTTCGGCAGCGGGGAGGTGGTGGCGCGGACCTTCTCCGCCAGCGAGGGAGGGGCATGGATGTCCGGGGCCGTGGGATACGGGATGTGCCCCTCCAGCGACCGGCTCTTCGGGATCCGATACATATACCCCTACGCCAACCGGCAGGGCACCGTGTTGGGAGACCTGGAAGCCGTCTTGGCTTCCCTGTCGTGCTGAGAGCCTCCCGGCATCCGGCAAGGGCCCCGGGAACGAATAGGCATTAGTTGGCGTTCCATAGGACGATGGAGCCCGCAGGACCATGACTACGACCCTCATTCGACCTCGCACCGAACCTCTTCCCGACTCATTGACGCTGTACCTGGAGTCGGTGGGCCGGCACGACCTGCTCACCGCCGCCGAGGAGATCGAACTGGGACAGCAGATCGAGGAGGGCCGTAAGGCGGCCGCCCGGCTGGAGTCCGGCCGCGCCCTTCCTGCCGCCGAGACCGCCGTCTCGCGGCGCGCCGTGCGCCTGGGTGAGGCGGCCCGAGATCGCTTCATCTCGGCCAACCTGCGCCTGGTGGTGGCCAACGCCCGCCGCTACGCCGGTGCCGCCGGCCTCGACATGGGCGACCTGGTCCAGGAGGGCAACCTGGGCCTGATGCGCGCCGTCGACAAGTTCGAGTGGCGGCGCGGCTTCAAGTTCTCCACCTACGCCACCTGGTGGATTCGCCAGGCTCTGGCCCGGGCCGTGGCCGAGAAGGGCCGCCTGGTGCGCATTCCCGGACAGCTGCACGACACCCTGGCCACGGTGCGCGGCGCCGCTTCGGGCCTCAGCGCCCGTCTGGGGCACCCGCCCACCATCGAGGAGATCGCCGCCGAGACCGGGATCGACCCGGGGGAGGTGGAGCGGGCCCTGCTGGTGGCCGACGAGGTGTCCATCGACCAGCCGGTTGGGGAGGACGGAGCTCTGCTGGGCGACTTCATCTCCGACGAGGACGCCGAGGATGTGGCGGCAGCCGCCGAGAACGCTGAGGTTTCCGTGCTGCTGCGCCGGGCGGTGGCCCGCCTCGACGAACGGGAGCACCGCATCCTCACCGCCCGCTACGGGTTCCTGGACGACTCCGTACCGCGCACCCTCGAGGAGATCGGAGGCGAGTTCGGCCTGACCCCAGAGCGGATCCGCCAGATCGAGAAGCGCGCCCTGGCCAAACTGCGCCACCCCGCCTTCGGGTTGCGCGAGGAGGACCTGGTCAATTGACGCGGAAGCGGCGCAGGGTCGCCCCTGCGCCGCTCTGCGGTTCCGGTCCGGTCAGCTTCCGGGGCCGCACTCGCCCCGGAAGAAGGCCCACTCGTCGCACTGGGAGCCGTCGGAGAACTTGCACAGTGCCGACTGGCTGCCGTCGGCGGCGGTGATGACCTCCACCGTGCCCCCCTGCTCTTCGCAGTAGACCGCGGCCGGGTTGGCCATACCGATGCCTCCGCCGACCACGGCCTCACCCGAGGCCTGGCCGGGGCCGCACTCGCCCCGGAAGAAGGCCCACTCGTCGCACTGGGAGCCGTCGAGCAGGGTGCAGATGCCGGTCGCCAGGTCCAGCGTGCCGCCCTGCTCTTCGCAGTAGACCGACGCCGGGTTGGCCATGCCGGTATCGCCGCCCGTGGACTCCCCGGGCGAGCACTCGCCCCGGAAGTAGGCCCACTCCTCGCACTCCGACCCGTCGTCGAAGACGCAGTAGCCGACCTGGCCCCCTGCCTCCTCACGGATCTCCAGCGTGCCGCCCTGCTCCTCGCAGTAGACCGACGCCGGGTTGGGCAGGCCGCTCTGCTCCTGCTGGTCGTCGTCTCCGCAGGCCGCCGCCAGCAGGGCCAGGGCCAGCAGGACCGCGCTCGCGGTCATCATCCTCTTGGCAAACATCACCGATTCCCCCGATTGCTTGGTTCGGTGCCTTACGCCGCTTGGACGAAGCCGGGGCAGGGCGTGGTTTCCGTTCCGGCGAAACCTTACAAAGATCAACTTCGCATAACGCGCGCCGTCTGCAGATAGAGGCGCCGCACCGCCGCATCGGGCCATACCAGGGACCGCCGCACGACCGACGCCTGAAGGGCGGCGCCGGTTCGGGCGTCCTCGGCCAGCAGGCGGGCGACCGCCCGGGCGGCGGCGAGAGGATCACCCGGAGGGACTACTTCGACGGCCGCCCGGCCGGCCAGAGCCTCCCGGGTGCCGGCCAGTTCCGAGGCGACCACCGGGACACCCAGGGCCAGGTACTCGATCACTTTGGTGGGCAGGGAGTCGCGGTAGTTGGGCAGGTCGTGCAGCAGGGAGAACCCCGCCGAAGCCCCCGCCGCCTCCTCCATGGCGCGGAAGTGGGGCAACGGTCCCAGGAGTTCCAGGCTCACCCCGCACGCGGCGGCGCGCCGGCGGAGGAGCTCCGCCAGGTCGGCCCGGCAGCGGCCCACCAGGCGCAGGGGCCGCTTCTCGTCCATCGCGCCGGCGGCCTCGACCATGTCGACGGCGCCGCGCTCCTCGGTGATGTCCCCCACGTAGACCAGGTAGCCGGCGTCGGGTGCCGGAGGGGGCAGGGACCCGGCGGCCGGGTAGTTGGGGAACACGGGGTGGTCGCGGCGGAAGAGGTGCCGGTAGTTGGGCTCCGCCAGGGTGACGGTGGCGAAGCGCTCGGCCAGGCGCAAGGCGCGGGCCGCCGCCCAGGCCGCCGCCGGCCGCAGCGGCCGCCATACCCAGGCGCGGTGCCGCACCTGAGCCGGGACGTCCTCGTGCACGTCCACCACCACCGGCACCCGCCGCAGCAACCGGGCCAGCAGGGCCGCCGGGACGAGTTCCGGGTCGTGCACCGAAACCACCGCCAGGTCGCGGCGGCACATCTGCCGTAGTGCGGCCCACCACCTCCGCAGGCGCCCGCCCGGCAACTCGACCCACTCGTGATCGCCCCCGGTGCTGGGCCCGGGTGCCCGGGTGGCGTAGCGCACCTCGAAGGCCCCGGCCAGGGAGCGGAGGGTGCGCTCGCGGATGCGAGGATCGTCGGCGCGGTGGACCGAAGTGACGACGAGGGCCCTCACAGGGCGGTGACGTTGTCGGCCGCCAGGCCCCGCCGCGAGTAGGCACCCCGGGCATCGAAGACCGCCGGCACCGCGACGGCGATGGCGGGGTAGTCGAAGGCGTCGTGATCGGTGAGGATCACCGCCAGGGCCACCCCCTCGGGCACGCCGCCCTCCACTGGGATGAACCCGTGGGAGGCGATGCGGGCCGGGTCGATGAGGGGGTCCCAGGCGAGCACCTCGGCGCCTCGCCGGGCCAGTTCGTTCAGCACCTGGATGCTGGGGGACTCGCGGTCGTCGGCCACCCCGGGCTTGAACGCCAGGCCCACCCCCAGGATGCGGGTGCCGAGGAGGGGCAGGCCGCGACGGTTGAGCAGGTCGGCGATGCGGTCGGCGGTGTAGGCGGGCATGCGGGTGTTGATCTGCTCGGCCAGGTCGATGAAGCGGGTGGCGAAGCCGGCCTCCCGGGCGCGCCAGGCCAGGTAGTTGGGGTCCAGGGGGATGCAGTGCCCGCCCACGCCGGGGCCGGGGTAGAAGACCTGGAATCCGAAGGGCTTGGTGCCCGCGGCGGCGATGACCTCCCAGATGTCGATGTCCAACTCGTGGGCCAGTTGGGCCATCTCGTTCACCAGGCCGATGTTGACGGCGCGGTAGGTGTTCTCGAGGAGTTTGGACATCTCCGCCGCCCGGGCCGAGGAGACGGGGTGCACCCGGTCCACCAGGCGCCGGTAGGCGGCGGCCGCCACCCGGGTGGAGGCCGGGCTCACCCCGCCTACCACCTTGGGGATGGACCCCAGCTCCCGGTTGCGGCCCGGGTCGACCCGCTCCGAGGAGAAGCAGACGAATACCCCTTCGTCGAGGCGCAGGCCGCTCGCCGTGGCCGCCGGCACCAGCAGTTCCTCGGTGGTGCCGGGGTAGGTGGTGGACTCCAGGGAGACGAGCATCCCGGGGCGCACCACACTGCGCACCGTAACGGCCGCCGCCTCGATGAACCGCATGTCGGGCTCGCGGTGGCGGTTGAGGGGGCTGGGGACGCAGATGAACAGCGCGTCGGCCTCGCTGAGGCGGGACTCGTCGGCGGTGACCTCGAGGCCGGCGGCGATCGCCGCCTGCAGGGCCGCATCGGAGACGTCCTCCACCGGGGAGCGGCCGGCGCGCAGACGGGCGACGGCGGCCTCGTCCACGTCGAAGCCCACGGCCCGCAAGCCGCGCTGCACGGCGTTTACCGCCAGGGGCAGGCCGACGTAGCCCAGGCCGATGACTCCGGCGGTCCAGGTCTCGTGCTCGAAGAAGGAGGTGCGGTCGGGCATGGGGCGGAAGCCCGAGTGTACCGGGGAGGCGGCGATTGCCCCGGCGGGCCCGCCGGCAGTCAGACCGCCCTCTGGCGAACGTTACGGCGTGTCCACCCGCCAGGCAGCCCAGTAGGACGCCGGGTCGAAGGCGACACCGAACCTCACGGCGGCCTCCTCTATCGCCGCGGTGAAGTCCCCGGTGCGGGCCACGCCGAGCCGGTGGTCGGCGGCGTAGTCACGCAGGACGCGAATGAAGCGGTCCTTGCCGAAGCGCCGGGCCAGGTCGGCCAGCATGCATCCCCCACCGTCGTAGACCGTGTCGTACCGGCCGGGGTAGGCGGCCCAGTAGCCCATGTCGTTGGTGAGCCGGGCGTTGCCGGGGAAGGAGTAGGCCGGACAGCCCACCCAGGCCCCGAAGGGCAGTTCCTCCGACCAGGTGGCCAGCGACTCGTCGAGCCAGGGCTCGGCGTACTGGTCGTTGCCGACCAGGCCGTACCACCACTGGTGAGCGATCTCGTGAGCCACCGTCCACTTGTCTACCTCGGAGAAGACGATGGTGGGGTACTCCATCCCGCCGAAGTCGGGGAAGGCGCCGAGGACCACGTCGAGTTCCGGGTAGGGGTAGGAGCCGAAGGCCGCCGAGAAGGTCGCCAGGCTCCGGCGGGCGGCCGCCAGCATGGCGGAGGCCTGCTGCGGGGTCACCGAACCGGGCCGGTAGGAGACGACCACCCGGGTGCCCGCCGTGTCGCCGGCGACCTGCTGGAGTCGCCCCGCCGCCCAGGCGAAGTCGCGGACCCGCGTTGCGGCGTAGGTGCGGGCCACCAGGCCGCTGGGCAGGGTCTTCGTGCCCGCCAGGGTGCCGGTGGTGGGCGTATCGAGGTGGGGCGGCGTGACCAGGGTGACCCGGTACCGGCCCACCACGGAGTAGAAGCTCTCCCCCAGGTCCACGAAGGGGGCGCGGTGCCGGCCGCGGTCGTCGCGCACCGCCAGGGCGGGCAGGGCGGAACCCACCAGCGCCAGGCCGTTGGAGTAGCCGAAGCGGTCGGCGCGCCGGGGCAGGGTGATGCGCAACCGCATGGAGAGAGTGGTGCGCTCCCCGGTGGCCAGAGGGCGACTGAGGGTCACGGGGACCTCGGTGCAGTCGAGGCCCGGGGGCCCGAGGGCGCCGCCTTTGAGATCCCAGATGACGATGGCTTCGTTGCCGCAACCGTCGACGCCGTTCGACCAAAGGCGCAGGTAGATCTTCCTCAGGGGGGCGTTCTGGATGTTGGTGAACGAGATGTTGGCCCGGCCGGTCCACACCCGGCCACCCTGCGCGGACCGCAGGCGGACGGCGTAGGAGGGATCGCCGGGGTGGTGCACCACGGCGTCGGGCGTCGCGTCGGGCGTCGCGGCCGGCGTCGCCACCGGGGCGACGCCCAGGCAGGTCGCCGCCAGCAGTACGAGGACGGCCAGGGCACGGGCGGTTCGCACGGAGGCGAGTGTACGGGCGGACGGGGGAGCGGCCGGCGAGTCCGCGACGCCGGGCGGCGGGGAGAGGCGCAGCCCCACCCGCCTGCGACAATCTGCCCCATGGCCCGCTTCGTCGGACCCGAGAACGACTGGCTGCCGCTGGCGGCGAGCGACCCCGGTTCGCCGCGGCTCACCGTCGCCGTGGTGATCCCCGTGTTCAACCGGGTGCAATTGGTGCGGCGCACTCTCGCCGGCCTGGCGGCGCAGCGTGGCTACCCGCCTCACCTGATCTCGGTGGTGGTGGCCGACGACGGCTCGGAGGAGGACCTGGGCCCGGCGGTCGCCGAGGCCTCCGCCCACCTCCGGGTCTATTCGGTTCGCCAGGAGCACGACGGCTACGGGGCCGGGCGGGCCCGCACCCTGGGAGCCTCCCGAACCGGGGCGGACATCGTGCTGTTCGTCGACGCCGACTGTCTTCCCGACCCCGAACTGGTGGCCGGGCACCTGGCCTGGCACCATCGCGCCGACAACCTGGTGGTGGTGGGGTCGCGCCAGCACGTCGACTCCACCGACTACCCGCCCGAGCAGATCGCCGACGGCACCATCGACATCCGCCGACTGGTGAAGGGCGAGGACCCGCCCGACGAGGCCTTCGCCCCGGAGGACTGGCGGCGCCCCTTCTACCGCCGCACCGCTCGCCTACGCCACGGGAACGAGGCCTTCCGCGCCCTGCTCACCGGCAACTGCTCGATGCCTCGCGACGCCTTCCTGGAAGCCGGGGGGTTCTCTCCCGACTTCCGACACTGGGGCGGCGAGGACACCGAGTTGGGCTGGCGCCTGTTCTCCGCCGGCATGTTCTTCGTGCCGGCCGACCGGGCCGCCATCTACCACCAGGAGCAGGAGGAGAGCCATCCCGAGGAGGGCTGGCGGCAGCAAGGGCGGGCGGCCAACGCCGACCTGATCCGCGCCAAGATCCCCCACCGCTTCTACCGCCGCCTGGCCGATCCCGGCCCCTTCGAGGTGCCCAAGGTGTCGTTCGTGGTGGCGGGCCCCGCCGGGCCGCGCCGCGGCGAACTGGTCGCCCAGATGCAGGCGCAGACCTCGGGCGACTGGGAGGCTTTCTTCCCCAACGACTACCCGCGGGTGCCCGAGGCGCGTCTCCGCGGCCTGCCCGACGAGGCGGGTACCGCGGGACAGCGCGTGCTGCGCGCCATCGCCGCCTGCCGCGGGGAGTACGTGGCCCTGGTGTCGGGCGCGGCCGCCCTCCATCCCTTGCTGCTCGACCGGGCGGTGCGGTTCCTGGATGCCTCGCCGCGGGCTGCCATCGCCACCGTCGGGTACGCCGGCATCGACGACCTCGCCGGCGATGCGGCCTGGGGCACCGCCGGCCTGCCCGCCTTCACCCTGGTGCGCCGTCGTGAGTGGGCCAAGGTGCTGCCCGAGGCCGCCGACCTCAGCGAGGCCTGGCGCCGGGTGCAGGCCCTGTCCTGGCGGCGCCACCTGCCCGAAGCCCTCATCACCCTGCCCCCACCGACCGGGGTGACGCCCGCCTCGGTGGCGCCGGCCGTGCCCGAGCGCGACCGCATCGTCGCCGCGGGGCGGCGCGGCCGGGGGCCGCGCTCCCGGCTCTACCGCCTGGGGCGAGCGTGGCGGCGTCGGCAGGCCGAAGCGGACGACCGGCCCACAGTCGCCCACTTCGGGGATGCTCGCTCCGCCGACGCGCTCGCCGCGCTGCTCCCCTGGGCCCGGGTCACCGCGGGTCCGCCCGCCGCCGCTCTCATCCTGGGGGGCGGAGCGCGTCTCGACACCGCCACCTGGGAGCCCGTGCGGGCCGCGGACGCCCCCCGCCTGGAACGGGCGGTGCTCGGCGCGACGGCGGGGGATGGGCCTCCTGCGGAGTGGGCCGACTTCCTGGGCACTTGCCTCTTCGTCGCCGTCGCCACTGAGGTCGACGCGGCCGAGGTGCGTTCCTGGGGGTACTCGGGCAAGATCACGGTCGTGGGCCATCCTGCCGACCATCCCGACGCCGCCGCTCTCCTGGTGAACGCCTGGCGCGAGGAGGGGTCGTGAAGGTCTGCATGTTCGTGAAGAACTCCTTCGAGTACGACGCCCGCGTCACCAAAGAGGCCCGCTCGCTGGTCGAGGGGGGCCACGAGGTCACCGTGGTGGCCATCCACGTGCCCGGCGTCACCGCCGAGCGGGAGACCACCCTCGACGGCATCGGGGTGGTCCGGGTGCACCGCCTCTCCTTCGGCATGCGGCGGGTGCAGCAGGCTCACGCCCGGTTCGTGGTGGACACCGAAGAACGCCGCGCCCGCCTCACCGGCGAGGAGGTGGATGAAGGGCGTATCCGCCGCTACTCCGCACTGCTCCCTGCCTCCACGGCGACCCCCGGGGAGACACGGGCCGCCGCGGTCATCCGGCCCACCCCCATCCCTGCCGCGGCCGCTCCGGCCGCGGCGGGCCTGAAGCGGGCGGGGACCGCCCTGTCGGTCGCGGCCCGAGGCGCCGCCGCCCAGACGGTGCGCTACGGCTTCCGCGCCGCCAAGTTCGTGGTGCAGGGGCCACTCAAGGCGTTGCGCTCCCGGGCCCTCGACCGCCGCTTCTTGGAAGCCGGCCTGGCGACCGGGGCCCAGGTGTGGCACTGTCACGACCTCAACACTCTGGCGATCGGCGTCCGGGCCAAGCGCGCCCGGCCGGGCACCCGCCTCGTCTACGACTCCCACGAACTGGCCACCGAGCGCTCCCGTATGGGACGGTGGGCGCGATGGCGGGCGGGCCGGCAGGAGCGCCGCGGCCTCCGCCACACCGACGAGCGCATCTGGACCACCCGCAGCCGGGCCGAGTACATCGTCCGCCGTTACGGCATCCCCTTTCCCACCCTCATCCACAACGTGCCGGAACGCATGGAGGTGAAGCAGGGCTGGGATCTGCGGGAGCGGCTGGGCATCCCCGCCGATCGGCGGATCCTGCTGTACCAGGGGTCGATCCAGGAGTTCCGCGGCATCGAGGAGGCCATCGAGGCGGTGACCCTGCTGGACCGCTGCGTGCTGGTGGTCATCGGCTACGGCTACCACCGGCCGGCCCTCGAGGAGATGGTGCGCCGCCGGGGCCTGCAGGACCGGGTGTACTTCTTCGGGCCCATCCCCAACGACGAGTTGCTCTACTACACCGCCAGCGCCGACGTGGGCTTGTGCGTGATCCGGGGGCAGTCGCTGTCGTACCGCTGGTCGATGCCCAACAAGCTCTTCGAGTACATGATGGCCGGCATCCCCATCGTCGCCTCGGACTTCGAGGAGATGGGGCGAGTGGTGCGCGAGGAAGGGGTGGGGACGGTGTGCGATCCCGACGACCCGCAGAGCATCGCCGCCGCGGTGCGGGCCATCGTGGACGACCCCGAGGCCGAAGCCCGTTTCCGGGCGGCGACCCGGACGGCCATCGAGAAGTACAACTGGGATGAGGAGGAGAGGAAGCTGCTCGCCCTGTACCGGCGCCTGGAGCCGGCGGCGGGCTGACCGCGAGGAGGAGGCATGTTCCGGGCGAAGTACTTCTGGGGAGCACTGGTCATCATCGCCATGTGGGTGGCGGTGCTGGTGATCGGAGTGGCCGGAGAGGGCGACTTCATCGTCGACTCGACGCGCGGCGATGTACGTGTGCCGGGCGCCTGGGGGGTGGCCCTGTTCGCCTTGATCGGAACGGTGGTGGTGGGCGCCGTGGCCTTCCGCGACGGTGCCGCGCCCAAGCCGGAGGCGCCGAAGACGGAGGAGAAGCCGCTGCCGCCCGCGGAGGGGTAGGGACAGGGCGCTCTGAGGTCAGGTCCGCTCGGGTATCCCCGACGAGGCCGCGGCCTCTTGGGCGAGTACGAGCCTGAAACGCACCCGGCCGGTATCGACCCCCTGGTCGCGCAGGATGTCCATCGCCGCAGCCTCAGACACCTGCAGCACCTCAGTGAGGCGCGCCCGGGCCGCATAGAACCCCGGCAACTCGGGGCTCTCGCTCCACCATACGGCGTTGCCGGACGCCGGTTGCCCCCGATGCAGAACCAGGGTTACCAGCAAGTCATCTCCCCTTGTTGACTCCGAGGAGCCTCAGAGCGTCCTCGTCGGTTAGACCCACCCCTCTGGTCAGGATGGATCGCACCAAGCCCGGCGGGATCTCCGTCCTATCGTGAAAGGCCAACCTCAGCGGAGGATACCCCCGATCCACATCCAGAGCCCGTGCGAGCCGGCGCTCTTCACCAGCCGGTACTTGAGGGGCTGGCGCATCAGCAGGCGGCGCAATTCCGGCCGGCGCAGCGACGGCCAGTCGGGCACGCGGGCAAGGTATCGGGTCTGCATCCATCTGGGTAGCCCCCTGCCAAGAGGGTCTGCACCATTGCCGGGAGTTGGATCTCACTCCCGCCTGGGGTACGGCGCCTGGTCGTGCGCCAGGCGATGGTGCCGGCGGCACAGGAGCCTGAGATTGGCCGCCGTGGTAGCCCCGCCTCGGGCCCAGTGGTCGAGGTGGTGAGCATCGCACCAGTGGGCGGGGGTGTCGCAGCCGGGGTGGGTGCAGCCGCCGTCGCGGTGGTTGAGGGCGCGGCGCAGGGCCGGTGAGACCACTCGGGTGCGGCGGCCCACGGCGACGAGGATGCCGTGCTCGTTGAGGGCCACCGGGGTGAGGTTGGTGTCGCAGGTGAGCCGGCGGGCGGTCTCGGTGTTGATGGTGCCGGTATCGAGGTCGACGACACCGTCGGAGGCGAGGTCGGCGGGGCTGAGGGTGAGGATGAGGTGGGGGCGTTCGCCGCCTTGGCGGGGCCGGTGGGCCGAGTCGAGGTGGCGGCGGCAGATCTCTACCAGGGCGTCGGCGCGGCGCTGCTGCGGGTTGCGGGTGTCACCCCGGTCCAACGCCCAGGTCTCGGCGAGGGACCCGATGGCCGTCATGACCACAGTGCCCGATTCGGGGTCGAAGTCGCCGTCGAGGCGGGTCATGCCCTCCCAGGTAACCGATAGGCACAGCCGGCGCCGCTCGAACGCTCTCCCGGCATCGGCCAGGGCCCCATCGGGGTCGGCGAGGCGACGCCAGTGCGCCACCGCCTTCGGGAACGCCCGGGCCGACAGGGTGCGGGCCTGGGAGACCAGCAGCTTCTCGTCGCGAGAGAACACCTCGGGTGCGGCCTCGCAAGCTTCGACCAGCAGCCGCACCCTGGGCTCGGACAGGTCACCGGTGGTGAAGGCCTGCGCGGTGGCCGGCATGTGGCGCAGTGCCAGAGCGACTCGCACCCGGCTGCGGCTCACCGCGGGAGGCTGGCCCGACGCCGCGATGAGCCACGCGGTGGGGGAGCCGAAGCCCTGGGCCTGCGGCAGCCCGCGGCGATGCGCCATGGCGATCAGCCGGGCGGCGCGAGCCTGAGCCCGGGCTACGAGACGGTCCAGGCGCTGGAGTTCCGCCACCACTTCGGTGTCGGCCAGCCACTCCTCGGGCACCGTCTCCACCGGATCGAGAGCAGCCGACTGGTCGGCTTGGATGGTCATGCCGTACGGTATCAATCAGGGCCGACAGAAACGTGGGAGTGGCCATGAGGCCACCTCACCCCAGGGTGGGGCGGCGGCACCGCCGAGTGGTGGACTCAGCCACCATCGCGCCACGTTGCCCTGCCTGGCCCACCGGAGAATGAACGGTCTAGATCGCATGGGGCTGATCCGTACAATTGTTGGATCTGTACGGTACGATTCAATCTTGTCAGACCGAACAAACTAGGTGACCCGCAATGCCCAGAGGCCGTCCCTCCCGCACCGCCGTGTACGTCCGCCTTGACACGC
>Ga0194111_10000412_pt1 | contig 52792 bp, 44 predicted proteins | sample TA2KigC300mmetaG_FD_146194 | JGI IMG/M metagenome (GOLD analysis project Ga0194111, IMG submission 146194) | Freshwater microbial communities from Lake Tanganyika, Tanzania - TA2015033 Kigoma Deep Cast 300m | ecosystem: Environmental > Aquatic > Freshwater > Lake | place: Tanzania: Lake...
ATCGTCACCCTCAAGCCGACCTCCACTCTCTCGCCGTTGCCACCAGTGCCCGGACATTCTCCTTCGGGCTCTCGGTCGGCACATCACAACTCGATGAGAGGATAAGACTCTGTCCGCCGCGATCGAGGCACGTTGTCGCCGCGGCCGTGACCTGTTCCGGCGGGCCTTCCAGCAGGAGATTGGTCGAGACGTTGCCCATGAGAACCACGCGGTCGCCGACTTCCTGTCTCGCCAGCGCCAGGTCCATTTCGTCGATGCTCAGAAAGTCCGCCCCGGTGGCGGCCATGTCGCGAAGCAGGCCTTTGGTCTCGCCGCAGATGTGTAGCCCGGCCTTGGCGCCGGCCTCGTGGATCGAGCGGACCAACTGCTCAAGGTACGGACGGGCGAATTCGCGAAACATCTCCGGGCTCACCAGGCTGCCGGACGCCACCGGGTCGCCGATGAACGGAATCCCACCCGCCTTCACGACGGCGTCGGCGTAGGCGAGCTGGTTGTCGGTTGCGATTCGAAGGAACTGGTGTGCCCGTCCGGGGTCGGTTAGCAGATCCTCCAGGAACTTGTCGATGCCGTGCAAGAAGGATGCGAGGGAGAAGGGGCCTTTGAGAGAGGTCAGAATCGGCGCTTCGTCTTCGAGCAACGCCTTGAGCCGACTGGTGGCCTCGAGTACGACCGGCATTCGGCCATCCTTCTCCGGGTCTGCCGGTTCGAGCCTGGAAAGACGCGGCGGCTCGAGCAGGAACGGGTCATCATCCTCGGGAATCAGCACCTGCGCCCCCATCGCCTCCGCCTCAACCATCGTATCGGTGAAAACCATGATGAGGTCGTAGCCATAGAACCGATACGCCGAGTAGAGCACCCGCGCCAGTGTGTCCGGCTGGGTCACGGCCTCGGAGATGGAGAACCCCTCCAGCCGCGCGGCATGGTTCGCCGCAACCATCGGGAAGACCACGGGCCGGGCCGGCTTCTCGCCGCGCATCAGCGCGGCAAACCGCCTGCTCCGGTTCTGCTCGCCCACGCCTAACTCCTAACTGCTACCTGCTGGCCTGCCCTGCCAGCCGCTCTATCTCCAGCACCGCTGTGTGCGCGTCGGGTGCGAACGCGTCCGCGCCGATGTTACCGGCAAACTGCGCAGTGACCGGCGCACCCCCGACGATCACCTTCACGCCGGGGCGCAGTCCTACCTTGTCCAGCGCTTCGACCACCTTGCCCATCCTTGGCATGGTGGTGGTCATCAGCGACGAAACGCCGAGCACTGCGGCACCGTTCTCAGCCGCCTTGACGAACTCCGGCAGCGGGACATTTCGGCCGAGGTCGACAACCTCGAATCCGGCCGCCTGAACCATCACCTTCACTATGTTCTTGCCGATGTCGTGGATATCGCCCTGCACCACGCCCAGAATGACCTTGCCCTTTGTAGCCTGCGGCTTGTAGCTTGCGGCCTTCGACAGTATGTCGAACCCGGCGTACATCGCCTTGGAGGCGAGCAGCACCTCCGGGACGAAGCACTCCTTGGCCGCGAACTTCTCCCCCATCCGGCGCATGCCGGCGGCAAGGCCTTGCGTCATTGCGTCCTGCGGCGACAAACCCTGCTCAAGCACCTTGCGCGCCAGCTCGGCCACCAGTTCCGGCTTCATCGTAGTGACGGCATCAGCCAGTCGGGCGAAGAGATCTTTCTCAGCCATACCTTCTATGATAGTTGTCCGGATAGCTTCGGGCAAAGGAAACCGCGGGCGAGCCACAATCGCGTGCAGCCCGCCCGCAGACTGACCGTCGCTAGCCCGTCCTATGCACTATTTCTCGGCCATGTACCAGCCGCGACCAACCTGGTGAGCATGAGCCGCGTCGCGCCACAGGTTCACCAGCCCGGTAGCGAAGCCGAACAGGTCCGGCCCGAAGTTCTTCAGGATGGTCGGCTTCAGATCCACCTCCACCATCTTCTTGTACTCGTCGAAGCACTTCGCGTACTCCGCCGTCTGGTCCTCGACCTTGATGTTCACGAACCCGTGCTTCTTCATCAGGTCGCCCCAGCCCTGCAAGGTCTCCATGTACGGGAAGGCCATCGACTCGTTCAGCTTGGCCATAAGCGGCTCGTCAACCTTGCCAGTAACGACCCAGTCGGTGAAGATGATCTTCCCGCCCGGGGCCAGCACGCGAAAGGCCTCGGCCATGAGCTGGTCCTTGTCGGTGACATAGCACCACGCTTCCTGGCCCCAGACCACACAGAACGTGTCCTTCTTGAATGGCATATCGAGCGCCGTGCCGTCGACGAAGGACACCAGGTTATCGAGACCCGCCACCTTGGTGCGCTCAATCGCCTTGGTGAGCATCGTCTTGGTGAAGTCGAGCCCGGTCACTTTCACGCCGTACTTCTTCGCGATGTGCCGCGCCGGCGCGCCCAGGGCCGAGCAGACGTCGAGCACGTGCATGCCCGGCTTCAGCCCGACCGCTGCGGCCATTCGGTCGGTCACCTCATCCTTGCCCGAGTGAATCTGCTCGGACATAACTGCTTCCCACAGCAAGCCGCCCGGCCCGTCATAAACGTCCTGAACGTCCTTGCCTGTATAGTCGTAACGTTTCGGCATCATGCCTCCTCGTGGAAACGGCGAACTCCGAGGTCCGAACGCCGAACTCCGGATCCGCCGTTTGTTGCTCCGCGGCGACGCTTGAAGCTCCAAAGGTCTCTTACCGAGCCTTGGCGCTCTTGGCGTCCTTGGCGGTTCTCTTCTAGTCTGGCCGGCAAACTGCCGGCACAAAGCCGGTCAATCATACCGCTTGTCTACCTAAGGTTGTGGTTGTGGTTCTGTAACAGCAAACTGGTAACTGGAAACTGGTAACTGAGTCCGTCTCGTCCGGTCTCCGAGGCGCACGGCCCCGGCACAAGTGCCGAGTCATGGCACGCGCCTCCGGCGCGTCACAAGAGACCTATCAACATTCACCGTACGATGATAGACACTCCCCCCGGACGAGTCAAATGCCGCCGCGGCGTGACATCATCTGCAAGAATGTGGACCGCAGTGGATAGGTGTCTCTGGGCCTCGCGAGCCCCCCAGCGGTCAGTCCAGATTCTAGCCCCGTGGCAAGACTGAAGAGACTCGGCGGATTTCAGCGAAGTGAAAGAAGGCCGGAACTCGCAGGCACTCCGGCTTCCGGCTTCCCGCTCTTGGCGCGCGAGAGGCTCAAGCTGCATCTCCCCTGGAGGATTCCATTGAAGCCATCCATTGCCAGAATCGCGTGACGGCCTGTCGAAGCCAACCTCACTGTGTCGATTCTCGCATTGGTGGGATCTGTAACTCCCGCGATTCTAGTGCCGGCCGTATTGTAAAGTTCGACCCTGGGCCACAGGTTTCCCGAGTCTGCCGCCACGATTATCGTGACGACGTCGTCCGCGTTCCCGTCAAACGTATACGCATCAATCTGAGCCGTACTATCGATCAGTAGTCCGACCTTCGCCCCATAGGCAATAGAAGTGGCGTTTCCCGGGTCGGCGGTACGCTGCAAAGACAAGCCATACCTTCCTGTCATTTTGCCATCGAACCCGTCGGTAACCAAGATGGCATGGCGGCCTGTCGTCGCCAACCCTACGCCGTCGACCCGCGCATCGGACGGATCGATGGCTTCCGCGATTCTGGTTCCCGACGGATCGTAGATCTCGATCCCGCACCACAGAGTCCCCGAATCTACGGCCATGAGCATCGTGACGATGTCGCCCGCATTCCCCTCGAAAGTATAGGCGGCAATCTGGGCCGTACTGTCGATGGAGGATTGTACTCCTGACCCGTAGGTAATGGGAATCGCACTCCCGGGGTCTGCCGTCCGCTGAACGGACAGGCCGTATCTGCCCGTCCGCGTACTATCGAACCCATCCATCGCCAGGACCGCATAGCGACCCGTCTCTGTCAACCTGACGGTGTCTATCCTCGCCCGGGTCGGATGCCTGGCGTCGGTGATCTTCGTGCCGGACGGATCGAGGAGGTCGATCCGGGACCACATGGTCCCCGAGTCCACCACCATCACTAGCGTGACTACTTCGCCCGCGTTCCCATCAAACCCATACTCGTCTACCTCCGCCGCCATGCCGATAGACGCATGAGTGTTGTCGCCGTAGTGAATCAGTTGCTGTTCGGGCGGGTCCGGCGTCGTAACACAACCCGCAATGAACAGAGAAGCTGCCAGACAAAGATTACGCACTGCTATCCTCCTTGCCGATGTCACGGCTGACGCCTGCCGGCTTCGGTCCGTACCACCGCGCCGGTCCGAAACGACGTACTACTGCCTGTGGTTCGACCCGCAGTAGCCACGCCGCCAGGCGCATGAGGCATCGGTTCCCGAGCGGGAAGTCTCTCAGCCAAGGCCGGCGTCACGGTCTCCTCAAGTCAGGAACACCAAACCGAGAATCCACTTTCGACGGCAATCATAGTTCCTACAGCAACCGTGTCAAGCCTGCTGGAAGCGAGAGGGCCCGCCCCTGCTCTCATGACGCCTGCCGCGACCAGCGGGCCCGGATTGACCGGCCGCAAGCTGTCGGCCGCCCTCATCCGCTCCGCCTATCGGCAATCGACATCCGCTCTCGACTTACAGCTCACGGCTTGCCGCTCCGGCAATCTACAATGGACTAACGGCCGTCATCCCGCCGAGTCAGTGATCGTCTGCGTCTCCCGAATGTCATTGCGGAGATCGAGATACCAGAGCAGCATCACTTCGTGAGCGACGGCCGGGCAGGCGGCGTAGCCGAAGAGGTTAATGCCTCCGAGCACGCAACCCTGCCGCGCGTAGAAGCGGCAAGCCGGCACGTTCGTGTTCTGCGTCTCGACCTTGAGCTGATGGCAGCCTCTGCGGTGCGCCCAGTCTGCGGCACGCTGGAACAGGGCGGTGCCGACGCCATGTCTACGCCTATCCGGACGGACCCGAATGTCCCACAGGACCGCGAGGTCTGAGCGCCCCTCAAGCATGTGCACTGCAGGCGTGTGCACAGCTACGGTTGCCGCCCCGAGATCATCGCTACCTTCGCGGGCAATGAAGAAGCCCCACTTCGAGACGTCGAAGTGCGCGGGCCAATTCAGGACACGGCCATCAGGGTCTTCAGAAGCGTCGTAGTCCTTCACGTAGGGTTCTGGCACGGGTTCCTCGACCAGGCGAAACCCAGGGTCGAGTGGTTCGACACGGTATGCCGAACGCACTTCGAATGCGATTGGGATCCGCGCGTACTCGGGCAGCCGGTCCGCACCGACCTCCTGTATGTCAATCATGCCGTCCGGCCCGTGCCGCTAGCTGTAGGCTGTAGACCCTCATCGCTGTCGGCCGTCAGAACCGCTCCGCCAATCAGCAATCGACATCCGCTCTCGGCTTGAGGCTTGAGGCCCGCGGGCAGCGCCCGCGTCGATCGGCAATCTGGAATCGTCAATCCAAAGTGACTTGGGCCGTGTCAATAGCCATTTGCAGCCCACCGAATTCCCAGTCCGGATGCGACAGGGCATACAGGACAGACAAGCCGTACGGATGCTATCTCCTTTCCTGACGCATGCGGTACAGGCGTTCGGTCATTCCGCCCTCTTCGAGGAAACGACGGTCGAGTTGGCGCAGTTGCTGGTCGAGCAGGTAGTTGGTCTGGTTGACCAGGCAGACCAGGCAGTTGGCGGCAGTCTCCGCGTCACCGTCCTCAACGTACGTCCGGTATGTCCCGTACGACCTTTCCGGCGCCTGAGCCAACCTCCTGATGGCCTGTTTGCGTGGGTCGTCCTTCAACCACTCCGGCAGGTCGCGCTGCCGCAGGAAGTCCAGGTAGTCCTGAAGCAACTCCTCGAAGCTGGCTCTGGCCACGCCAACCAGCTTGAGCTCGGTCTTGCGCGAGGTCCCGGAGGCCATGCTTCCTTCCGCGATGTTCTGCTTCCCAGAACGGGCGGCCTGCACCATCTGGTCGTGCGTGCGCGAGCGCTTGTCGATGAACCGGTTGCAGAACGCCACGGTGGCATCATAGGCGATGGTGGCGTTCTGGAACGACCTTAGGTCGCGATACCCGCCGTGCTTCGGAATCAGTGACTCTGACACCAGCCGCCCTCTCTTATCCGAATCTCGTCCTCCGTCAGTCCGTACAACTCATACACGAGCACGTCGATCTGGTTGTCGGTTGCCTCTATCGTCCGCTTGAGGGATTCTTGCTCTTGCGGGGTCTTGGCCTTGGGCAACTGCTCGTCCTTGTCGTCAAGGGACTGGAAGACCTCGCGGTCGCGGGAGAAGTGCTCGACAAGGTCAGCCACCAATGCGGGAGGAGAAGCTCCCATGGACGTCTAGAATATGCCTGCCTTGCCCCGAGTCAAGCCGAGGGCCGCAGCCCCAGAACCGAGATTGATGGCCACGAAGACACGAGAGCGGAGTGAAACGGACATGTCGTATCCCGCACCCATTCGTTTCGTGTCCTTCGTGCTTTCGTGGCTCCAAAGTCGGATCCAGGACCGCAGCCGCTGGACGGTTCTGCGGGCGGGGTGGGGCAAGATCCTTGCTCACCTGAAGCAGACGCAATGGCGGGCTGGTTCTGTCGTGCGCAGCCGCATCGCACGCACTTGCTGGAACAACTGATACACCAGGTCACCCCCCCTGCCCGAGTTTGCGGCCTGCTGTTTGAGCCTTGCGGCTTGCGTTTATCCACACGCTTCCGGAACAACAACAAAACTAGTTAGAAGAACCTGTTGCTGCTGTTGGGATGTGGATGGATGTGGATAGCTCCTCAGCCTGCACAACATCTTCCTCGGTGTGTCCGGGGGTCTCCACTACAGGTTGTGGTTAGTTATCCACATAGTTATCCACATTCTATCCACACTTTCCACACCCGCCGTGACTTGGGCGAACTACTATACGCTGTATCCACCGAGTTGTCCACACCACTACATATAGGTGTTGACATTGAAATCCTGTCCGGCATCTTGAGTAGATGGCCGACAAAGACTCTGCTTCTTACGGCGGGCTACTCCCCGGGCAGTCCCGGGGCTTGCCCTCCCTGCGGACGGAAGTTCGAAGGTCGAAGCTCGAATGACGAATGGAAGTGCCCGAAAAGAACCGAGGAGTTAGTGCAAGACGCCCAGCAGGCGTAACTACCATATTATTGAAGCTTTAGGCCAGGTCGCAAGCCCGGGAGTTCGCATATAGGGGTCGCCTGGGGGCTAGCCCTTTGAGGAGCTTTCGACGAAGCCATGAGACGAGCCTTGAAATGAGCTTTGAGTTGAGCTTTCAGAGGAGCTTTGACCCGAGCTTTGCGTCGAGCTTTGAAGCAAGCAATCAAAGAAGCGACGCACTGAGCTTCTAGATGAGCGATGCGGCGAGCGATGGACTATGGAGATTGAGGTCGAGGTTAAGGTCGAGTGCAGGATGAAGTTGCCGACGCAGTCCAGTACACGGCGAGCGATACTTCTGCCGGTGCTTCGAGCCGTGCTTCGGCTCCTGCTTCGCCGCGTGCTTCGCGACGTCGTACGAGAGGCTGGAGAATCCGTCAGCCGACAACCGAAACGGCGCGGCAGAGCCGCGCCGTCACGAGTGAGTGGTTGCTCTTTGCGGCTACAGCTTGAGCAGGACGGCGGTCGCGCGGCGGTCGCCCGCGTCGAGCCGGCAGAAGTAGGCGCCGGAAGGCACGGCTCGGCCCTGGCCGTCGCGGCCGTCCCAGGTCAACCGGTGATCTCCGGCCGCCGCGGTACCGTTCCTGAGCTGTCTGACCAGCTTGCCGGCAGCATCGTAGAGAGACAAGGAGACGTCGGCCGCTTTCGGCAGCGCGAACGCGATGGCAACGCTGCGGTCGAAGACGCTCGGGCGCGGCACATCGAGTCGGAACGGGGGCGGCGTTTGTTTCCCTTCCGCTATTCCGACCGGCACCACGAATGTCGTGCCGCCCATCGTGTCGTTGACGGGGTCAGCATCACCGGCGAAGTTCAGGCTGCACCGCAGCACGTGGCTGCCCAGCTCTTTGGGGACCCAGGTGGCAAACGTCACCGACATCTCTCCGTTGGACGGAACCGTGACGCGCGACTGCCTGAGGTAGCCCGCGTCGGGAATGCGGAAGGTGGCGGTCACGTATTCCGCCTGCGTGCCGTTGTTCCGAATTCTTACCGAGGGGTAGATGATCCTGCCGGAGTCGACGGTGTCGGCCGGGACGAGAATGTCGACCAGTCCCGCGTCGTGGTAGCGGGCCCACACCAGCGACGTAGCGACGTCATCCCCGTGGTACTCGTCGTTGCTGAGCGCGGTCGAGCACCGGACCACGGCGGTACAGCGGGCGGGAACAACCCAGGGCGCGAACTCGAGCGTCTCCGCGCTGGCCGGAGCGAGGCTGTTCACCTGTACGGTATCGGCGTAGCCGGCGCCGATGGAGACCATTGCCGGGAAGCTGGCCGTGGCCGTGCCGAAGTTACGCACCTCGGCGGTCGGCACGTAGGAGCTGTCCGGTTCGAGGATTCCCCTCGGGGCGAGGATTACGGTCGTGGAAACGTTGTTGTCCAGCTGGACCAGGCGATGGCCGAACGGGACCGCATTCCCGTTGTCGGGAATGGAACGCGGGCAGGACTCCGCGTAGAAGAGGGTGCCCCAGTCAAGCAATTGCACAGACGAACTGAGGACCGAGCCGGTCTTGCTGTCGCGCCTACCGTCCGTGGCGACGAAGTAGATGGAGTCGGTCTGTTTGCTCTCGATAAACGAGGCGGCGTCGGTGAGATCAAACACGATCTTGTTGTCCGGGAACGGCTGATCGGTTCTCGCGCGGGCCCAGGAGCGGAAGTTGTACAGCCAGAGCGCGCTCCAGCGCTTGCCGACCGAGAACTGGAGCCCGAACCGGTCACGCGTCGGATGGTCGATGTTCGCGCGCGCGAGCAGCCTGGGCACGTACCCGACGGTATCGGTCAGGTACGCGACCTCCCGACCGGGACAGAGGAAGCTGTCCATCACCGCCTCGTAGGACATCCAGAAGTAGCCCGCCTGGCCCCAGCCCGGACCCCACGAATTGACCATCCGGAACGCGCCGGTTCCGTCGACCGTAGTCAGGGTATCGTTGTACCCGACAAAGGTTATCAGGTGCCCGCCCCGGTTCTCGCCTTCCCGGTCGGCGGAGCAGTACATGTAGTTGTGCGCGGCGATGTTGTCGAAATTGCCCCAGACGCCGATGGAGAGACACGACGTGCTGCCGTTGGCCAGCAACTGCTTGATCATGTTCACGCCGGTCGTGTCGTCCGTATGGAACCACGCCCAGTCCTTGGTGCGGTACGGGGTGGCTTTCGAGTACGCTGATTCGGACGGCCAGCTGACCGGGTCGCCGTCGTTGTACGGACAGTCGGCCAAGCTGGCGACACCCGACTCGCAGATGAGCGGCATGTTGTTACCGAAGCCTGAGCCGTTGTCACCGCCGCCGTTCACCTGGTTGTAGCAGAAGGCCGGGCTGAACTGGTGGTGCGGGTCGTTCAGGTCCCAGTGCCGCTCGTGGTATTCGAGTTGGGTGCGGTGATAGTAGGCTATCGACCACGAAGCACAGGAACCCTGACCGCCCTGATTGCCGACCGGTGGCATCTCGCTGGTCAGGTCCACCACCGGCAGGTCAAGGAAGGACTTCGCGCCCAGCGCGGGCGGAATGCTCTTCACCTCGTGTTCGGGCGCGACCTTGCTCAGGTCCTCCCGGACAAAACCCAGGCGGTGCAATTCGGCTCGCGCGCCTGCGGCCCCCACCAGAAGACAGCAGCCCAATAGTACGGTCAACATTCGCGACATCTTTTCTCCTTTAGAACGAATTCGCGGGTCGGCTCGACCCCGGGGGCGGACCGGCCCGACATCATCACCTACGAGTGTATTTCGCCGCCGCAGCAAGTCAAGGATGCGGCAAGGAAGAAGTATGGAGGACTTGTCTACTCGCCCGGCTCCGTAGGGACCGAGTCCGAGATCGAATCACTCAGCCGGGTTCAATCGACCTCTCAATTCGTGTGCATGCGTGGTTCGTCATACCGGGTTCGCAGTTCTGCAATCTGGCTTCTGACCTCGGCTGCGGCCTGTGCCCCGAGTTGACCCGCGCGCAGTTGGGAGTTAGCATCCCTTTGGTCCGGCCGCACATGCGGAAGCGGAACACCGACAGTGAACGAACAACCCGCACCGACACCAAGCCTTACGCGCCGCACCATCGCCCGTGGGGTGCGGGTGTTTGTATTCATCGCGGTTGCTGCCGCGGTATTGTTGCTGGCGTTCACCGCCAGCAGCGAGACCCTGACCGGACTCGCCCACGTCAAGTGGTACTGGCTGGCCGCGACCTGCGCGCTCTGGCTGGTCGCGTCCATCTTCGACGGCCTGCGCCTCGCCGTGTTCTCCCGGGCGACCGAGCACCGGCTGTCGCTTCGCGCCTCAATCGAGATTATCTTCATCGGCTACTTCATGGCTGCCGTGACCCCGTTCCAGGTCGGCGGCCTGCCCCTCCAGCTCTACATCATGAACAGCCGTGGCATCTCCCCGGGCAAAGCGACCTCGCTGCTGCTGATGCGCGGCGTGGTATTCTACGGCCTGCTCTTCGCGGCCGCGCCGGTTGTCGCCATCCGGCTCAACGCCTCGACCGCAATCGTCAGGGTGCTGGCCGGCTACATCGGGGTGATTATCGCCGCCGGGGCGGCGCTGGTCATAGCGAGCGTGGCGTTTCCGGCCCGGTTCCGGCGGTGGCACGCCCGGCTGTCACAGACAGCGAAACCGGGGCTGATTCGTCGCGGCGTGATCTGGGTGCTGGATGAATTCGACGAGTTCGTGGACGGGCTCAAGGTCTACCGCCAGTCGCACAATCTCGGCTGGCTCGCCTTGGGCCTGCTGGTGACCGTGGTCTGCATCGTCTCGCTGTTCGGGATGAGCGCGACCCTGCTGGCCGGGCTAGGCGTGCAGACCGATGCGCTACGGGTGATGGCGCTCAACCTGCTGCTCACCGCGGTACTCTTGTTCGTACCCACTCCGGGCGCGAGCGGCGTGGCCGAGGTCGGCGCGGCGGGGCTGTACGCGGCGGTCTGCCCGAAGGCGATGCTCGGCGTCTACGTCGTGCTCTGGCGGCTCTTCAGCTTCTACGGCGGGGCGCTGGTCGGCGGCATCCTCGCCCTGCGCCATATCTCCAAGCGCTAGCCCGCTCCGGCCCCTGAACCGACGCTGCAGGCACGAGGCGAAACAGAAGAAGGGAATGGGTACGCCCCCCTTGACACGCTGCCGGTCCGCGCTGTAACATTGTTCAGGTGCGGCCGAGGACCACAGGCTCGCCGCCCTTCTCTGTTTCTGTATCAATTGGAGGACTATGCTGCGGAAATCCCTGTTCCTGATTATCGCGGTCGGGCTCTCTTTGTGCCTGGCCGGTGAATTCCTCGCCCTCGTTCCGAACACGGCCCCGGACGACCTCGCCGGGCAATACACCGTCGTCGGCGTCACCGGCCGCGGCACGCTGGTGCTGGGGGACGAATCCGAGCTCGCCGACCTCTTCGCGCGCGACGGGTCCTGGCTCGCCGCTGACCCGAAGGACCACCTGTACTTCACCGTTCGCCTGTTCGCCCAGGCTTCGCGCACCGACCTGGCGGCGGTTTCCCGCATCCTTGACTTCGACGGCGAGCAGTACCTGGTCGAAGTCGAGTCCGATGCCGTCGAGCGCTTCATCGCCGTGCCGGCAATGCGCGGCCGCATCAGCCTGAACGGCTGGGTCATGGACCGCCCGACACCGAAGCTACCTGTTGTTCTCTCCAACCCGTCGGTCGAGCAGATCGTGGCGCGCGTCTCGTCCGACTCGGTGCTCGCATTCGTACGCCGGCTGCAACAGTACCGCAACCGCTACTCGACCGGTGACTCCTGCAAAGCCGCCGCCCAGTGGATTGCGGCGACGTTCCGGGCTTACGGCTGCGACACGGTCATCCTGCAGAACCATACTACCAACCACGCGCCCAACGTCGTCGGGGTCCGCTACGGCACTTCAGGACAACGTAGTCCGTATGCAATCATCGACGGCCACTTCGATGCCTACGCCGCGTCGAACGCGCCCGGCGCGGACGACAACGCCTCGGGCACGGTGTCCGCAATCGAGGCCTGCCGGGTAACACAGGGCTTCCAGTTTCGGCACGACCTCAGGTTCATCGCTTTCTCGGGCGAGGAGTTCGGCCTGCTCGGCAGCGAGTACTACGCCGGGCGGGCGCGCAGCCAGGGAGACTCGATTCTCGGCGTGCTGAACTTCGATATGATCGCCTACGAAGACAGCGCTCCCGAGGACCTCGAGGTGATAGGGAAGATCGCCAGCCCGGCCTGCGGGCCGTTCGTTGACTGGTTCATCGCGGTCGCCGACACCTACACGAGCCTGCCCTGCAGCAAAGAGATGGTCTCCGACATGCAGAGCTCCGACCAGGGGCCGTTCTGGAACAACGGCTACCTGGGATTCTGCGGCATCGAAGACTATTGGCCCGGCAACCCGTACTACCACACACCCGGCGACTCGATTGGCGCCGGGTACAACAACAACAACTTCTGCACCGAAGTCATCCGGGCCGGCGTCGCTGCCCTCGCCACGATGGGCGAGCCGGTGCCGCAGAACGTGCCCTCGGTCGGCCTGCTGCACAAGCTGCTCGACGACTCTGCGGGCAACGACAACGGCAAGTGGGACGCGGGCGAATCGGTCGCCGTCTTTCTGACGCTGAAGAACTTCGGTATGGCCGGTGCCACCGGTGTGAGCGCTGCGGTCAGCTCCACCGATCCGTATGTCACGCTCTACAACGTGGACGCGGCCTACGGCGACATCGCCGGGCTGGACACAGCGGTCAACGCGGTGCCCTTCACGATGAAAGCCGCCCCCAACACTCCCCGCGAGCACGTGGCCGACTTCGACCTGACGATCTCCTCTGCCGAGTCGAGTTGGCAGACGACCTTCTCCTTCCCCATCGGCGAGTACCTGAACACGGACCCGATACCGGACGGGCCGCGCGTGCCCGCGCGCTACTGGGCCTACGACGACGTCGATACGCTCTATCCCGAGCACCCGAACTACGAGTGGGTCGAAGTAAACGCGCAGGGTACGAGGCTCACATTCTCGGACAACGACGACGTCGTCCCGGTCAGCCTGCCGGCAGCATTCGGCCCGTTCCGGTACTACGGCCGGAGTTACAGCCAGATATCGGTATCTGCCGACGGCTGGATTGCGGCCGGAAACTACACCACGTCCAACTTCGACAACACCATCCTGCCCAGCACCTCGGCCCCGCGCGCCACGGTCTTCGCCAACTGGGACGACCTCTACCCGGTGTCGGGCAGCGGAGGAGCCGGCTACGTGTACTGGTTCCACGACTCGGCCAATCACCGCTTCATCGTTGAGTACGACAGCGTCAAGTACTACTCGGGCTCGAACCGAGACAAGTTCGAGGTCATCTTCTACGACACCACGGTTACGACTCCGACCGGCGACAACGTCATCGTCGCGCAATACAAGACCGCGGCCGGGTTCACGAGTTCCACAGTCGGTATCCAGGACTCGACCCGGGCCATCGCGATCCAGGACCTTTTCAACGGCACGCTGGCCCACGGAGCATCGCCGATTGTCCCCGGCCGGGCCATCAAGTACACGACGGCCCCCGGCACCGGGGTCGCCGAGCCGACCCGCCGCCTCACGCCGGACGCCTTTCACCTCACGCTCGACAGGAACCCGGTATGCGGGAGCGCACAAGTCCGGTTCAGCTTGCGTCAGGCGTCAAGCGTCAGGCTTGAGGCCTTTGACCGGACCGGCAGAAAGCTCACGACCCTGGTTTCCAGTTTCGCATCCGCCGGCTCGCACGCAACGACCTGGGACACCCGTGAAGTCCCGACCGGCATCTACTTCCTCCGGCTGACCGCTGCAGGCGGACAACGTTCGCTCAAAGTGGTAGTCGGCCGCTAGACCGAGCCAAGCACAGCGGGCGGGCGCAAGCGCCCGCCCGCTACATCTTTACGGGACCGTCAGACGTCAAGAACCGGAGGAAAGGAAGAGGCAGCCGCCCGGTTGCGTCTAACCCTTTCAGTTTCTGCCGAACAGATTCTCGAACTGCCAGCCCACGTCAATCGCCAGGCGGCCGAACCTCTCCTCTCCGGAGTGAATCAGCCCCTCCAGCTTGCATACCGATACCTGTACGCTGACGGGACCATAGAATCCCTTGATCCCGGCGTTCGCGTCACGGCTGTTCGCTTCGACACACAGGGCAATCTCAGGCGTGACGTACAACTCGAAGCCACCGAACAGCCCGAAAGTCCACTGGTGGTAGTCGTCAAAGAAGACGTCCGTATTCAGGTAGTCGTTGATGCCATCGTATCCGACAAACCGCCCGCGGCCGAGTCCCACGCTGACGCGGGCGGAACCGGTAATCGGAATGCTCGTCACGACGAACGCGGAGAGGTTTTCAAGCGGCCGGATGTACTTGCTGCCGTCATTGGAGTAGTACTGCCAGTCCGACCAGGCGACGGTGTCGCGCCCGATCGGAGAGACGTGGCCGTGGGTGCCGACATCGTAGACACCGAATGCGAGCGACAAGTGCTGGGCCGTTTCAACGGCCTGCCTCGTTTTCCAGGGGTCAAGTACATGGAACAGCTTGAGCAGACCGACCCGGTCGAACCGGCCGCTGACCAGCTGATAGGTCAGCCCCAGGACGTAGTCTCGTGGAGTGTAGGCGGTGAGGGCGACCTCCAGGCCTTTCAACGGCGCCACCCGCACGCTGCTGCCCCCTTCCCATCCGGGGTCCCGCGGTGAATCCACCAGCGAGAATGTCACGTTCGGGGCGATGGCGAGCGCGCCGGCCGGCATCACGTCCGCGGTCGGCGTATCCATCAGCAGCGTTGTACGATTGAAGTCGGCCCATGCCGGCGCGATTAGCGCCAGGAGCACGGCTGCGAGTACGGGCTTCACAGGAGATGGCTTTGTCAACACTCTCGTCCCCAGAGTATAGCCGCGCCTCTGCGGCGCGCAAGCCAGGGAAGGGACCTCAACTTGACACGCCGTCGGTGTCCAACTAGACTGCTCCTCAAAGGAACGCCACTTGCGAAGAACTCTCGCAGTTGCGGCACCTGCGGCAGCGATTGCCTGCAGGATGACCCGGCTGCGGCTGAAGATCGCTGACCCGCCGTCCTTCTCATATGCAGAATCGCCTGGAGGGCTGTGCTGCGGAAGTCGTTTCTGCTGATCGTCACCGTCGCGGCTTCTCTGGCCGGGGCCGCTGAGTTCCTCGGACTGGTGCCGAACTCGACTCCGGAAGACCTGGCCGGCCGCTACACCATCGTCGGCGTCACCAGCCACGGCGTGCTGATCCTGTCCGGCGAAGCCGCCGACGGCGACTTCGCGGCGCTGCACGGGCGGCTCCTGGCCGAAAACCCGAAGGCACACCGCTACCACACCGTGCGCCTGCTCGCTGATTCGTCCCGCGCCGACCTTGCCGCGGTCTCCCGCATCCTCGACTTCGACGGCGAGCAGTACCTTGTCGAGGTCGATCCCGACGCGATCGAGAGCTTCCTTGCCGTGCCGGCGATGCGCGGCCGAATCAGCCTGGACGGCTGGGTAATGGGCACGCCCGCACCCGAGCTGCCTCGCGTCCTGTCCAATCCGACAATTGAACGGATCGTGGCGCGGGTCTCCCCGGACTCGGTGCTCGCGTTCGTGCAGCGGCTCCAGGATTTCGGCAACCGCTATGCGCTCGGAGAATCGGGCAAGGCAGCTGCCCGGTGGATTGCCGGGAGGTTTCGAGACTGGGGATGCGACACGGTCATCCTCCAGGACCACGATGCGGACTACGCGCCCAACGTCGTCGGCGTCCGCTACGGCTCTGACGGCCGGCGCCAGACCTACGCGGTCATCGACGGTCACTTCGACGGCATCCCCTGGTCGCCCGGCGCCGACGACAACGCCTCGGGCGCGGTCTCAGCAATCGAGGCTTGCCGCGTGACACAGGGCTTCCAGTTCCGTCGCGACCTCCGCTTCATCGCCTTCTCCGCCGAAGAACTGGGATTGGGTAGCCCCTACTATGCCGGCCAGGCGCGGAACCGGGGCGACTCTATCCTCGGCGTCCTCAACTTCGACATGATTGGCTACGCGGACTCCGTGCCCGAGGACCTCGAGGTCATCGGCAAGATCGCGAACCCGGCCTGCGAACCGCTGTGCGACTTGTTCATGGCAGCCGCCGACACGTACACCACACTCAACTGCAACAAACGGATGATGACGGACATGCCGTATTCGGATCATGCTTCGTTCTGGAACAACGGCTACGTGGCGCTCTGCGGCAGCGAGGACTTCTGGCCACCGAACCCGTACTATCACTCACCCGGCGACTCGATTGGCGCCGGGTACAACGACAACGGCTTCTGCACCGAAGTCATCCGGGCCGGCGTCGCGGCCCTGGCGACTCTGGGTGAGCCCTTGCCGGCGGGCGTGTCGTCATCCGCGCCCTTCGACCTCTTGTCCGGCAGCACTTATGGGCTCGTTCTCCAGCCGAACCCGGTACGCGGGACCGCACAAGTTCGATTCAGCTTGCGTCAGGCGTCAAGCGTCAAGCTGGAAGCTTATGACCGCTCCGGACGAGGACTGGCGACATTGGCTTCCGGCTCAGCTTCCGCCGGCGCGCACTCCGCGACCTGGGACACCCGTGACGTCCCGACCGGCATCTACTTTCTCCGGCTGACCGCTGCAGGCGGACAACGTTCGCTCAAGGTGGTAGTCGGCCGCTAGACCGAGCCGAACACAGGATGCGGGCGCAAGCGTCCGCCCGCTACTCTTCCGCGGAACAGGACATCCCCAGTCCGCGTGAACAACGGTCTGTCCATCGCGATCGCAGAGCGCAAACGCCGTCCGCTGCATTGACTCGCGGGCAGGACCCCGCTAGACTGCCTCCCAAATGAACTCACCCGTGAGAGGAATGTTCATCGTCGCAGCGACTGCAGCCGCAGTTCTGACCGGGATGAACTGCGATCCGAATGCCGGCTCCGTCTTCCCGCTGACACTCGGCAGCACCTGGAATACTGAATCCCGCAGTCTTGGGGGGCCATCCGGCGGCGTCCTGGATACGTCTCAGACGGCAGTGACCACGACCACTGCTCTGGAGAAAGCCGTCTTAACCAACGGCAAGGAGGTCGTGAGGTTCAGACACGAAAGCGCGGTCCACGAGTTCGATCCCGATTCCAGCTACTCTAGCACCACGGAGACGCTCCTGCGCGAAGAGAACGAGGTAATCATGGTGTACGCCGCGCTGGACGATACCACTGGTGATACCCTGATGTTGCTCAATCCCGCGGTCGGTCAGAACTGGGGCCAGGGCACCGCGACTGCCATCGTCATCGGCCAGGAGACCGTAACCGTTCCCGCCGGGACCTACAAGAAGGCGTGGAAGGTGAAAACCGTCGCCAACCTGGGGGTGATGACTGTCGAAGTCCACACCTGGTATGCCAGGGGTGTCGGCAACGTGAAGATGCACAGCGAAGCCGAGTTCATGGGATCCGTCGAGGTCATCGACGAGGAACTAACCTCGGCCACCATCAAGTAGCCGCTCGCCCGTTCCGCTTTCGATGCCCTCCTCCGTGGAGGGCATCGCTGTTCTACGGCTGCGGGCCTTAGAAGACCGAAAGTTGGCTGGACTTGTAGTACTTGGCGGCGCGGCCCCAACCGCGGAGCACGAGCCGCTTCTTCCTGACCAGGCCGGACAGCACGTACCCGGCCTGGGCCGGGCTTACCCGCAGCAGCGTGCGGACGATCTCGTTGGTGACGAACCGTTTCTCCTCGGGGCCGGGAAGCTCCTCGATGTAGCCCAGTATCGCGGTCTCGGCAAACGCGGCCTCGGCCCGACGGAAGAGTGAGTAGCTCACGCTCTTCTTGAGCTGGTTGTACACCGCCTTGGACAGACGATAGACCCTGCCCTTCTTCTGGCCGAACGGCTCCAGAAGCCCGCGCAGCACCATCGAACTCAGTGTCTCACGCGCCTCGTTCTCGCTCCGCTGGAGTATCCGCTCCGCCTCGGACAGGTCGATCTCTCGGTTCCGCTTGAGGAAGGAGAAGACGAGCAGGTCGTGCAGTGTCAGTTCGCGCCCCTCCTGGTGCCGGTTGACAACAAACCGGGCGAAGTTCTCGTCGAAACCGGACTCGTCGCGGTTGCCCGGCGCAGCCTCGACCCGGCCGTTGCGCAGGATGAGCCGGACATAATCAGGTCCTGACTCGTAGCTGGGCGGCTCCTTCCCGTACGATAGCAGGATGTGAAACATGCGCTTCACTCCCATGCCGGCGCGCTCGACCATCCTGGTCTTCTGCAGGCTCTCGGCCAGCAGCCGGTTGCGCGACGCCGGTTCGTGCCCGAGTATGTTCTGCGGGTTGACGTCGCCGAAGAACCCACCCGGGTTTGAAATCTCGAGCCGGTCCGGGAAGTGACGCACGTAGATGGGCCCGCTCACACTATAGTCACGGTGGACGAACGCGTTCAGGAGCGCCTCGCGGCAGACTTCCTCCGGGAAGTCGGGGATCTCGAAGTGAAACAGCCCGAGCTTCAGGGTATAGATGCGGTTGTGTGGTTCGAGCGCCTGCGTGAATTGCTCGAGTATCGCGAGCAGAGGTCTGGCCGAGTCGACCCGCTTGTCGTACTCGGTGTCGCTCTTCATGTGCAGGTAGATGGCCTCGTGCCCGGGCAGTTGCTGTTTGAGCACGTCCTCCTTGCCAACGAGCAGGAGCCCGGCCACCGTCAGCCGCAGCACTCCCGACCCCCCACTCCCGACTCCCTCTGCCCTCACCAGCACTCCAAGCCGCTCCAGCAGCTCGTCGTTTGAGAACCCGAGCAGGGACGAAGCCGGCTCCTTGGCTGCGAGGATGCGACGGAGCCGCTCGACCTCCAGGCCGTCCACGCCTTCCGGCCCAAGATCGAGGATTCGTGCAGAGAAGTCGGGGTTGGGCTCGAGCATCGCCGTCATCTTAGCCCGGGTGGCTCCCCAGTCAAGCGTCTGCAGCCCGGCTGACTCCCGTTCCCCGCTAGACCACTTCTCCGGCCCGCTGTAGAATCTCCTCCGCTCAGACACGCATGCGCTACATAGGCAACATCTTCCGCCCGCCCTCTGAAGCCGATTCCCTGCTCCTGCAGGCGACCATCGGCTGTTCGCACAATCGCTGCACGTTCTGCGCGATGTATCGGGACAAGCAGTTCCGCGTGCGCGCGATTGAAGACGTACTGGAAGATATCGAGGCAGCGCGCGCGTACTACGGCCCCGAGGTCAGGCGTGTGTTCCTCTGCGACGGCAACGCACTCATCCTGCCGACGCCGCATTTGCTCAAGATCCTTGCCACCCTCGAGCAAACGTTCCCTGACCTGCAGCGCGTCGGAGTGTATGCCAACGCTCGCGACCTTGTCTCGAAGTCGGTCGCGGAGCTGCAGGAAATGGTGGCGCACCGGCTTGCCATTTTCTATCTCGGGCTCGAGTCCGGCTCGGATGAGATACTCAAGCAGATTGACAAGGAGGCTGCTGCCGACGAGATGATCGCCGCCGTCCGGCACGGTATGTCGGCCGGGATGAAGTCATCGGTCATCTTCCTGCTCGGACTGGGCGGCAGGAAACTCTGGCGCGAGAACGCTATCGAGTCAGCCCGGGCCGTATCGCAGATGAACCCGAACTACCTGTCAGCCCTGACCGTGACGGTGGTTCCCGGCACCCCGCTTGCCCGGCAGCTCAAGTCCGGGGAGTTCGAACTGCCCGAGCCGCACGAATTCGCGGCCGAGCTCAGACTGTTCCTCGAACAGGTTGACGTGAAGGCAACCGTCTTCCGCTCCAACCACGCCTCCAACTACGTACCGCTTGAGGGCCGCCTGCCAAAGGACAAAGAACGCATGGTCGCCGAACTGACCGAGGCAATCAAACACCACCGCTTCAAGCCTGAATACCTGCGCGGCCTCTAGCGACGGGCCAGGCATCCGACCACCAAGACACAAAGACACCAAGTGTGCGGACTGCTGGACACACGTCTGACGACGACCTAGAATCTGGGGTCTTCTCCTAACGAAAGGAAGTTTCTTGAGAACCGCCATCGTACTAGCTTTCCTTGCCGTAGCGTTGGCATGCCCGGCCCGCGCCGCGATCTGGCCTGTCGTGCCGCTTGATTCCGTCCACCCGCTCGGCAACAACTGGGGGAACTACCAGGACTACGGCGGCAGCCCGTACTTCCACAACGGCATCGACGTCATCACACCTGATGTCCAGGGACGCCGAGTTCACGCAGTCCGGCACGGATGGGTGAAGGGCTGGGGCACAATCCAGGCTGAACTCCACTACCGGCTCGCGATCTGCGACACCAACTCCGACTTCACCGAGCGGGCCGAGGGTTGGCTCTACGCCCACATCGACCCCTATCGCTGGCACCGCAGCCTCGGCGACGAAGTCCAGGAAGGCGACTCCATCGGCTACCTGGTAGCGTGGCCGATCGCCTCGACGTTCGACCACCTCCACTTCGCGCGCATCTCCGACACGGGCGCGACCTGGATGCGTTTCCCGGACGTTACCTGGTGGTTCATCCAGAATCCTCTCACCATCATCCAGCCCAACACCGATCTGCTCGCACCGGTAATCGAGAACGCTCGTACGAATCAGAAGTTCGCCTTCTGCCGAAACAACCGGAACAACCGCTACCTTGGCTATGACAGCTTGGTCGGTGAAGTCGACATCATCGCCAAGGTCTATGACAAGACCGGGTACACGACCGGACAGGACACCTGGGACAAGCTCGCCCCATTCCAGGTCGACTACTCCATCAAGCGGGAGGACGGACTGGTGGTGGTGCCCTGGACCATCGGCGTCCAGTTCTCGAACCGACTCGACGGCGCGCTCGTTCACGTCGTCTATAAGAACGACAATACCTGCAATACGCAGGGCGACTACGAGTACCGGGAGTACTACTATGTCGTCACCAACACCGACGCTGACTCGGTAATCGAGGCATCAGACACGAGCGGCATGTGGAACACCGGGCTCGTGGGCGATACAACCTACTGGGTATATGTACGCGCGAGCGACGTCTACGGCAATACGACGCTAGATTCGATGCAGGTCAGGACCCGCAACGGCGTGGCGGTCGCTGAGCCGCCGTTTGCGGTGCTGTCGCGGCCCCTGCGTGCGGTGCAGACTGCGGCCCGCAGCGGACTGATTAGCTTCGGCACCAGCGGTTCCGGGCTGGCCCGGCTGCGCGTACTTGACCCGTCCGGCCGCGTCGTGGCGAACCTGATGGATGGCAGGCTCAGCGCGGGAGAACACAGCTTCCCGTACACGCCGCCGGCCAACGGCGTGTACATCGTCAAGCTGACGCTCGCCGGCAGGGACGACTACAACACCAAGTTGGTGGTTCTCAGATAGAGGAAACCCGGCCCAGGCTGGCGGCGACCGATTCCGCAACCGTGATTCCGGTCGCCCAGGCGAAGTGCAGGTTGTACCCGCCGGTTTCGGCCCATACGTCAAGCACCTCTCCCGCGAAGTAGAGCCCGGAAAAGCGCCGCGCCGCCATCGTCTTCAGGTCAACCTCGTCCAAGCTCACACCACCACCGGTCACAGTTGCTCGCTCAATCGGCTCGGTGCCGACGATGGCGAACTCGGTCGAGCCAAGCTGACGGATGATACTCTCCTGCTCTGCCCGGCTCAGGTCGGTGAGGATGCGGCCAGACGGAACTCCGGCAAGCACGCAAAGCCGTGTTGCCAGTCGCCGGGCGACGAACGAACCGAGGAACGTACCAAGCTGCCTCTTGGGATGTCCGGCGCGGGCAGCTGCAAACTCCTCGGACAGCTTTGACTCGCTCCTGTCCGGCGCCCAGTTGATTCGCAGAACCACCTGCCTCTTCTCCGCCAGGGCTCGCGCCGCGTGCCCGCACAGATTGAGTACGCTCGAACCCGACACGTGGGCATGGGCAAAGATGAAGTGCCCGGTCGCAGTCCTGGGTTCATCCCCGGCGACAAGCAACGTCATCTCCACTCGAGGTTGGGTGACCCCGGCCAGTTCGCTCAGGTCGTCCTTTGTCCGCAAAGAAGCAAGTGCAGGAAACCACTCTACCGTCGCGAGGCCGAGGCCACGGCAGAGCGCCAGTCCATCACCGGTCGAACCGGTCCGAGGATAGCTCGCACCACCAGTCGCAACGCAGACGTTACGTGCGGCTACGATGCTGCCATCCACCAGCCGAACTCGCCAGCCCGGCTCAAGACCGGCTACCCGGCAACCGACTCTCACATTCCCGCCATGCTCCGCTATCTCCCTCAGAAGCGCATCCCTGATACCGGCCGCATCGGTCCCCTTCGGCCAGACGCACCCTTCGTCGTCGGTCCAAGCCTCGATTCCCAGGCTCGAGAAGAACTGAGTGATGCGCTGGTAGGGGAACCCACGCAGCAGCGGCATGATGAGCCGGACATCGCAGTCGAACCGGCCAGCCATCATCCTCGGCGATTCAGCATGGGTGAAGTTGCCCTTCCCGCCGCCGGTCACCATGAGCTTCTTGCCGCACCGGTCGGTGCGCTCCAGGACCGTCACCTTCATGCCCAGCCTGCCCGCCGCAACCGCGCAGGCCAGACCCGCGGCCCCGCCGCCGATGACCACCAGATCGGCAACCTCTTGCACTACATAGACCTAGCTACAATCTTGTGAAGCAGCACCGCGGACAAGGAGATTCAGCCGGACCCTTCTGAACCCCTACGCACCTAGACTGACTGAGAGCACGGCAGTTCGGTATCATGAACCGTTTCGGTCAACACATTGCCGCCACACTGGTCTGCCCGTGACTCTCTCTTTCTTGCTACTTCCAGAATCTCGCCCAATCCAAGTGGTCCTTGTAGGCTACGGCATCGACACCGAGTGGTAGGCCTGCCGTGTCAGCGTAGATAGTATCGCTCGTCCATCCCAGTCTCTTCCAGAATATCGGGCGTCCGCCGAGGTCCGGGTCAAGATAGACGAGGATCGAATCGAGCGGTGAGCAAGCTATGGCTGCAGATGGTACTGGCAGCCCCGTGATCGCGTGCCCGCTCATGTTGGCCGCACACACACCATGGGGGTTGTGGCCCGTTCCCACTCGAAACATGACCCACTTGCCGTCGAACGTCCAAGTGAAACTCGAGAATTCGGCATCGTCCACGCCCGCGGTCAGGTTGAGCGGGTTGCCGCCGTCGCTGTTCATCACGAACGCATCCTTCCGGGTCTCGAGATGGTGCGGGTCCCCCGATACGAGACACTTGCTCCTGCGGAAGTAGGCGAGCTTCGTACCATCCGGTGAGAACACCGGCGCCGAGTTCTCGATGCAGGTGAAACGACTGGAGTCGATGATGACGTAGTCACTGTCATGCGTCAGCTGGGACTGGTTGCCGGAGCCGTCCACCGTGAACAAGTGCCCGGTTCCGGCCGGGTAGCCCACGAATGCGACCAGATCGGATACCGGTGACGCGTCACAGCCATAGATGCCGTTGGCGACCCGGGCGAGCAACTGCGCTTGTCGACCGACTACCAGTGATTCCCTGTAGAGTTCGTGGTCCGCTATGTAGACAATCGACCGGGAGCCGGGGCCTAGCCTGGGAGATGACGGGTTCACATCCTGTATCGGGCTGATTGTTTGTTCCAGCTTGCCATCGGGTAGATAGGCATAGAAGGAATCGTCCAGCCCGTCGACGATCAGCCGGGATCGAAACCCGACCCAGACCTGCAGTTCGGGCGAGACGTACTCGCGGCTGCCGGAAATCGCCTTGCCCTGCAGTTTGTGCATGCTGGCCTCAGGCAACTGCCTCAAGTCCCACTCGAAGCCTGATACCGGACCCGGAAAAGTATCCGCGCCCGCGAGCACTCCATCAATCCACAGCTCCACGAAGTTGACGTTGCGGAAAGGCCTGCACGACACCAAGACCGTCTCCACTCCATCTGCGGCATATCGGCCCTCCACGACATCCCATGAGCCGCATTGGACACGGACTTCGACTTTCTCACCACAAGCGACGGGCAGGAGAAGCAACAGCAACGGGAGCAGGCGTTTCATGCCCACAACGTAGCCCCGCCTCGGCCGTTTGTCAATCCCGGCGGGGGATCGGTTCGGCACGGGTTCGTCTCGGAAATCAGTAGCGAAGGTCAGGACTCTCCGCGTCAGTCGTCGAGGCCCATCTGCATGCGCCAGCGTTTCTCCATCCGTTGCCGCAGCTTATGGTCTTTGATGCTGGGCAGCGCGCGTCGCGACCGATACAGAAGATCGTACTGCTGCCGGGCTGTGCTCGCGATGCTGTCGAGTGCGAGCCGGTCCCTGGCCGAATCCGGCTGCGGCAGGTAGTTCTGCCGGTTCAACTCCGCCTTCCAGCGAAGGGCCCGGCCCTCCAGCCATCGCATCTCCGGCACGAAGCTCTCCACGACCACCCTGAGGTGCCATTGTGCCGCACCGGTCTGAACCCAGCGGAAGAAGCGGTCCATCTCGCGCCGGCGCCGCCATTCGGCCCGGACATACAGGCCTACTTCCACGAGGTTCGCGGCAAGGGAAACCACCAGCAGAAGCGCGAGCCACTTCGGCTTCACCGCTTGCCCCCGGTTACCTCGGCCGCACTGGATTCGGCCCGGAGAATCGAGTCGAGCTCGGCCTCGGACATTCTCCTGTAGAACTCAAGCCGCTCCGGCTGGTAGAGCCGCCCGAACTCGCGCGTGTTCTCGTGCAGGAGCCGTTGCTGCTCCCGCGCCGCCCGGGCAATCCGGTCGAGGGCCGCGTTCACCTGCGCCGAATCCGGGCTCGGCTCAGTGGCCAGCATGCCAAGCTCCCTGGTCGCCGTGCGCAGGGAATCGAACCACGGCTTGCGGGTCTTTGTCAGGTCGGAGAAGAGCCGGTCGATCTGAGCCGGCGTGGTCCCGGGCTTGAACCACTTGCCGACATAGCTTCGGAAGTGACGATCGTCCCTGTACTTCTTCACGCCGTAGAATCCGATCGCCCCGGCGTTCACCGCGAGCGACAGGATCAGGACCGCGTAGAGCCACCGCTGTTTCACAGGCCTTGCTCCGCGACCCGGATTCCGTACGCCGCCAACTGCTGGTCCAGGCTCGGCTGGTTACCCATTATGCCACGGCCCAGCGCGACCCCGAGCCAGATTCCGACCGCGACCAGCACTACAGCCGCGACCCGGGCCAGTGCCGGGCTCGGGCCGGACCAGAGCTCGGCTCGCCGCTCACGGGCTCTGACCTCGGCCATTATCCTGGTCGCAAGCCCGTCCGTAGCTTCCGGAGCCGGCTCCCGGCGCAGCAACTCGGCGTCGGCTCGAAGCTGCTCCAGCAGCCTCCGGCAGCCCTCGCAGCCGGCCAGGTGCCCACGCACCTCTTCAGCCTCGCCTGCACTGAGTGCGCCATCGGCCAGGCTCACGAGCCGGAGTCTCACCTCGTCGCAGTTCATACTCATCACCTTCATAGACACGGCCGGGCCTCCCAGCTTTCGCCCGACATCATATCAGTCCCCGTTTTCTGAAATCCTCGAGCGTCTGCCGCACGCTCATGCGTGCCCGGTAGAGCAACATGTTAACGGAGGCCAGGGAACGGCCCATTACCGCGGCGATCTCTTCGTGGCTCATCTCATCGTAGATGGAAAGCACGAGCGCCGACCGTTGATCAGCAGGGAGCACCGCCAGCGCATGCGAAATGGACTCTGCCAAAGCCCGCCTACGGAACACCTCCTCCGGTTCATCCCGGCGCGCCGCGGGGATTTCGTCGCTTAGCGGGTCATTGGGCCTCCGCCGCGACAGCCGATTGATACAGAGGTTCGTGGCGATCCGGTACAGCCAGGTCTTGAAACTCGCCGCGCCCCGGAAGCGGCCCAGCCCATCCCACGCCTTCACAAAAGCCTCCTGTGTCATCTCCTCGGCTTCGGCCGCGTTACGGCACGTCCTATAGAGGTAGCAGTAGAGCCGGTATTGGTGCTCCCGAACCAGTGCGTCGAACGCAGCCAGGTCTCCGGCCTGTGCCTGCTCGACCAGCAGCCGGTCCTCGCTCTGGATCACATCACTGTAGACACGCAGCCCCGCCGCACCTCTCGCCGGGTCAGACCATTGCGCCGCGTTGTCGCTTCCGAACCCTGGAATCCGCGACCGCTCTTTCCCTCCGCAGCCCCGTACTCAGGTACCTGGCTTGTGATTTCTACTCTCCCCGCCCTTTGCGTCCTGATGCTTCTGTGGCGAGCTCCGCGTCCGCAACCCTGATTTCCGGTCTCTGGTTTCTGAATTCTCCTCTGTCCGATTCCTCTTGTTGCCTACTCGCCGACGACAGACACGACGAGTTTCCGGCTGCGCGGGCGGTTGTCGAAATCGAGCAGCACGATCTGCTGCCACGTTCCCAGCGCAACCTTGCCTTCGCGTACCGGGAAAGACTGCGATGCTCCGATCAGGGCGCTACGGAGATGGGCAAAGCCGTTGCCGTCGTCCCAGGTATCGTTGTGGCGGTAGTGCCCGTCCTCGGGCGCAAGCTTCTCCAACGCAGCCTTCAGATCACCGACCGCCCCCGGCTCGAACTCAATTGTCGTGATGCCGGCTGTTGACCCCGGGTTCGCGATGCATACGATCCCGCTCTTGATGCCTGACTTCTCGACGACAGCAATGACCTGGGGCGTGACGTCAATCACGTCGCAGAACCCCTGCGTCGAGACCTCAATCGTAATGCTGTGCACCATCGGTAGAAGCAAGGGTTCTTGGGTTCAGAGGTTCTGGATTCCTGGTCGCTCTTCCGCCGGAGCGGCAATCCTCGGCGCTCTTGACTATTTCCCGATGTCCGGAGGTCAGCAATTCCGGATTCCGGTATCCTAGTTCTGACTTCTGAATGCTCCGGTCAAAGGGAAAAGGGGTCACGCTTGGTCGCGAGTCTGGCTGCAATCTTGTAGATGACCGAGCCTTTGGCGAGTACGCTTCCATCGTGCCCCGGCGCGAAGAATACCAACCCCTCTTTCGATGTCAAGTAGCAGCCGTCGTCTCGAGCAGCGACGGCAACATGTCCGGTGCCAACTGAAGCAAGGACCGGTCGCGGCTGCGGCCCGCAGCCAAGAGCGGCTAGCGGCTGAGGTACGAAGCGGGGTCGCGCAGGAAGTCGGTGGCGAGAGTCACCAGCGCTTTGGTGCCCGTGGCCAGCACCGCCTCGTCCATGTCGAACCGGTCGGAGTGGTTCATCGCGGTGATGCCGCGCTCGGGGTTCGCGCCGCCGAGGAAAAGGAACATGCCGGGAACCTTGTCGAGGTAGCAGGCGAAGTCCTCGGCCCCGAGGTTGGGCTCCATGTCATCGTCCACGTCCGGGAAGCTCCTTTTCAGCACTTCCGAGGCCCGCTTGGTGAACGCCGGGTTGTTCACCAGCGGCGGATAGGCCGGCTCGGCGTCGAGAGTATAGGAAGGGACGGGGGACGAGGGGTGAGGGGTGAGCGATGAACCGAAAGAGAGCATCAGGCCGTCGAGGTTGGACTTGATTGCGCCCGCGATTGTCTCCGAGTCACGTAGATCGTACGCACGAAAGGTCCCGACGACCTCGGCCTCGGCCGGAGTCTGGTTGTGCTGCATCCCTGAGTGCACTTCGCCGAACCCCAACACGTATCTGGCGTTCGGATTCAACCGTTGACGGATGTCGGTCTGAATGGTGCTGATGAACCGGGCTGCAATCTGGATAGGGTCGATGTTCTCCTGCGGGCACATATGGTGTCCCGGCTTGCCCTTGATACTCACCTTGAATGTACGGCTGGAAGCCATGAACGGACCGGGCCTGAAACCGATTCGCGAAAGGGGCATGTTGCCGAAAATGTGAGCGGCGATGATGGCATCGACGCCATCAAGGCAACCGTCGGCAATCATGGAGACGGCGCCGCCGGGCGGTACCTCCTCGGCCGGCTGGAAGATGAGGCGGACATTGCCCGCCAGCTTGTCCCAGTGTTCCTGCAGCCAGCGAGCCGCACCTAGGAGCATCGCCATATGCCCGTCGTGCCCGCACGCGTGCATCACGCCGGCGTTCTGCGATCGGTACTCGCCGTTGAGTTCGGTCTCGGCCTCCTGGATACGGAGCGCGTCCATGTCGCTCCTGAGCGCAATCGTCCTGCCCGTGCCGTTGCCGCGGATGTCGGCAATCACGCCGGTCTCCCCTGCCCGCCGGTTTTCGATGCCGAGCCCATTCAGTACTTCCACGATTCTGTCCTGCGTCTTGCGCTCCTCGAAGCTCGGCTCCGGGTGCTGGTGGAACCAGCGCCTCAGGTTCTTGACCCCCGACACAAGACTATCGTCAAGCTCGATCATCGTTGGACCTCCACTCACTGATGTCGTGACTTCGGCCTGCGAAAAGGGAGACAGCCCCCGGCCGCGAGAACGCGACCGCAGTCAGGTACAGTCACCCATTTTCGGGCGTCGGCTTGGTACACGATCCGGATTGAGGGCAATTGGGTCATGTCCCCGCCGGCTGGCACTTCGGGCAGAAATAGCACGCTCCGCCGAGAAAGGCAATCTTCTGTATCTTGGCGCCGCAAGCTGGACAGGGCTTGCCCGCCGTCTTCACCGACATGATGCGCTCGTATCCGCCCGGCTTGCCGAAGAGGTCGAGTTCGTCACTCCGGCCGCCCCGGGCCGCGACCTCGCGCACCGTCTTGATAATCGCCTCGTGCAGATTCCGGCGCTGGACCGGCGAAAGGTCGGATATTGGTCGGCGTGGGTGCAGACGGGCGCGGAACATGATATCCTGCACAACCGAGTTACCCAGGCCGGCGACTAACTGGTCCTGCGTCAATAGCCCCTTCACGCTTCGCTTCTCCCCTGCGAGCAGTTCATCCACCAACCCGGAGAAGTACCGGAACGTGAACTCCTTGTCCACCGGAGTCGGCCGCATCCCTTTGATGTACTTCCGCTCCTGCTCTCTGCCCTTCTCGAACAGCTCCATCGCGCCCCACATCTGGGTTGTCACCGACAGGGCCGACTTGTCTTCGAACTCGATGAACAGGTGGTACTTCTGCGGCAGGTCGCTGCCCGGTTGGTGGTACAGCAATCGGCCACCGCACTCGCCAAGCACGAGCACGTAGCCCGGCTCAAACGGAATGAACATCCAGCGTCCCTTGGCAACGGCGGCCCCTACCTTCCTACTCCTGGTCAGGCGCTCGAACTCGGCCGGCTTGCGGTTGTACCAGACGAACTTGTGCGGCGAGTTGCCCAGCCGGCCGCGCTCGATGGTCTTGCCGCGCACGGTGTCGTTCATCTGCCGGACGAGCGTGGCGCACTCGGGTAGCTCGAACATGTTTCTACTTCGAGCTGCCCCGCTTTGCGGTCCAGGCGGGCAGCCGGTCGTCGCAGCGGACGTCCTCGGCCGTGTACGCCTGTTGGCCGAACAGCTTGCGCCAGCCGTCAACCAGCTTGTGCCGCACGGCCGGGTCATCCGACCGCGCCGCACACGCATCGCTGTTGTACCCGCAGTAGCCAATCATCTTCTCCGTGTCTGCCTCCTGCCCTGATTCCTAATCAGATGGCCACGAAACCACCGAGACGGATGAAACGGGCCCGGACTCCTCTTCGCGTCTTTCGTGCTTTCGTGGCTTCGCTCTCTACTCCGTGTTCCGGTCCTACTTTGCCCGGGCACCGAGCTTCGCCCGCAGCTTCTCAAGGCGCGGCTGCGCGTCCTTGAACACAGTTATCTTCCAGATGTCCTGCAGCCGCTCGCACGGGAACTTGTCGCAGTGCGCGCAGTTCTCAACTCCCGTCTCCATCGCGCAACAGCGCACCGGACAGGTCAGACAGTGCTGTACGCATCGTGCATCAATCGTTGTGCATCCATCACAAATGATGTAACCCTCAGGCTTCGAGTTCATCCGGCTCTTGAGCAGCCATTGGAAGAACCGCTTCATATGCAGCTTCTCCCCCAGCCGCGGGAACCGATAGGCCGGGCACTTTGCGCAGTCTATGCCACAGTAGGCAATTGCCTTTCTAGCCATCTCCAAAGCATCGGCGCGGGCCGCCGCAAGTCAAGTCAGTCGCAGATGGGGAGCAACCGCAGATTGTTGCCGACGGCCCGGGCGGCTCAGGGCCGGCCCGGCTGTGCCAGCTTGCGGCATATAAACGCGGCGCCGAGGGCCTCCACGAAGCTGAATGGAACCGCAATCGGGAGGATTCCGAGAGGCAGGACCGAGAGGTTCCCGATGACGACCCACATCATCACGAAGCCCATTACCCAGGCGATGAGCGCAGTCTGCCACAGACTGAACCGCCGCGAGATGGCAAAGGTCGTTCCCGCCATCAAGAACGACCAGACCATCCACATCATTCCGTTCACCGGCTTGGACGGAAACTCGAGGTCCATCCCCCGGTAATGGTTCTGCCACCACGATACCAGCACCAACTGGTTCCGCACGAACTCGCAAAGCCCGACCCAGATCCCCGCCACCACGACGGGCAGAACTGTCTTGCCCATCCCCGACTTCGCTGCGCTCACTTTCTTCTCCTGTTGTTTCGGGTGCTTGCTGCGTTGCTGAGCAGGCACGCTGCCCGGCAGCGTTCTCGGGCGATTGTAGGCAACCGCAAAGAACGGGTCAAGGAAGGCTCGCAACGGCCGGAGCCGCCAAACCTGTGGTCACGGACGCAACTTGACCGGCGATGATTGCGTCCTATGCTCTGCTGAGTCACAAAGATGAAGAGGAGGTCGTGTGTTTGACCGATTGGATAAAATGCTCGGACTCGTTCGGGCCGACTATGCGGACCTACGCTACGAACTGGCGCGCGCGACCAGCATCGATTTCAGCGGCCGCGAACTCACCGGGCTCTCGGCCAGTTCGACTGACGGATTTGTCTGGCGCGTGCTCAAGAACGGCGGCTGGTCCCAGGTCTCCTTCACCAAGCCCGAGGACGCGGAGCGGGCTGCCCGCTCGGCCGTGGAGAACGCGGATCTGCTGGCGCGCGGCGGGGCCCGGCCGGTCCGGCTTGCCCCGGTACCGCCGGCCAGAGATGAGGTCCATCCCGGGCTGAACGAGGACCCGCGCACGGTTCCGGCTGAGGAGAAACTGGACCTGCTGCGCAAGTACAACGATATTGCGCTCGACAATTCCAGAGTGGCGACAACTCAGGCAGCCTATTGGGACCTGACGCGCGACAAGTACTTTGTGTCGACCGAGGGAGCTCGGCTGCGCGAGGAATTGATTACGACTCGCATATTGGGTTCGATTGTGACCAAGGAGGGCAGCCTGACCCAGACGGTGCGATTCGGTTTCGGCGGCAGTGACGGGCTTGCCCGGCTGCGCGGACGCGAGGCCGAGATGGCTGACCGGGTCAGAATCTGCGTAGACCTGCTGAAGGCGGAATCGGTCAAAGCCGGGGAGTACCGTGCCGTGCTCGACCAGTCACTCGCCGGTGTTTTCACCCACGAGGCCTTCGGCCACTTCTCGGAAGCCGACATCATCGAAGATTCGCCGACCATGCGGGAGAAGATGCGCATCGGGGCGCAGCTCGGTAGCGCCGTACTCTCGATAACCGACGACCCGACCCGGCCCGGACAACTCGGGTTCTACCGCTATGACGACGAGGGCGTGGCGGTGCGTCCGGTGGCACTGATGAAGGACGGCGTGCTCAGCGGCCGCCTCCACTCGCGCCGGACCGCCACTGAGTTCGGCGAGCCGGTCAGCGGCCATTGCGTGGCTGAGGACTACCGCTACGAGCCCATCATCCGCATGGGCTGCATCTACATCGAACCGCGCGATCAGACCAGAGACGGCCTCCTCGCCAGGCTCGGTGATGGGCTGTACCTGTGTAACCACATGGGCGGCCAGACCACCGGCGAGAACTTCACGTTCGGCGCCCAGTTCGGGTTCGAGGTGAAGAACGGCAAGCCGGGCCGGATGCTCCGCGACATCAACATCTCCGGCAACCTGTACGCGACTCTGAAGAACATCAGCGCGGTAGGCAATGACCTTACCCTGCGCGAAGTGGGCGGCTGCGGCAAGGGCCAGACCAACCCCCGCTCCTGCAACGGTGCGCCCCACGTGCTGGTCGAGAGTCTCGTGGTAGGAGGCAGATAATGGAACGCCTGCTGGATATCGCCCGCAAGCACGCCGATGCCGTAACCGTGTACCAGGTTGACGGAACCCAGGACGGCGTCGGGTTCGAAAACGGCCGGTTGAAGAACGCGGACAGCGCGATGAGTTCGGGAACGGCCCTCACCATCATCAAGGACGGCAGACAGGGCTTCGCCTACACCCGCAATCTCATCGACCGCGAAGGCCTCGTGCGGGATGCTCTCGCGGCGCTCGCTGGCGGAGTCGAGGCCCCGGGTGAGCTGCCGCAGCCGGTCAAGCTGCCGCAACTCGACACGACGGCGGAACAGGTCGGCGGCAATGCTCTTCTGGCCGAAGAGTGCCGCCGCATGACCGACTACCTGTCGAACCGCGTGAAGGGACAGGTCAACGTCGGGGCCAGCCGAAGCGAGGACGAAGTCCGCCTGCTCACCAGCAGCGGCGTGGACGCGCGGTCGCGTTCGACCCAGTATTTCGCGATGGCCGGCGTGCTCTACCCCGGCACCTACTCAGGCATCAACCGTGTGTTCGAGGCCAAGAGGCTGACGCCTTTCCCTGACGCCGACCTCAAGTTCATTGCCGACACCTACAACGTTTCGCTGAATGAGGCGAAAGGGGTACCGGGCCGCAGCCGGGTCTTGTTCCTGCCGGGCGCGGTCTATGCGCTCGCGTGGCGACTGACCGCCGCGACCAATGCCAGGGCAGTCTACCAGAAGGTGTCGCCGCTGGTCGGCCGGATCGGAGAGAAGATACTGAGCGACAAGCTGACGCTCGCGGACGAACCACTGAACGACCGTCTGCCGGGCGCGCGTGCTTTCGACGACGAAGGAACTCCCTGCCGCGACTCCCGCCTGTTCGAACGCGGCGTGCTCGAAGGCTTCTACAATGACCGGTTCTATGCCCGCAAGACCGGAACCCGGCCCACCGGGCATGGCTACCGTGACACGGTAACCTCGCGGCCTATGCCGTCGCTCCGCCATCTGACGATCGCTCCGGGCGACCGGTCTCTGGACGGCCTGCTCAAGTTGATGGGCCGCGGCGTCGTCGTGGCGGGAGTGATGGGCGCGCACTCGGGCAACATCCTGCACGGCGACTACTCGGTCGGACTCGCGCCCGGGCTCTGGGTGGAGAACGGCGAGATTGTCGGCGTGGTCAAAGACGCGATGGTCGCGGGGAATGTCTACGAGGATCTGACAAACATCATCGCTGTCGGCGACACCGTGTACCCCGGGCCTATGGGCCGTTTTCCCGCTCTGCTCCTCGACAACATCAGCTTCTCGGCCCGAGCTTAGACGGAGTTCGTGAGAGAAACGAGGGGCGGCCTGCGCCGCCCCTCGCGCCGTCGAAACTCTGAGCGCGTCCTCAGTATAGCGGTTCGATGTAGGCGTCCGGATCCAGCGGAAGCTGCTTGACCTTTTCCGCCTGCTGACTCGGCCCGGTGATGTCCGCCGACTCCATGACTACCGTGCGCGAAGTTGCCACCATGATGTACTCGATCTCGCGCAACGTTACCCGCCTGCCGGCCTGGGACACGATCCCAGTTGGGGACAATTGGGTCATGTCCCCGCCGGCCAGCGCCTTCCGCCGCTTCGGAATTCCCTTTCTCGCGTCGGTCAGCACCCACTCTCGCGGCAGGAGTTCCGGCAGGGCCGGCACCTCGGCCATGCGTGTCAGCCGGTTCATCTCCCGGCCGATCTCCTTGACCTCCTTGCCGGCCTGAACCAGCGCTCGGACCTTGGTCAGGGTGAAGTCGCTCTGGAACAGGTAGCAGACCTGCCGAGCCAGGCGGGGTTGCCGGACCCAGATGGCTTCCTCGACGCCTGAGCCGTCGCTCTTGATGAACGCCTGCACGTACTCCCGGTAGTCGACGGCGACACCGAGCTCGTCGCCGCTCTGGGCGTCGGCTTGGATCGCCTTGTCCGGCGCCATGACTCCGCACCCGGGAACCCTGGCCGGCGCGCGAGTCTTGACGAGCACCTTGACGCCACGGTCTGCTGCCGCCACCAGCTCGCTGCGGAGTTCTTCCAGGGGCCGCGCGTCGACGTTGAGCAGGACAACGTCTTTCGCTCCGCGCAGCAGGTTCCGGCAGCGTTCGTAGACCTGCGCGATGCTGTCCAGCTCGAAGATGCCGCCGTGCGCGGGCTGGGCCGCCATGTCCTCCATCTCGCGCTCAATCCGTGCCTGGAGGTCTTCGAGGTCGCGCCTCCGCGCATCCATGTATTCACTGATCGACAGCCCTACGAACGTCGTCGGCCGCGCGGTCTCGTTCGCCACGACAGCGCCCTTGGCCCGCAGCGAGTCCAGCGCCTTGTAGGTGCTGCCTACCAGCTTTCCGATCTGCTGGGCCACCTGGTACCCGGATGCGTTGGGCTGCTCCAGCAGTGCCAGGTAGACGTCTACCTCCAGCCCGCTGAAACCAATGCTGCTGAGCAGCGGCCGCATCCGCTCTTTCATGGCGAAGAACGTCCCTTGTCGCCTGGTCCTTCGTCCCCTACCGCTGGACGCGCGATTCCCCTCACCCCGACCCTCTCCCCATACGCGGGGCGAGGGGGAATCTCCTCTCCCCTTGATGGGGAGAGGAAGAAGGTGAGGGGTGCATTCGTCATCGGTCATTCCCCTCGGGCTGTGACGCTTCAGACGAGGGACGGTGGACGAGACTACGAAGAACCTCGATTCCCTTCTCGAGGATCTCGTCCCGGCCGGCGCGAACTCCCTCGACAGTCGGCGCGGCCTGAACGTCAGGTATGATGCCGACATTCTGGAACCGGCTGCCATCTCCGAACTTCACCCGCATGCCGGTGAACCAGAGGCGCCCGCCGCCCGGCAGGCTAATCCAGGTTCGGTTGCCGTTGCAGCCCGCGGTCGTTCCACCCACGAACGTCCCTCGCCCGGCGTTCTTGAGATAGATGCAGACGTCTTCGGCGCTGCCGATGGTCTTCTCGTTGACAAGGACCACGACCGGTCCGCCATAGTGCGCCTTCGCATCCGGCTGGACATCATACTGACCGGTGCTTACGACCTGTTCCTGGCTATCAAAGCCGGACACGACGCGTATCTCGTAGATCGCCGACTTCACCGGCCGGTCACTCAGCCTTGAAGCTAGCGCGAGCTGCATAGTGAATCCCGGATGCCGCCGGATGTCGACGATCAGACCATTTGTTCCGCGCAGCGCCTCGAACGCGCGCTCGAACTCCCGCAGGCTTGCCAGCCGGCCGAGGTCCATGTAGCCGACGTTCTCTTCCAGAACCCGGTACCCGCTCGACTCACCTCTGCGTGCCGAATAGGCAATCCGCGCCTCGCGGGTTAAGGTACGCTTCAGACAGAGCGACAAGCAAGGGATCGAGGGATCAAGGGATCGAGGAATCGAGGGGCCGGAGTCCGATACCGGAGCCTCGCCTGACTCTATCCCTTTGTCCCTTTGTCCCTTCACTCCCTTCCGTCTGATCACCAGCTTCACTTCGCTACCGGCCTGTCCAAGGACCAGCATTTCGCACATCCGCTGATAGAACGCGCCCTCGGTGGAGTACGAAACCTGCAGCCGGTGCTCAGTAACCAGTTCCTGCACCGTCTTCCCGTCGAATTCAACCACTTCGTCGCCGACCTGCAGAGAAGGGACCGAGGGATCAAGGGATCGAGGGATCAAGTGATCCGGGCCTGAATCCGAAGCCCCAATCTGTGCAATCTGCGAAATCTGTGGATGCTCCATCACATCCGTGACAATGATCTTGCCTTCGACCCAGGCGAAGAACACCGGCAGCGACTGCGATTCGGGCAGGTTCGGGAAGAAGTAGAAGACGTTGTTGTCGTGCAGATGAGCGGTCAGCATCCGGAGCGTGCGCGCGTACGCAAGCAGGCTCTCGGCTTCCTCGACCTTGGGAATCCACTCCGCCAGGCAGGCACTCCAGTCCATGTCGCACAGCTCGACGTGCGGGTCAAGATAGCGTATCACGCTCCAGACTTTGAACAGGCCCAGTAACCGCTCCTCACGAGACGGAGTCCTGCCGGTCTCTTGCAGCGGCGCCGGCAGCCTCAGATCCACCAGCACGGCGGGCGACTCTCGACTCTCGACTCTCGACTTTCTGCCGCCAACGCTCGCTCCGCAACCGCAGCAAGTTGGTCTGGAGCAATCGGTCCATCCGTGACAATGTCGGGACGGAATCCGGCCTGCCCACTGTGCCCGACCAGCAGATCCGTGCTGAGCTGCACGGCGACGCCCTCAGGGAATGCCAATCGGAACGGCGGCTCTCCCAGTGGCGGGCCGCTCGGTTCGAACACTACTGCAACCCCCGGCTGAGACTGCAGCGCGTCGAGCGCCCGGTAGTATCTGGATGCGAACGGCCGATTGACCAACAAGACGGTCGGCGTGTCAATTGGCTTCAGCTTTGAAAAGTCTGTGCCGGGAGACAGGGCAGCCACGAACCACTCGGCCTGCTGTATCGGACGCAACCCGGTCCCGGCACTCACTTCCCACTTCTGCTGGTATGCGCTGTGGCTGTTGTCCTCATTCCAGCCCAGATGGACTCGTCTCATCACCGGGCTCATCTGCAGCCGCCCGCGGACGAAGAACTGAAGCACCGGGTCGATCACGCGGTAGCCGAGCGCGACCGGCCAACGCAGGTCCACGATGAGCGTCTTGACATCTCCCAGGCCCTCGACCGTGGCCTGGAAGTCAGCAAGGAACTCGGATCCCCGCGCCGTCGGCGGCGGAACCCGCACGTAGCCAACCGAGTCCGCAATCCGCTTCGCTTCGAGGCGCCCGTCTTTCACTCTATCCCTTGATCCCTCTATCGCTCTATCCCTTCTCGCTTCCGCAAACGTCAGCGGATCATCCAGCCCCTGCAGTAACTCCTCGTTGATAGCTGCGGCCAAGTCCTCAGGCGTTTGCGCAGCCTCGACGCGGGGAATGGCCCGGACCAAGGCCTGATGCCAGTCTAACTCAGCTCCCTCACCCTCTCTCCCTCTCCCACCGGGAGAGGGACGGTTCTCTTCGCTCTGTTCCCCTCTCCCTCTGGGAGAGGGTTGGGGTGAGGGCGCAACAACCGCAGGATGGAACAGATAGACCTTGCCCCACAGTTCGGCTAGCGCCTCAAGGCGCTTGAGCCGAACTGAGGATTCTGGGGTCCTGGGGCTCACGGGTTCAAGTGTCGTGGCAAAGCCATGTTGCGGTCAGGGCCGGGGCACAGACCCTTCCATGCCTGAACCTGAACCTTGGCCTCTGCCTCTACCTTTGCCTGTCTACTGTTGTTCTCTTCTGCGAGTAACATGGAGATGCGACTATCATAGCGCACCGGCCTGGAATCGGCAAGCTAGGCAGAAAGCCCTAGAGCCGACGCTAGAGCCACGCGCTGTCAGACAGGGGCCGTTGAAGCCAAGGCACGAAGGACACGAAGCGAATCGGTGTAGAACGACAGGAATCCGCTTCACTCCGTTTTCGTGCCTTCGTGGCCATCCAGATCGGAATCAGGAAGGAGCGGGCGGGGCGATGGAACCCCGCCCGCTCTCAGGGCCTGAGTCGAGCAGGGTTACTCGATGACGACCTTTCGGGTCAGGTTGCCGGCGTCGCTCTCCAGCTTCACGATGTAGACGCCACGGGCAAGACGGCTTGCGTCCACAGTCGCGGCGTAGCGGCCCGGCTCACACCAGCCGTCCCGCAGCACCGCGGCACAGCGGCCCGTGACATCGAAGAGTCTGAGTCGCGTGTCGCCGGCCTTGGGTAGCGCGTAGCTCACCCGCGCCCGGCTGTTCGTTACACTCGAGCTCACCACCAGCGAGAACTGGATTGGCGTCGGCACCGATGCTGCCTCCATCGGACCAGTGAAGTTCGAGAGCCGGCCATAGGACCAGAACTCGAGGCAGTTGCCCTTGGTGGCAAACAAGTACCGCGAGTTGCGGCAGTAGACGAGCGCGCCGCCGTCCTGCACCCGGGTTTTGCGTGGTCCGAGCGTCACGTCCGGGCCCTGCGCCCAAGTCCCCGCGTTGCAGTTGTAGACCCAGAACTCCTGGCTGTTGCTGCCCTTGATGCAGTAGACGTTGCGCAGGTGGTAGCAGATGGCCGCGCCACCCTTGGCCTTCTTGTTCTTAGGACCCAAGGGCAGGTCTTGCTTTGCCAGCCACGTGCCGGTGGAGACGACGTAGGCGTAGAACTCACTGTGCTCACCCTTGAGCGCGTATAATGTATCAACGCCGTTGGAGGTCACGCAGGAGCCCTCAGCCCATTTCTTGTTCTTGTCACCCGGGGCGTCGGCGCAGGCCCACCAGTAGTCGTAATCGACGTCATACGCGTAGAACTCAAAGGTCTCAGACGCCTTGAGTAGGTAGACGTTGCAGTGCGGACCGTATTGGACCCCGGTCGCGCCCGCGCCGTTGCTCACGCCCTTAGTACCGGGCACATCTGCCTTCTGGGTCCAGCGGGACCCCGACGTGGCAACCGGGTCGTACTCCCAGAACTCAGGAGAGTTCCCGCCCTTGGTGGCGTAGAACTTACCGCCCACCTGAGCAAGAGTGCCGCCCTCTTTCACGTTGCGCGGGGTGTTGTCGCGGCCCTTCTCAGGTATTGGGTCGAGCGTGGACCAGATCCTTGTTGCCGGGTCGTACCGATAGAACTCGCGGGTGTTGTTGCCCTTGAGCAGGTACACAAACAACCCCATCGGGTCGGTCGCCATGGCCGCGCCGTGCTGGACTACGCGGTTCTGCGGCCCTGCGGGTACATCAGGCCAGGCGGTCCAGAACGGCGGCTCCTGCTGCTTGCCCTCGACGGCGAAGTCGCTCGCGGCCATGTCGTTCTGCGCGTAGACGTCGCCCACAAGGGCGGTCCATGACTTGGCGTAGTACCGGCCATCTTGGTGCCTGGGCACCAGCCAGTCCGGGAACGAAACGTCGCGGCTCTCGTCGGTGGCAAGGTTCGTGACCGTGGCAGACCCGCGGTACACGACCGCACTGGTCGCCGCCTCATCCCGGATCTCAAACCAGACGTCGAAGCTGGGTGCCGGTTTCCCGTAGTTGTACACGGTCGCCTTGGGCGTTTCGGTCAGGGTGTCGATGACCCCGCTCGGTTCGATGATCTTGGTCACGCCGACGTCATACGACATGCCTGCCTCGGGAAAGTACATCACGGTCGCTGCGTCGTAGCCCTGCCCGACAACCGTGGCCTGGCCGGTTACGCACACGCGGCCGCCCGGCCCGGTGGCCACCGACCACGCCTGGTCGTCCATGCCCGCCGGTCCGTCGTATCGGGCAGAACCCAGCAGGTCTCCGCCGGAAGTGTAGCCCGCGGTCGCGTAGTCATTGTAGCCGCCGGTTCCCTTGCTGTAGCCGGTCACATAGACATTGGCGTTTCCCGCCAGGGCGATTGCGGTCGGATAGTCATCTGAGCCGCCGTCGTAGAAACGCTCCCACAAAACGTCGCCAGCAGTGCTATACTTGACCGTCGCGAAGTCATAGGAACCCAGGCGGCATGCGGAACCAATCACGTACAGGTTGCCCGCGGCGTCCGTCATCACTGCCTTGATGCTGACGGACGGGGTCTGTGTCCAGCAGACCGTACCTTCCGCATCGTACTTCATCACAGAAGTGCTGCTGAACACATAGGAGTTGCCCGAAGGGTCAGCCGCTATGCCGAGCAGCGTGACGTTATCGAGGGTGCGGGCCCATGCCTCGCCGGGCCCACCTGAGAACTTGACCGTAGCGGCATGATATCCGTAATCGTCGTAGTAGTTCCCGCAGACGAGGACACGGCCGGAGCCGTCAACGGCCAGGCCGGTTCCCTGCAGTTCGACGCCGTGAGACCCCTCTACGGCCAGCCACAACCCACTCCACTGCTCTTCTCCGGCGCTGTTGTACTTGACCGCGGCCAGATAGGCCTTGTCCGTGGCGTAGTCGTAGAGTGTACCCCCGACATAGACGTTGCCCGAGGCATCCAGCGCGATACCGCAGGCATAGTTATGGGGCATGTACCCACCCGGGCCGTCGTAATAGCGCACCCAGAGTTGGTCGCCGGTCGGGCTGTATTTGACGGCCACGAGGTGCGATCCGTAGTCGCTACCCGCCACGTATGCATTCCCCGCAGCATCAATGGCAATCGCAACTGCCTCCCCCGGGAACGGGCATACCGATTCCTCGGCGCCACTTCGGCTGTACTTGATAATCAGGGAGCCATTGACAAGGACATATGCGTTGCCCGTGCCATCGAACGCGACCTTCTTACCCACGTCGGTGCCGGCCAGCGGGTAGTTGTATCTGACGATCCAGTCTAGGTCGCCGGTCGAGCTGTACTTGGTGGTGACGCGGGAGCCGCTATTGCGGCCTGTCGCGACCACGTCACCGGAGGGATCAATAGCTATCATCCTGGCACCAATCGTGGGGTCAATGCCCCAGTCGCTGCCCACCCTCTTCCAGAGCTCGACGCCATCGTGACCGTACTTGACATATGCGAGATACCACCTGTCGTAGTCGCCGGCGATGGCGTACCCCGCGACGTAGACATTGCCGGATGCATCAAGCGCAATGTCGAAGGGCTTGTCTTGAGCGGAATACTCGTAACTACCGAAATAGCTCCGGACGACCCACTGCTGCTCGCCACTGGAGTTGTACTTGACAGTCGTGACCTGCGTCCCGCACCACTGATACTCGGACCCGGTCACGTAAACGTCACCATCACTGCCGACCGCAATCGCCTCCGCTAGCGCCCCTCCGCTGCCGTGGGACACGTCCCAGACTTTGTCTCCGTCAGGCTCATATTTGATGGTCAGGTACTTGCCATCTGTGCGGTACCCGGTGACGACGAAGTTGCCAGCTCCGTCCGGCGCGACGTCCCGGGCGACCGCGGCCGCGCCTGCTGGATCGTATGTCGCTGAGCCCAGTATCGCGCCATCCGCGTCGTAAACGACGGTCGCGTACCCGGTTCCCGTGTATCCGGTCACACAGATGTTGCCCGACGCGTCCACCGCGATGGCGGTAGCGGTGTCGCGGCTATTGGCCCCTGGCCCGTCATAGAGCACATCCCAGAGCTCGGTTCCGCCGGGGCTGTACTTGACCGTGGCATAGTCCAGACTTCCGTCCGGTCCCTTGCCGCTGCCGGTGACAAGCACGTTGCCGTCCGGGTCGAGTTCAAGCCCGGCAGCATCCATTGTGGCGTTCTCCGCGGTCTTGTACTTGGCCACCCAAAGCTCTGCGCCTGCCATGCTGTACTTCACGGTAGCGTATTCGTAGCCGGTCGGGGTGTAGCTCCTCCCGAAGACGTAGACACCAGAGGCATCCACCGCAATGTCCCGGGCGCGGTCAGGCCCGCGGCCGGCGCCGCGATAGATGGCGGTCCAGAGCATCTTCCCGTCCGGGTCGTACTTGATGGTTACGTAGTCGGCCTGAGCCCCGACACCACAGTCGCTCGTCCCCGCGACATAGATGTTCCCATCTGCGTCCAGCGCAACCGCCTGCGCGCTGTCAACGCCACCGCCGCCCGAAGTGTAGTACGTTGCGGCCCATTGCTGCGAGAGCTGGGCCGTCAGGATTGCCGGAACCATGACTCCGGCGATGAGTATGATGAGTTTCCTCACGACGTTGCTCCTTCTATCTTGCTTGTGGTCCCTGATTCCGAAACCGATGGCCACGAAGACCGGAAAGGGTTAGCCACGGATAAACACTGATGCTCGGGCCGATTCCCAAGTCCAAATCGGTGTCCATCTGTGAGTGCTATAGGATTTGGTGGTGTGGCGAGCGTATTTGTTGACAAAAAGCTGTCTCGCCTTCGAATGGTAGTGAGTTATAGTCCGTTAAGACCTACCACCGAGAGGAGACAGCTATGAACACCAACAGCCTAATGCGGCGTCGCGCGGCAATCAAGCCCGACACGCTGGTCGTCGGAATCGACGTTGCCAAGCACACCCATGTTGCCCGGGCCGTGCTACCGGGTGGTGTCGTGACCCGCCCTTTCGCCTTTGCCAACAGTCGGGAGGGGTTTCTTGCGCTGGCCGCGCAGCTTGCCGCTTGGAGGCCGACACCGGCGGCGGAAGTCCTGGTCGGATTGGAGTCTTCCGGCGTCTATTGGGTCAACCTTGCCAGCTGGCTGGCTGAGCACGGCTGCCAGGTTGTCCAAGTCAGCGGTCTGCATGTCTATCGGTCCAAGGAGTTGCTGGATAACAGCCGCGGGACCAATGATGGCAAGGATGCCCTGCTCATTGCCGATCTCGTCGCTCAGGGCAAGTACCTCGGCTTCGTCCGGTGCGTCGGGGTGCATGCCGACCTGCGGGCGCTGGTCCGGCTGAGGCTGCGCCTGCAACAGGAGCATAGCGCTCGCTGCAGCCTGCTGCATCAATCGGTCGACCTGCTGTTCCCGGAGTTTGCGACGGTCTTCCGTGACATCACCCTGCCTGGTGCTCGGCGGGTGCTCGAGCGTTTCCCGACGCCGGCTGCGGTTCTGGCGTCTTCGCCGGCCGAGATGCCCCGGCGGCTCAAAGGCGATGGTGTCCGAGTGAGTATCCAGAAACTGGTCCGGCTGCAGGCCGCAGCCAGGCAGTCGATTGGCGTCCGGGAGGGTACAACCGGTATGACTCTGGCGCTCAGGGATACGCTTCTGGAGCTGGAATCGCTGGAGGCACGGTTGCGACAGGTCGAAGCGGAGATCGGCCGACTACTGGCGCAGATTGACGAAACCGCGATCTTCACCAGTGTGCCCCGTATGGGCATCATGACCGTTGCCGTCATTCAGGCCGTTACCGGCGGACTCAAGCAGTACAGCCGTGCAGCCGCGGTGCTGAAACTGGCCGGCTTCAATCTGTACCAGATCAGTTCGGGGCAGTACCGGGGAGAGCGACACATCTCCCGGCGCGGTCAATCGCTGCTACGCCGCGCGCTGTATTTTGCCGCTCTACAGCACACCCATCCCGGTGCGCCGCTCTATCCGTACTACGCGGAGTTGGTCCGTCGGGGCAAGCCCAAACTGGTGGCACTTGTTGCCCTGAGCTGTCGGCTGGTGCGGTTGCTGTATGCTTTGGTCAGAGATGGACGTTACTACAGCACTCTGCCATCGGAGGGAGACCGGCAACCGACGGCAGTGTGAGTGGAGGATTCTCGCCAGTGGGGCAGTCACGAACGGATGAGCTACGGGCCACCTCAGCCTGAGGTGGGGCCGCGACTCTGTGAGCCTTGATGCCCTACTGGCTCGCGTTCTGAATGAAGCACTGCACCGAGTCCCGACCCGGGGAACTCCGGAAGTACCTGTGCGCGAAGCGAGCGCCCGAAAGTGGGGGCAACCCACTGGCGAGACCGACAGAACTGGCGGTCAGGCGAAGCAGGACCGTCGGAAGATAACTCTACTGAAAGCGAGACAGCTAACGCACGGCTTGACTCCATACCTGTCCATCCGTGGTTGCCACTCCGAGTCCGCCGTTCTGCATTTTGCCATCTGCAATCTGCATTGCCTCCTCGTCCTCTTTGTGTCCTTGTGATAGGATCCGGCCCTCCCCCTTCCGGAACAACAAGAACTTGCTGCTGTTGTTGGGATGTGGATAGTGTGGATAAAGTCGAGCTCGGTACAACGCCTTCCTTATCGGGTTAATGGTGCACCACAATGCGTTGTATTTAGTTATCCACCGAGTTATCCACATTCTATCCCCAATGTTAACCACATTCGGTTATCAACACGACTACCACCAGCTGTATCCACATACTTATCCACACCACTATTAGTATGCCTTGACATTGGAAGTCGAACTGGCATTCTGGGTTGATGGCCGACAGAACTTCCGCTTCAGACAGCAGGCTACCCCCTGGGCTGCTCCGGGGCCAGACCCCAGGGCGAGGACGCAAGTTGGAAGCTCGAAGGATGAGTGACGAATCAGGCCTGGGTTCAAACCATGGATGAACGCGAATGGACACCGGCATGTCTGTCCGAGCCATCGCCCGCCCGGCAAAGTGACCCATCTGCGTTCATCTCTGTCTATCTTTGGTTGTCTCGCTGGGTCTTCCGAGGTCGCAAAGGAGGAATAGTGCGGTCAACAGTCTGGTGCTGGTTGCTCGGCCTGCTCGACAAGGCCGAGTTCGGGCTCGTATCAAGCAACGTACCGATGGGCAGCCGTGCGATGCTGACATGCACTCTCCTCCCAAGGAACGTCTTCTCCGTGCGGCCCGCTACACGGCTGGTCGGCCGGGACTGTTCGTCGTCGCTGACGTCGATGCCGGTCCTTGCGCTTGACTTCAAGGTCGTTGGTTCTATATTGGCTGCAGCCATGATGCGCGAACCGTTCAGCCGTTTCAACCTCCACTACGACAGGTTCATGGTCAAGTACGTCGACTACAAAGGCTGGGTTGACTACGTCGTGCGCGTCTTCGGCCGCTTTCGATCCAATCCGAAGACGCTTCTCGACCTCGCCTGCGGCACCGGCATCCCGACCCTGATGCTCGCTCGGCGCGGCTACCGGATGACCGGCGTGGACCGCTCGCCGGAGATGCTCGCCGTGCTGGAGTCAAAGCGGGGCGACCTGCCGGTCGCGACCATCCATGCCGACATCCGCGACTTCACCGTGCCCGAACCGCTCGAGGCGGCAATCTGTTTGTACGACAGTATGAACTACCTCCTGACCGAGGACGACCTGGTTCGTTGCTTCCGCTGCGCGCGGGCGGCGGTCATGGCCGGCGGGCTCTTCGTCTTCGACGTGAACACGGTCTTCGGACTGGCCGAGCACTGGGGCACGCGGACTACCGCCCGCGAAGTCGGCGATATCTACTCGATATGGCAGCACGACTGGGACGGGGAAGCCCGTGTCTCCACGCTGACCCTGACCTTCTGGGAGAAGCCCGAGGCGGGAAAGACGGGAGAGAAGTTCGTGGAGATTCACCAGGAGCGGGGCTACCACCCGGAGGAGATCGAGCGCTGCCTCAAGAACGCCGGGTTCACTGCAATTCGTTTCTTCCAGCACGGTTCCTTCATCGAACCGGGTCCGCAAACCACGCGGATGATGGTGGTGGCAAGGTAGAAGCAGCCGATGGAGCTGAGTCTGCAGGCGGGCCTTCCCGTCGGGAACATCCTGGTTTCTTTGCGTCCTGGTGGAGAGTCCTTCTGCTTTGACATGGCTTGGGCGGCAGCTAGAATGGCGAGCACAGATGCAATTCATCGCTGACCTGCATATCCACTCCCGGTTTTCGCGCGCGACCAGCCGCGACATGGACATCCCGGCCATCTCGGCCGCGGCAAGGACCAAGGGCATCAAGCTGGTGGCGACCGGAGACTTCACCCACCCCGAGTACCTGCAATCGCTGAAGCAGCATCTGAAGCCGACAGGAACCGGGTTGTTCACGCACGACGACACATACTTCATGCTCAACGTCGAGCTGAGCGGCATCTACAGCGCCGGCGGACGCCTGCGCCGGATCCACAACATCGTCTTCGTACCGAGTTTCGATACGGCCGAGAAGCTGACCGCCTGGCTCGACGGCTACGGCAAGCTCGCCTCAGATGGCCGCCCCACGCTCGGCCTTTCAAGCTATGACCTGCTCGCGAAGTTGCTCGAGATCGACCCGCGAGCGTTTCTCGTGCCCGCCCACATCTGGACCCCGTGGTTCTCACTCTACGGCTCAAACTCCGGGTTCGACTCCATCGAGGAGTGCTTCGGTGATCTTTCGCAGGAGATATTCGCGGTCGAGACCGGACTCTCCAGCGACCCGCCGATGAACTGGCGGATATCGGCGCTCGACAACCGTACGCTCATCTCCAACTCCGATGCCCACTCACCGGGACGGCTCGGCCGGGAGGCCAACGTCCTTAGCTGCGACCTGACCTATGACGCCGTCCGCGACATCCTGAAGACAAAGGACCGCAAGCGGTTCCTCTACACGATCGAGTTCTTCCCCGAGGAGGGAAAGTATCACTTTGACGGGCACCGCGCCTGTAACGTGAGCTTTGCCCCGGCCCAGTCGCTGGTGAATGACAACCTCTGCCCGGGCTGCGGCCGGCAGCTCACCATCGGCGTACTCCACCGGGTCGAGCAGCTGGCAGACAGGAAGCCGGAGGAAGTGCCGACCGATGTGATACCGTTCAAGCATCTCGTCCCGCTCGAAGAGGTCATCGGTGAGGCGCTGGGCGTAGGCCGGGACACGGCACAGGTGCACAAGCTGTATGAGTCCATGGTCGCGGCGCTCGGCAGCGAATTCGAGATTCTCCTGAACTCGCCGATTCCGGAAATTGAGAGGAACTCAAGCGACCGCGTTGCGCTCGGCATCGAAAGGATGCGTCGGGGCGAGGTGCAGGCGACCGCGGGCTACGACGGCGTGTTCGGAGTCATACAGGTCCTGCCCGGCGCCCCGCCGACACCGGTGGCGCGCGACGCCGCGCCGGGAACACAGATGGGGCTTTTTGGGTAATGACGAATGCCGAATGACGAACGTCCGGGCAGACACAGTATGAAGACTCTCTGGGCGCCGTGGCGGGCCGAGTACATCTATTGCGCTGCGGGCCATGACTCGACCGGGAAACGCCACTGCCTGTTCTGCAACCTGCTGAAGACGAAGGACGACCCGAAGCATCTGATTCTCCACCGGGGACGGCGCGCCTTCGTGGTGATGAACCGCTTCCCCTACAACAACGGGCACGTGATGGTTGCGCCGAGCCGGCACGTAGCGACCTTCGAGAGATTGACCGCTGAAGAGGGCGCGGAGTTGTTCCGGCTGGTGCAGAAGTCACTCGCAGTTCTGCGGCGACAGCTGAAGCCGCAGGGCTTCAATGTCGGCGCGAACCTCGGCCGGGTCGGGGGCGCAGGGGTGGCCGGGCACGTGCACATCCACATCGTGCCGCGCTGGCTCGGAGATGTGAACTTCATGCCGCTGTTGGCCGAGACCAAGGTCATCAGCGAACACCTCTCCGAAACCTACGACCGGCTCCGCCGGCAATTCCGAAGTCCGAACGACGAATGACGAATCAAGTCCGAAGGGCAGAAACGTCGGTGGCAAGAATAACAACTCCGTTGGATCGGCAATTGGGTCATTCGAGCTTGAATCGGAATTCGAGCTTCGTACTTCGAGCTTAGGTCAATGGTCAAGGCCGTTGTCTTCGACGTCGACAATACCCTGGTCGACTTCCGGAAGTGGAAGAACGCCGCGGTCGACGCGGCCATTGTCGCGATGATCGACGCCGGGCTCGATCTCACCCAGGAACAGGCGCGCCGGAAGATCTTCGCGATCTACGACGAGAAAGGGATCGAGTACCAGGGCGTCTTTGACGACTTCCTGCACGACGTCCTCGGCTACATCGACCATCGGGTTCTCGCCGCCGGGATCGTCGCCTACCGGCGGGCGCGGGAAGGGGCGCTGGTATCCTACCCGCACGTAAACCTCGCGCTGCTGCGTCTGTTCCGCCTGCACCTGAAGCTGGCCGTAGTTTCAGACGCACCGCGCATGCAGGTCTGGATGCGGCTGGTACAGCTCGGCGTGGACATGTTCTTCGACACGGTCGTGACTTTTGACGACACCGGCGTGCGCAAACCCGCACCGGAGCCCTTCCGGAAGGCGTTGGAGTTGATGCAGGTGCGGCCGGCAGAGGCGGTGATGATCGGGGATTGGGCCGAGCGCGACATCCTCGGCGCCAAGACCCTCGGCATGACCACGGTCTTCGCCCGCTACGGTGACGAGTTCGGCACGAAAGTGTCGGGCGCGGACTTCGAGGTCAACGACGTGCTGGAGATAATCCCTATCGTTGAACGGCTGAACGCGAGCTAGATGAACCAGCCGAAGTCAGAAGGCAGACACCAGAAGGCAGAAGTCAGACGTTCTGAGATCGGAGACCGGCTTCTGAGTTTCGCAGTGGACGTTGTCAGGTTCTGCCGCCGCCTTGAGCGAACGCCGACGAGTCGCTATGTCGCCAATCAACTGATGCGCGCCGCGACGTCGACCGGAGCCAACTACCGGGAAGCCTGCAGCGCCGAGAGCCGCGCTGACTTCGTGCATAAACTGCAACTTGTGCTGAAGGAAACCAGAGAAGCTGAGTACTGGCTACAGTTGCTGTCGCGTTCGGACTTCGTCCCCGATGGTGCACTTGCACCTCTCCTAGGCGAAGTCGACCAACTCATCAGGATTATGGTCAAGTCCGTAGTCACAGCGAAATCGAAAGCATGAGCCCTCCCGCAGTTCTGCATTCTGCACTCTGCCTTCTGACTTCTGACTTCGGTCGATGAGCATCTACGGAATCGGAATCGACTTGGTGAACGTGGGGCGCGTTCGCGCTGCGCTCGATCGCTATCCCGAGCGTTTCCGCAGCCGGGTATTCACACCCGCCGAAGTCGGGTTCTGCGAAACGCTCGCTGACAAGTACCCGTCCTACGCGGGCCGGTTCGCGGCCAAGGAGGCATTCTCCAAGGCGCTCGGCACCGGGCTAAAAGGCGCAATCGGCTGGACCGAGATCGACGTCTGCGACAACGAACGGTCGCGGCCTACCATACGCGTGACGGGCCGGGCGGAGAAGATACTCGCGGGCAGGAAGGTGCATCTCAGTATCTCCCACCTGCCCGACTACGCAACGGCAATCGTGGTAATCGAAGACTAGCTCGCCCGCGGGCATTGGTGTTCACCACCCGCCTGGGGACAAACGGAATGCCGTTCTCGCCGCAACGCAGAGGCCGGGTCAGGCGCACGGATTGTTTCTTCGCCTCCGGAGTCCATGATCAGTCATCGATGGTGCATCAGCGAGCCGGCCGCTGGACGCTGCTGCTGCTCGGCCTGGCGGCGCTTTCCTGCCGCACCCCTGACTACCTACCGCTCAAGGACAACCTGGTCTGGCGCTATGCCGCGACCGGATGCGAGATCCGTCCGGGGCAGGCGATCGCAGCCGATAGCGTGGCCTACGCGCTCGCCGTCACCGGCTCGGCAATTGCACCCGGACTGGGGCGCGTGTACGAGGTGCATCTCACGCGCGACGAGGAGCCCTACCTTACGTTCTTCTTCCGCAAGACCCGGGACGCGGTCTTCGTGCTGCCCGCGACGCATCTCGACGGTCTCGAGCCAACCTCGGACTGGGTGAAGCTGCTTGAACTGCCGCTGCGCCAAGGAGCTCTCTGGTACGGCGATCCAGAACGCTCGGTTTCGTTTGAGGTGATGTCGCGAGACAGCGTGTTGATCCCGGCCGGCCGATTCCGCAACTGCTTCCGGATCCGCATCCAGGCGCCCGACCCGTACCGGATGGACATCTGGCTCGCGCCTGACGCGGGCATCGTTCGCTGGCAGCGGACACTCTCCGCTTTCCTGTCGGAGAATTCGGTGCGAATCCAGCACTGATACTCCGCGCCTCTCCCCTCGACTTTTCCCCTCAGCCACGACCCCTGCGCGGATGTCTCTTCCCCCAAGTCATTGTCTTTGCGTGCGAAAACGATTGACAATCCTTTCGATATTCGTATTCTCTACGCGATGGATTTTATGACCCAACGTTCGCGGGTCACCTTGATGAGTCTGTCGCTACTCCCTCGACATACAATTGTCCGTAACACAACCTGTCTGCGTCGGATCGGCCGGCGTGGGCTAAGCACAAACCAAAGGAGGTGCGAATGGTGAAGAAAGCAAAGAAGGCCGTCAAGAAGACAGCCAAAAAGGGCAAGAAGAAGTAGTCTTCCTGATAGCCCACCATTGCCGCCGCGTATTCCGCGGCGGCGTGGCTTTCATGGCTCATCTGCATCGAGACGGCTGGTCGGGAAACTGCACGAGAAGAGAGCGGCCCGGACTGAGCCCGAGCCGCGACTGCAGATGGACGAGGACTAGCGGACCCGGATTGCCTTGCCTGTCTTTCCCGACTCGCGGGTGAAGTAGACCCCCGGCTTGAGCGCCTCTGAACGCCTTCCCAGCGCATCGTACACAAGCGCGCGGCCGTATGGTATGCTGACTGCGATCGACGGCCGCGGTTGCTCGCGAGCCGCGGGGGCTTGCGGCGGCTCGGCGATTCCTGCGACCGGCACGTCCACGTTGCCGTAGACGTCACGGCTGGTTCCCTGCTCCCATACGACCAGGCAGTTCGAATCCGAGAAGGCGAGTGCCGGCCACCAGCGTTGGACCGCGCTCGTGCCCGAGACCGGGAACCGGCCTCCGAGCAGAGAACCGTCTTTGGCGATGAACTGACCGAAGATGGTCTCGGGCAGGTTGTTCTCTCCCGACATCCAGACCGCCAGGAATCTGCTGCCGTCATAGGCGACGTTTGCCCAGCGGTGGCAGCCGCCATCGGCGGCAATCGGGATGGTGCTGCCGACGAGGTCGCCCTGGCGCGACACCAGGTTGCCGTAGAGTTGGAGCGCAGGATAGGTGCCCTGGTGCCAGACCACGAGGTAGTTCGAGTCACCGAAGCAGAGATTGGGCCCGGACGCGGTGCCGGGCGCAATCTGGAATGCACCATCCTCCGGCAGTCCCTCGCGATTGACGAACCGCCCGTACGAACCGTTGGAAGACCCGGACCAGACGACGAGGCTCCGCTCGCCGTCGTCGGCCACGTTGGGCCGGTACTCGTACGCGCTCGACGTCGAAACCCTCACGCCCGAGTCCAGCACGACGCCCGCAGGCGACACCCGCGCCGCGAACGGGTGATAGGCATTGGACGGGCCATACTTCTCGTCGGACCAGACCACGAGGTAGTTCTCGCCCGTGAACGTGACCGTCGGGTCGCTCTGGATGAACGAGTCGTCGGCGATGTTGCAGATGAGGAACGTATTCAGGGTGTCTAGGTCGGGAGTGACACGCACTCCCATCAGGTCGCCCTTGGTTCAGCAGTGCTGGCGGGTGACCACGAGGAAGTTCGAGCCGTCCCACGCCGCGCTCACGCGATAGCCGACACTGTCGGTGTAGAACTCGACGCCGGCGGGGTCCAGAACCTGGCCCTGCTTGGTCACGCGTGCACCGTAGACGCCGGTGAGCGGGTACTCGCGTTGGTCCTCCCAGAACACATAGAACTGGTCCTGGGCATAGACAACGGAGGAATAGCCCGTGAAACCGGACGCGGTGCAGATGGGGAAATCGGCACCAACCAGAGCCAGCAAGAGCAGCGTACTCATAGTTACCTCCGACGGAATTCTACTTCGCGACGAGTCAGGCGCAAGGTCCTATGGATCGACGGTAATCACCGAACCCTCATCGAAACGGATGACGAACTGCTTGCCGTGCACGTTGGTCCGTGAGTCAACTCCCAGGGAGTCAACGTGGAAGTCCCCGAAGTACAGCTCGACCAACTCCGTGCCATTGGGCGCGATGCCTACCGGCGTGGTGAAATGGACTGTATCTCCGGGGCCAGTACCGGGCAAACCGCTGGGCACCGGGTATCCGCAATGGTCCGCGCCGATGTAGAAGTCCCTCATGAAGGCAGAGTCCGGCGTTGCATAGAACTCGAGCCAGCTGCTTTTGTCCTCGATGGTTCCGTCGTTGATGACTCTTATCAGGAAACCCGAGCTGTCCGGGGTGAGCATGGGCGCACCGACCGTTCTCAACCCGCTCGAGACCTGCTGGTCGGTGCGGCCGGTGTTCCGCAGGTCATGGTGGAACTTGGGCCACGGCGAATCGGCCAGCGGACTCGTTCCCCTGAGCGCGTAGAGGTAGCCGTCGTCGCAGGTGAAGTAGATCGTCCCATCCGACCCAATGGTCGGAGATGAGCCAACGTAGCCGCCGGTCTGGTACCGCCACTTGAGGGTCGCGTCCGAGAACAGCGCATACAGGCCACCCGACGTGCCGAAGTACATCGTGCCTTGAGCGGTGACTGCCGGAGAGGAACCCCCGGCCTGCTCGTTGGGCACGAAGCGCCATCTAGTAGTACTGTCAGGACTGAGCGCGTACAGGACGCCGCTGCCGTAGGGCCCGCCGCTCGATACGGCATAGACCGTACCGTCCAAGGCAATTGCGGGAGAGGAATTGACGCCGGCGTCCAGTACCCTGGACCATCTCAGGCTGCCGTCAGGCGTGAGCGCGTAGAGGCTTGGTGACAGGTACCCGCTGGCCGCGCCGCAGTAGATCGTGCCGTCCGCGCCAATGGCCACTTCTGCCCGGTAGGCATGATCGTCGAGGAGATAGTACCACTTGGGCGTCCCATCGGGCCGGAGGGCATAGAGGAAGCCGTCAAAGGAACCGATGTACACTGTGCCGTCGGCCGCGACGGCCGGGGACGACGTAACCGGGCCGTTAGTCTGCAAGTTCCATTTGAGCGTGCCGTTCGGGTTCAAGGCATACAGGTAGCCGTCGCTTGAGCCGAAGTAGACTGTGCCGTCGGCCGCGATGGCGGGCGACGACCTGATGTAGCCACCGGTGGCGCAGCGCCACACCAGGACCCCGTCCGGACTCACCGCGTGGAGGCAGTTGTCCGAAGACCCCACGTAGACAGTGCCGTCCGCCGCGATGGCCGGCGAGGAACGCACTGGCGCACCGCTGACGTATCGCCACTTGACCGTTCCGTCCGGACTGACCGCATACAGCGCGCTGTCGGACGACCCGACATAGATGGTGCCGTCCGCACCTATGGCCGGAGCCGAGGACAGGTAGCCGCTGTAACCGTCGGCGAGCCGGAGGCGCCAGAGCAGAAGCGTATCGGGAGGCCGCACCACAATCTGGTGGGGCGCAGACCAGAGAGACGTCAACTCGCCGGTGTCCTTTGCCTGCGCGGTGACGACGTAGGTGTCGGGCTCCAACCAGGCGTGCTTCATCCTGACCGGCCCGCCCGAGGGAACGAACTCACTCCACTCCGAGGTGTCGCCGTCACCCCAGGCAAACCGGATCGCTACCGGGACGTTGTCGGGATGGTCCGCCCCGGCAAGAAATGTGTAGGACGAATCCTGACCCCCGAGCCCCGGTCCCAGCGGTGCCGTCGGGGTCCCGGGCGGCCAGCGAAC
>Ga0194111_10000416_pt1 | contig 52454 bp, 37 predicted proteins | sample TA2KigC300mmetaG_FD_146194 | JGI IMG/M metagenome (GOLD analysis project Ga0194111, IMG submission 146194) | Freshwater microbial communities from Lake Tanganyika, Tanzania - TA2015033 Kigoma Deep Cast 300m | ecosystem: Environmental > Aquatic > Freshwater > Lake | place: Tanzania: Lake...
GCGGAGCTCCGCCCTCCAAATTGGTCACCGTTGGAGGGGCGAGGCGTCGCGGAGCTCCGCCCTCCAAACCGGTCGCCGTTGGAGGGGCGAGGCGTCGCGGAGCTCCGCCCTCCAAACCGGTCGCCGTTGGAGGGGCGAGCTCTGCGAGCCCCCAATCTCGAACCGCAAGCCCGCAGCCCGCAATCCCGAAGGGAAACCGAGAACGAACTCGACGCCCTCCCCGTTATTGGCGTTTATTGGCGTCCATTATTAGCGGTTGCATCGAGCCGAATCCATGCCCCTGACCGTTGCCATCGTCGAAGATGACCGTGCGACGCGCGAATCGCTTGCCCTCCTGATCGACGGGACGGCCGGCCTTTGTTGCCAGGCCATTTACACGGATGCGGAGACCGCCCTCCGCTCCGTGCCCGACCACCCCCCGGACATTCTGCTAGTGGACCTTCACCTGCCTGGGCTGAGCGGCATCGAGTGCGTCCGCCGCCTGCGCCCCCAACTACCCGCGCTCAAGATGTTGGTGCTCACCAAGTACGAGGATGCCGACCACATCTTTCAGGCCCTGAAGGCGGGCGCCCACGGTTACCTCCTCAAGCAGACTCCGGCCCCCGAGCTCCTCCGCTCGATTGTCGAGGTCCGTCAGGGCAGCGCCCCGCTCTCGAGTGAAGTCGCCGCCCGGATGGTAAGCTACTTCCACGAGCAAGGCGAACACGCCGCCGCCGCCGGCCGCCTCTCGCCGCGCGAATCCGAGATCCTGGACCGCCTGGCGAAAGGCTACCTTTATCCAGAGATTGCCCACGAGTTGGACATCACCTACACGACCGTCAACGGCCATATCAAGAGCATCTACGAGAAGCTCCACGTCCACTCCCGCGCCGCCGCCGTTGCCAAATACCTCGGCGCGTAGAAGACCACGGACTACGGACTACGGGACCACAGGACCACAGGACCACAGGACCAAGAGACCAAAAGACCAAGGGACCACGCTGCGCGGAACACCCATCTCGCCACCCTGCTCGGGCATTTTCCCTTGGCCCCTTGCTCCCCGCTCTTTGCCCTCGGCTCCCCGCTCCCTGCTCCTTGCTTCCCGTTTCAGCCCACCGCTTTGAAGTACCGTTGGTGCAATCCGGACAGGGCGCGGATGCTGCGGTCGGTATGGAGCGAGACCAAGCCCCATTCGCGCGCCGCGGCAACGATCACCCGAGCACGCCTCCGCGAGCTAACGCGCGCGTGCCCTGGTTGATTCCAATCCCCAAGGCGGTGCCGGTTCGTCCTACAAATGCGAACCGCCCCCCGGCAGGCGCACTCGCAGAAAGTTCAGCCGCTTTTCCACCGGCAAGGCCAACCGCCGCCGGATGAGGTCCACCAGCGCACGGTCGCTCTCCCGCCGCAAAGCGGCGAGCACCGCGCGGCGTTTCTCATGACGACTGGTTTTTTTCACGCAACGTGGCTTCGAGGATTTCCAGCACGGCCCGATCCCGCGGCCGATTTGCGGCGCGCTTGCTGACAATGATGTCCGCCAAGGACGAAACCCAAATCCGCGCGCCGCCGGTTTCCAGTCGTTCCGCCCGCGAGCGCAGGCTGTTGAACGACTTCACTCCGTGGATGACGGGCATGAAGTCGACCTGAAGTCCGCGATCGTCGTTCACCAATCGGTAGAGGGCGGAGGCCGGGTAATACGGGCGAAAGATCACCGCCTCCAGACGCGCCGCGAGCCGTTTCAACTTCGCACGGTTCGGCGGTGTGTCGCGGATCATGAAATCGAAATCCACTGTCGTTACCGGCGCCCCCTGGATAGCGGCGGCGGCGTTGCCGATCAGGATGGCCTCCAGCCGCACTTCGGCCAGAGCGGCCACGACGGAGTTCAATAACGGCGCCGCATTCACGTTCGTCGTCGGGCACGCTAACCAGCGCATCCTGCCATGACAAGTGTCGGAATCGCGTTCGTGGAGTCCAAGTCTCTGGGCCGATGTGCCGGCAGATCGGCAAGCGCGCGGCAACGTGCATCACTCGGCGACGACCTCGTGTGACCGAGGCAGCCTACGCCCACAACCGGGCCGCGATTTCCCTTCGGCGCTCGGGATCGCGCGCACACATCCGCGGGATTCTCCAGCACGATGGGCGCCTGCAACAGCCGTGGATAACGCGTCTCAAACATCGCGGCGTCATCCTGACCGGAAAAAGGACGGCCTGGCGGCAGCTCCAGAGCAACGCCCAAAGGACCGCGAGCCCTGCTCACTGGTCACTGAGGATCGATGACTCCCCGCCGCCCACCGACGCGCCGCCCACCGACGCACTGCCCACCGACGCACTGCCCATCTCCCATCTGCCAGTGACCATTATCCATTGACGGCTGCAGACGGACCACCGACCACGGATCGAAGACTCAAGACCAAAGACCAGCTACTGCCGCCCGGGGACCCCTGCTCCCTGTTCCCCGCTCCGCGCTCCCCGCTTGGCCTTCGCGTTTCACCCTCCGCGCTGCGCCGCCTGCCTCTTGCCATGGCCAGCGAGCGCAGGTACTCGGAAGTCTTGCCGCCGCCGACACTTCCGAGTACACTTCCGAGCTGTGAACCTCGCTGAGCGCCTGAAACAACCGGAGGGCAAGACCCTCGAGTTCAAACGCGACCTCGCCTCGTCCGAACCCTTCTTGCGCACGGCGGTGGCCTTCGCCAATACGGCGGGTGGCATCCTGCTGGTGGGAGTCGAAGACCAGACCCGTCGCGTCGTTGGCGTGGCCGACCCGCTGGCGCTCGAGAGACACCTGGCCAACCTCATCGGCGACCACATCCGGCCCCAACTCCTGCCGGAGATCGAGATTCACCCCTGGCGCAAGACTCACATCGTCGCCGTGCAAGTCCACGCCAGTCCTGTCCGGCCCCACTACCTCAAGGCGCTCGGCCAGGACCAGGGCGTGTTCGTGCGCGTCGGCTCGACCAACCGCCGGGCCGACCGTTTCATGGTCGAGGAATTGCGCGGGCTCTCCTGCCTGGAGGGCTTCGATGAACGGCCGATGACGCCATTGAACTCGGAAGCGATCAACTTCCGAGTCGCTGCCGAGTTGTTTGCCTCGGTGCGCAAGTTGAGGGAGCAAGACCTGCAGACCCTCCGCCTCCTCACCAGGCACCAGGGCCGGCTGCGGCCCACCGTAGGCGGCGTGATTCTGTTTGGCCGGGAACGCGAGCGTTGGTTTCCGGACGCCTGGATTCAAGCCGGACGCTTTCAGGGCCAGGATCGCACTCGCATCGCCGATGGCGCCGAACTGCAAAGCCACCCCCCTCGGGCGGTCGAGGAAGCCGTGGCTTTCGTTCGCAAACACGAAACGCGCGCGCTCGAAGTCAATGCCGTGCGCCACCACGAACAGTGGTCCATCCCGCTCGTCGCCGTGCGCGAGGCCGTCATCAACGCCGTCGTCCATGCCGACTACGCCCAGCGCGGCGCGCCCATTCGCCTGTCCCTCTTCGACGACCGCCTGGAAGTCGAGAATCCCGGGTTGCTCCCCTTTGGCCTGACCATCGATGACATCCGTCAGGGAATCTCCAAGCTCCGCAACCGGGTCATCGGCCGGGTGTTTCGCGAGCTGGGCCTGATCGAACAATGGGGTAGCGGCATCCAACGCATGACGGTCGCCTGCCGCGAGGCGGGCTTGCCCGAACCTCGGTTCGAGGAGGTGGGCTGGCATTTCCGGGTCACGATTCTCAAGCGGCGGCAACCGCCTCCTGGCCCGGCCGAGACCATCGATCAAGCGATCGTTCGCGCCCTGGAAACAAGCGACGGGCTCTCCACCCACCAGATCGCCCGGGCCATCAACCGCACCTCGCGGGCCACCCGCACCCGCCTCGCCGGCCTGGTCCAGCGCGGTCTGCTCGTCGAGATCGGCAGCGGCCCGAGCGATCCACGACGGAAATATCACCTGGCAACGCGTTAACTCAGCAAACGGGACCACCACGCTACCGGACCGAGGGACCGAGGGACCAAGGGACCAAGGGACGCAGGACCGTGGCGCACTGATGCGTGGCCTGGTCAAGTCCGGGTCGAAGTAGGTCACCGACAGGGCATCCTCGAAAACGGTCGCCGCTCCGCAAACGCGACCCCGTGCTGGCGGACATTCGCGGCGGCGTTGGCCGGATCCCACTCAAACCGCATGGCGGCACAGCACGGTTGTGCGCAACAACCCGCAGTCTGGAACTGCCTGTCCCTGTTAGTCCGGATTCTACGCACTCGAAAAAGGAAAGCCTAATGAACGCCCCGCGCCTTGCTCCAATGCAGCGCCACCACCGCCAAGGACCGGCTCCCTTCGCCCTCCTTCCCGTCCTGCCATCTGCCATTGGCCGTTGTTCATTGCCCCCGTCCCCGCTCCTTGCTCCCTGCTCCCCCCCTAGTTTTAGGGGGATGTCGAAGTTGCGTAAGATGCTAAACTCCCCGACACCTGCCGATGAATTGTGCGCTATCACAATAGCCAATTACCACCGCGTCCACCAGCAGCGCCGGAGCGCCTGACGCCAACCAACCTCACGCCCCTTACCCAATAGGGCAATCCCATGAGAACCACCAACCACACTCAGCCACTCCCCACACCCCATCGCAGACAATGCAACCGCGAGCGCGTCTGTGTCCGACGTGCGCTCACTTGGCTTAGCTGCCTATTCGGATTCGCGCTCGCTGCCTCCAGCCAGTGTGCGGCCAGCACCGTCACGCTCGATGGCTGGTATCTCTCTTACATCGCCGCCGCTGGCGAACCCAACAATCTCATAATGGACGTGATCAATGGAGTGCTGGTCATTAAAGACACTGGGGTAACGGCCATCGACGCAAATCCCAATGAAGGGTTCACGCAGGAGAGTCCGGCTGAAGTCAAGATCACAGCCACCCAGGTGAAGTGGATTCTCATTCATCTGCTCGACCTTGACGACCAGGCCCAGTTAACACCTAACGTCAACATCGGCTGCGAGTTCTATGGCGGCGATGGCAACGACACGATGACCGGCGGTGCGCGCTATAATGTGTTTCTTTGGGGTGACGGTGGCTGGACCTGGGGCAACGACACGTTCATTGGCGGCAGCGGCTTCAATGGCCTGGGCATCAATGCAGACTTGGATATGACCCTGACGGACACGACCCTGACTGCCGGCCCGTGGTCCGTGACCTTTAGCGGCATTCGGCAAATCGACTGGAACGGTGGGCCAGGGAATAACGTCATGGACGCGTCGGCGGTCACTGCAAGCAGCGGCTTTGTACTGTTGTTCTACGGCAAGGACGGAGACGACACGCTTCTGCTGGGCGACTGCCCCCAAATCGTCTTCGGCGACGGCGGCAGCGACAGGCTCATTGGCCCTGACTTGCCGAATACCTGGCACGTCAGCAGCGCCGATGCTGGCACTGTAGGCGGCGCCACCTTCACCGGCATCGAAAACCTGACAGGTGGTACTGAAGACGATGAGTTCATCTTCGCCAACGGCGCTGGGCTAAGCGGGAGAATCGACGGCAACACAGGCACCGACACCCTCGACTGGAGCCAATCCTTGGCGGCGCCGGTCGCTAGCATCGCGGGCTCCGGCACCCTCGACGGCTCACGCGGCACCGCTTCGAACCTCGGCGGCGGCTTCGACAATATCGAAAACCTGCTAGGCTCCACCCCGCCGATGGTGTTCGATGGGTTCCATGCCCCGATCGGCGGGCGCCGGTTCCAGTTCCCAGGCGACTCGGCGCAATACCTGGTGATTCGCCTGAACAACGATGGCTCGGCGGATCGATCGTTCCGGTCGATTCCGGCAGGCGTCGCTGGGACGGGCGCCCGTACCGTACGAGGCCTCCGGTCCTTGCCGGATGGTCGGCTGGTGGCGGCGGGCGAGGGCGCGATTCGGCTCTTGCCCGATGGAACTCTGGACGGATCATTCACCCCACCGATACCTGATCACCTGAGTTTCAGCACCTCCTCTTGGATGGCGTTGTTGAGTGGCGGGCGGCTGCTGCTTGGCGGAAACATGGCCTTCGCGAGTCCTCCTATCACCAATCGCGTCGTGTGCCTGAACGGGGACGGAACCTTGAATGTCGATTTCATCCTGCCCGAACTGCAGTCGGAAGTATATCTGCTCGGCGCAGCGCGTCAGCCTGGACGAGGACTCCTGGCGTGGGGAGAGTTCGATCGACTCGGCCAAGTCTCGCAACCGGCAATGGTCCGCGTGCGCAGTGATGGCACCCTCGACGCCACGTTCAGGCTGGTCGCCACGAACGGAACTCCCGATGATCCCTACGGGCCATTGGCACGGACTAACATCGTGGTCGTGCGTGACGTACAAGTGCTGCCCGACGGCCGCTTCTACGCTGTGGTCGGCACTGGCGATGAGCGCATCTTCCCCTACCTTTACGAGACCAAGCGATTCCTGCCGGACGGGAGCCCCGACCCCACCTTCCCGTACAAGTTCCCCAATTCTAGCTTCGCAAGTGGTGGCAGCGGTCTCAAACTGTGGAACGACCGCTTGATCTACTGGAGCAACACGGATCGGAATGTCGTCGATGGAAAATTCCCATTCGGGCGGCTGCTGCCAAGTGGTGCGGAAGACCCCTCGTTTGTGCCCTTCACCAACCGCCTCGGGCGTCTGGAGACCGGCGCGGGCGGGAGCCTGGTGAAGGCCGAAGTCGGCTCCTTTCGGGTCGTGGCCGTGGACGCGGCTGGTGGGATGATTGCGAGCCTAGGCACGGCAGTAGCCGGCGACCTTCAGAACCGGTTTGGCTTTCAACTCATTCGCCTGAAGGCGGATGGCAGCCGCGATGCCGGCTTTGTCAGTGGCTCGGCGCTTGGCGGGCCCGGCTACCAGACTTACCCCGTGCTGCTGAATCCAATTACGGGCCAGTATGAGCAAGTCCTGACGGTCTATCCCGGTTGGGACCCATTTCTGGCGGCGGCGTTGCTACCTGACGGAGGCCTGGTCGCTGGCGGACTGTTCGACCGGATAGGCACGCTCAAGACGACGGCTTTGGCGAAACTCGATGCGTCGGGGAAAGTCGATGCAGCATTCAAGGCAAACGTCGAGTTGGTGAAGCTGGACGCCACGGGGGGCCTACCGGAAGTGCACAGTGCTCAGGTCGATGCTCTGGGACGCATCTGGATCACGGGCAATTTCAACTCGATCAACGGCGTGTCGTGCAGTGGCATCGCCAGACTCCACGCGGATGGGGCCCTGGATGAAACGCTGGCGCCAGAGTTGGAATACCTTTCTTATACTGCGTCTACCTCGGGCCTTTTTGCCGATGAGTCGGGAGCGCTCTACGTTTATGGGAGCTACCGCCTTCCGGGAGAATTATGGCCGTACGCGCTCACTGAATTATCCGCCGACGGTCCAAAGCAACTGGAGATCGCCATCTCTTCAAGCGAAATCGAGGTCAGATGGCCAAGCGGCCGTATCGAGTCTACCGGTTCGGCTAAAGGAACCCGGACGCCCGTGGCGAAAGGAGTGTCCCCAGTCTATCGGCCTCCTTGGTCGAGGGCACAAGAGTTCTTCCAGATCCCACACTGAGGCGGGAAGACTGGCACGAACAGTGAGCGGCCGACGAGGCATCCAGAGCTCAAGAAACGGCAGTGGTGGCCGTAAGTCCTAAGGACAACGGAGGTACAGACAATGGCGGTCGGGCAGTGCCTGCCCTACGGGCGTTCCTGAGGCGAAACCAGGATCTGGAATTCGCGCTGGGTGACGATTCCATGGGCCGCGTTTCCCTGCGCCAGGCGCCGATTGCAGTCCTGATCGATCATAGCAACCCGGCCAGGGGTGATTCGAAACCGCCGCGCGACCTCCTGGCGGGAAACTCCCCGCTCACGCATCTCGACGATCTGTGCGTTACGCTGACGAGTGGTCGTCATGGTGCAAAAACACCTGCACAGCGTGCCGAGTGCTTGCGGTGAGCAGGTTCGCTACTTGCGCGCCGTGGGCGAGACCGCCCCTGCCGAGCATCGTGCTGGGGAGTTGGCGGAAAGAAGGCGGTGGCTGCGGAGGAACCTCTGGGAGCAATGCAACCTGACTGTGCAGTCGCTGCTCGAAAGCGCCCCCATGTCGCAAGACGCCCGTGAGGCTTGGCTGGACGACATGATCGCTGGCCTCCGCCAAGACCGCGAGCGTGATGCCGATCGGTGGCTGCGCGAAGCCGTCCAGTTAAGACGCGGTGCCGTGGGCTTGGAAGAACTGGCCCGTCAAGATAGTCCGTGGCGACCCCAGGCCTGGCTCGACTGGCTCGAGGCGATTGCCGGCCAGCAAGACCCTGCACGCCTATTGCGGGCCGCCAAGGAAGCCTTGGAAAACATCCCGGAAGGGCTGGAGCCGCGCGCTCGGGCGGCAGATCGCTTGGCCCAAGCGGCCCTAGCTCTCGATGACAGCGAGTCTATCCTCACAGCGCGTTGGGAGGCGTTCCGCGCCGAACCGTTTCCCCGCCGCCTCCTCGACTTGCGCGACGCTGCTGGTGGTCAGGCGCGACAAGTCGAATGGATGCGGCAAGCGGCGACCCGTTCCTGCGATCAAGCCGGCGGGCTGCTTCCCGGGCCGTTGGTGGACGGCGGTGGTAGCGGCGAGGAGGTCTTGTTCCTCGAGGACGGTGACTGCTTCACCAGCGGCCCGACCGCGGGGACCGAGGCTCTCGCCCAGTTCTTGGCGGGCGATTGGCGGAAGCCGTTCAAAACGGCCCGCGAGGACACTTCCGCAGACTGGATGGGCGCGAGCACTCCCCGGACGTTCATCCTGCCGGTGATCGTGGCTTGGCTCGCTGGATGGCCTAAGCGCACTGCGCCCGTCAACGTTGCCGCTCTTCTGGATGCCGCGTTGGCGTTGTTCGATCTGCCCGACGAGCCTGGACCAAGCATCGCGCAAAGTGTTCGGTCGGCGCTGGAGGAGGTCGTGCCCGCTTGGAAGGAACCAGCCAGGGACGGTAACCCTGCGGTCGTGAATGCCTGCGTTCGACTCGCTCGGGCAGGAGTCAAGGCGATGTTGGAGGTCAATTACCACAGCTGCGTGGAACATTCGGCTGTGCTGGCGGGCGCCGTGGCCGAGATGCTTCAGGTGCAGCAGTTGGACGCCACCGCGTTCCAGTTTCTAAATCGCCCGACGGCAAAGTACCGGAAGCACCCTGACTTTGCCAAGGAACTGACCGCCCGGCGCCGTCAAATGCAGAGAGACCCGCCAGGGTAGTGCGGCTCGAGGGGCAGCGGCATCGTGGACCGGTTGCACGGTGGCCTCGCCCGGTCGCCACACCAGGCGCAGGGGGCTAGGTATCGAGAGCGGCGCGGGTGCGCTGGACCAAGGCATTGTCGGGATCGCCCGAGCCGCGCAGGTAGAAGACGCTGGCGGCGAGGAACCGGTTCCGCAGCGACGGCGCCAGGGCATGGTAGTCCTCGAACACGGCCGAGCTGTACTTGTAGTCGTGCGAGTTGGTGCCCTTGAGGAAGATCAACCGGCGAGCGGCTTCGGCGAACGGCTGCGGGTCAGGGTGCGCCTCGACCCAGAAGATGGGCAGCCACCGGTCCGTGTCTGGCGAGGCCAGGCTCGCCAGGTGCGCCGAGTTTACCACCAGGACCGCGTGGAACTTGAAGCCGACCGGGCGGGGCTGGATGTTGCGCACGCCGGCCAGCAACAGCGCGGCCAACAGCTCACGATAGGTCAGGCCCCGGCGGATCCGCTCCGCCACGCCCTCGAGCACCCGCTCGCGCGGGGTCACTTCGAGCCAACGCACCAGCGGCTCGATCTCCGGGTGCAGGCGCACCGTCCGGGCCTCGAGCGGGGCTTCCGCGGCGGAAACGGGCCGTAGTCGACTGAGAAAGCCCAAGGTCGCCCAGGCCGGCCAGGGCGCCACTGCCCCCCGCCACACGAAGGAACGTTCTGTGTCGCATATTAATTCAGCGCGTAAGCGTACCTTACGCCGAGCCGGAACGCCAGCGGCGATTCAGTCGGGCTGCATACAGGTTAGGTGGCTGCGCGGTGGGCAACGGCGCTTCGCCCCGACGATACCCTGCATAGGAGAAATCGGACAGGCGGCTTTGGGGTGTCCAGTGTTCGCCGGCCCGGCCCCAGAAGGGCGGAGCGTTGCGCCGGGGCGGCCGTGGCGCCGGCCAAGGCCAAGGCGACCAGGAGGCAGGATTGCAGGAGAAGTCTCGTTCCGGGTCTTCCGGTTCGAAGCGGATGATTGCGTTGTATGGGAATCTACTCGTGGGCCACTGTGATGGCCTACAACTCGGCGGTAGGGCGCGCAGTCCTCTGCGCGCCGTAACCCACTGTGGACACAGGAAGCCGCGGCGCGCAGAGGACTGCGCGCCCTCCGATTTGTCGTCTATCCCGACCTCTCATCGGTAATGGTGGCTTGGGCGCATTGTCGGGCCATTCATTTGGCGTCGTTGCCGTTGCGGGTGGGGTGTGGGCTTTGCCCAATCCGAACGCTTAGGCGAGGCATTCGAGCTCTGCCATCGCGCTCGAACCGCTCCTGCTTGCCCAGGTTGCATGGGCCGAGTATAACCCCCCGGTGAATCCTCGCCGCGGAGTTGGAGCGTCCATAGGTGTTGGGTGCCCGGTTTGGCTACGGTTGTTGTTGGTCTGGGGCTTGGGTGTCGGTTCTCTGACCGGCTGCGCCCGCTATCGCTTGTATTGGGGCGACGTGCATGGACACACGGCCAACTCCGACGGGAAGGGCACCGTCGCCGAGTATCTGCGCCATGCGCGTGAAGAGGCGAACCTCGATTTTGCGATCGTCAGCGACCATGATTTTGGCAATGGCCCACCCTGGCGGATGCCGGCCGCGGTCTGGGAGCAGACCCAGGCCACCGTCGAGGCCCTGACGGAGGACGGTCGGTTCGTCGCGATTGCCGGGTACGAATGGACCTCGCAGCCGAAATACTGGACGGAGTATGCCGGGGAGACACTGTCCGAAGGGCTCCTGGCTGGGTCACCGCGCTACTACAACCACAAGAATGTTTATTTCCCGAACCGTGTTCCGTATCTGTTTAGTGCGAAGGATCCGTTGTACCAGAGCCCGGACCAACTCGCCGCTGCGGTGCGACGGGTCGGCGGGCTGATTCATAACAACCACCCGGACCACACGAGTGACGGACGCGATCAGTGGGCTTACAGGGTGTCGCAGTGCGATGTGATCGCCAACACCGAGGTCATGCCGGATGTCGTGTGGTATGAAGGGAAACGCTACGAGACCCAGGTCGAGTCGGTGATCCGGGACTACCTGAACCAGGGCGGTCGAACCGGTCTGGTGGGCGGCAGCGATACGCACGAAGGAAAACCCGCGGCGCGTACCGCCGTGTATGCCCGGCGCCTGACGCGGCCGGCCCTGTTCGAGGCCCTAAGGGCACGCCGCTGCTACGCGGTGTGGTCTGCGCGCATCGGCTTGGAGTTTCGCATCGACGGCCATCGGATGGGCGAAGCGATTGCGGTCCGCGGCTCACCGCGCCTGACTATTCGAGTGGCCGGAACGGCTCCGTTGGCGGAGGTGGCGCTTGTGCACGACGGGGCAGTGCTTCACGCCTGGCAGCCCGAGACGCGCGAGGCGCAGATCGAGTTCACCGACCGATCGTTTAGCGGGGCCAGTTGGTACTACGTGCGGGTGACTCAGCGGGATGCCGACCCGCACGGCAACCCGGGTCGCGCGTGGTCGAGCCCGATTTGGGTGCGCGCGACGCCGCCGGCAGCTACCAGTACCCGCGGATCGCTCCGTGAGGAATGGTGGCGTAGTGTTCTTTCATCAGCCGCTGGTGCTGCCAGGTGACCGAGCCATCCAACCGGCCGATGTTCCCACCCTGCGACCGGATCGCCTCCGGTTCGGGCAGTTGCCCCAACTGGCTGCGCACGGGCCCCGTCGGCCCGTGGGGCGCGGAGGTCACGTTCGGCGTCACCGTGCCTTTCTCGATGACATCGGCGATCATCGGCCACTGGGGCGAATCGATGTCGCGCCGCGGCGAATCCCACGGGGCCGGCCCGCGGTAGGCCCCCTCGCGATCGCGCGTGTCGAGGTCGGTGTGGTGGCCCCAGAGGAAGTAGAAGCCGAGCCGGTACCCCACTGAAGGCTCGTAGCGGTACCAATCCTTCTTGTTGGGGCACTGGATGGCGTTGGTGCTCATCGACCCCACCTTCTGGAGGTAGGTGTAGACGTCCGAGTGGATGAACGAGAAATGCTCGAAGGCATTATCTCGCTGGCCGTCGGGGAACTGGCCGCGGTTTTCGCCCGAGTACATCAGCATGGTCAAGACGATCTGCCGTTGGTTGTTCTTGCAGACCGAGCGGCGCCCGGACTCTTTGGACTTGCTCAAGGCCGGCAACAACAGCGCAGCGAGAATCGCAATGATGCTAATCACCACTAACAACTCGATGAGCGTGAACCCGGCCGCCGCCGGCGGCCGTCCCGGCATGCCTCCCACCGAGGGCTGGGCCCTCCGCGCGCGCCATGCACCCCAACCTCCGCCTCGCCAGTTCATCGGCTCCGACGCTTGGGTGCGCCCTCGAGATTCCACGGCGTTCATGGGACGAACACGCGGAAGAACGCCACGGCGCCCGGCGTCAAGGTGTAAGGACTGGTCGCCCCCGGTACGGCCGACCAGGCGGTCCCGAGTGCGGTCGTGGTTTGGAGCGTGCCCGGTCCCGTCCACGAGAGGGTGAGGGTCGAGTCGAGGTTGCGCACGATCGCGAGCTTGGGCAAGGGGCCGGGGCCGCCGACCAACACGCCCTCGCCGCGTTGCAGCGCCTCGAGTTCCGCCAGGCTCAGCGCCCGGCTGTACAGGCGCACGTCATCCAACACCACCGTCGCAATGCGCAGTTCGGTGCCTAAGGGGGCGCCGCCGACCGTAACCGGGGGCGCGAGGGCCGGGTCCACATTCGTGTTAACCGGATTCGCGATGCCGCCGCTCTTGACCGCATCCAACACCGCGTCCACGTAGTGGTCCACGTCGCCCACCACGCCTCCCCAATCCGGGAAGACGGCGGCGATGTGGTGCCATTGACCGTCGTTGACCGGCACGGCGCCGAAGTTATTGCCGCCTTGGTTCTCGGTGCGCAGGGCGCCATTGACCGTGTTCTCGAGTTTGAAGTGCCAGCGTTGGCCGGTGGCGTTGCGGCCCCAACCCATCAAGGCATGCGCGCCGCTCGGCACCACCCAGTCGGTCTGAATCCACATCGAGAGCGTGCGCGGTTGCGTGCCGCCGATCCCGTAGTAGCTCGCTGAACCTAAGAAATACGAGCCGTCAAAGTCGACCGCGCCGCCGAACCGCCCGCCGACCCAGAGGATCTCTTTGCCAGCGAAGGTGGGGGTATTGAACACGCGCGCGTTGCGGCCGTAGCCGGACAAGTCCCGCGCCACCGGGCCGGCGCCCTCGTCGAACGTCCAGTACAGTTCGAGGCCATACAGCAACGTCGAGCTGCCTGCCTTGAAGCCGGCCGATGCCAGCGGTTGGACAATGCCGTTGGCGTCCTTGACGTTGGTCGCTTGGACGGTGTAGGTGGTCCCCGCGGTCTGCGGGGCGGTGGTCAGAATGACCCGCTGACCGGCCGCAGCCGCGCTCAGGAGGGCCAGCGGCGGCTGGATGGCATAGTTGGCGAGGAGGCCAGCCGAGACCGGATCGAGCGGTTCGCTGAAGATCAACTCGACCGCGTCCAGCGTGGGCGCCTCCCGCACCGAGGTCAGCTCCGGGGGTTCGCTGTCCACTACGATCCGCACCGGTTGGGCTTGGCCGACGAGGTCGTCGTTGTCGGTGGCGGCGACGGTCAGGATGTGCACGCCGGCGGGCACATTGGGCCAGACCACCTCGAACGGGGCCGTGGTGTCCACCCCCAACTCGGTCAGGACGCCGTTGACCTGAGCCGAAAAGCTGACCTGAGCCACAAAACCGTCCTCGTCGTTCGCCGTGGCGCGGACGGTAATCGATCCGGCGGTGGGATGCACGGAGCCTTCTGTCGGCGCCGTAATCGCCACCGTGGGCAGCACCGCCGTATGCGCCGCCGGCAAGAACATCAGGTAGTTCAGGTTCACATTGTTGTTCGCCTCGACGGCCGTCAGGCGCAGCGTCTGCTGCCCGGTCAGCTTCACCGTTAGGGCCTTCTCGCCCGCCAAATCCGTCAGCGGCACAAAGACGTAGCTCGCCGAGGCCGGCACCACGAAGGCGCCCAGGAGCACGACCTGCTGGTCCGGTCCGCTGGCCGAAGTCGTGACCCGCTCGAGCCGGACGACCTGCCGCGCGCCCGCGCGCGCCCGCAAGAGGATGCGGAAGGCTTCTGCCGTCGGGAATTGCCGCGTGTAATTCGCCCAATCGCCGGCGTTGAGCAGGTTCACCTCATAGTCGCTGATGCCGGCCTGCGTGTGCTTGGCTCGCGGTTGGTCTGTGGATTGGTAGGTGTCGAATTGCTCCTCGCGCACGGGTCCACTGCTCGAATATCGGTAGACCAGGTCGAAGTTGGCCGTGTCGTCGCTTGCCCCTCTCGAGTCGAACGAGTCGATCCCCGGTTGGCTGATCCGGTCGAAGTAGCAGTTCGGCCCGCCGCCCAGCGTGTTGCAGAGCACCGGGTCATCGATGAACTTGCCTCCGCCGAAGTTGTAGTCCTCCGCCTCGATCACGAAATTCGCTTGGGAGTAGGTGCTGAAGGACCATCGCCGCACCCCGATCAACCCGCCGTTGTCCGTGGCGCGGACCTCGACGGTATAGGTCTGGTTGAGTTCGAGGCCGGCGTAGGCGATGGACACGGAAGCGCCGCCGCCGGTGAGGTTGGCCTGCGCCGTCACATCCTGGTCATTCACCTTGAGCATCACTCCGCCCGGCTGGACCGCAGCCGCCCCGACCGCCTGCACCTGGCATTGGAGTCCGCCCGCTGGATCGACAAAGGGGTTGTTCTCGATCCCAGCCGCCGGAACGATCATGGGCGGTGCACCGCTGAGGACGCCTTGCCCCTGGGCCAGGGCGGCGATTTCCTCCGGGGTAAGCACTCGGTCGTAGACGCGCACGTCATCGATCATCGTAATTGCATACCGAAAACCAGCGTCGAAGGGCGAGCCCCCCACCGAGACGGCCCGCCCGTTCACCGCGTCTGCCACCGTGTTCACGGGGTTGGTCAACCCCCCGCTCTTGACTGGGTCGAGCACGCCGTCCACGTAGTGGTTCACATCGCCGATGACCGCGCCGCCCTCGGGAAAGACGCACACGACATGATGCCAGTTGGCATCCGCCACCGGGATGCTGCCGTAGTTGTTGCCACCCTGGTTCTCGGTGCGGATGGCGCCGTTGCTGCCCTCGAACTTGAAGTGCCAGCGCTGCTGCGCCACGTTCGGGCCCCACCCCACCAACACCGTCGTCGTGCTCGGGGCCGTGAAGGTGTTCACCCACAGCGAGATGCTCCGCGGCGCCTTGCCCCCAATGCCAAAGTAGTCCGGCACACTCAGGAAATAGGTGCCATCGAAGTCCACCGCCTTGCCGAACCGCCCATCCGTCCACAGCACTTGCTTGTCCGCAAACTGCGGAGCCGCGTGAACGCCGGCCGGACGCAAATTGCCCGAGGCGTCCCCGGCGCGATCCCCCGTCCCCTCGTCGAAGGTGAGGTACAGAACCAGCCCCTGGTTCAGGTTCACGCCCTGGGCCAGGGCAACCGGCCCCGCAGCGGTGAGGGCGAGGGCGAGGCCTGCGGCGAGGCCGACCGTGGTCCACCTGGGCCGGGCCAGGCGATCGAGCCAGCGACAGTTCGGGGTTGGGGTTGGGATGTTCGTGCTCATAGGATTCATAAACGATAAACGTTCATCAGTATGATGGTCCACGGTGCTCGGTTGGCTTGAACCTGATGACAGCGTGCTCAAATTTTCTCCCGGAGGCGCCCGCTCGCGTCAAGCCGAATCCCGGCGCACTTTGGACTTTGCACTCGGAACGCGGAGCTTACTTTGGGCCGCGTGACAGTGCTTGAGGTCATTCATAGGAGCACCGAGTTCTTGACCGCTAAAGGCGTCCGCTCGCCGCGGCTGCAGATCGAGCTGCTCTTGGCCCATGTGCTGGAGGTACCGCGACTGAAATTGTACCTGGATTTCGACCGTGTCCTCAAGGAGCGCGAGTTGGAGACGCTGCGGGAACTGGTGCGGCGGCGCGGCGCCCGCGAACCGCTCCAGCGAATCGTCGGTTCGACCAGTTTCTGCGGCCTCGAGTTTACCCTCGATCGGGAGGTGCTGATTCCGCGGCCGGAGAGCGAACTGCTGGCGGAACGGGCATGGACTCTCCTCGAGGCGCTGGGCGAGGCGTCGCCGTGCGTGCTCGATTTCGGGACCGGGAGCGGCTGCCTCGGGGTGACCGTAGCCGCGCACTGTCCGCGTGCGCGGGTCTATGCCTTGGATGTTTCGGCCGCCGCGTTAGCGGTGGCGCGGGAGAACGCTGGGCGCCACGGAGTGTTGAACCAGCTCGAGTTTTGGCAGGGCGACGGGTTCGGCGCGGTGCCGGCGGGGATGCGATTTGACGTGGTCCTGTCCAATCCGCCCTATATCCCGACCGCGGAGATCGCCACCCTCGAACCGGAGGTGCGCGATCACGATCCACACCTGGCTCTGGACGGCGGGCCGGACGGGCTGACGGTCATCCGTCGGTTGGCGGCCGAGGCGCCGCCCTTCTTGCGGCCCCAGGGCCGGCTCCTGCTCGAGTTCGGGGACGGCCAGGCGACTGCGGTCCAATCGCACTTCGAGGGTGTAGGTTGGCGCATCGAGTCGATCGAGTGCGACTACCACGCGAAACCACGGATCCTCGTTGCTTGCCGATTAGGATGATGGAACAGTACGAGCTCGTTGAGCTTGAACGAAACCATGAACGGCGAGAGGGGCGAACGCGCGTCCGGAGCAGCGTGGCGGGTGGGGTAGGCGACCGGCTGAGATTCGCATGTATAGCCTAAGCATCCAGGGCGGCGTGCCCCTCGAGGGCGAGGTCACCATCAGCGGCGCCAAGAACGCGGTGTTGCCCGTCCTGGCGGCCACGCTCTTGACGCGGGAGCCCTGCACCGTCCGGCGCGTGCCCAACCTCAGTGACGTGGCGTTCATGGGTAAGATCCTGTCCTCGCTGGGCGCCCGGGTCCGCGTGCACGGCGACAGCATGACGGTGCAAGCAGCTAAGACCTCGGGTTTCGGGGACTACGAACTGGTCCGCAAGATGCGGGGCTCGATCTGCATTCTGGGCCCGCTGTTGGGGCGGCAGCGGGAAGCGCGCGTGTCGTTGCCGGGAGGTTGTGTCATCGGCTCCCGCCCGATCGACCTGCACCTGAAAGGACTGCGCGCCCTCGGGGCCCAGATCGCCATCGACGGCGGGTACATCTGCGCCCGCGCCCCGCGCCTCCGCGGCGCGGAGGTCTTCCTCGGCGGACGCGCCGGGCCGACGGTGTTGGGCACGGCCAACGTGATGATGGCGGCCGTGCTCGCGGAAGGCGTTACCATTATCGAAGGAGCCGCCTGCGAGCCTGAGGTCGTGGACTTGGGGCATTTTTTGACGGCGATGGGGGCGCGGATCGGGGGGATCGGCAGCCCCACCATCACCGTCACCGGCGTCCCGGAACTCCATGGCGCCGAGCACGAGGTGATCCCCGATCGCATCGAGGCGGCCACCTTCGCCGTCGCTGCTGCCGCCACCCGCGGCACCGTCACGCTCCGCGGGGCGCGACCGGACCATCTGAGCGCGGTGCTGGACAAGTTGCAGGAGGCCGGGGCGCGGGTCGACCGGGCGGGGGGCGCGTTGACCGTGGGCGCGGGGCGCCGGCTGCGGCCGCTCGACGTGACCACGCAGCCCTATGCCGGGTTCCCCACCGACGCCCAGGCGCAAATGATGGTCCTGATGACCCAGGCCCCGGGCATCAGCATCATCACCGAACGCATCTTCGAGTCGCGCTTCATGCACGTGAGCGAGTTGGCCCGGCTGGGGGCGGACATCACCATCGAGGGACCCAGCGCGGTGGTGAAGGGCGGCAAGCCCTTGAGCGGCGCCCCCGTCATGGCGAGCGACCTACGCGCCTCGGCGGCGTTGGTGATCGCGGGCCTGGTCGCCCGCGGCGAGACCCGCGTCAAACGCATCTATCACCTCGACCGCGGCTACGAGCAGCTCGATCGGAAACTGCGGCAGCTCGGCGCCCGCGTCCAACGACTCCAGGAGTAATGCGACATTTCCTCACCCTCCTGATGGTGGCCGGGCTGATCTGGGGCGGCTTGAAGTTCCGCCAGTACGCCCAACGCAAAATGGGCGAGCACAAGTCTGCGGAGGCTGCGGAGTCGGCGCCGGCGCCGGGCCGATTGCCCGGCTTGCCAGCGCGCCTCGAGGCCTCGCTCGAGGCTGCCAAGCGCGACGGGGCGGACGGTCTCCGCGCCTGGCTGCGCCAACATCGGCTCGAGCTGGGCGAACCGCGGTTGACCGAGATCGACCTGGATTACGTCGTCTTGGTGGGGGGGGCGGACCGGGCCGAAGCGCGGCGCGTGTTGGACCTCGTCCAAAAGCGCATCCGGCCCGATTCGCCCGTGTACAAGCGTTTTCAACAGTTGGACCGGGCGTATCCCCGGCCGTAACGAAGCGGAAATTGATTGGCAAGCAGGAGCGGCTTCGTATTGTAGCCCGCCAAGATCGAGATTGACCGATTAACCATCAACCTATGGCAAGAACTGAACGAGCCCACGTCCGCGCCCGCGAAGACCTATCGGAGATGCCCGAGTGGTTAAAGGACAAGGAATGCCCGCACAAACGGCAGTATATGTCGGGCAAACGCATTCAACCGCGGAACCTCACCGGGCGCGAGAAGCTCACCTACCTGGTGGACGAAGTCTTTCTGGCGTACAACTCGGCGCGGCTGAAGGAGGGGTGCCAGCTCTTCACCGAGAAGATGCTGGCGCGAGATGTCACCGTGGGCATGAGCCTGGCTGGGGCTTTGACGCCGGCCGGCTTGGGCTGTTCCTGTGTCATCCCGCTCATCAAGGCCGGCTTCGTGGACTGGATCGTCTCGACGGGCGCCATCCTGTACCATGACATGCATTTTGCGCTCAACTACCCCGTGCACGCCGCCAGCTTCAAGTTCGACGATACCGACCTGCGCAATAACGACCTGGTCCGCATCTACGACGTCGTCATCCCGTACAGCGACGGGTTGATGGCCACCGACGAAATCCTCCGCAGCATCCTGGTCCGGCCGGAGTTCCAAAAGGAAATGGGCACTGCCGAGCTTCACTACTTGCTGGGGAAATACTGCGCGGAATGGGAACGCCAGCACCGACTCAAAGACGTCTCCGTGCTCGCCGCAGCCTATCGCGCAGGAGTGCCCTGCTACACCAGTTCGCCCGGCGACTCGACCATCGGCATGAACGTGGCCGGCGTCGAACTGCGCGGCAACAGGCTCCGCGTCAACCCGTCCATCGACGTGAACGAAACCACCGCTTACGTCTTGGCGGCCAAACGCGCCGGCGGCAAGAGCGCCGTGGTGTTGTGGGGCGGCGGCAGTCCCAAAAACTTCATGCTCCAAACCGAGCCGCAGATTCAAGAAGTGCTGCGCATTAAGGAGTACGGCCAGGACTACTTCCTCCAGGTCACCGATGCCCGGCCCGACACCGGCGGGCTGTCCGGGGCCACCCCAAGCGAAGCGGTCAGTTGGGGCAAAGTCGATCCGGAACGGCTGCCCGACGCCGTCGTCTGCTACACGGACACGACCATCGCCATGCCGATCCTCACGCACTACGCCCTCGCCAAACACAAGCCGCGCAAGCTCAAACGCCTCTATGATCGACGGGGCAAAATGATGCAGGCACTCGTGCGGGAATACTTCGAGCACAACCCGGTGAAGATGGTGGACGGACGTGACCCTGCGCTACCCGCCTGAGCGCGAGCGGAGGTCCTCGAGCAACGCGCTCGCCGTGGCGCTCAAGGCCAATCGTGCCGCCCGGTCAAGGCCGGCGGGGTCGAATCGGTAGCGATAATGGAGCTGCGCCAGCGCAGCGCATCGCGCCCGGTTGGCGGGTGTCGGCCATCGCCCCGAAACCCTTTCAAGCCACCGCGCCGGAGTTTCGTCCGGCGGCCGCGCCTGGCCCAGTTGGCGGAGCTGTTGCTCGAGCAAGTAGTACTCCGAGTCGAGACCTGGATGGCTCGGGTCGGCGCGCGGCGTGGGCGGCGACGCTCGCGCGCGGCGGCGGCGGGCGTCGAGCACGATCCGCGTGACCAGCACCGCCAACACCGGCACGACCAGCCAGGGCACATAGGAGCGCCACCCGGCTTGTCCCCATCGCCAGCGAGAGAATTGATACCACAACCATTGCCACCCGTCCGCGATCGGCTCGAACCAAGATGCCCGCTGCGCCTCGACCGCCGTCCACCCCGCCGGCGTCGTGTCCACGTCCCGCCAGGCCCCATCGATAAACGCCAAGCCCCAGGCGTGCGCATGGCGCTGCCGTACCACATGATGGCGGCCCGCCTGTTCCTGGACCGCATAGCCTGCGGCATAGCGAGCCGGGATTCCCGCCGCCCGCAGCAAGAGCACGGTCGCGGTGGCGAAGAGCTCGCAATGACCGGCCCGGTCGGTGAGCAGAAAGTTGCTTAAGGGTGTCCCCTCGGCCACGCGGGGTCCCGCAGCCAAACGGTAACTCCGGTAGCGGAACTGGTCCTGGAAAAACCCGTGCAGCCGCGCCACCACCTCGAGGGGCGTCCACCCATCAAGTCCCAGTTCACCCAACACCCGCCGGAGTGAGGGTTCCTCCGCCTCGGGGACCGCTTGGTCTTCTGGCGTCGGTGGGCTATCCAGGGTGGTGCCGGGGCCATAATGGGCGTCATAAACCACCAGGCCCGGGCCAGAGTCCACGAGCACCGTGCCGAGCCGATTCGTCTTGAGCACAAAGGCCGGCAAATCGTCGAGTCGCGCTGTGCCCGCCGGTAACGCCAGAACGCCGCGGCCCCCGCGCAGATAGGAGGCGATCGTTGCCACCGCCGTCGGCCGCTTCCGAGGCAGCAACAACCAAGTCAGCTCGTCCGGTCCGCTCCCCACCAGCGTGAAGTCCTGGTCTGCACCTGCGCCGTACCAGGTCGGCGACCTGAAGGTGTGATAGCTGGCCTCGCGCAAGAGCGTCGGGGCCTCCGCCGGGGTCCGGGGTGTCACGCGGTGGACGATCCGACCCGAGAGTTGATGCACCCCGATTTGGCCAAGCGCCGTCCGGCTTTCTTTGGGGTCGAACCCGCGTTGGGCAGCGCGCAAAAACCAGTTGGGATTGTAGTTCTCGAGCCAGTATTGGAGCCGTGCGACGCCGAATAGACTCACCCCACCCACCGCTACAGCCGCGGCCAACGTCGCGCCCCAAACCGGCGCCCGGTATCGGGGCGAACGCGCGACCCACAGCGCGACGCCGAGCAAACTCGCTGCCCCAGCAAAAAACCAGGCCCCATGCCTCGGCGCAACGCTCGCCGCCATCCAGACGATCGCAAAGTAGGGCCACGCCGCGTCGACCGCCGGCCCGGGCTGACCTTCAACGCCACCGCGGCGCCGGAGTTGACGCCGGGCAATCCACGAAAACACGCTCAGAGGCAGAACCCGCCGGGAGCTGTACGCCTGGGCGGCAGGCACCGCGAAGAACACCAGGGGCAGCCACTGGAGAAACTGAAGCGTGACGCGGGTCACCCGGCGCGCCGCCTCCGACTGCGAGCCCGGCTGCCACAAACCGCGGGCGGCGCCGAGGCCGTCGTTGGCGCTAAACAGGTACAGCGCCGCCCCGAGAAAGAGCACCGTGCAGACGTTCCAAAGCCGGCGGAAGTCCGTGTCCGTGAGTTCCCAGCGGACCTTGACCAGCGGGGCGACCTCGAGGACCGCCCCAAGCAATGCCCCCGCCGCCAGCCAACCGCTCTGCCAACCCCAGAACAGCAGCGTGAAACCTAGCAACAACGGCGGCGGCTTCATAAGCGTGCGAGGCCCTCCTCGAGCCGTCCCGTTTCGAGCACGTGAAACCGCTCGGGGCGATCGCGCAACGACCCCGTGTCGAGGGATTTTCCCCCGCCAGGCTCGGTGATGACCAGCACCAACACCGGCAACCCGAGTTGCCCAAGGCGCCGCACTAACTGGCGGCGCGCCGCGTCCCATTCGAGCAACACCACCACGCACCCGCTCACCGCTGCCGCATGCTCGAGCACCAGTCCTTCTAGGTCGCCGAACGCATGGTCCGGGCACGGCTGGACCGAGGCCAGGACCTCGAGCAATTGATCCGTATGCCCAACCCCGCGCCCGGCCGTAAAGCAATAGGCCTCGCGCCCAACAAAAAGCAGGTCCAGCAGAGATTCCTGCGTCGGCACCGTGCAGGCAAACGACGCCGCCACGGCCACCGCCGCTTCGAACACCTCGCTCTTCGGATGATCGGTGAAGGTATCGAGCACCAGCGCGTGTCGCACGAAGAACTCGTCCTCGAACTCCTTGACGATCGGCCGGCCCGTCTTCGCCCAACTTCGCCAGTGAATCCGCCGTCGCGGATCCCCTCGCCGATACTCGCGCAGCGACACAAACTCCTCCGACTCGCCCACCGACGACGCCAGCGCTACCCCGCCGCGCTGGTATTGCCGCGACCCGGGCAACGCCAGGGGCGGCAGCGGGTAGCGCCGCGGCAAAATCAGCACCGCCTGCGGCGCCGCCAGCCGCGCCCAGGCCTGGAACAGACCCAGCGGGTCCGGCCGTGCCACCAACCCGCCCGTGAAGCTCAGCCGCCCCCGCCGCAACGGCAACAACTCGGCCGGCACCTCGTGCGGCGAGTTCGGCTCCAGGACAGGCAGGTTAACCTCCGCAACCCGAGCCCGCTCGAACTGCCAACTCGACCGCCGCGACGCCACCCGAAACGAGCGCGCCCGCCGCTCCTCCGCCACCTGCAGGAGCACAAACTCCTCGAGGGTCGGCCGGCCGTCCTCGAGCTCTTCGAGCCAGCGCAAGCCAGTCTGCGGCCGGTCGCCTAAGTTCCGCACCACGACTCGGTACGACAAGGGCACGCCCACGGTGCCAAAGCGCGGCAGTCGGCGAGTGACCTCGAGGGTTGGGCGGAAACCCCGGCTGCACACCACCGCGACGACCAAGAGCCCAAGCAGCAAGGAGAACGCCTGGTAGGCCAGCGTCTGCTCCGGATCGGCCGCCAATGCCGCCGCAACGATCCCGCCTCCGGCCACCGCCAAACCGGCGCGCGTGAACCGGCGTCGGATCCAGTAGCGCCCCCCGGAGGTCCGCCGGTACAAACGATACAACAGCCGCCTCACCGGCATTAGGCCGGGTCGCCGCCGGGAGCGGACGAGCCGGCGCGCCGGCTTCTGGATAGTCTCGACCACAGAATGGTTCGCCCCGGGGCATGGCTCGCGCGCGCCAGGCGCGCTTAGGCCGGCACCGGGACCTTCTTCAGCACGTCCTGAACCACGCTCCGGGGCGTCAGACCCGCGAAGCGCGCTTGGGGATCCATCACCAACCGGTGCGCCAACACCGACACGGCCAATTCCTGCACATGGTCAGGCGTGACAAACTCGAGGCCGTCGAACAAGGCCAACGCCTGCGCGGTCTTCATCAGCGCCAAGGAGGCCCGCGGGCTGGCCCCGAGTTGCACCCCTTGCGCGCTGCGGGTTGCACCCGCCAGCTCGACCATATAGCGCTTGAGCTCTTCACTGACGCGGGTTTGCTGCACCGCCTCCCGCAAGGTCAACACCTCCGCCACACTCGCGCAGGGCTCGAGCCGGTTCAGCGGGTGCTCTCGGGTTTGCGCGGAGAGGATCGCCACCTCGAGCGCCGGCGACACGTAGCCCAGATCGAATTGGAGGGCGAACCGGTCCATCTGCGCCTCCGGAAGCGGGTAAGTGCCGCGAAACTCGACCGGGTTCTGCGTGGCAATCACCAAGAACGGCTCCTCGAGCACTCGCCGCACACCGTCCACGCTCACTTGCCCCTCCCCCATGGCCTCGAGCAGCGCCGACTGCGTCCGCGGCGAGGCGCGATTGATCTCGTCGGCCAGCAGAATATGGGTGAAGACCGGCCCTTCGTGAAACTGAAATGTCTGATCGCGCTGGTTAAAGACCGACACCCCCAGGATGTCCGAAGGCAACAAGTCCGGCGTGAACTGCACGCGCCGGAACCGGGCCTCGACCGACCGCGCCAGCGCCTTGGCCAACGTCGTCTTACCCGTGCCCGGGAAATCCTCGAGCAGGACATGACCGCCGCTGGCGAAGGCGGCCATCAGCTTGCGGATGGCGCCTTGCTGGCCTTGCATCACCCGCTCGATGTTGGCGGCGATGCGTTGATAGATAGCCCGGACAGACTGCGACATGGCCCCAGTGGTACCTGCGTTGCCCCAGCGGCGCGACCACAAACCGCACCGCCCAGTTGGACCAGGCCCCTCCCCGCCCCGTTCCGCTGACCGCTCCACTCGTCGAGCGGACGAGCCTGGCGTTTGGCCTTGAACCGACCCTCGCCCTGCGCCAAATTCGTCACGCTGTAAAAAGCACAGGTCCCAGGTCCGATACCGGACCCATCCAAGCTCAACAAGCAAAGAAACACATGAAACCAAGATTCCTAACTTACGCCTTGATGGCCAGTCTGGTCGGCTGGACCGCCACAGCGCCGCCGGGTTGGGCTGACGCATCGAAGATCGCGACCGCCTTGGAGGAGATCGATACCGCGCTCCTCGTTGAACACTATCGCGCGCTGCGGACCCAAACCCTCAAGCTCGAAACCGAGATCGCCCTCGCGGAGGTCGATCTCCACCACCTCCACCACGGTAACCCCGAAGCCGAACGGAAAGTGGCCGCCCTCGCAGCCAAACTGCACCTGCTGCGCCGACTGGCCGAACAAACGCGCACCCAAATCCTCAGCCGCGAACCTCGACCCAGCGAATCTCGGCTTTCGCCTCAGCCCGACCACCCCGAACACCGATCCGCTCGCGCAGGCGTCGACCCAGGCCCCGCCCGACCAGCCGCCCGCCTCCAAGGACGCTGGATCGGCCGGGAAGTTGGCCAGGAACGAGAGGCCGAAATGACCGTGACCGGCCACAGTGTTAAGTTCCGTCTGCCGGCCCACGACGAGTGGTATGTGGGCCGTCTAGGCGCCCTCGAACCCACCGACCGAGATGGCGTTTTCGCCTTGGACCTCGAGATCACCGAGTGTGTGGCACCCGAGTACGTTGGGTGCGTGGCCCACGCACTGGTCCGCCTCGGCCGCGACCGGCTCACCCTGGCGGGCACCGAACCGGGCCGAACTCCGCGGCCCAAAGGCTTCGAGCCCGACCGGGACACACGCGTCTTCGTCTTCGAGCGAGTCGGCGACGCCGCGACTCACTGATGAGGTCGAGCGGGTCGCCGACCGGTCCGGTCCACCGCCTCCTCAGCCTTCCTCGACAAACTTGAGTCCCAAAAGCCGGGACAGATGGCGCGCGGTATCGAGGTGGTCGCCGTAGAAGACCACCCGGTGCAGCAGCGTCATGGCGTCTTCCGTCTCGAGGAGACTGCTCCAGTTGGCAGCCATCTTGGCGGCATCCCGGACTTCGGTGACAATCTGGGTGCGACAACCATGGACCGACCGGGCCGGCACCTCGATAATCTTGCCGGTCGAGGCCAGGATCGTGTCGAGGTTGACCAACTTGGCGCGCGTCACGGTCTGGCCGAGCCGGTACTGTACCTCCGGCACACAACCGCTGCCGCTCACCTCCGAGTGACCCCGCAGGAGGTACGGCGCCGGCCGGCCGTTCGGCCCCTCCATCCGCAGCGGAGCGGTGCAATGAGCCGTCCACAGCGCGTTGCGCGAGGTGTCAAAGGTGGCGTTGCCCTGGAACCCAGCTCGATCCACCGCGTACTGGAACAGCAGCATGGTCAGCAGCGAGTCCATATCTCCCTCGCAGGCCGCGGGCAGACCGCGGTCCCGCAAGCGCGCGAAACCCAAACACGGGAACCCTTTGGGCAACCACCCCATACAGGTGCCAATGGCCAAACCTTGGGCCTGCTCCCGCTCGAGCAACCGCTGCAGCGCCACACTGATCCGCGCCGCCTTGTCGATGTCCTCCGCGCTGGGCTCGACGATCTCCTTCGCCTCCCGCGTCCAACGGTCCGCTTCGGCCCGCACCGCCTCGGGGTCCGCCGCCGTGATCAACTCGTCGAAGGCCTTCTCCTGGACGGCTACCACCGTCGCCCCCAACCGCTGCTTGACCGCTTCCGGCGACTGGGCCGCTTTGGTCCCCCGCGCCGGGGGGAACAGCAGGATGCGTGTCTGCTGCAGCATGGGGATGACCCGCAGCACACGCAGGGCACGGTCCAGGTCGTTGTAGTCGCTGGTGGGGAGGAGCGTCACGGGTTTCCCCTGCCGCTGCCAACGATGCGGGTACATCCAGTCGTGGCCGCTCGCAGGGAGTGAAAACACGGCCAACGGGTGCCCGCCGTCGAGGATCGGCTGTGCCACCCGGGTTAAGGCGAAACACTGGAGATTGACCGCGAGAATGGGCGCCCCCGGCCCCACCTTCTTCAGGAACGCCGCCGCCTGCTCGGCGTTGTCCGCCTGTCCCGTGACTAACTCGACATTGCTCAGCTCGACCTCCGCCTGCGCCAACCGAGCTTTCATGGCGTCCCATTGTCCTGTGTCAGCGCCCCAACCTCGGTCGGCTGGGCTGGGCGCGCCGGTGTACAGGACACCGATGCGCACTTTCCCCCGGGGCTGCAGCTTGGGTGCCTCCGCCGCAAAGGCGGAAGCCCAGGTCACCCCGGACAGCATCAAGCCGGCGGCTACTCCCGTCCCCGTACCCAAAAACTCGCGTCGCGTGCAGGATTCACACATGGTCGGTCCTTCCTCGTGGTGGTGTTATGATGATGATGGTTCGCTGCCCGGTGGGCATCGCTTCGCTCGCACCGCCAGCTTCCGCCCTAGCCGTGGCCAGGCGACTATGCAGCGGGTTCGAGTGAGGGTGAGGATGGACAGGCTGAGAACTGTTGTCAAGAAAACCACATCTAAAACGGCTGACCATCCAGCGTTTCTAATCTAGCTCAAAACGGATCTGGTTCAGCGCGAGTCCATCAACTCGAAGAATCCGTGCTTCGGAACCGGCCGGTTGGGTCGCTGGGCAAGGACAACGTGAAGGTCGTCCCCTGCTCTGGCGCGCTGGTGAAGCTCACGCGCCCGCGTAAGTAATTCTCGCTCAACAGCCTCACGCTGTAGGTCCCCAGGCCGCGCCCGGCCCCTTTGGTCGAGTAGGACCGCTTGAAGATCTGCAGTTGCACCTGGGGTGGCATCACCCCGGGGTTGTGCACCCAAAACTCGACCCGACCATCCCGCTCTCGACAACCCAAGGTGACCGTCTCACCGGGCGAACTGGCCTCGACCGCGTTCTTGATGAGGTTGCTGAGCACCCGAACCAGCAGGGTCTGATCGCTCTCAAACGCCGCGTCGGCACATTCTGGGGCCAGACGCACCTGCGGCAAGTCGGCCCCGGAGGGGTGTTGGCGGCTGAGATCGGCCGCGTGACGGACCAACTCGAGCGTGCGCAGCGGTCCCACGTTCACCTCGAGCTCGGCGGTCTCGGCTGCGACGAGGTCCTTCTGCGCCCGGATCTGATCCAGTAAGTCGTGGAAGCCGAGCTTCGCCAACTCCAGGTCGCGCCTTAGCGACACCGGAGCCTCGCGTTCAAGCATCGCCATGAGTCCTTCCAAACTCCCCGCCGTGTTGATCAGGTCGTGAAAGAACACCCGCTCATACACCCGACGCCGCTTCTGGTCGCTGACATCGCGGGCCGAAAACAGGCAGAACCGTTCGCTCCCGACTTCCAACGGCGAGGTGACCACCAGCAAGTCCAACGCGTCCACCCGGTTCTCCGCTACCCGTAGCACGCGACACTCCTGGCGGTCGCGTCGCCCCTCGAGCGCCGCCAACACCGCCTTGAGCAACCCACATTGCGAGCAGAATTCCGCCGTGCCACACCCGCCGGCCGCCTCGGCTGCGTGGGCACAATCCAGGATCTCCCCGGGCCGCCGCCCGATGAGCTCATCCAGCGTCTTTCCTCGTGTGAGCTCGGCAACGTTGCAGGTGGCGAACACCACCTGACGCTGCGGGTTGAGCACCAACACGTAGTCCGTCAAGGAGTTCAGCAGGCTGCTCGTTAACGAAGCGACACCGAACTGCGCCGCCTGCCGCCGAACCAACTCGATCGGCACTCGCTCCGCAGGAGCGAATTGAGTCGGGATGGTCGCGCACGCACTCACCGAAGCGACACCCTACCCGAGGCAACGCGCTGAGGCACGCCTTTTCGTCAACTCGCTACACCCGCGCCGCCCGAGCGCGATTCAGGCTTGGACAGCCCGCGAGCCTGCGTTAGCTTCCCCAGCGGTCGCCCGTGAGTATGACGTACCCCCAAAGCCCCGCCGACCGGGACCGGTGGATTCTCGACCGGCGTGGCTCCCGCCCCGCCTATGACATCCGGCAACCCCAGGCCGTCGTTCTCGAAGACGAGCGCTTGGCAACCGGCGCGGTGGCTCCGACCCTGACGGTGTTCCTCACCAGCCGGGAATGTCCGTGGCGCTGTGTCATGTGCGATCTTTGGAAGCACACGGTCAATTCGGACATCCCATTGGGTGCGATCCCCAGTCAGGTAAAGGTCGCCCTAGCGCGCCCCACCCCGCCCGCTTCCCCCTCGAACGTACCCGTTGCCGACGCCACACCGGCCAGCCCTGACGCGAGCCTGCAGCCTCGGCAGATCAAGCTCTACAACAGCGGCAGCTTCTTCGATCCACGCGCCATTCCCCCGCGCGACTACGATCCCATCGCCCAGGCGATCGCCTGCTTCACCAACGTGGTGGTCGAGTGCCATCCGGCGTTGGTGGGTGAACGCTGCGTCCTGTTCCGCGATGCGCTCCTGGCGCACGGCCGGCGTGGGTCGGGCGAACCGGGACTCGAGGTTGCCATGGGACTCGAAACCGCTCACCCCGACGTCCTCGATAAGTTGAACAAGCGAATGACCCTCAACCATTTCCGGCGCACGGCCGATTTCCTCCTCAAACATCAAATGGCCCTGCGCGCTTTTGTCCTGGTCCAACCGCCGTTCCTGGACCCGGCTGACGCCCTCGAGTGGGCCGGGCGCTCGATCGATTTCGCCTTCGACTCCGGCGCATCTGTCGTCTCGCTCATCCCCACCCGGTTGGGGAATGGCGCCCTCGAGACCCTCGCCTCGGGTAACCTGTTCCAGCCCCCTCGGCTCGACACCCTCGAGGCCGCCGTCGAATACGGCATTGCCCTCGGGCGGGGCCGTGTCTTTGCCGACCTCTGGAACCTCGAGCCGTTCGCCGACTGTGCCGCCTGTCTGGGAGCGCGCCGCGACCGACTGCACCAGATGAACCTCCAACAGATCGTCCTACCCCCCGCCACCTGCGAGGTGTGCGGCTTCCCAGCAGCCACCGCCGAGCCTAACCCGCCAACCTAAGCTCCTCCGCCCCAACCCCAACGCGTCCGCCCTAGGCTCAGGCCTACGTGTCAACTATAATTAACCAGCGACATAATAAACAAGGCGTCCGCCGCATCTTCAAGCCGGAGCCTGCGAAGCATGTCCGGCGGCGGAACAGCCAACATGGGCTCGTGTCAACCGTTATAAACCGGTCATTTAGTATGTTGTCTGTCGAGCAGGAGTACCCACGGTCAAACCGAAGCGCTGCCCAAAGCGTTGGTGTTGACTCCGGAGGACCAACACGGCGCCTCGCGCGGTCTCGGAGGCCTGGCCCTTGCTTGCGCCGAGTCGCCGAGCTCGTTACGTTCCGCTGGCCTTGAGACCGCCCTTACTCGTGAGTCACCGGGATGGACTGCAAGTCGGCGGTGGCAGGGCGTGCAGTCCGCTGCGCGCCGAGGCTTCCTGTGCCGACAGGGGTCTGCCGCCCGCCCAGGACTGCGGGTCCCGCCTGCAGAGGGCCGTCGAGCTCGAACTCCCATCCGTATGCGCTCGCCGCCAGTGATCTCCGCGCTGTTGCACGTCCTGAGCCTGTTCTCAGGCGCGTGCGGGTTGGGTTACCAAATGACCTGGACGCGGATGTTTGGCCTGGGGCTGGGGCACGAGGTGCCGGCGGTATTGGCGGTGTTGGCGGCGTTGTTCGCAGGCACGGCTCTTGGAGCGTGGGCGCTGGACCGGCGGGTGAGCGAGAGCGCACGACCAGGGCGATGGTACGTGAGTTTCGAGGGGTTCATGGGCTTTTGGGCGATGCTCTCAGCGGGGTTCATTCCCAAGCTCAACGAGTTGGCCTCGGGATGGATCGGGCTCGAGCCGTCACCGGCCCGGCGTTGGGCGGTCGCCTTCGGACTCGACCTGGTTGCCCTGTTGCCCGCCACCGTCGCCCTCGGGGCCACGCTGCCGGCCTTGGACCGATTCGCCAGCCGCTGCGCGGGCGAAGCCAGGCGTGTGGGGACTTTGTACGCCGCCAACACACTGGGCGCAGTCCTGGGCACACTCGCGGCGGCGCACGCCCTCGTGCCTGCCCTGGGTTTCCGCCGGACCATCTTGGCGTTCGCGGTCCTGAACGGATGGTGCGCAGGTCTAGCGTTGCTGGTTGGGCGCACGGCGATGCGCCGTGCTGACGCTCGACCAGGCGCCGACGCCGGCTCGATTGTGGGCGGTCGCGGCAGTGGAAGGGGCGGGATGGGGACGCCTCGTGGGCCGTGCAGTCTGCTGTCGCCAGCCACCAGCACTCCGCCGGGTTGGCGGAGGCGAGTGGGATGGACGTTGTTTTTCACTGGGCTGTTGGGGGTCGGCTACGAAGTGGTGGGGATTCGGGGGTTGAACCAAGTGCTCGAGAACACGGTTTACTCGTATGCGGCGGCCTTGTCGGTCTTCCTCATGGGCACGGCTTTGGGGGCGGCGCTCGAGCCGAGCTTGGCCAGGAGTACGCGACTGGATCGGCGGCTGCCGTTCTTGCTGAGCGGCCTGGCGTTGACGAGTCTCCTTGGGGTGTGGGCACTCGAGTGGGCGCCGGCCACACTCGCGGCTGCGCGGCTGGTGCTCGGGAGCGGTCCGCTCCGAAGCGCGGCGGTTGAGTTGGCGGTAGCCGGAACGGTGTTTGGCCTGCCCACGATGTTCATGGGAGCGATCTTCAGCGCGCTGGGGCAGGCGATACGCAGTGGGCGCGGTGGCGTGGGGTGGGCGCTGGCGTTGAACACGCTGGGCGCAGCGCTGGCGCCCGGGTGGTTCGGGGTGGTTGGGTTACCCGTGCTTGGCCTCAAGTGGGCAGGACTCGGCTTGGTCGCAGGGTATTGGGTCTTATGGGCCGTTTGGGTGCGGGCTGAGCGGGGGGCGGACCGCGCGGGTTGGGGTTTAGGATGGGCCGCCGCAGGGTCGATGTGGACGCTATGGACGCCGGCAGTGTTGTGGGTCGTGTTGGCATCGGCTCTGCCGGCCCGGCTAGCGAGTCGGCCCATGCAAGCGGCGGAGCGGCTGCGGTCCTACCGGATGGGGATCAGTGACGCGGTGGCGGTGTTCGAGACGGGCGACGGCCAACGGGTCCTGCGAGTCAACAACCGGTTCACGATGGGAGGAACGGCCACGGCGAACGCGGAGCGTCGGCATAGCCATATCCCCTTGCTGCTGCATCCGGAGCCCCGGCGGGCCTTATTTCTCGGCGTGGGAACGGGGATTAGCTTTGGGGCGATGCGGGCGCATCCCGGTTTGGTGGCCGACGGGGTCGAGTTGGTGCCTGAAGTGGTGGGACTGTTGGGCGAGTTCGAGCCGGAGAACGCGCGCGCGGACTGGGGGAATGGGCTGCGGGTGACGGTCGCAGATGCCCGCCGCTACGTGCAGGCCACGCCTCGACAGTACGATGTCGTGGTCGCGGACCTGTTCCACCCGGGGCGGGACGGTGCGGGAACGCTCTATACGCTCGAGCATTTCCGGGCCGTTCGCGCCCGATTGGCCCTGGGCGGGTTGTTCTGTCAATGGCTGCCCCTGTATCAGCTCGACGGTGTAACCCTGCGCATGGTGGTGCGCGCATTCCTGGAAGTCTACCCCGAGACGCGCGCGTTCCTGCTCCGGCCCAATCTCGACACACCCGTGGTCGGATTGGTGGGGAGCCTGGTGCCCACTCGGTATCGACCCGGGGTGTTGGCGGACCGGCTGGCGTAGCCGGGTCTGGCCGGCTACCTCAGACCTGTCGCCCTCACGGAGGCAATCCATCTGTGGGGTTGCCTGGTGGCCGGTCCACTCGGACTGCGCAAGTTCGCCGGCGACGGTCCGCTGAACACCGACGACCGGCCGCTGGTGATGTTCCGCGCGCCCCACTTCGCCGGCATCAACGCCGCCTCGCCGTACGGCCGGCTGTTTGAGCTGCTCGAGGGGCAGTGGGCCGATCCGGCCGAGCTTATGGCGGACGAGGCGGGCGCCGCCGAGTTGATGGCGCGCTTGGGGGCCTACGTGGCCGGGCGAGATCGGTACCTGCGCGGGTTGCGGGCGGAGATCGAAGGTGGCCCGGAGGCCGGTGTGGAGTCGTTCGTCGCTAGCGCGCGGGCGAGCCCGGATTTTACGACTGGCTATGCGTATGGCTTGGCACTGGCCACGCAGCGCTCGAGTTCAGACCCCGCCGGGGCGCGGCGGCTGCTCGAGCGGTTGATGGCGGCACGCCCCGAGAATCCCGTAGCGGGTCAGTTGCTCGAGCGCCTGAGCCGCCGGCCGTGAGACGTGGCGCCGCAGCCGGTCCGGACCGCGGCTGGACCTCTCAAAGCGACCACCCCTTGCGGTAGGGCGGGTTGATCAACTCGTCGGCGGCGGCGGAGTTGGTGAAACGCACCGCCTCGGCGTCCCACGTCAAACGGGTACCGGGCAACCGGATGGCGATGACGCCCAACATGGCGAGCTCAGTCAGCGGACCGCCGTAGCTGACGAAATCGGAGCCGGCCTTGGTGCCTTTCCGGATGGCCTCGAGCCAATCGGCCTGGTGGCCGCGCAGCCGGGGGAGCGTTCGCGGCGGGCGTTGGTACTCGTCCATGCGCGATTGGGGGATCAAGCGTACCCCGCCGGCGCCGTGCGAGCCGTACACGATTTTGCCCTTGTCCCCAATGACCACCGCGCCCGTGCCCACTTCTTTCTTGTCTTCCTCGAGTTCGGGCGGACGCGGAATGCGCTCGGTCCCGCTGTACCAATGCAAGGTAATCGGACCACGCTGGCCCTTGGCGGGGAAGGTGTAAGTGATGAGGTCGCCTTTCGGGAACGCGTCGCCTTGGGTGGCTGGATTCCAATCCTTGACCTGGGCTTGAATCGTCGTTGGGGCGCCCAAATCGAGGGCCCAAAACACCGGGTCCACCACGTGACAGGTCCAATCGCCTACCGTGCCGTTCCCGAACGGCACCCAACCGCGCCAGCGCCCGGGCAGGTAGGCGGAGTGATACGGGCGATCGAGGGCCGGCCCGAGCCACAGGTCCCAGTTTAGGGTGGCGGGCACCGGTGGCCGCTCCTGTAGGCGCGACAATTGGTCCACGCCGGAGTTCACGGCGGTACAGCCGGCGTGGATGGTGTGGACTTGGCCGATCGCCCCGGCCCAGATCCACTCGCAGAAGTCGCGGATGGACCCTGAGGAATGGCCCTGATTGCCCAGTTGAGTGACCACGTTGTGGTCGCGGGCCGCTCGCATCAGGGCACGCACTTCGTGGACCGAATGGGCGAGGGGCTTCTCGCAGTAGACGTGTTTGCCGCGTTGAATGGCCGCCATGGCCGCCACGGCGTGGGTGTGATCCGGGGTCGCCACTACGACCGCGTCGATCTCCTTCTCCATCGCGTCGAACATCTTGCGAAAATCGCGGAATTGTCGGGCGCCGGGGTACTTCGTGTACGTCGCTTCCGAACGCTGCGTGTCGACGTCGCACAGCGCCACGATGTTGTTGCCAGGCGCGACTGCGTTGAGGTCGCCGGCGCCCATGCCCCCTACGCCGATGCCGGCGATGTTGATCCGCTCGCTGGGCGGGGTGCTGCTGCTGGCAGCCAGGACGTGCCGGGGAACGAGCGTGAACGTGCAGGCTGCCGCGGCCGTGCCGGCGGCCCGGAGAAAGGTGCGACGGGTCAGGCTTGGGGTCGGGTTCAGGGGTGCGCTCGGATGCTTCATACGGCTGGGGTGCGGACCAGGAGTTGACGGCCTGGGCGAGATGCCTGGGCCGGGCTGAGGCTGGGTTCGGTGCCGCGAGCCAGGGGGTTGGCCCCAAGGCGGCTCATTCCCAGCAGCGTCGCGTGACATCGGCAGACCCTAGGATAGCCTGATGCTCCAGGTCAAGGAGGTGCGGCCGGGACCGTAACTGCACATGTGAACGACTAAGACATGGTTCTATCGGTGGCGGTCAACTCCTCCCTGGCTGCCGCCGCTTTGGTGCGTGACCGTTCAGTCGCCTCCCGCGCTTCAATCTGGCGCCCCAACGCCTCGGCCATAAGCCCTTCGATTCGAGGGCCGGTCAGACTTGGCCCCCCAGCCGCCAGGAGCTCGCGGTACGTCGGCACGGTTCCGCCCGAGCGGTTGCAGTGCAGAGTGCCCTCTTGACCCCGTCACCCCTCTGCTCTCTGCTCTGCGACCTGTCAACAATTACTAACCAGGTCAAATGCATGAACCGTCACGGCGTGTGTCAACTACTAAAACCATGGCAGAGTGAGTGAATAACCTCGAGGATGAGGAACGACGAGATGAGGGGGGGGAGGGTGTAGGGGTGGTCTGGAGCGGAGAGAGGGTGGGGAAAGGAGAGAATGGGAACAGGAAAAAGGGGGGCGGTTGAAGGTTGACGGGACGGGGGGGAGGTGGGGGCGAGGGGGCGAGAGTCATCAGGGTCGGTGCGGTTGTTTGCCGGTGCCCTTTGCCGCTTGCTTGGTGTGGCCCCGCCCCCATACTGAACCCGAATGCAATGCGCTGCGGCCGTGTCCCACACCAGGCCTGTGACCATGACAGCCCCTAGGTCAAGACACCGACGCGGTGAACCGCAACCTGACTTGTGAACGACGCAGTGACCCTGACGATCGATGGGCGCCCGATGACGGTGGCGCGTGGCACCACGGTGTTGGGCGCAGCACGGGGGGTGGGCATCGAGATCCCGACGCTGTGCCACGTCGAGGGTTTGGCGCCGGCGGGGTCTTGTTCGCTATGCTCGGTTCAGGTCGAGGGCCGGCCCAACTTGTGGCCGGCTTGCGCGCTGCCAGCGGCAGAAGGGATGGTGGTCTGGACCGATTCGGCGGAGGTGCGCTCGGCGCGACGGACGGTGCTCGAGTTGTTATTGTCGGACCACGTGGGGGATTGCATTGGGCCGTGTCGCACGGGGTGTCCGGCGCGGTTGGACATTCCGGGATTTATCGGTCGGATCGCGGCGGAGGACGCGGTGGGGGCGTGGGGGATGGTGACCGAGGACTTGACGTTGCCGGCGTCGTTGGGCCGGGTTTGCCCGCGGTTGTGCGAGCAGCGCTGTCGGCGGCTGGATCTGGAGGATGCAGTCTCGATTCGCAATCTGCATCGTTTTGCCGCCGACCAGGGGCGGGCGTTGGGGGTGGCAGGGGTGCCGGAGCGGGGTCGGGCGAGCGGGAAACGGGTGGCGATCGTTGGGGCGGGGCCGGCGGGATTGGCGGCGGCGTATCATCTGGTCCGGCGCGGTCACGAGGTGGCGGTGTACGATGCGCATCCGGAGGCGGGCGGGATGCTGCGGTACGGGATACCGGAGTTTCGGCTGCCGCGATCGGTGCTGGATGCAGAGATCGGGGTGATTCGGCAGATGGGAGTGGAGTTTCGGCTCGGGACGCGGCTGGGGGGTGAGGTGACGCTGGCGGGGTTGCGGAGCGACTATGACGCGGTGTTCTTGGCCCTGGGCGCGCAGGGATCGCGCGGGTTAGGCTGTGTCGGTGAAGAGTTGGCGACGCCCGCCCTCGCGTTTCTCGAGCAGATCACGCTCGGTCAACGCCCCGCGGTGGGTCGCGAGGCGGTGATTGTGGGAGGCGGCAACACGGCCATGGACGCCAGCCGATGTGCGGTGCGGATGGGGGCGGAGTCGGTGCGGGTTCATTACCGGCGCACGCGGCGGGAGATGCCGTGTTTGCTCGAGGAGGTGGAGGCGGCGGAAGCCGAAGGGGTGCGGGTCGAGTATTTGGTGGCGCCGGTCCGGCTGGAACGGGACGGGGCCAAGCTGAGTTTGACCTGTCAACGAATGGAGTTGGGGCCGCCGGACGAAAGCGGGCGCGCCCGGCCAGTGCCGGTACGCGGCTCGGAATTTGTCGTGCCGGCGACGTGTGTCATTGCCGCCATTGGGCAGGCGGTCGATTTCGGCGCGGTGGAGGCGGCAGGTTTGGCATTCTCGAAGTGGGGGATTGCGGCCGATCCGCACACTTTGGCGACCAATCTCGAGGGGGTGTTCGCCGGGGGGGATGCCGTGAGCGGGCCGGATTTGGCGGTGCGCGCGGTGGCGGCGGGCAAACGAGCGGCAGTGGCGATGGATCGTTATCTCAGCGGGGTGCGGGGCAACGGTGCGGGGGAACCGCTCGATGTTTTGATGGGACAACTCGACCGCGAGGAATTGGCGATCTTCTTTCGCGAAGCACGGGAGACGGCGCGGACGGCCATGCCGCATCTCGGGGCTGGGGTGCGGGGCTCGTCCTTTGCCGAAGTGGAGTTAGGCTTCGAGGCGGCGGACGCGAGGCGCGAGGCGCAGCGGTGTCTGCGGTGCGGCTGTGGGAAGGCGGTCGAGTGTCGGCTTCGTCGCTATGCCACGGAGTACGGAGCGGACCCGGTGCGCTTTGTCGGGGCGCGGCGATTCTATCAGCGCGATGCCACTCACCGGGAGGTCATCTTCGAGTCTGGGAAGTGCATTATGTGCGGCGCCTGCGTGCAAGTGGCGGCCCAAGCAGGGGAGCGGGTGGGGGTTTCCTTTGTGGCACACGGATTCGAGGCGGGGTTGGCAGTGCCCTTTGGCGGTTCGATGGCGGACGGGCTCCAGACGACGGCGCAGCGCGCGGTCGAGGTCTGCCCGACGGGCGCCTTGGTGTTGAAAAGGGCGGGTGCACGGGGGCAGGGCTGCCCCGGTAACGAAGCCGCGAGCTGATGACTTCTTGGGACGGCCGGGGCCAAGGACCTCTCGGGCCGTCGGCCAGACCGGCGTGGGCGCCACAAGTTTGGCGGAGAGGGGGAGATTCGAACTCCCGGTGAGGTATAAGCCCACTCACGCTCTCCAGGCGTGCGCATTAAACCACTCTGCCACCTCTCCAGCCTGCGCCCGGGTGTCGCGGACACCCGGCAGTCAGCGGCTTGACGACCTGCGGGGGCGGGGCCTGGAGCGCGCCCTCGCCGCGGGCGATGCCAGGCCCGCAGTCCACCCTGGCTGTGGCCGATCGTCCGACCGCCGCGCCGGGCTTTTTCATGGCACGAGTCCGGTTGCAGAGCAAGTCGATTTACGGGATTCGCCGGGCTGCAGAGGTTTGGGGCACCGCGGGCGGCGGGCTAACGAGGCGATCAGGATGCCTCAGGAAGGGTTATATCTGATTGCAGGCGATATTCTGTCCTTGCGATGCGGTGGTACGGCCTGGTACTCTCCGGCGCAGCGTGCAGGACCTGCGCATGCGCATCGCATGATGGAATGGAACTCTCAGAACGGAATTGGAACGGTCGGCCGCGGCCGGAAGCTCAGCGTGTGGTGGAGCCGGTGGTGGCGGATCGGTTGGTGGTGCTTGATTTTCGGGGTAGCGCCCGCTCGCGGCCTGCGGGCCGAGGCCGGCGCCGATGGCGCGGGTGGGGTCGAGTCGATGGACCTGAGGTTAGAGGAGCTGCGGCGGTTGGTGTTCGAGCGCAACGAGTCGATCCAGATCAAGCAACTCGAGGCGGAGATTGGGCGGCGCACGCATTTGGCTGAGCAGGGTCTCTTCGAGCCGCAGGTGGTGGGGACGATCGAGCGGACCGACAGTCAACGTCCGAACAACTTCCAACAGCAGGCCAATCTGGGCTTCGCGGTTCGGCCGGAGTTGCTCGAGCGGAACACGACCTACGACGCGGGCCTGGAGTTTTTCACGCCCATCGGCACGCGGTTTCGGGCCGGGTACACCTTGCGCGAGCTCGCCAATAACATCCAAAACGGGCTAGGCCCCGAGTACGAGACCTTTGCCGGGGCGCGGCTGGTCCAGCCGCTGCTCAAGAATGCGGGCACGGGCCCGACCCTGGCGCGGATTCGGGTGGCGGCCATCAATTCGGAGATTGCGTTTCAGGAGTACCGGCGGCAGTTGATGCTAACGATGGCGCAGGCGGAGGCGGCATATTGGGATTTGCACCTGACGCAGGAACAGGAGCGGATTAGCGGGGAATCGTTGGCCTTGGCCGACAAGATCCTCACGGACAACAGGGCGCGGGTCGAGGTGGGCAAGTCTTCCGAACTGGAAGTGCTACAGGCGCAAGCGGGCGTGTCGCTACGGCGCACCTATTTGAACCAGGCGCGACAGAAGGTCTACGACGGCGGGACGCGGCTCAGCACGCTGTACTCGTATCGGCCTGCGGAGACCAACGCCCTCCCCCGCGCGGTCGAGCGCCCGGCGGTGAGCGAAGACCCGATGCCGCTCGAGGAGAGCTACCGCGAGGCCTTCTACCGCAATCCGGATTACCTCATTCGCCGCAACCAGGTCGAGCAGGAGAACGTCCGGGTGCAGTACGCGAAGAACCAGCGGTTGCCGCAGCTCGATCTCAAGGCCAGCTACGGCCTGAACGGCTTGGGGGACTCGCCGGGAGATGCCTGGGACGACATTGACAGCCACAACTACGCGGCGTGGGCGGTGGGGCTGGAGCTGCGGATTCCGCTGGCGGGGGGGATCAAGGAGCGGCACGAATATCGCGCGGCGCAGTTGGCGAAACGCCGGGCGTTGGTCGGGCTGAAGGAGGCGGAGGTCCAGATCTTCAACGGGCTGGATGCGGCGCGCCGGAAGGCACAGCTTTACCGGGAAGACGTGGGGAACTACCAAGGGGTATCGGATTTTCACGAACGCCTGCTCGAGGCGCAACTGGCGCGGTTAGCGGTCGGGACGATCGACAGCAAGACGGTCCTCGAGACGGAAGAGAAGCTGTTCCAGGCGAAGGCAGCGGTGGTCGAGAGCATGGTATTGTACTGCAAGGCGCTGCTGGAACTCGAGTTGGTGCGGGGCTCGCTCTTGCTAGCGCGCGATTTCGAGGTGAGCCGCGCCCAGTTGCAGCGCCAGACCGAGGCCGCCCTGCGCGGGGCCAACGTGGCGGCGCCCGATCTCGAGGCCTATCAACGGCGGGTGCAGGTCGAGTTTCGCCGCGCGGTGCACAGCCGCTACTGAACGCAGCGCTCTCGGACATCTCGCATGCGCCCGGCACTCCCCTCTCGATGAAAACCGCCTCTGCCACGATGGAACCGACGCTGACGCTCGAGACGCCAGGCCGGCCCGAACGCGCGCGGATGGGCTGGGCGGGCGGGCGGGGCTGGTTGGTGGCCGGCCTGACGGCGGCTCTGCTGGCCGGCGGTTGGCGGGTGCGATCCGAGGGGGTTTGGGTGAGCGGGATCACGGAACCGATCACGGACATCACGATGGCGTTTTCGGTAGTGGGGATCCTGGGCACGCGTCCCTTCGAGGAAGGGGCGGCGGTCCAGCGAGGCCAAGTGGTTGCCGGACTCGAGAAACGGCTCGAGGAACTCGAGGTGGAACGGAAGCGGCTGGCGCGGGACTTGGCGAAGACCGAGTTGGGCCGGCTGCAAGCGTTGGCGGAGCGCAACGCCCTTTCGGTGATTCAGGAGGACATCGACAAGCTGCAAGCGAGCTACAACATCGCGGTGGTGGACCATCAGTTCGCCGAGGAACAACTGCGCCGCCGGCTGCTGATGTCGCCCGTCGACGGTTACATCGCGGAGTATTACAAGGACGTGGGCGAGGCGTGCGACGAGCAACGCGCGCCGGTGGTGCGCATTGTGGATACTCGACGTTGTTATTTTGTGGCCAACGTCGAGGCGCGGGCGAGCCACACGCTGAGCTTGGGCAAGCGCGTGCCGCTCGAGATCGAGAGCGGCCCCCAGACGGTCGCTATCGAGGGCCAGGTCAGCTACATCTCGCCCGTGGTCGACCCGGCTAGCGGCCTGTTGACGGTCAAGGCCATCTTCAACAATGCCCAGGGCGCTCTCCGGCCCGGGGTCGCGGGCCGCCTGCGGATCGAGTAACCTGGCCATGCTGACCCGCTCGACGATCGCCCCGGACGCGCTCGACCAGGCGCTGGCGGAGTTGCTGCGCCTGCGCCGATTCGGCGGTGCGCCCAGCGAGTTTTGGCCGGCTCTGATTACGGCGTTGGCGCGGCTGGTGCAAGGGCGGCGCGGCGTGTTGGTGTTGCGCGATCCGACGGCGCCGGACCGGTTGCGGAAACTGGGGGAGTGGACGGAGGATGGCCAGGCCGACCGCTCGGTGCTGGCATTCAGCCGGTGTCTGCCGGACTTGGCGCAGGCATGCGCGCAGCAGGGGCACGCTTGCCAGAGCTTGGAGGGGTCGTTGGGCGCGGCGCCGCAACCCTTCGCCCTAGGGGTGAGCCTGCCCCTGACCGGAACGCAGGAGCAGTGCTTGGCGGTGTTCCTGCTGGGCGAGGTGGCGGAAGCGGAGGCGCGCGAGGCGCTGGTGCGGCTGCAACTGGCGGCGGACGTGCCGCAGGCCTACCAGACGCAGCAGGCCGCCCTGCAAGCCAAGGCGGACGTCGAGAAGTTCGCGTCGGTGTTGGACGTGATGGTGATGGTGAACGCGGAGACGCGGTTTCGGGCGGCGGCGCTGGCCTTCTGCAACGGGTTGGCCGATCGGTTCCAATGCGAGCGCGTCAGTCTGGGCTGGCTAGGGCGCGGCTTTGTGCGGTTGCGCGCGATCAGTCGCACCGAGCGGTTCAACAAGCAGATGGCCGCCGTGCACGCGCTCGAAGTGCTGATGGAGGAGGCCCTGGATCAAGACGACGAAATCCTCTGGCCGCAGCCGACCGGCTCGACGGCGGTGGCGCGCGACCACGAGAAGTTCGCGCGGGAGCAAGGGGTGGCGCATTTGGTTTCGTTGCCGTTACGGCTGGCGGACCAGCCGGTGGCGGGGTTGACCTGCGAGCGGCAGGCCCGCCCTTTCGCGCCGACCGAGGTGCAGCAACTCCGGTTGGCTTGCGACCAGGCGGTGCGCCGCTTAGCGGATCTGCGGCGGTTGGATCGCTGGTTCGGGGCGCGGTGGTGGGAGACGGGGCGGGAGAAATGCGCCAAGCTGGTGGGGCCGCAGCATACCTGGGCGAAGGTGTTCGGCTTGGTCGGCACGGCGGCGTTGGTGGCGCTGTTCTTGCCGGTGTACCCGTATCGCATCGAGGGCAATCACGTGCTGCGGAGCGATGAGGTCTCCTATCTGCCTGCGCCTTTCGACGGCTATATTCAGGCCGTGGCGGTGCGGCCTGGGGATGAATTGCCTGCCGGAGGCGAGCTCTTGCGTCTCGACACCGATCAACTCGAGCTGGAGGAGGCGGCGGCAATCGCGGATCAGACCCGTTTCCTGCGCGAGGCGGAGAAGGCCCGCGCGCAAGAGGCCTTGGCCGAGATGCGGATTGCGGAGGCGCAGGCGGATCAGGCGAAGGCGCGGCTCGAGTTGGCTCGGTACCGGCTGAGCCAGGCGGAGGTCAAGTCACCGTTTGCCAGCGTGGTGATCGAGGGCGATTTGCGCCAACGCATCGGCGCGCCGGTGAAGCAAGGGGATGTGTTGTTCAAGCTGGCCCGGTTCGACCGCCTCTATGTCGAGGCGACCGTCAACGAGCGGGACGTTCATGAGCTGGTGGGGCGGGAGTCGGGTGAGATCGCGTTTGTGTCGCAACCCAAGTTGAAGTTCCCGGTCAAGGTGGTGCGGCTCGAGCCGGCGGCGCTGCCGAAGGAGAAGGAGAATGTGTTCGTCGTGCGATGCGAGTTCGTGGCAGGGGCAGAGCCCTGGTGGCGGCCGGGGATGAGCGGCGTCTGCAAGATCGATGTCGAGCGGCGCACCTTATTCTGGATCTTGACCCATCGCACGGTGGACTTCTTGCGGCTGCTACTTTGGTGGTGACGATGCATCCCCCATGCCACGCTGGGAGGTTCCTGGGCCGCGGCCGGGCAGCTTTGACGCCGGCTTTGGCGGGTGCGGCGGTAGGGGCGGGACCTGGCCCTCGGGGAGGGGTATGGGTATGGGGTTTGCGGACGGTAGCGGCGTTTTTCTAGTCCGGTCATGGCCGACGCCCCCCTCACGTTCAGCGAGTCGTGGTATCGCGTGGCCAACCAGCGGTTGAGTCTGCGACCCTCGGTCAAGGTCCAGCGCCAGTGGTACCGCGGCGAGCGTTGGTTGGTCTTGCAGGATCCCCTCAGCAACCAGTTCTTCCGATTGCGACCGGCGGCGTATGAGTTTGTGGCTCGGCTGCGGCCGGAGCGCACGGTCGAGGAGGTGTGGCGCGAGTGCCTCGAGCGGTTTCCGGACGAGGCGCCGGGGCAGGAGGCGGCGATTCAGCTTCTGGCGCAGCTCTACCATGCCAACCTGCTGCAGTACACGCTGGCGACCGACACGGCCCAGTTGTTTCAGCGGCACCAAAAGCGGCAGCAGCGTGAGCTGCGGGCGCGGCTGCTGAACATCATGTTTCTGCGCATTCCGCTGTTGGACCCGGATTCGTTCCTGGTCCGCACGTTGCCGGCGGTGCGGCCGTTGATCGGCGTTTTTGGGGCGATACTGTGGTTGGCGGTGGTGGGGGTGGCGCTCAAAGTGGTCGCCGACAACTTCCCGGCTCTGCGCAACCAGGCGGAGGGGGTGTTGGCTCCGGACAATTTGTTGTTTTTGTATCTAGGTTTCGTGGTGTTGAAGGCGCTGCACGAGTTCGGGCACGCTTATTTTTGCCGGCGGTTCGGGGGCGAGGTGCACACGATGGGCATTTTGTTGATGATCTTCACGCCGGTGCCCTACATGGACGCTACAGCGGCCTGGGGATTTCGGGAGCGATGGAAGCGGGTGTTGGTGGGGTTGGCGGGGGTGATCGTCGAGGTGTTTGTGGCGGCGCTGGCGACGCTGGTATGGGTTAAGACCGGCCAGGGCGCGGTGCACAGCATCGCCTACAACATGATGTTGGTCGCTTCCGTCAGCAGCCTGGTTTTCAACCTCAACCCCTTGCTCCGGTTCGACGGTTACTACGTCTTATCCGACCTGCTCGAGATCCCCAACCTGAGCCAGCGCGCGAATCGGCAGTTGCGGTACTGGTCGGAGCGTTACTTGTTCGGGTTGAAGAAGGCGGAGAACCCGGCGCACACGCGGCGGGAAGCGGTGTGGCTGACGGTGTTCGGCATCGCGAGTGGGATCTACCGGGTGATTGTTTTCGGGGGCATTTTGTTGTTGGTGGCGGACCGCTTCTTGTTGTTGGGGATCCTCATGGCGGCCGTCTGCGCCGTGGCGTGGGTGGCGGTGCCGCTGGGGCGTTTGATGGTCTACCTGGCGAGCAGTCCGAAGTTGGATCGCCACCGGCCCCGAGCCGTGGCGGTGACGACCGGCTTGGCGGCGTTGGCGATCGGCTTTCTACAATTTGTGCCGCTGCCTCACCACTTCCGCGCCCCCGGCATCTTGCGCAGCCGGCAATGGGTCGAGGTCCACAGCGAGACCGCCGGGTACGTTGGGAGCCTGCTGACCCGACCGGGGAGCGAGGTGGTCGCGGGCCAACCGTTGGTGCAGTTGGCGAATCCGGAACTCGAGCTGCAACTTGCCGGGGCGCAGGCGGGTCGTGCCGAGGTCCAGGCGCGGTTGCGGCAGGCGTTGCAGGAGGCGATTCCGAATCTCAAGCCGTTGAACCGGCTGCTCGAGGCGGCCACCAAACGGGTGGAGCAACTCGAGTCGGATCGGGCGGCCCTTACCGTTCGGGCGGCGCAAGCGGGCGTGTGGGTGGCGCCGCAGGTCGAGGATTACACCGGGCGCTGGCTGCCGCAGGGCAGCGAGTTGGGGTTGTTGGTCGACCCGGCCGGGTTCCAGTTCCATGCCATCGTCCGGCAGGAGGAAGGCGACCGGCTGTTCGCGGTCGCGCTGAGCCGCGCCGAGGTGCGCTTGTTTGGCCAAGCCGGTCAGCGATTGTCGGTACGCAGTTTTCAGGTCATCCCGGGCGAACAGAGTCGTTTGCCGTCGGCCGCTTTGGGTTGGCTCGCGGGCGGGTCGGTGGCGGTGAAACCGGACGATCCCGAGGGGCGGCAGGCGGCTGAGCCGTTTTTCGAGGTGCGGGCGGAGATGGGGTCAGGCGCTGAGGGCGCGGCGTTGTTCCACGGCCGCAGTGGCAAGATTCGGTTCGACTTGCCGGACGAGGCCTTGTTGCCGCGGTGGATCCGCAGTCTCCGCCAGCTCCTGCAACGGCGGTACCAGCTCTAGCGCTGGCCTTTGGCGGCGGCCGCGGGCCGATGAACACTCCCACTCAAGATTACCGTCGCACGGCCTTCCATCAGCCGGAACGGTTGCTTAAAGGACTGGATGCGGCGCTGCACGGGGTGGGTGGGGCGTATCGGCGCCGGGCAGGAGTGCTGGCTGGGTTGCGGCGCCAAGCTGAGCAGGTGGACGCCCTCGCTCGCGAGTACCAAGACCTGTCGAATCACCATCTCCAGGAACGGTTGCTCGAGTGCCGGGCGCACTTCCGCCGGGGCGGTCGCGCCTCGGCGGATCAGTTGGTGCCGGCGCTGGCGGCGGTACGGGAGGCGGCCGATCGCGAGGTTGGGCTGCGGCCGTTCGTGGTGCAGCTCATGGGTGCGTTGGCGCTGCACCGGGGGTATCTGGCGGAGATGGCCACAGGCGAAGGCAAGACCCTCACCGCGGGTTTGGCGGGTGTGCTTTGGGCCTGGACGCGTCGGCCCTGCCACATCATCACCGTCAACGATTATTTGGTGCAACGAGACGCGGAGTGGCTGAAGCCGCTCTACCATTTCTGCGGCGTGCGCGTGGGTTTTGTGACCGGCATGATGCCGCCCGACGAACGGCGCAAGGCCTACGTTTGCGACCTGACCTACGCTACGAGCAAAGAAGTGACGGCGGATTTCCTGCGCGATGGCCTGCGGGTTGGGCCGTTGCGCCAGCCGACCCGCCGGTTAGTCCGGCACTTGCTGCGGCCGGCGGCCGAAGGTGCGGACGGTCTGGTCATGCGCGGGTTGCACTCGGCGATCGTGGACGAGGCCGACAGCGTGTTGATCGACGAGGCCGTCACGCCGCTCATCATCTCGACGTTCCGCGCCAACGACGCCCTGCGGGAGGTGGCCCGGTTGGCGCACGAACTCACGCAACCGCTCCGGCCGGAAACCGATTACTGGGTGAACCACCGCTATCGTGAGGTCGAGCTGACGCCGGTGGGTCGGGCGAAGCTGGCGGAACTGTGCGCGCCGTTGCCGGGGCTGTGGCGCGGACCGAGCCGGCGGATGGAGTTAGTGAAGCAGGCCCTGGTGGCACGGGAGTTTTACCAACCGGGCAAGCAGTACATTGTGGCCGACAGCAAGGTGGTGATCGTGGACGAGTTCACGGGCCGGCAGATGCCGCAGCGCACCTGGCGTCAGGGCATGCATCAAGCGGTCGAGGCCAAGGAAGGCCTGCCGATCAGCGACCCGACGGAGACGGTTGCCCGCATCAGTTTCCAGCGCTACTTCCGTTTCTACCATCGGCTCGCCGGCATGACCGGCACCGCCCGCGAGGCGGCGGCTGAGCTTTGGCAAATCTACCGGCTGCCCGTGGTCACGCTCCCCACCCACCGCCCCTGCGTTCGGGTGCAGTACCCCGATCGGGTCTACCCGAGTGAGGAGGCGAAGTGGGAGGCGGTGGTGGCCGAGATTGGGCGGATGCACGCGGAGGGCCGGCCGGTGCTGGTGGGGACGCGCAGCGTGATGGCCAGCGAGACGCTGGCGCAGCAACTGACCGAGGCGGGCCTGCCCTACAAACTCCTCAATGCCGTCCGTCACGCCGAGGAGGCCCTGATTGTGGCGGTGGCGGGCGAACCGGGCCGGATCACCATCGCGACAAACATGGCCGGGCGCGGCACGGACATCAAACTCGGCGTCGGCGTCGCGGCCCGAGGCGGCCTCCATGTCATCGCGACCGAGCGGCACGAGTCGGGCCGAGTCGACCGCCAGCTCTTCGGCCGCTGCGCGCGCCAGGGTGATCCTGGCAGCGCGCAGGCGCTGGTCAGTGTCCAGGACGAGCTCCTTCGCCGGTTCCTGCCGCGGTTGGTGCATGGCCAAGTGCGGCGCTGGGTGAAGGCCGGCGCGCCCGGGGCGCAGGCAGCGGCGGAGGCGGCCTTAGCCTTGGCCCAGCGCAACGCCCAACGCCAAGCCTACAAGCTGCGGCGCAGCGTGCTGCGCACCGACGATTGGATCGAGGAATCGCTCTCCTTTGCCGGATCGGAAACGGGTTAACAGCCCGGAGTTGCCCGGAGCTACCGCCCGTTGGCCGTGCCGGGGTTGCAGTACATCCGGTTCTTGGTAGGCAACTGCGCCTCCCGCCGCCAGGCCTCGTACTTGATGATCTCGACGTGGCCATCGACGGCCAACACCACGCCGCCTTTCTTGCCGTGTCGCCTGCCTAAGCCGCCGTCGATGGCCGGGTCAGGATAGCTGGAGCCGTCGTTGTAGCCGTAGCCAAGAATGGGGTTGGTGTCGTCCGGTTCCCACATGAAAAAGGCGTCGGGTCGGAAATCGGCGAGTTTATAGGAGGTCCCGGCGGGGGTGAGGGAGCCAAACCCGCAGACGGCGCCGTTTTGGACGTAAGTCGAGAGTTTGTTGGGTCGGGCGCGGAAGGTGGCGGTGTTGGTGCGATCGATGGGGCAACGGTAACTGCGGACGGCGCCCATGAAGGACCAGAGCTGGCCGCCTTCGTAGGCGAGGATGGCGTTGGTCGAGTAGGGTGCGGCGTGGAGGTTGGGAACCGAGCCGCGACTGCCGTCGTAGAGCCAGCCGCGGGCCCAGGGCGGGTTCCAATTGGGGTAAGCCATCCGGTCGCGGTTGTCCTCGGCGTAGAGGTGGGTGGCGAGGCCGAGCTGTTTGCTGTTGTTGACGCAGGTGGTGCGTTGGGCCTGGTCCTTGGCGTTCGCCAAGGCCGGCAGTAAGAGGCCGGCCAAGATCGCAATGATGGCGATCACGACGAGCAGTTCGATCAGGGTGAACGCCCCATGGGCACCGGGACAAACCCGGCCGGCGATCCTCTCGCTTCTCATCAAGGTCTTCATGCTTGCTGCGGGTGGTGGCCTGTGCGGTGCCACCGCGCTAGCGCCCCGCGTCACAGACCGGACGCTGACATCCCCCGCCCCGCTCAGCAATGAGTCTTTCAGGGCACAGCCGTCCCGGGTCTTGCGGCGGCGGCTACTTGTTGCGGAGTTTGACGGCCGTTCCGTAGGCCAGCAGCTCGGCGGCCCCTTGCATCACGGCCGAGGTAGTGAGGCGCACGCACACGATGCCGTCGGCGCCGAGGCGGGTGGCGGCTGCGACCATGCGGTCGATGGCCTGTTCGCGCGATTCGGCGAGCATCTTAGTGTATTCGGTGATCTCGCCGCCGACGAGGTTGCGCAGGCCGGCCAGGATGTCTTTGCCCACGTGACGTGCGCGGATGGTGTTGCCGCGGACCAACCCGAGCGTGGCGGTGATATGGTGGTCGGCGAATTCGTCTTGGGTGGTGATGAGCATGGGGCCTCCGGTGGGTTATTGGTCGACGGTTTTCGAGTAGTGGTCGTCTTCTTTGTTCGCCAGGCGGTCTTTGACCACCTTGGCCAGCAGGAAGCCGATGCCGAGGATGCCCACCAAGCCGATCAGGCCGAAGGGGAAGGCGGCGATCATCCCGACCAGCACGGCCACCAGCCAGCACAGCGCGACGATCGCCAAGAGGATGTAGCCGATGTTTTCCATTTCGAGTCGCGGTATCGCGGTTTGCGGTGGTGCTTGATGCTGCCCGGAACCTTAACCGCGCCGCCCCGCTCAGGCAAGACCAAAGCCGGCCGCCCGATCGGCTAGCCGGCCGCGTTTCCCGTTGCTGCGCTGGGCGGGATGGCGGAGAATCCGCGCCATGCACACGCTACGACATGGCGCGGCCGCCGTTTTGGGGCTGGCGCTGGCCACCGGCAACCTCACGCGCGCGCAGGCGCCCGAGAACCTGGTCGTGGAAGGGATCCCCCCGGCGCCGCCAGCACTGCGGGATCGGGCGAGCCGCTACCTCGAGTTCCGAGCGGCGACATTCCAGGATTGGCACCCGACGCGGCGCGAGGTGTTGCTGGCGACGCGGTTTGCGGAGGCCACCCAGTTGCATCGGGTGGCGCACCCGGGCGGGGCGCGCCAGCAACTGACCTTTCTCAGCGAGCCGGTGGCAGGGGGCGGGTACCGGCCCGGGACAGGCGAGTTTCTGGTGTTTTCCCAGGACACAGGCGGCGGGGAGTTTTATCAGCTTTACCGGTACGGTTTGGAGGATGGCCGCGCGGTGTTGTTGACCGACGGCAAGTCGCGGAACACGGCGGCCCGCTGGTCTCACGACGGCCGCTGGTTGGCCTATTCGTCCACGCGCCGCACCGGACGCGACACGGATTTGTACCTGGTGGATCCGGCGGATCCGAAGACGGACCGGCTCCTCCTGGCGCTCGAGGGCGGGGGTTGGACAGTGACCGATTGGTCCCGGGACGGCGCGCACCTGTTGGTGCTCGAGTACCTGTCGATCAACGAGAGTCGCCTCCATCGTGTGGACGTGCGGGCGGGCAGCCGTGAGCAGATCAGCCCCGCTGCGGCCGAGCCGGTGGCGTATGGGCCGGGCCAGTTTGCCCCGGATGGGCGCTCGGTCTATGTCACCAGCGATTTGGGGTCGGAGTTCCGGCAACTGGTCAGGCTGGAATTGGCTACACGCACGCAGAAGCCGCTGACGGCGGACCTGCGATGGGATGTCGAGGCGTTCGATTTATCGGTCGACGGTCAAACCTTGGCCTTGGTGACGAATGAAGATGGCAGCAGCGTGCTGCGGCTGCTCGAGGTGGCCACCGGCCGGGAGCTTGCGGCGCCGAAGCTGCCACTGGGGGTCATCTCCGGACTCAAATGGCACCCGAGCCGGGCCGAACTGGCGTTCACGCTCAGCTCCGCCCGTGCGCCCAGCGACGTCTACTCGGTGGAGCCGGCGACGGGAGCGGTGACGCGCTGGACGGCGAGCGAGACGGGCGGGTTGGATCCGGAGCGGTTCGTCGAGCCGGAACGGGTGCGGCTGCCGAGCTTCGATGGGCTCGAGATTTCGGCGTTGGTCTACCGGCCGGATGCGGCGCGGTTTCCGGGCCGGCGGCCGGTGGTGGTGAGCATCCATGGCGGACCGGAGTCGCAGGCGCGTCCGGTGTTTCAGGGGCGGAACAACTACTACCTGAACGAGCTGGGGGTGGCGGTGGTGTATCCGAACGTGCGCGGTTCGAGTGGGTACGGCAAACGCTTCCTGACCCTCGATAACGGCTACCTCCGGGAAGATGCAGTGCGAGACCTTGGCGCGCTGCTGGACTGGATCCAGCGCGACGCGGGGCTCGAGGCGACGCGCGTGGCGGTGCTGGGGGGCAGTTACGGAGGGTACATGGTGTTGGCTTGCCTGGTGCATTACGGGGAGCGGCTGCGCGCCGGGGTGGACGTGGTGGGCATCTCGAACTTCGTCACGTTCCTGACGCGCACCCAGGATTATCGGCGCGACCTGCGCCGGGTCGAGTACGGCGACGAACGGGATCCGGCCATGCGCGCCTTCCTGGAGCGGATCTCGCCGGCGACGCAGGCGCGCCGGATTCGGCAACCCTTGTTCGTGGTCCAGGGCCTGAACGATCCGCGCGTGCCGGCCACGGAGTCCGAGCAGATGGTCCGAGCCATTCGCGAGCAAGGGGGCACGGTGTGGTACTTGCTGGCGCGGGACGAAGGGCACGGCTTCGCGAAGAAGCGGAACCAAGACTACCAATTCCTGGCCACGATCCAGTTCCTCGAACAGCACTTGAGTCCGGCGCCCGAGCTAGGTCCGGAGGCGCCGTCGCGCTAGCGGTTGCGAGGGCTCGAGGCGGTTGCCTAGCCGGCGGGGGCGGGTTGGGGGGCCTTGCCGCCGTTGAGGAGGAACAGGGCCGCCATGCGGATGGCAAGCCCGTTGGTGACTTGCTCGAGAATGACCGACTGCTCGCCATCGGCCACCTCGCTGTCGACCTCGACGCCGCGGTTGATGGGCCCGGGATGCATGATGAGGACGTCGGGTTTGGCGGCGGCGAGGCGTTGGCGATTGATGCCGAACAGGCTGGTGTACTCGCCCAAGCTGGGAAACATGGACTTGCGCTGGCGCTCGTGCTGGATGCGCAGGAGGTTGATGACGTCGGCGGCTTCGATCGCCTCTTCCAAGACGTGGGTAACCCGGCAGCCCAACTCGGCGAAACTGCGGGGGACCAGGGTGGGGGGGCCGCAGAGGGTGACCTGGGCGCCGAGTTTTTGCAGACCCCAGATGTTCGAGCGCGCCACCCGACTGTACAAGATGTCGCCCAAGATGGTCACCTGCAACCCCGCCAGGCGCCCCTTCTTCTCGAGCATGGTGAACAGGTCCAGCAAGCCCTGGGTGGGATGCTCGTGGGCGCCGTCGCCGGCGTTCACCACGTGCGCCTGCAAGACTCGCGCCAGGAAATGCGGCGCGCCGGCCGCGCTGTGCCTGATCACAATGAAATCGGCGTTGAGCGCCTCGAGGTTGCGCGCGGTGTCCTTGAGCGTTTCCCCCTTCTTGAGCGACGATGCCTCGGCGGTGAAATTGATGATGTCGGCGCTGAGGCGCTGCGCCGCCAATTGGAAGCTGGTGCGGGTGCGGGTGGACGGCTCGACGAAGAGGTTCACCACGGTCTTGCCGTGCAGGGCGGGCACCTTCTTGATGACCCGTTCCCCCACGGCCTTGAAGGCGCGCGCGGTCTCGAGGACAGTCTGGATTTCCTCGGCCGTGAGGGACTGAAGGTCGAGCAGGTCTTTGCGGGTCCAGCTCATCGGGTGCGATGCGAGTTACGCCGGGGTTTCTCGAGCAACACACGCCAGTTGCGCCGTCCCTCGGCCAGTTGAACCTCGACCTGGTCATCCGGCGCGGTGGCGACCTTCTTGCCGACGAAGTCGGCGGCGATCGGCAGCTCGCGGTGGCCGCGGTCAATCAGCACGGCCAGTTGGATGCGCTTGGGTCGGCCCAGGTCGTTCAGGGCGTCGAGGGCGGCGCGCGTGGTGCGCCCGCTGTAGAGGACGTCGTCCGTGAGCACGACGGTCTTGCCGGCCACGTCGAAGGGGATCGAGGTGGGGTGGACTTTAGGGGCCAACTGGTGCCCGAGGTCGTCCCGGTGCATGCTGATGTCCAACTCGCCGACGGGGACGTCATGGCCCCAGAGGCGCTTGAGTTGCGCGGCGAGGTGGGTGGCGAGGGTCACGCCCCCGGTCTGCACCCCCACGAGCACGACCTCCGCCTGCGGCCCGTTGCACTGGGCAATCTGCCCAGCCATGCGCGTCAAAGCTCGGCCGATCGCGCCGGCGTCCATCACCAACTGCGGTTTACTCATGCGTCACCGAGATGAACTACGCGTTGGCGGTCGGGCGCGCCGCAAACCACGGTCAGGCTGGGCCCGGCTTCTGGCGCCGCGACTTGCGCCAGCCGGTTCGGTATTTCACAATCCAATCGGTGAGGGCGCGCTCGAAGCCGATGTCGTGGCCCACCTTTTCGGACTCGAGCCACTTGTGCTTCAGGATTTCCTCTCGTTCGGCGAGGAACTCCTGGTACAAGGACAGATTCTTCAGCGAATTGTCGCTATCCATGACCGCCATGACCGCCGCCATACACATGCCACTTGCCCGCAGGGCCACTCCCCTCGCCGGCTGCGGAAACTGCAACCGGCCCGATATTTACTGGCCCTCCAAGGTCTGACAACCACTTTCTGCGCCACTTTCTGCGCCCCTGTTGATAATGGACTCGACCAGGCTCTCGCACCAACTCAATCCTGGTGACACGTTGGCGACGATCTCCGGGTGCCGTGTCAGCCGATGCGCTTCGGCAACGGCTGCCGAACCGGCAACCGCTTGGAGACAATCTCGCTTCGATCGGTCCGTTTCGATGGCCACCGGTTTGTCGAGTGCGCCTTTCGGAACGCTGGTTCAGGCCCAAACCGGCGCGTTCTGCCGGGCAAAGGCCTCGAAGGCAATCGGCGTTCGTCCGATCACGGTTTCCACATCTCGAGTGATCGCCGCCATGTAGCCCGCTCGGACGGCGCTATAGAGCACGCCGACGTAGTGCACCGCGCCTTCCGGCAGACCGGCGTCCCTCATCCCTTGGAGCATGTCGGCTTCTGAAATGGCCTGGTAGGCAATCTTCTTGCCCGAGACCTTGGAGAGGATCCCCGCGACCTTCGCGTGGTCGAGGGCTTCCGGCCCGGTCAAATTGTATGCTTTGCCCGTGAGTTCCCTCTGGAACGCAACGGCCGCCACCTCGGCAATATCCAGCACCGAGATGAAACTCGTCTTGCCATCGGCGCCCGCCAGGAAGATGCCGCCCTGTTTGAGCATGGGAGCCAGGAA
>Ga0194111_10000425_pt1 | contig 51861 bp, 55 predicted proteins | sample TA2KigC300mmetaG_FD_146194 | JGI IMG/M metagenome (GOLD analysis project Ga0194111, IMG submission 146194) | Freshwater microbial communities from Lake Tanganyika, Tanzania - TA2015033 Kigoma Deep Cast 300m | ecosystem: Environmental > Aquatic > Freshwater > Lake | place: Tanzania: Lake...
CCCAATCCTCGACGAGCTGGGCGGCCTGGGAAACATCCCTCGCAATCTCGTGAGGGATAGAAAGGACCCCATGTTGATCTCCGAAGATCAGATCCCCGGGCTTCACTGTCAATCCACCGACTTTTATCGGAATGCCTACTTCCACCAGATGCACATAGGCGTGAGAAACCGATACGCAACTCGAAAAGAAATGGAATCCGGCTTTCCTCACCTCTTCCAGGTCTCGTACCGAACCATCGGTCACTGCCCCAACACACCCAAGGGCCTTGTGAATACTTGCATTCACCTCACCCCAGAAGGAGCCGATCACTGGTCGGTCCAGATCATGAATGACAGCGATCCTGGGCTCCGGTATCTTCAGTATCTCTTCCCACCAGACTGGCGGCTCGATCCGGCGGCCTGCCGGAGATTCCGCGCTGATCACTGCGGTGACCGCATAGCCGATCATGTTTCCCAGCTCAGGAAAGGCACATTTGATCTCTGGTAACATGAACCCTTCGTTTCGGGGCTGGATATTGAATAACTCGATGGCATTAGCAATGGAACAGGTTGACCAGCCGCTGATGGTTTTCAGCTCTTCTTGGTTGAGATATTGTGGCATTGCCTCCCCTCCTGAGTTCAAGTTTTAAATACTTTTTCTCCTAATCACTAACACAAAAATAGTTGAAATTTCCCGGGCCTGTCATCCTGAACCTTGTGCTGAATTCATTTCAGTATTGTTTCAGGATCTGGAGTTTGAGTTAAAGCGAGATGCCGAATCAAGTTCGGCATGACAACTTTTTGTTCTTTAAATATTAGAGGGAAATTTTAAAGTATCATGGGTCAGTATCTAACACAAATCACCAAAATAAATCAAAGTAAAGGGAGACTACAAATTTTCAAAAAGGACTTGACATAGACAATGAATGTCGCTACTATATTACGGAACATCGTTCCATATTACGAAACGGTTATGGTAATTCCTCAGGAATCAAAACCCAACAATCTCGTCCAGACCATCGAGCGCGTCTCTCTGATTCTCGATATTTTAGGGCAGAATCCTCATGGGATTAGCATCCGGGACCTCTCCGCAAAAGTGAGCCTTCCGAAGGGAACGACACATCGCCTCCTCTCTTCTCTATCTTTCCTCGGATATGTCCGGCAGGATTCGAAGACGAGAAACTATCTCCTCGGGTTCAAATTGGTGGAGCTCGGAAACCTCCTTCTGGGTCAGCTCGATCTCCGCAAGGAAGCCGAACCTTTTTTAAAGGAGCTGGCTGAAAGGACGAAAGAGACCGTCCACATGGTCGTGCTTGACCGAAATGAGATCGTCTACATCGATAAGGTGGAAGGCGATCACAATCCAAGCGGCCTGAGGATGGCTTCGCGAATCGGGCTCCGGAATCCAGCCCATAGCAGCGCCGTGGGCAAGGTTCTCCTCTCCCTCTTTTCTGATGAAGCACTGAATCATTTTTTAGGAAAGATCAAATTAACTAAAAGAACGGAAAATACCGTCACGGACCCAGCCCTGTTGAAAGAACACCTGAAGGTGGTCAGGCATCAGGGCTATGCCATCGATGACGAAGAGAATGAGAAGGGTGTTCGATGTGTAGGCGCGCCTATCTATAACGAGGCGGGAAATGCAGTGGCCGCTGTCAGTATCTCTGGACCGGCTTTTCGGGTTACAAAAAAGTTGGTTCAGGAAATATTTAAAAAGGAGGTGATGGAAACAGCGTTGAAGATCTCCCAGCGATTGGGTTATCGGGAAAGGAGTTGAAGAGGTTGGAGTTTAACGGTATGTCATGCTTAGAATGGAAAGACCTTACCATTAAAGCCTTAAAAGAGAAAGGGGCTGAATTTCTCTTATGAAAAAGGAGATATCAATTTATCTGTTACCAGCAGGATTTTTTCTTTTCATCATGCTCCTTTGGGAGATGTTTGTAAGCGTGTTTTCAATCCCCCTGTATCTATTGCCCGCTCCTTCAGATGTATTGATTTTTTTCGTTAAAAGGGGACACATACTTTCAGTACATATCGGAGTTACACTCTTTGAAGTTCTTGCGGGGTTCTCTCTTGGAGCCGTTGTCGGAATATCCCTTGCCATTACAGTTGTATACAGTAAATTTGTTGAAAGAGCAATATTCCCTCTTGGAGAGGTTAATAAAATGATTGAAAGAAAGCCCCAGTTATATTATTTCTATTGGCGTTAAAAGATTAAGGAATATCATCGAAAGGGGGTGGTGAACCCGGAAAGATGCCAGTGTTCAAACCATTGAGTCATTTGTTTTAAACCAAAACTAAAGGAGGAAATTATGCGATCAAGAAAAATCTTATTGGTTATTTTATGTTTGACAGCGACTATTTTATGGGCCGTCGGGGCCAACGGTCAGGATATCAAGCTACCAGCGGGAAAGAAATTCACGATCGGTTGGAGCAATGCCTCACTAGGAAATCCATGGAGAATCGCCATGGTGGACATGGTGAAAGAAGAGGCAAAGAAATATCCCAGCGTTAATCTTCTGATCACCAACGCTGAGGACAAGGCAGCGAAACAGATTTCAGATTCTGAAGACCTTTTAGCAAAGGGAGTTGATCTTCTCATGCTCAGCCCAACCACGCTTCACGGGGTCAATCCTGTAGTGGATAAGGCGGTCGAGAAGAAAGTCCCTCTGGTCGTGGTCCAGCGGGAGACCTCCAATAAGAACTATACCGCTTTAGTCTGGAATGATGACGTTGCCCTCGGAACAAGTGCCTTCGTTGAAATGGCCCGGATTTTAGGGATGGAAGGCAAGGTGGCTGTGATCGAAGGCATTGCAGGAGCTTCGTCAAGCCTGGGACGGACCCAAGGGATCAAGAGTGCTGCGGCCAACTACCCGAACATCAAGCTTGTCGCTCTGCAGCCAGGCGATTACCAGGAGGCCAAAGCGATCACTGCTATGGAAAACATCATCCAGGCCAACCCTGATCTGAACGGGCTGATCTCCCATTCGGGAACGATGGCAAGAGGCGCGTTAAAGGCTTTGAAGAATGCCGGAAAAGCAGGAAAGGTCATCGTCGTTTCAATCGGCAGTGAAAATCATGTCCTAAAGGAGATTAAGAGAGGAAACATGCATTCCACGGTCATGGAGCCCACCCGGGTTGGCGTCGAGGGGTTCCGTGTCGGTCTTCGCCTACTGGCCGGAGAAAAACTCCCCAAGCTCAACCCAACCTATGCTCCGGTTGTGAATTCGTACAATATCGATCAATGGGTCAAGATGGACGGGCCCGATGATACCTGGGTCTGGTAAGATTCATGGACGAAAGTATAGATGTCGGAAAGGGGAGAGAGAGCAATCTTCCCCTCCTCCAGATGGCCAAGATTACGAAACGATTTCCGGGGGTGATGGCCCTCGATCGGGTCGATTTCGAGGTCCATGCCGGAGAGGTGGTTGGTTTGGTCGGGGAAAATGGGGCGGGGAAAACGACCTTGCTGGAAATCCTCAATCCTCATCCTGCCCCAACGGGTTTTTTTACACAAGATGAAGGAGAAATATTCCTCCATGGAAAAAGGATAAGGCCAAAACGACCTATCGATGCTCATCGGTTGGGCATCGCCATCATCCATCAAACTCCAAACCTGATTCCGAGCCTCACGGTAGCTGAAAATATCTTCCTGGGCAGAGAACCACGAACACGTACGGGCCTGATTGATGACAGGCAAATGAAATCAGAAGCTCAAAAACTCTTAAGATCAATCCAGTCTCCCATCTCTCCTGGACTTCGAGTCGCAGAGCTGGGAGCAGCCCAGCAACAGATCGTTGAACTGGCAAAGGCACTTTCGGTGAACGCCCGGTTGATTGTCATTGATGAATTGACCTCTGCCCTTTCCGAGCATGAGGTCATTCATATCTTCGAGGTCATCCGGGATCTTAAAACCCGGGGCCTTGGAATCGTCTTTGTTTCCCACCGCCTGGAGGAGATTTTTCAAATCGCAGACCGGATTGTGGTGTTAAGAGACGGGAAACGTGTGGGTGGAGGGTCGGTTAGCCAATTGACGATGGAACAGGTCGTTCAGTGGATGGTGGGCCGACAAATTGATTGGACCCGGTCCTCATCTCAGAAGAGGGAGCATCCTCTTTTGGAGGTTCAAAACCTTTCCGGGTCTGGAATAAAAGAAGCTAACTTCACTTTGCATCAGGGAGAGATCTTAGGTATCACAGGGCTGGTGGGAGCCGGACGGACAAGACTCGCTGATTTGCTGTTCGGAGCTCGGGAGGTAATCGACGGAAAAATAATGATTGATGGGTTACCGGTCAAAATTGATAATCCGCGTGATGCGATCAGCGCCCAAATAGGTTATGTCCCCGAAGACCGCCATGCCCGAGGACTCGTCCTCTCCATGACGATCACTGAAAACATCGCTCTTCCCCAGATGGACCGGTTTCAGCGATGGATAGGATTGGATGAAAAAAGTGAAGGCCAATTGGCTTCTCGATTTCTCAGACAGTTGCAAATCGCTACCCCCGGCCTAAGCCAGAAGGTCATAGCCCTAAGCGGAGGAAATCAACAAAAGGTCTTGTTGGCCAGGTGGCTGGCGCTCAAACCTAAAATTCTAATTCTGGATGAACCGACCAAAGGGGTCGATGTAGGCACTAAATCAGAGATTCACCGGTTGATGAAAGATCTGGCAAAAGAAGGAATGGGGATCCTGATGATCTCCTCGGAACTGCCGGAAATCTTTCAATTGAGTCATCGAATTCTCGTCATGGCAGAGGGCCGGATTGTTGCGGATCTGCCGGTTGAACAAGCCAATCCGGAAAAGGTGATGCTGCTTGCAGCCACCGGCTCTGCCGGCCAAGGAGGCAGTCATGGATCGTAAAGAATGTTTCGAACGTGTCCTTAAACTTGAGCCTGATCGGACAGCGCTCCTCATCATCGATATGCAGAAGGGGTTCATGGATCGAGGCGAAGCGATGGAAGTACCCCCTGCCTGGAATTTAGTCCCTGTCATCAAAGATCTTGCGAGCTTTTGCAGAAAGAAGAAGATACCCGTGATCTTTACGGAGTATATTTATTCTGAAAAAGTTCCGATTCTGCTTGGCCAGCTTCACCCTGAACATCTGAGGGCAGCACCGGGAGCGCCGAAAGGCTTTGGGATACCCTCCAGTTGCTGCCTGGAAGGGGAAGAGAATGTGAATACGATCCCCGACCTTCAGCCTCAACCTGGAGAGCTTGTTGTGAAAAAGAACTGGTATAACGCCTTTAATCAAACCGCACTTGACGGAGCCCTGAGGGCACAGAATATTAAATCGCTGATTGTTACGGGGATCATGACGGACATCTGCGTCTTTGCCACGATCATCGGCGCTTTCGACCGGGAATACAAGATGGTCGTTGTGGAGGATGCAGTGGCAACCCTTTGGCCCGCCATTCAATCGGCTACCCTGGATATTATTCAGCGAGCTTATGCACGGGTCATTAAATCGAAGGAGGTGAAAGATGAGATTGAGCTTTGGGGAAAGCGGTGAGAAAGAGATAGGCAGGATTCCGAAGTTTCATCTCACCAGCCAGGGTATCGCTATCTTCATCGGATTTGCGGGCCTCTTTTGTGCGGCAGCCATCCTTTCCCCGACCTTCCTGAAGCCAACCAACCTCTTCAACCTGGCCCGGCAGGCTGGTCCGTTGGCCATTGTGAGTGTGGGGCAGACCTTCGCCATCTTGGCGGGAGGCATAGACCTGTCTGTGGGATCCATCATCAGCCTAACCAGTTGCATCTTATGCACCATGATGATGCGAGGTGATGCCTGGACCCTTCCGAGCATCCTGGTTGCTCTCTTGATGGGGTCCCTCATCGGCCTGATCAACGGGCTTATAGTGACCCTGCGGAGAATCCCTCCGTTTGTAGTGACCCTCGGTATGATGACCATTGTCCAGGGGGTCGCCCTGATTTACACCGGAGGTTATCCCACGGGTCGTGTCAGTCCAGTCATCCAATTCATAGGGGCAGGCAGGTTTGGTCCCTTCCCAATTCTAACGCTCCTTGCCCTACTTGTTGTTTTGATCTCCCTATTTATCCTTCGAAAGACCACCTTCGGACGATATACCTATGCAATCGGTGCCAATGAAAACGCCGCCTATCTTTCGGGCATTAAGACTCTTTCTCAAAAACTGGGGGTTTATACGCTATGCGGGTTCATGGCCGCCGTGGCTGGCATCAGCCTCGCTGCAAGGCTGACGGTTGGAGACCCTTTTGTGGGACAAGGGTTTGAGCTCGATTCCATCGCTGCAGTCGTGATGGGAGGAACCTCTCTCTCGGGAGGAATAGGAGGACTTGGAGGAACCGTGCTCGGTGTCCTCATCATCTCCACCATCAATAACCTGCTCAACCTTCTCAATGTTTCAGGGTTCTATCAACATGTGGTGAAAGGCATTGTCATCATCATCTCGATCACCCTGTATAAAGGGCGATCTTAGTGAAGCGGGGAATGGTTAAACCGTTCCCTACAAGTTTGACATAATTATGGGGGGTAAAAATGATCGAGCGCCATGCGACCTTCAATGTTATTCCTGGAAAAGAAAAAGATTTTGAAACACTCTTTAAAGAAGATTATAGTGCGGCTATGTCAAGGCAGCCCGGCTTTGTCTCCGTGACTCTAATCAAGGAACATGAAAAGGAGGCCATCTACCAGATGGTGATCCGGTTCCAATCCCTTGAGACAGCGGCTGCCTGGAGGGATTCTGCTGATCATAAGGCCCTCTCTCCAAAAATCAAAGCCCTTTACAGCGAAAGCAGTGTCCAGGTCTATGAGGTGATTGGACAGAAATAGATTGTCAGTATCACTTTAACGTTTTGAGGTTGGCAAACTACTTAATTCTGCAAACGTAGGATTCAGGCGAGTATCAGGTGACCAGGACATCAGGAGGCAGGGGACCCGGAAATCAGGAGACCAGGCGAGGGCTTCTTTTTCAGCCTGATGTTCTAATATCCTGATGTCCACTTCCTGATATCCTGGTATTCTGATAACCGTTTCAAAGGGCTAAACTAATACGATTGTCACTATTGTTTGAACGATTTTGACATGAGCAATTCGAATATGATAAATTTAGTCAGAATTTAAAAATTGAAAGGAGGAAATAAGTTTATGAGGCGGAAAAGTTTGGTCATTGCATTGGTGTTAACAGGGGTTTTCATTTTCTGGGGCTTTGCCCATGCTCAGGAATGGAAACCGAATAAGCCCATTCGAATCATTGTGCCCTGGGGAGCGGGTGGATCTACTGATCAGGCGGTTCGGTCCATCGTCGGTGATCTTGAAGATGCACTGGGTCAGAAGGTTGTCGTTGTAAACCAGCCCGGAGGGGGCGGAGCCATTGGAACGAAGAGTGTGATCGACTCACCCTGTGATGGGTATACCTGGGCATCAGGCGCGGTGAAAGACCTGGGCACCTATATCATTACCGGAACGGTGACCACAAAAGTCCAGGATTGGAACGTCTATCTCAACAGCGCCAACGCCACTCTGGTCTCTGTCACTCCAGGGGCGCCCATCAAGGACTTCGCTGAATTTCTCGATATCATGAAGAAGGATCCCAAAAAGATATCCGTTGCCATCGCCGGCATCCCATCAGCCGGTCACTCGGCCATCGAGGCGGTCAAGCGTGTCAATGGCGGTGACTACAAACTGGTCAGTTACGATGGCGGAGCTCCTGCTGTCATTGCCACTGTCTCAGGTGAAACAATGGCAACAACCCAGCTTCTCAGCGAACAGATCGAAATGATCCGCGGCAAAAAGCTTCGCCCTCTGGCAGCTCTCGCTCCCGAGGACTTATCCATCGAGGGTTACGGTACTGTCCCAACCGCCACCAAGTGGCTTCCCAAGGTTGCCGCTGATCCCATCTATTTTGGCATCTGGGTGCCCAAATGCGCCCCGAAGGAAGTGGTGGAAACCATGAATAAGGTTTGGCGTGAAAAGGTTGCAAACTCCAAAGCCTTGCAAGAGTTTGCAAGGCTTCGGGGCCAGATCGTAGCCCCTTACTATGGAGAGGAAGCTTTTAAAAAGGCTTGGCCAACCATTGTGAATGCAGCTTGGGGACTCTATGATGGGGGAAAGGCTAAAGTGAAGCCGGATGAAGTTGGAATGCCACGGCAATAAAAAAGAGCATTTAAACAGGGGCGGGTTTCGAAAGGAACCCGCCCTCTCTCTTTTTTTAAAGGATGCGAGGTCAGGTAATGGCAATGGCAAGAGCGGACTTTTTCACAGGAATTGCTCTGATACTTCTCAGTCTCTATGTCATCATTGAGTCTTGGCGGATGCCGCGACTCGAACATCTCAAGGTGCATCCTTTAAGCGTGCCGGGGGTTGTGACGGCTTTTGTCGGGATGGTACTTCTCCTCTTTGGGATAATCCTTGTCATCCGATCCATCAGACGTGGAGGCCATCGTTTGAAGATTAACCATGAGGGTTTCCGTCGCCTGTTCAACCATTCCGGCAATCAGCGTCTCCTCTTAACAGCCATACTAACCATGGGCTATTCCATCTTTCTCATAGGAACCCTGCCCTACTGGTTAGCCACAGGCCTTTTTATATTGGTGTTCATTCTTCTTTTTGAATGGGAACGAGGTTTGAATGGTGTTCAAAGGAGGAGAGGCCTCATCTCGGCTGTCCTCATTGCAATCCTTTCCTCCGCAGCCATCACATTGGTCTTCGAACGTCTCTTCCTCGTATCACTTCCATGATGTTTGGGATAAGAGTATGACCGTACTGATAGATAATTTAGCGAGATTTCTCAGTGCCATTGCGGGATTCATTACACCCCTGGCGATCTTCCATATAGCCTGGTCAACGCTTCTCGGCATCATCATCGGAGCACTCCCCGGTCTCACGGCCACCATGGGAATCGCCCTGATCACCACATTGACTTACAAACTGTCGGCAGACCTTGCTATCCTGGTTCTCATATGCGTTTATGTAGGCGCCATCTATGGGGGGAGTCGGACAGCGATTCTCATCAATATCCCAGGAACGCCTGCCAATGCCGCCACAACATTGGATGGCTTTCCACTGGCCATGCAAGGGCTGGCCGGCCGGGCCATGGGAGTGGCTACATCAGGCTCAGTGCTCGGCAGTTTTATCGGAATGTTCTTTCTGGCTACGATTGCACCTATTCTGGGAAATTATGCATTAAAATTTCAGTCCTACGAGTTCTTCTGGCTGGCCATCTTTGGAATTGTCATCTCAGGTCACCTCACCGCCCTGGAAGATCCGATCAAGGGCTGGATTGCGGGTTTCTTAGGTCTTTTGGTGGCCATGGTAGGCCAGGAAGGAATCCACGCCTACGAACGTTTCACTTACGGAACAACAGAACTCTTGGGAGGGTTTGCCCTCATCCCGGCCATGGTAGGCGCATTCGGCTTTGCCGAAGTTTTGACTGTGATGCAAAATCCTCCGGCGAAGATGGCAGATGCTCCCAGAGATAGTGTCTTTCCAAAAATTTTGGATGTGCTTCGCTACTGGCGTACAATCATTCGTAGCGGCCTCATCGGAACTCTGATCGGCATCATCCCTGGCGTCGGAGAGGACATCGGAGCATGGGTCTCCTATGCGGCGGCTCGAAGGAAGAGTAAGGAGAAAGAGAAGTTTGGAAAGGGTTCGATTGAAGGCCTGATGGCGGCTGAGACAGGTAATAATTCTGTCGTGCCTGGCGCCATCATCCCTGCGCTCACCCTCGCCATCCCAGGCTCAGCCCCTGCTGCGGTTCTGCTAGCCGCCATGTTCATTCATGGCCTCCGGCCCGGCCCCCTGATCATGGTCGAATCGCCCCAGTTCGTCTACCAGGTGGTGGCAATGGTCTTCTTTGCCACACTCGCGATCTTAATCTATGGGGTGGGACTCTCCAAACTGCTCCTCAAGGTATTGGCGATCCCCAAAACCCGTCTCATGCCAGTGGTCTTTGTCCTCTGTGCCATCGGCTCGTATGCCATTACCAGCAGGCTCTTCGACATCTATGTGATGATCGGGTTTGGTGTTGTCGGTTACATCCTCCGGCAGATGAAGTATCCTATGGCTCCGCTGGTGCTCGGGATCATCCTCGGCGATCTCATGGATAAAAATCTGCGCCGCGGTCTGGTTCTGACCGATGGAGATCTGACCCCATTCTTCACCCGTCCTATCTGCCTGGTGTTGTGGTTGATTACCTTCTCATCGATCATCCTCAGCATCGATCCGTTGAGGCATGCTCTGCAGAAGGCATTTCATAAGGTCTGGTCAGGATCTCGAAGACTCTTCTCTTACCGTTAGGCTGATTGGAAGAATGAGGAAATTTTTAAAATTAAAATACGGAAAGGCTGAATGAAAATTGTAAAACTGGATGACGTCGAAGGGATGACCTTCCCCGCAGGAAGAACGACCCGGGTGTTGACAGGCCCGAATCAATTGCCCGTAAAAAGTTTTACCTCAGGTTATGTCGTCATTCAGCCAAACGGAAGAATCCCTCTCCACGCACACTCCAATGAGGAGATTTACATTCTTCTCAAGGGAGTCGGCAAAATGAGGGTTGGTTCCAAAGAAAAAATCGTTGAGGCCGTCAGCGCGGTCTTTATCGAACCCAATGCAGAACACCTTCTCCAGAATACAGGGGATGATGAAATGATCATGATTTTTATTTTTTCTCCGGCAGGGATGGCCAATCACTGGTCCGAAGAGATGGCTGGAAAATTAGCGTAGGGCTGAGGGGTAAATGAATGGAAGCCAAAACCGTTGTTCTTGAAAATTTCAATCAACCTCTGGTCATTAAGACCTTTCCCATTCCGGCATTGAAGGGGGGCGAAGTTCTCGTCAAAGTTGAAGCCGCAGGCATCTGCGGCTCGGATGTCCATATGTGGGAAGGAAGGGATCCCCGGACCCGACTTCCCATGATTCTCGGCCACGAAGGAGTCGGGAAGATTGTGGAGTTAAGGAGAGAAAAAAAGGATATTTACGGAACATCCCTCAAAATTGGAGATAAGGTTCTTTGGAATAGAAGCATCACCTGTGGCCAATGCTATTATTGCAAGGTAAAGAGACAACCCTTTCTCTGCCCGCACCGGTGGGTTTATGGCATCCATACAACCTGTTCAGAGCCTCCCCATCTGACCGGGAATTATGCGGAATACCTTTTGCTGGTTAAAGAGACAGATCTGTTTAAAATCGAAACAGGGAGGAACCTTGAAACTTTTGTTCCCGCTTCCTGCTCCGGCGCCACAGCCGCTCACGCCTTCGATCTTTCCGGGATGGAATTCGGAGACTCTGTTCTCGTCCAGGGAGTGGGCCCGCTTGGCATATTTGCCGTAGCATTTGCTCGATCGCGGGGAGCCTCCAGCATCATTGCCATCGGAGGTACTGAAGAAAGGTTGAAGATGGCGGGATATTTCGGCGCAACCCACTGTCTCAATCGCCATCAACGTTCTCCAGAAGAGCGGAGGGAGGCGGTGATGGAACTGACTCATGGCCGGGGAGTGGATGTTGCTTTTGAAATGGCTGGAGAACCGGACGCTCTTAAGGAATGCGTCTCTCTCGCCCGGCCTGGCGGTTCTTGTGTGACAGCAGGATTCGGGGAACCCCATGGTTCCGTTGAGCTTGACTGTTTTCATGATCTCAATCGCAAGAACTTACGTCTCCAGGGAATATGGACCAGCGATGTGAAACATACGCATATGGCGCTTCAGTTGATTCTGAGCCGATTGGATGATTTTCAAAAACTGATCACCCATCGCTTTTCTCTGGACCAGGCCAATGAGGCCATCCGAGTGATGAAAAATAAGGAAGCAGTGAAGGCAGTATTGGTACCACATGGGTAAAACTTTAAAATTCGAAGCACGAAATCCGAATCTCGAAACAATCGCAAATGACCAAATTTCAAATGTTCGAAACAAATAAAAAGTTTAATAAATTTGAAAATTCGGATTTGTTTCGGATTTCGATATTCGAATTTCGGATTTAAAAGGTATGAAACTCTTTCATTGTGATGTTCTGATCATCGGTGCAGGAGGTGCGGGTCTCAGGGCGGCGATTGAAGCCAAGGAGACCTTCAAAAAGGGAAAAATCTTCCTCGTCACCAAAGGTTCCCTCGGAGCATCGGGCGTCACAGCGACTGCTTGCTCGGACCGGATGGCTTTCCATGCCACACTCCCTTACACCGAACCCGGGGGGTCTGACAACTGGAAAAAACATGCGGAGGATATCTTTAGGATGGGTGGATATGTATCAGATGGCGACCTGGCCATGATTCTGGCGAAGGAATCACAAGCCGCCCTTGAATATCTCGACCATCTGGGTGTTCCATTTGTAAAAAGAAAGGATGGCTCAGTTGATCAGTTCATTACCGACGGATCTGAATATGCTCGAGCCTGTTATACGGGTCCAAGGACAGCTAACCATATTGAAGAGGCCCTGGTAAAAAAGATCGTCTCAACAGATATTCGCATCATCGAACACTGTATGATAGCAGACCTCATTAAGTATCGAAGACGGGTGATCGGGGCTTTGGGAATCGATGAGGGAAAAGAACCGGGAATCAAAGATCGCCTAAAAGTCTTCTCCAGTAAGACGACCATCCTTGCCACAGGTGGGGCCGGAGAGGCCTATCAAACCCACGTCTTTCCTGAAGGGATGACAGGCGATGGCTATGCACTGGCCTATCGGGCTGGAGCAGAATTGGTCAACATGGAGTTCATTCAGATCGGCCCAGCTTCAATCAAGACCAAATTGAATTGTTCTGGAAGCCTGATGCGGGCCGTTCCCAGGTTCTTGAATGAAAAGGACGAAGAATTTTTGAAAAACTATCTTCCGGAGGGGGCTTCCCCTGCAGAGGTGTCAAATCTCATTTTTGAGAAAGGAGCGAGCTGGCCTGTATCGATCGATAAGAGAACTCTTCTGATTGACGTTGCCATGTTCAAGGAAATCGCTCAAGGCCACCGGGTCTTTCTCGATTACCAAACCAATCCTGAAGGATTCCGGTTTGAGGATCTGGACCCGAAGTGGCAGCAGAGATATGAGAAGGAGATCAAGGAACCCATTCCTTTTGAAGAGAAAGCGAGATCACCCCTTGACCGTCTGTCAGAGATCAATCCGGAATCGATTGAGTGGCTTAAGGAACACGGAATCGATCTTCGAGCAGGGGAACCAATGGAGATTGGCCCCTGTATCCAGCACTTCCAGGGAGGAGTGAAGATCAGAGAAAAGGGAAATACTTCTCTCAAGGGGCTTTACGCTGCCGGGGAATGCGCAGGCGGTCAACACGGTGCGAATCGCCCCGGTGGAAATGCCCTTCTCGATGGTCAGGTCTTTGGAAAGATTTCGGGCCGTGAAGCAGCGCTGGAGGCGATGCACTTTGATCAGAATCTGAAAGTAACCTCTCATCAAATTGAGAGGCTTCTGTCAAAACTGAAAAGGATAGGGAAAGGCAAGGGAGCTTCAGAAGTGAGGCAAGAAGTCCAATCGATTAATTCCCGTTCTGCCAGTGTGGTCCGAACGCCAGAGGGGATCAGAAATGGACTGAAACGTTTGAAGGCCTTGAGGAGAGAAGGTCTCTCCATTGATGAGAAGGGACTCGTCTATGCTTTGGAAACGGAGAATCTTCTCGACGTAGGAGAAATGGTTTTAAGGGCATGTCTTGCTCGAAAAGAATCAAGAGGACCCCATCTCTTCTTTAATCGTTTTGATGACCCTCGTCCCCTCCCCTCTCAAGATCCGAAGTGGAGAAAATATATCGTCATCCAGAATCGATCGGGAAAGATGGTCCTAAAAAAAGAGAAACCAGTAGCGATAAATCTTTAGTCAATGGAGCAAAAAAAATGAATTTAGAACTTCTTTCCTCACCCATCCAGATTGGAAATAAGACAGCGGCCAACCGCATTGTGATTCAACCGATGGAATGTAATGACGGAGATTCCGGAGGAGGCCCTACCGAACTTACCTTCAAGCGTTACCGGAAGCTCGCCGAGGGAGGGGCAGGGATCATCGTCGTTGAATCGCTCACTCTCTCCTACGAGAGCCGAGCCCGGAAGAACCAGTTGAAGATCTCTGAAGAGACGGCCAAAGGTCTTGAAAGATTGGTCAAGGAGATGAGAGAAATCAATCCCAAGCCCCTCATCCTCTTTCAGATCAACCACTCGGGAAGAATAAGCGGCGCCGCCTTTTCAAAAGTCGTCTCCCTCTATCCCACAGGAGACCCTAACGTCCATATCCTGACAGACAAAGAGCTTGAAGATATCGGAGAAAGTTTCGCCCGAACCGCTGTCATTACAAAACAGATCGGAGCAGACGGCATCGATTTCAAACATTGTCATGGATATCTTTGCGGGGAGATGCTCCGGCCTGCCAATACAAGACCGGGTCCTTACGGTGGAAGTTTTGAAAACCGGACAAGGTTTTTCAGAGAGACGACCGAGAAGATAAAGAAGGCATTAGGTAAGGGAGATTTTCTCACCGGTGTGAGATATTCGTTTTATGAGGGCATTCCAGGAGGCCTTGGCACATCTGGCCCTGAAGAAGTCGAAGAAGATCTTTTCGAACCTCTTCGTTTCGCCAGAATGATTGAAGAGATGGGAATGGATTATATCAATGTCTCAGCAGGCATCCCTGCCATCACTCACGAAATCGTGAGGCCGACTAAAAGTTATCCGGAAGGAGTCTACAGGCATTTCGGCTGGGCAAAGATGGTGAAGAGACTGGTCGGGATTCCAGTGATCGGCTCCGGATACAGCTACCTGAGAGATGGGAAAAATGATTTGAAGGAACCCAACCCTTCGAAAAAGAGTTTTCTCTACTGGGCAGAGAAGAACCTTAAAAGTGGCCATGTGGACCTGGTTGGAATCGGAAGGCAATCCCTTGCGGACCCCCTCTTTGCAAAAAAACTCCTCTCGGGAGATTTGGATCGGATTCAATTTTGTACTGCTTGTGGAGGATGCAGCGTTCTCCTCAGGTCTCAAAAGGAGGTCGGTTGTACGGTTTATAACGAATATTATAAAGAGGTGCTGCGACAGGCTAGAAAAGAAAGTTAATCCACTGATTAGTAACCAGTAATCAGTCATCAGTGATAAATTTAAAATAAGAAAGGGGGACATCAGTATGTATGATGTCGTGACTTTTGGAGAAGCAATGGTACGGCTCTCTCCACCCAACTATCAAAGGCTGGAGCAAACCAAGAGTTTTGATGTCAATCCGGGTGGAGCAGAGCTGAATGTAGCCGTGGGAGTAACCCGATTTGGGATGAAAAGCGCCTGGGTATCCAAACTTCCAAAGAATGGATTAGGATACCTCATTCGCAATCGCGCTCAAGAGTTTGGAGTGGACTGCTCGCATATGGTCTGGTCAGATAAGGGTCGGGCTGGGATATACTTCGTCGAATTTGGGGCATCTCCCCGGGCTTCAAGTGTCCTTTACGACCGTGCACATTCAGCCATTAGCATGATTCAACCAGGGGAGGTTGACTGGGCAAAGGTCTTTACCGGATCGAAACACCTTCATATGAGCGGCATCACGCCTGCTCTGAGTGCTTCCGCTTCAGAAACAACAGCCGAAGCCCTGAAAGCTGCAAAGAAGGCAGGATGTACTGTTTCTTACGACCTCAATTACCGTAAGAAACTGTGGACACCGGCAGATGCCAAAAAGATCCAGGAGCCCCTGATGGAGAATGTGGACATTCTCATCACAACAGAGGAAGATACCAATGTCGTATTTGGAATCAAGGAAAAGGATTATGAGACTGCCGCCGAAAAATTAGCCAAAACATTCAAATTTAAAATTGTTGCGATCACCTTGAGAGAAGATCTCTCCGTCTTGAGGAACAACTGGACGGCGATTGCCTATCAGGATGGAAAAATCATCCGGGATCGAAAGTATGAAGTGGAGATCGTTGATCGGGTGGGCGCAGGTGATTCTTTTACTGCTGGTTTCCTCTACGGCTGGCTTAAGTTAAAGGATGTCGAGAAAGGCGTCCAGTACGGAAACGCCTTCGCCGCTTTGAAGCATACCATCCCGGGTGATTTCAACTGGGGTACGCTCGACGAAGTGGAAGCTCAGTTAAAGGGAGCTGGGTTGAGGATTTCAAGATAGAGAAGGAAGAGTTATGAGTTATGAGTTATGAGTTATGAGTTATGAGTTATGAGTTATGAGTTTAAGCGAGGAGGAAAGAGATGGAAAAGCGAGAGATATTGAATCGAATGATTTCAGAGGGATTGATTCCCGTGATCAGGGTTTCATCCGCCAAAGAGGCGATTGATGTTGCTGATGCCATAAAAGAAGGCGGAGTGAGCTTCATTGAGATTACGATGAGTGTCCCCGGGGCCATCGATACCATCAAAGAACTGGCTCAGAAATATAAAGATGAAATCATTATGGGAGCAGGAACGATTCTCGATCCTGAAACAGCAAGGGCCGCTCTGCTTGCCGGTGCCCAGTTCATTGTGAGCCCAACCCTCAATCTCGATGTCATCCAACTTGCACACCGATACAGCGCTGTGGTTGTTCCGGGTGCAATGACCCCTACAGAGATTCTGACCGCCTGGAATGCAGGCGCGGATATGGTGAAGGTTTTTCCAGCGGCTCAGGTGGGAGGGCCAGAATATCTTAAAGCCCTCCGGGGTCCCCTCCCTCAGATTCTTCTCGTTCCGACGGGTGGGGTGAACCTTCAGAATGCAGCAGCCTTCATCAAGGCTGGCGCTACTGCCCTTGGCGTAGGCGGTGAACTGGTGGATAAGAAAGCGATCAATGAAAAGAAATTTAACATCATCACTGAGAATACCCGTGCCTACCTCAAAGCCGTAAGAGAGGCACGAACAGGCTGAGGTTGAGGTTAAGAAATCCTTAGCCTTGACCTTAGCCTTAACCTGTATCCAAAGGGGTTATAGATGCGTATCTCTTTCCCTTACTCTGAGATAGATCCCGTGGATATTCCCGAGAGGAATCTTCTCGGAGTCTTCTCTCCTTCCATCTTCAAGACTGAAAAGAGTGAAGAACAGGTCATTGAAGAAGCAATCGCTCATCCTATCGGATCAGCTCCTCTCCCCCGGATACTGACAGGACGTGAAAAGGTGCTGGTGGTGGTAGATGATTATACGAGGCACACCCCTGTTCAGAAAATTCTTCCTTACCTGATCAAAGAACTGGAAAGAGCTGGAATCAAAAAAGAGAGAATCCAAATCATTGTGGCCCTGGGGACCCACCGTCCCATGACGGACGAAGAGATGACAAAGAAGTTAGGGTCTGCATTTTTAAACCAATACTCCATCCTCAGCCATTCGTGGTGGGATCCTTCTCAGCTCATCCATCTCGGAGAGACAGAAAAAGGGACACCCATCTTCGTCAATCGTATCGTCAAGGAAGTCGATTTCATCATTGGTGTCGGTCAGATCGTTCCGCACCGGGTTTCCGGATTCAGCGGTGGAGGGAATATCATCCAGCCCGGGATCTGCGGAGAAGAAACCACAGGAAAAACCCATTGGCTTAGCGCTCGATTCAGCGGCAGAGAGATTCTCGGGAAAATAGAGAATCCAGTCAAAGATGAGATCGAACAGGTTGCCCTGAAAGCAGGATTAAAATGGATCATCAATACCATTCAGGACGGTTCAGGCAGAACTGTGGATGCGGTTGCCGGGGATCCAATTCTGGCCTATCGAAAGGGAGGAGAGCGATCACTTCAGGTTTATCAGGCAGAACTTTCCCGGGATGCCGATATCGTGGTTGCCGACTCTCATCCCTATGACTCCGAACTCTGGCTCGCCTCAAAAGGAATTTATGCTGCGGAATTAGCTGTCAAACAGGATGGCGTAGTCATCCTGGTCTCTCCCTGCCAGGAAGGGGTTTCTCCCAGCCATCCAGAAGTCCTTGAGTTTGGATATCAGATTTTTAAGGATGCTGAACAAATAGTCCGACAAGGGATCATTAAGAAATTGACGGTGGCCGCCCATCTCGTCCATGTGGGCAGGGTGATCAAAGAGAGGGCGAAAACGATCTTTGTCGCTCAGGGAATATCGAAAGAACAGAAGGAACGGCTTGGATTTATTCATGCGAACAATCCACAGGAAGCATTAGACATCGCCTTTTCACTATTGGGTCGTGATGCAAAAATAGCGGTCCTTCAAAGAGGAGGCGAAATCCTGCCTTTGGTAAAATAACTCGTCTTCCCCCTCTTGCCAAAATACTCATGTTAGGCGCAATGTGTATTTCGTGCTATTACAGGGAAAACACGAAATAGGGTCAACAATTTTGTACCGTTTTTTACAGAATTTCGTAAACAAAACCGGGAAAAAAAAGTTAAAAGCTAAGATTAGAAGATCCAATTCCCAGAAAATACGAATTGCATCTATTAATTTTAATAATTGTAAATATACTTGTAAATACATTTAATTTATGATAATATAAAACTCAAATTATGAAAGAATTCCGATGGGACGAAGATAAAAATGAATTTCTAAAACAGGAAAGAGGAGTTTCATTCGAGGAAATATTAGACTCGAAATTCATTGGAGCAGAAAGGCATCCAACCAGAAAAAATCAAATGGTTTTAAAATTTGAACATAAGGAATATATTTGGATTATTCCGTGTGTTGTTGAAGATAAATATATATTTTTAAAAACAATATTTCCGAGCCGTAAATATACAAAATTGTTTAAAGTAAGAGAGGTGAAAAATGAAAAAGTATAAATTAACAAAAGAAGAAAAGGAAATTGAAAATGGTTTATTGCGAGGTGAATATATTCCGATAAGAGGAAAAGAGCTGGAAAATATAGAAAAAGCACTTAAATTAAGGAAAAAAGATATAACGATGACTATAAGAGTGAACAGTGAAGATATTGCAAAAATAAAAAATAAAGCAAAAAAACTTGGAGTGAAATATCAAAGTTACATCTCAGAAGTTATTCATCAAGTCGCAGAGGTATAAGAAATAACAAAAGAGTTGCACCTGCAATTTCTCCACTGCAAATGCTCGGATCATATATCTTCCATCTTCCAATTTCCCTGTCGCCATTGCTACCGTATGCGGCGCCCCGTGTCAAACAAGGTGATAAAATGTATTGACCAAATTTCCCTATACGATTAGAATTGGTATCATCATTCTGAATTGGTGCTATTGATAACTCGATATGATTTACCAAGGTATATCCGTATTTACGAATAAGCCCATAGATGTGAAGGTTCAAGGGAAGTTTATCCAGGAAGTCACTCCGTCAAAAACAAAGGGACATCTTCCTTACATCTCACCTGGCTTTCTCGACATTCAGGTCAACGGGTACATGGGAAATGATTATAGCCTTGAAGATTTTTCTGTAGACCAGTTGTTAAAAATCATCTCCCATCTGAATCGCTCCGGAACGACCCAGCATGTCCCAACGATCATCACCAGTCCCAGGGAGCGAATCCTCATGAACTTGAAAACCATCTCACGGGCTATCCGGTGCTCAGAAGATATTGCACATGCCATTGCAGGAATTCATTTAGAGGGACCTTTCATCTCTCCGAAGGATGGTCCGCGGGGCGCCCACAATGCAGCCCATGTCCGTCCTCCAGATTTAAGCGAATTTCAGCAGTGGCAGGAAGCAGCAGAGGGGCGGATTACGATCGTCACCTTAAGCCCCGAATGGGATGGAGCAATCCAATTTATAAAAGCAATCTCTGCAGCAGGCGTAACAGCAGCGATCGGTCACACAGCTGCTTCGCCAGGCCAGATCAAGGCCGCCGTGGAAGCAGGAGCACGATTGTCCACTCATCTCGGGAATGCCAGTCACCCCATGATCCCTCGGCTTAAGAATTATATCTGGGAGCAACTGGCAGAGGATCGCCTGATGGCCGGGATGATCTGCGACGGTTTTCATCTGCCGAAATCGGTGGTTCAAGTTTTTACGCGGACAAAGGGATTGGAGCGATTGATTCTGGTAAGCGACGCAGCCTACCTCGGTGGCCTTAAACCCGGGCTCTACAAGTGGAACGATGTTGACGTTCAGGTTTTTGATGACGGACATTTAGGGCTGCCTGGAACTGAAGCCCTCGCGGGCGCAGCTCATTTATTGGACTGGGATATTCCACGGTTCATGGAGTTCACCGGATACAGCCTGAAAGAAACCATACCTTTATGCACTCAGAACCCGGCTCGTCTTCTAAGGATGTCTGATCATTATGGAAGACTGGAACCAGGGGCTCCAGCCAATCTCGTCCTGTTTGATTATGAGCCAGGAATGGACCGTTTGAGGATTATGAAAACGATCCGTTGTGGCAAAGAAGTCAATGTTTTAGAATGAAAAAATCATTTTGAAAGGAGAAACAAATGAAAAAGTTATTCTGTATCACGATTGTTCTTATTCTTACTTTAGGTTTGGCCCTTGCCGCTGCCGCCCAAAACAAGGTTTCGATTCGCTTGGGACATATCCGCGATACCAACCATCCCACCCATATGGCTGCTCTGAAATTTAAAGATATGGTGAGTCAGAAGTCAGGCGGAAGGATCGACGTCAAGGTCTTCCCAAACAGCCAGCTGGGCGGACCCAAGGAGATGTTTGCCCAGATGCAGACCGGCGATCTCGAGATGGTCTATGGCGGGATTAATACCCTCGCCTGGATCAAAGGGGGAGAGGCATATGAAATCACCGCTATTCCGTTTCTCTTCAGGGATTATGCCCATATGAGTAAGGCTCTCTTATCCGATTTCTTCAAGCCCGTTCAGGACAAAGCAGAGCAGGACACCGGGCTCAAGATTGTGACTATCAATGGCGATACAGCTCCAAGAGGCCTCAGCACAAAGGATAAGCCCATTTACAAGGCAGATGACTTCAAAGGTTTGAAGATTAGGACCGCTGCCAGCCCCACCGTGCTCACAGCCATGAAAACACTTGGTGCCTTGCCCCAACAGGTCTCCTTCTCCGAACTTTATATGGCTCTGAAAACAGGAATCGTGGATGCCCAGGAGAATGGCGCCATCGTTGTTCAATCTGCCAGCCTCTTCGAAGTCCAGAAATATTACATGAAGACAGACTACATTCGAGACATTGAGACCTTCTATTCGGCCATGCCTTTCTGGAAGAAACTTTCCAAGAAAGATCAGGAGATGATCTTCGACGCCGCTGAAAAGTCGGGGAATTACGAAACCGAGCTCACCCAAAAGCAGCTGACCACTGTATATGATTCGCTCAAGACCAAGATGACAGTGGTCGTACCACCCCAATTAGATCTGGATTCGATCCGGAAGAAACTGGAAGGAGCCTTTGACAGTTTTGAAGGAACGAAGTGGCCAGCTGGGTTGATAAAAAAAGTCAGTGCTCTGAAGTAAAATTATACTGCATGGGGGGATGATTCCCCCCCCTTTTTTTCTGCTTCTTCCGGCTTTCGTATGGATGCTTTCCCTGTTTTATTCCCCCCTTAGCTTAAGGGGGGATGATGGGGGGTTAGGAAGATCATTGAGGCCTTTCAAAATGATTTATCATGAAAGTACCGTTAAAAAGATGTGGAGGGAAATCAGACGGGAGGAAAGAAGGCGACCTATCACATCTCCCAGACAAGTAACCCCTCCCCACCTCCCCTTAACCTAAGGGGAGGTGACCCACTCAATTCCCGGAAGAATTTTTTTTCTTTAAGGATATTGATGATACTCATCCTGTTCGTATTGCTCTTTCTCTTCATCGGGCTCGGCTTCAGCATCTGGACCGCCATGGGAATCAGTGGAATGATCTATTTGCTGATCTTTGGCCAGGTTTCCCTGAAAATTCTTGCCTCCACCCTGGTCAGTGGAGTCGATATTCCCACCCTGGTGGCCATTCCCTTCTTCATGCTCGCAGGGGAATTGATGAACTCCTCTGGGATCACCCGCAAGCTGGCGGACTTTGCGGATTACTTTGTAGGCCGCTTCAGAGGCGGCCTGGCCTATGTCGCCATCGTCGTCAATGTCATCATGGCTGGTGTTTCAGGATCGGCCGTAGCAGATGCCAGCGCCGTCTCCTCTGTGCTTCTTCCCACCATGAAGGAGAAGGGTTACGATCGGCCTTTTGCTGCCTCTATTAATGCAGCAGCTGCTGTGATTGGTCCCATCATTCCTCCGAGCATCCCTATGATCTTTATTGGAGTGATCAGTGGATTGTCGATCGGAAGACTTTTTCTCGGAGGGGTTGTCCCAGGCTTGCTGATGGGATTCTTCTTAGCCATCACGGTTGCTATGGCCACCCGGAAGAAAAACTATCCAATAGATAAAAAACAATTGAATCCAAAGGCAATCCTTTCCCTGCTGAAGGACACCCTCTTTGCCCTTCTAGCGCCCCTTGTCATCATCCTGGGAGTCGTCTTCGGAATTGTCACCCTGGTTGAAGTAGCCGCCCTGGCCAACCTCTATATCCTGATCGTTTCGCTTTTCGTTTACCGGTCTCTCCGGTTCAAGGACATCCCAAGAATATTTTCTAAGGCAGCGGTCTTCTCCACGTCCATCATGATCATTTTTGCAGTGGTCGGTCTTTATCAATATATCGTGGCCTCAGAGCAGTTGGGTGAAAAACTGGGTTTACTGGTCGCCAGCATGAATCTGAATCAATTTACCTTCTTGCTTCTGGCCAACATCTTCTTTCTCTTCATGGGCTGCATTCTCGATGCGGTGCCAGTCATGTTGATCTTCTTCCCTGTTCTCCTGCCCGCAGCGATAAAACTCGGAGTGGATCCGACCCATTTCGGGGTCATTGTGGTGCTGAACTTGATGATTGGGCTGTTAACGCCACCCATTGGGGCGCTCTTGTTTTTAGAGGCTAAAATTGCAGATCTCGAATTCGACGTGCTGCTCAGGAGTGTCTGGCCGTATACCCTGGCCCTGATCGTTGTTCTGCTTCTAATCACCTACATACCCCAGTTGGTGCTTTTTATTCCGAATTTGATTTTGTAAGCCCCGTTAGAAGAGCCTCGCCCTTCTAACAGGAAGGCTCACACCCCGATAGGAGCTGAGTTTCGCATGAGGCAATCAGTGGGGTTTTCTAACGGGGTAAAGAGGTCTTGATGAAGTCCTGGATAGAGCGGATGTCAGGAAGTCTGGAATGGTTCGTAGGGGGTCTCTTTCTTGCTCTCTTTCTGTTGAACATCCTGCGTATTGCCCTGAGATATTTTTTCGGAATCGCCTGGCTATGGGAGCCGGATTTTTCACGTCTTTTATTTATCTGGATCGTTTTCATCGGGGCTACCGTACTCTATGCTCGAAAAGGCCACCTGGTGGTCGATTATTTCTTAAATCAAACGAAACCGAAAAACAGGGAACGCATGCATTTTATCATCGATCTGGTGACCGCCATTTTCCTGGGGACACTTGTTTTGAAAGGGATTGAAGTCGCAAAAGTACGCATGAGAATTCCTTTTGACACCTGGGACTTTCCAACGGGATATGCTTATATGGCCGTTCCCATATGCGGAGCGATCATGATCATCGTCACCCTGGTCAGGATGGGCGATTTTTTATGGGACAGGAGGAAAAATGAACACTGAGGCGATCTTTTACAAAAACACCCTCACGGAGATCATGGACAAAATTCTTGGGGAGATGGAGACAATCCAAAAAGCTTCCCGCGTGCTTGCCGAATCCATCGCTAAGGAGGAACCGGTTCATGTCATCGGTCCCGGCGGACATTCCAATATGGCTGCCGAAGAGGTCCTCTGGCGGGCAGGCGGATTGGCTCCGATCAATGCGATCTTAGACCCGGGGACCAATCTCATCCACGGAGCCAAGCGCTCCAATATCATCGAACGGACGCCAGGGTATGCGATCAAAGTGCTGGATGCCTACCGGGTAGGGCGAAAGCCCGGAGAGGTGATCATGATCGTTAACGCCTATGGTGTTAACGCCATGTGCATTGATACGGTCTTAGAAGCAAAGAAGAGAAAGATGATCACGATCGGGATCACTTCCCGTTCCTTTGCAGATGCCCTGCCAAAAGATCATCCTTCACGCCACCCCACCGGAAAAAACCTTTATCAGGAAGTGGACTTTTTCTTGAATTGCCATCTTCCCTATGGAGATGCGGTGGTGGAGATAAAGGGCTGTCCACAGAAAACAGGACCAACCTCCACTTTTTGTAATGTATTCACGATCAACCTGCTCATGATCGAGACAGTTAAGAGATTGATGGAGATGGGAGTTCAACCGCCTTTGTGGATGAGCGCCAATCTGCCAGGCGGGGACGAGGCCAACCGTTCCCTCGAAGAAAAATATATTCCAAGGATCAAGCATCTGGGGTAAAATGAGTACTCAATTTAATAAAAAAGCACTCTTCCAATTTTTGTGTGAGTACTTTCCCCCTTTATAACCCATCCACACCTCCCCTTAATGTAAGGGGAGGCTGGGTGGGGTTATAGAGGTATTGTTTGATGTGGAGAGCATTCTGTCTAAATTGGTGCTAAAAGTAATCCCCCTTCGTCCCCCCTTAAATTTAAGGGGGGATATAGAGGGAGGAAGCCTTAAGTGAAGGGAAGGTTATTCTCCTATCCTCCCCAATTAACCAGAAAGGATTTCATTATGAAAGCGGTCGTCAAATATGGAAAGGGAAAAGGTCTGGTCGAAATCAGGGATGTCCCTGAACCCAAGATGAAGGATGATGAGGTCTTGATCCAAGTAAGGGCAGTCTCGGTCTGCGGAAGCGACCTGCACATCTATCATGATAATCATCCCTACTGGCCTCCGGTCATCCTTGGACATGAGTTCTCCGGTATCATTGCCGATGTTGGAAAAGAGGTGAAAGGCTGGAAAACAGGCGACCGTATTGTGAGCGAGACACGCATTGGCTCCTGCGGAGTCTGCTTTATCTGTCAGAGCGGTTTCCCCCAAAACTGCGAACAGAAGAGACCCTACGGAATTGGTGTCAATGGAGCCTATACGAAATATGTGGCTGGCCCTGCCCGCCTCCTTCACCGCCTTCCGGACAATATCCCTTTTGAAGTGGGGGCAGCCATTGAGCCTACAGCCATCTGTGTCACATCCATTCTCGAACGATCGCAACTGCAAGCTGGAGAATCTGTCCTCATCACGGGTCCAGGTCCGATTGGCCTCATCTCTCTTGCCATTGCAAAGATGGCAGGAGCAAGAATGGTTGGAATTACCGGAAGGAGTTCAGGTCAAGGGGTGCGGTTCCAAAAGGCCAAAGAACTCGGAGCCGATTTCATCATCAATGTGGAAACAGAGGACCCCATCCAGAAGATCTCGACCTTAACCAATGGTCTGGGAGTGGATATCCTCATCGAAACCTCTGGCGGGGAAAAGGCCATTGCTCAGTCCTTTGAAATGGTAAGAAGATTGGGAAGGGTTTGTGCCATTGGCATATCAGGGAAACCGGAAGTTTCGATTCCTTATGATCGAGGAGTTTTCAAAGGCATCCGTTTCGACTTCTGTTTCTCCAGCAGTTGGACAGCTTGGGAAAAGACTCTTCACTTGATCTCAAAAGGGCTCTTGCCACTCGGGAAGTTGATCACTCACCAGCTTCCCCTTGAAAAATGGGAAGAGGCCTTCCACCTTCTCGAAAGCCGCCAGGCCGCCAAAGTCATCTTGATTCCCTAAAAGAGAGGTACAGATGGAACAGCATCCTTATCAGGTGGTAATCACCGATTGTGATCAGGGATCCATTGAAGAGGAAAAAGAAGAATTTGTCCGAATCGGAGTAGAATTGGTTTTCGCTCAGCTAAAAGAGGAAGGAGAGCTGATTCAGGTCTGTAAAGATGCAGATGGACTGTTGAACCAGTATGCGCTCCTGACTCGAAAAGTCCTCCAACATCTTCCGAAATGTAAGGTGATCTCCCGTTATGGAGTGGGGGTGGATTCCATTGACCTCAAAGCGGCAACCGATTTGGGAATCATCGTCGCCAATGTGCCGGATTATTGCATGGACGAGGTCTCCAATCAAACCATCGCGATGATCCTGACATTGATTCGGAAGACCGCTTTTTTTGATCAAAAAGTGAAATCTGGCCAATGGGATTTCCGTACAGGAATACCTATCTACCGAACAAGCGGAAAGACGCTGGGCCTTGTGGGTTGTGGAAAGATCGGTTTTGAAGTGGCAAAAAAAATCTCTGCTTTCGGCGTTCGCGTAATCACCTTCGACCCCTACCTTCCGAAAGCGCCTGAAGGAATTGAATTGACCGACCTCGATACGGTTCTAAAGGAATCCGATTTCATCTCCATCCACTGTCCCCTCAATGACTCCACCCGGCATCTGATCGGAGAGAAAGAATTTAAGAAAATGGTGAAGAAACCCATTCTCATCAATACGTCCAGAGGCCCGATTATCGATGAGAAGGCTTTGATTCAGGCATTAAAAGATGGCCTCGTTGCCGGGGCCGGACTCGATGTCCTGGAGAAAGAACCACCCGATCCTCAAAGCCCATTACTCAAGATGGAAAATGTCGTCCTTTCGCCTCACGTCAGTTTTTATTCAGAGGAATCGATTCGTGAATTGAAGCGGAGAACCGCCGAGAATGTCTCTAACGTTCTCCTGGGAAAGTGGCCAAGGTCCGTAGTGAACCGTGACGTGAAGGGAAAGACCAGGGCTACCCTTTCTCCCTCAGAGGTATAGCCGCTGAAGATTTTGACCCCTCCCCCTTCCCCCCTCTTAAGCTAAGAGGGGGGAAGGGGGAGTTATAAGGGGTGAGAGTGGTTTTTTAGGAGTTGAAGATGAAAAACAAAAAATTCGATCCGAAAAAAGATTACCCTCTCTCCTCAAAGAGGCCTGATCTGGTCAGGACTCTTAGCGACAAGGGTTTTGAAGAGATTAGTCTGGAGAATGTCGTCTCAGGGAAGATTGATGCTCAGGAGATTCGGATCCGGCCTGAAACTTTGGAGCTCCAGGCAAAAGTCGCAGAGACATATGGAAGGCCCCAGTTGGCCCACAATTTTAGAAAGGCCGCAGAATTGACACAAATTCCCGACGAAGAAGTCTTGAAGATTTACAATTCTTTAAGACCAGGGCGATCGACAAAAGAAGAGCTATTGGCAATAGCAAAAGAAATCGAGAAGAAATACCATGCAGAACTGAACGCCGCTTTTATCCGGGAAGCAATCAAGGTCTACGAAAAAAGAGGACTCTTTAGAGAAGAATAAAGAACCCCGCCCACAGAGCGGGGTTCTTAAAACCTAAGACCGAGATCCCGAACCAAGTTCGGGATGACAAAAAGAGGAGAACCCAATCCTGTTGTCATGCTGAACTCGTTACAGCATCTAATTTAATGCGTTTGTATTAAATGACCGCAATTGTAAAACTTTCAAAAAATATCTTTACCTACCCTCTGCCAGGAAGGGGATATAGGAGAAAATTTATGCCACAATCGAAACGATTCGAATTATTGGCTCAGCGCGCAGTGAATAAAGACTCCTGCATTCATGAGTGGCCAGAGAAGGGCCTGGTCAATATGGAAAGCGCCTTCGACCCTAAGCCAAGCCTAAAAATCGCCAATGGCATCGTCAAAGAGTTGGATGGGAAGAAGCGAAAAGATTTCGACATCATCGACCATTTCATCATCGAACATGCCCTCAACCTGAAATATGCGCGAAAAGCCATGGCCATGGATTCTCGCAAGATTGCCCGCATGATCGTGGATATCAATGTCCCCCGTAACAAGATCATTGAGATCTTCAAAGGCCTCACCCCTGCCAAAATTCTTCAGGTGGTGAACCATCTCAATCCTGTGGAGATGATGATCGCCTTACAGAAGATGCGTGCCAGGAAGACCCCTGCCAATCAGGCCCATGTGACCAATCGAAGGGACAACCCGGTCCTCTTAGCAGCGGATGCTGCTGAAGGCGCACTCAGAGGATTTGCCGAGGAAGAGACCACGGTAGCTGTGCCCCGGTCTGCGGCTATGAATGCCCTGGCCATCCTGGTCGGATCCCAAACAGGCCGCGGAGGCGTATTGACTCAATGTGCTGTCGAGGAGGCATTAAATCTGAAGCTGGGGATGCTCGGATTGACCACCTATTCCGAAACCCTCTCGGTCTATGGAACGGAGTCAACTTTTAAAGACGGCGACGATACACCCTGGTCCAAAGCCTTTCTGGCCTCGGCCTATGCCTCCCGCGGAGTGAAGGTCCGTTTCACCTCTGGAACAGGCTCTGAGGTCTTAATGGGGAACGCCGAAGGAAAATCGATGCTCTACCTCGAAATTCGGTGCCTCCTCTGCATCAAAGGAGCGGGCAGTCAGGGAGTTCAAAACGGCTCCATCAGTTGTATCGCCCTTCCCCTTTCCCTTCCAGGAGGAGGACGAACGGTCCTCGCAGAGAACCTCGTCGCTACCCTGCTCGATTTGGAAATTGCCTCGGGAAACGATGCGATGTCTTCCCATTCCGATATGCGTAAAAGCGCTAAACTGATGACCCAGTTCCTTCCGGGCACGGACTTCATCTGTTCGGGTTACAGTTCGATGCCGAGAATGGATAATATGTTTGGAGGAGGCAATTTCGATTCAGAGGACTATGATGACTTTCTGATCCTCCAGAGAGATTTTCTGATCAATGGAGGAATTTTCCCTGTGCAAGAGGAAGAGGTAATTAACGTCCGTCGAAAAGCAGCAAAAGCCATGCAGGCGATCTTTAAAGAATTCGATTTCCCATCCATTAAAGATGAAGAGGTGGAAGCCGTCACTACGGTTCACTGGAGTCCAGACATGCCTGAGAGGAATCGGGTGGAAGATCTGAAAGCCTCGGAAAGGATATTGAAGGAGTCTATCACAGGGGTCGAGATCGCGCGGGCTCTTGACAAGCACGGATTTCAGGAGGTCGCAAAAAGAATCCTTGAGATTCAGAAACAGAGAGTAACTGGAGATTATCTTCAGACCTCTGCCATCTTTGATGCCAATTTCAATGTCCTCAGTGCCATCAATGATTCCAACGACTATCAAGGGCCTGGAACAGGATATCGCCTGGAAGGAGAGACGAAGAGAAAGATCATCAACCTTCCTCAAGCAAAGAATCCAAGAGAGCGATCAACAGTTGACCCTTCCAAAACCATGGGGATGGAATTAGTGGAGATTGGAGCAGCTACTGCAGGAAGTGATTCCAGGGAAGTGGTGATCGGGCTTGGTCCGGCCTTTGGAACAGCCTTGCAGGAAACAATCACCGGCCTTCCCCTTGATAAGGTTCTCAAGGAGATGATTCGAGGGATTGAAGAGGAAGGGATCAAACCGAGGGTGATCAAAATTTATGAAACCTCTGATTGTGCTTTTATCGGCCATAAGGCAGCCCAGTTAAGCGGTTCGGGTGTTGCCATCGGCATCCAGTCAAAAGGAACCGTGGTGATTCATCAGAGGGACCTGCCCCCTCTCAATAACCTCGAACTTCTTTCCCAGGCCTCAAATGCAACATTAGATACCTATCACACCCTCGGTAAGAATGCGGCCAGATATGCCAAAGGAGAAGCCACAGTTCCCCTTCCCACGGTCATCGACAACATGGCCAGGCTCAAATATATTGTCCAGACGACCCTGATGCACATGAAGGAAACAGAACAGGTCAATCTCCATTTGGCTCCAAAAGAACTGAGGATCAAATTTTTAGAGATGAATTAACCTTAACGTTGTAGTAAATTTAGTCACAATGGCATGGGTAAATCCTGCTAAGAGCGGGACTTCGACTTGCCTGCTCGTAGCCGCTTCAGCGAAGGCAGGGGTGAACCTTTAATTGTAAAAATTAGGATTTGACCTTACAGAAAGTGTCAGGTCTAAGCAAGGACTCCTTCTTGTAATCGAATGTTGGGTACAGGCAAAAAAGTGCCGAGTTCTTTTGAAAAGTGTTGAGGCGCCTGGTGGAATGAGAAGAGAGAGATTGAATGAATACTCTCGTTTTGTTGCAGATTACTTGTTTAGGCAATGGCCGGAATGGGAGGAATTCGCAAAGGCCATTGATTATTACCCAGACGACCCTGAGCTCGAACCGGGGACCCTCGTCGTAAAAATCAAACCGCCAAATCCGGGAATTAAAGAACGATTAGAAATCTGGACCTATAGCAATAAGGTTACCGTAGTTGCCTTTAAGTTGTTCCATACCCATTTCGAATGGTTTGATGATGTCCGAGACGAAGCGGAGCATGTGTTAGAGGCAATTCGTTTTCTTCAGGACATTATTTCGGAAGAAGTTAAGATCACTGCTTGGAGGCGCAGGGGCAAATGGATCGGCGGATCTTATGCGAAGAGGGATGAACAGCCCGATGACTCTTTCCTAACCGAACGGCCAGATGAGTTTATTCAAGTTTCGTGGAATGGCACATACGACCTTGTAAAAAAATATGAAACGTAATGGGACATCATGTTCTTGATAAACTAACGGCAAAATACATCACGACTGTTTCCTGAAATATAGCTTTGACAAAATAGACTGATAAGTTTATATTTTCATCGAAAATGGCGAAAATGCGCTGGTTGCATACTACCCCGAAGATGAGGTATATTTTCATAAGGTGACTGCATGAAGATCGAAATCGAGAAAGAGGAAGATGGCCGTTGGATTGCTGAAATTCCTGACCTCCCAGGGGTTGCGGTGTATGGGAATAGCCAGAACGAGGCCATATCAAAGGCAGAAGCATTAGCTTTGCGAGTCATGGCTGACCGTCTCGAACATGGGGAAGAAATTCCAGAACTCAAGGAAGTTTTCGCGATCTCAGCATGAGCCAATGGCCCTCAACCAGAGCAAATCAAGTCCTCGCTTCCTTGCTTCGTATTGGCTGGATAATCAAACGACAGTCCGGCACTTCTCACCGCGTTCTTGCTCGGTCCGGTTGGCCTGATTACGTATTCGCATTCCATGAACGCGAAGAAATCGGACCGAAGATGTTGGCGCGGATTGCCAAACATACGGGCCTTACTCCTAAGGACCTGTAACAATTGCTAAACTATGAGGTGCATCGGATATGTATAGAACGTCCCTTCCGTTATACTTCATTTCTAACAGAAGTCATTAACCCCAGGGTCTCGACAAGGTTAATGACTTATTATCGCTTAATCGGGAGATCATTTGACACTGTTTGTCAGGTTAAGTCCCGTTTAGGGCATTCTTCTATCAGTAGAATTTTAAGGGCAAAAGTGAAGCTCCCCGTGCTTCCACACGGGGTATCTTCGCAGCTTCGGCGAAACCCGCCGAAGCATACCCTACTACGCTCCTTCGGAGCTTCGAAGGGTACCCTTTTCGCATTCATCCCCGTCCTTCCGGACGTGGCATTCTGCGTAGGCGGGATAAAAGCTAAGAAAATAGACCCCTTTCCCTAGTCCCCTATCTGAACTGGGACGAAAAGTAACCCCTCCCCACCTCCCCTTAACCTAAGGGGAGGTTACCCACTCAATTCCCAGATGAACGAAGATTTTTAGGAGACGAAGTCTTTTAGTATCCTAGGGGCTTCCGCTCAACGTTTCTATTTCAACTCGGACATTGGAACTTCGTCCATGTCTGTAAATGTCTGATTCTCGCCGGCCATTCCCCAGACAAAAGTGTAATGGCTGGTTCCAACTCCGGAATGAAGGGACCAGCTTGGAGAGATGACAGCTTGTTCATTTCTCACGACGATATGCCGTGTCTCTTGAGGTTCACCCATGAGATGAAATACCAGAGCATCCCCAGGGAGGTCAAAATAGAAGTAGACCTCCATGCGCCTGTCATGGGTGTGGCACGGCATGGTGTTCCACATGCTGTTCGGCTCCAAAGCGGTCATCCCCATCACGAGCTGACAGCTGTTCAGCACCTTGGGGTGGATAAACTGGTTGATGGTTCTGACGTTGGATTTGTCCGGTGTGCCAAGGTTGAGGTGCTGGGCTTCCTTCGTGGATACTTTAACCAGGGGATAGGAAGAATGAGCCGGGGTACTGTTAAAGTAGAATTTTGCTGGATTATTTTTGTCAGAGCTCTTGAACGACACATTCTTTGGCCCCATGCCGACATAAAGACACTCCTTATTCTCTAAAATATTTTCTTTGCCTTCCACCGAAACGGTTCCTTTGGAACCCACATTGATAATTCCCATTTCTCTCCTTTGGAGAAAGAAATCCACTCCCAACTCTTTGGTCACCTCCAGTTTCAATTCTGAGGCGACCGGACAGGCTCCCCCCACGATGATTCTGTCGACATGGCTGTAGACCATGGTCGTCTTGTCCTTTTCAAAGAGGTTTTCAATCAGAAAATGTTTTCTCATTCCGGCCGAATCCATCAGCTTCATTTGGTCGGGATGAATGGCATATCGAATATCCATTGTCTTCTCCTTTGCTCTTGATGGTCTCCTGATCTGATTGGAGGCCTTTTGACTGTTGTAACAATCCATCCATATTTGAGCCACTTATATGCGAGATGACTCCTTTTGTCAACGAGCATCTCTTAAAATCCTCTCAATCCAATTTAAGGAAGAAATGAGTCGTCCCAAAAAGAGTTGCTAAAGAAGAAGTAAGTTAGATAAAATGCCAATGAGGGAACGATGGAACTCCACGGGCAAAGCCCGTGGTACCTCCATAAAGATACCCTCCTACGCCAAGGCTTCGGAGGGTTATCCGCCTTCAGCGAAATCCGCCGAAGCAGTAATTTACAAGCCCATGACTATCTTTGGCAAATATACGCATTCATCCATCCCGCTGAGCGGGGTGGTCTTCTGCGTAGGCGGATAAAAAGAGGAGACGTCTTATGAAAAAGATAACGTATCAGGAACTTCTGAAAGATAAACGCATGCGTTTTGCCATCTCCATCATCAACTCCGCCTATGCCAGTGATAGCCTCGACAAGCTTGGCATTCAGAAGCCTGGCAGAAACCACTACTATCTCCCGATCGAGATTCATTACCTTGCAGGTGCTGAAACCGATCCACAGCATCGGGTCTTCGGTGCTGTCCATACAGCCGCCTTTCGCATTGTTGGCGATCCTGACTCACCGGCCTACCAGGCCAATCCCTATGAAGGGGAAATCACTTTCATCCGAACCCTGAAGCCTGGCGACGTTGCGGTGATTGATACCCCCATTGATGATGAATTCCAAAATGAGGAGGAGAACGAGAAAAAGTGCGGAGGCGTCTGGGGAGGACTTCTGACAGCGCTTTCGCTCTCTTATGGCGCTGTTGGTGCAGTGATTAATGGACCTACCCGTGACACCCATCAGATTAACAGCTACTTTCGCCACGGATCCTTTGATGCTCGCTCCATCCGCTCTCTGGAGAAGGCATTAGGGAAGAAGGCATCGAAAACCAATATCAAAAAGATTCGAGCTGCTCTCCTCAAGGCAAGCAAATTCCCTGTTTATGGGACAGGAACCCTTCCCACTGATTCTGCCTTCCGTACGGAAGCCTTTTCTGTAGAGGAGTCCATTAAGATCGGAAATGTGATCATCAACGATCAGGACTTCATCATCGCTGATAATGACGGACAGGTTGTGATTCCGAATGAGGTGGTCCACGAAGTCCTCGCAAAGGTCATCGAGATTGACGCTGGTGATAAGGATGTCTGGGCAGATGCTCTCACCCGTCTCGCCGGATTTCATCACGACTCCATCGATGAAATCGTGGCTCGTCGCGGAGGCCATCTCTGATTAGATGGATGATCCATAGTCGTTAGTCGGATAGTCAGTTAGTCGGTTAGTTAAATACTATGAGACTATAAGACTACAAGACCATTACAACAGAAAGGAGTCAGAATGAAATCTGTTGTTTGTGAAAAACCCTGGGAATTAAAGATGAAAGAGACGGAACTCCCTGAGGTAAAATCAAGCGAAGCTCTGATTCGTGTCCATCGTGTTGGCATCTGTGGAACCGACCTCCATGCCTTTAAGGGGGAGCAGCCCTACTTCACCTATCCGCGAGTCCTCGGGCATGAAATCTCAGGTGAGATCGCACAGGTAGGGGAAAACCCTTACGGGTTTAAACGAGGTGATCTTGTGGCTGTCATCCCCTATCTCGAGTGCGGACATTGCGTCGCCTGCAGAATGGGAAAAACCAATTGCTGCACCCGGTTGAACCTTTTCGGTATCCAGCGGGATGGAGGCATGTCCGAATACTTGAGCGTGCCCCTGGATCACCTCCTGAAATCAGAAAAGCTCAATCTTGACCAATTGGCCATGGCAGAGTGTCTTGCCATCGGCGCTCATGCGGTAAGACGTGCTCAGATTGAGAAAGGAGAACCTGTTCTTGTGATAGGTGCGGGCCCCATTGGGATGGCCATCATCCAGTCCGCCCGGGAGGCCGGCGCAAAATTGATGGCTCTGGACATCGTCCAGGAACGGCTTCAATTTTGCAGAGACAGATTCAAGGTAGATCATGTGATCCATGGAGGAAAAGATCCAATCAAGGAGATCGAATCGATCACCAAGGGAGACTATCCCACTATTGTTTTCGATGCAACTGGAAATGCCAAGTCCATGATGAATGCTTTCAACTGGGTATCCCATGGAGGGCGCTTGATTCTGGTCAGCCTGGTCCAGGATCATATCACCTTTTATGATCCTGATTTCCACCGCAGGGAACTGACCCTTTTGAGCAGCCGGAATGCTACCCGGCAGGATATGGAGCACATTATTCGTTCTCTTGAGGCAGGAAAGATCGATGGTACTTCTCTGATCACCCATCGCGCTTCATTGGACCAGGTGAGCAACCAATTTGAATCCTGGTTGAGGCCTGAAACCGGTGTGATCAAAGCAGTAGTGGAAGTATAGAAAATTTCTTTATTTGGATTCATCCGGGAATTGAGTGAGTAACCTCCCCTTATAACTCCCCCTCCCCCTTATACTTAAGCTTATCCTTACCCATAACTCGGACTACTGGACACAGGGGATATGATGTAGCTAAGCAGCGGTAAAAATCCGAAATCCGAATATCGAAATCCGAAACAATGACCAAAATCTAAATTTCAAATGACCAAAACGTGTTTTTGTGGTCTGTTTGTTTCGAATTTGGAACATTTGAAATTCGGATTTGTTTCCGAATTTCGTGCTTCGATATTCGAATTTCCAATCCCCTGCCGTACACGCACTAAAAGATGCTTGTGTCTAGCCCCCCACTTATGGGACACGTAAAGTATACTTAAGAGGGGGGAAAGCACCCATACAAAAGCCGGAAAAACCTTTATTTATAAAAAAGGTTGGGCAGGAAGAGAACCATCTGCGGCCAATAGGTGCAAATGATCAGGGTGCCCACAAGGGGGATAAGAAATGGACCGCAGGCACGCGCGGTGCGCTCGAAAGAGATGTTGGACACCCGTGCCAGGATGTAAAGGACCATGCCCACTGGCGGGGTTAAGAGACCGATCATTAAATTGAGAACCATGACCAGCCCGAAGTGAACCGGGTCAACGCCGATCTTCTCCATGAGCGGAAGAAGAACTGGAACTAGGATGGTAATGGAGGCAATGGTCTCCATGAAGCAGCCGACAATGAGGAGGAAGACATTCACCATGATGAGGATCAACCATGGTCGGGTGGTGATCGAGAGAACCACATCGGCGATGTTATCAGTGATCTTCGTGGTGGTGATCAGGTAGCCGAATATCGAAGCCCCGGCCACAATCAGGAGAATGATGGCTGTAGTCTCGGCGGTTTCCATGCTCACTTTGATGAAGGCCCGCAGGGATAGTGTCCGATAGACGAATATTCCCAGGATCATGGCATAAACAGTAGCTGCGATCGCTGCTTCGGTGGGAGTGAAGACACCCGTGGTCATTCCCCCGATTAAGATGACCGGGGTCATGAGAGGCAAAAAAGCTTTTTTGGTTTTGCCCAAGAGATTCTTGAACGAGAATCGGGCGTCGCGGTGGAATCCCCGCACATGGGCATACCAGGTCACCATCACCATCATGGCTCCGGCCATAACCAATCCAGGAATGAATCCGGCGGCAAAGAGCTTTCCCACAGAGGTATTGGCCATCACTCCATAGATCACCATGGGCAGAGAAGGAGGAATGATGGGTCCGATGGTCGAGGATGCCCCGGTGATTCCTACGGCAAAGTCCACATCATAGCCATGGTCTCGCATGGCGCGGATTTCGATGTTCCCCAGCCCTCCGGCATCTGCCACGGCCGTTCCTGACATTCCGGCGAAGATGACCGAACCCACCACGTTCACATGCCCAAGTCCACCCTTCATCCACCCGACCAGAGCCATGGCAAAATCATAAATCCGGGTGGTGATCCCGCTCGAGTTCATCAGGCTGCCAGCCATGATGAAGAAGGGAATGGCCAGAAGTGGGAAGGAGTCTGTCCCGCCGATCATCCGATGCAAAACTACGAGGTGAGGCTGAACCCCTTCGATGATCACATAGATGAGGGACGCCCCCGCAAGCGAGATCGCAACAGGCACGCCGATGGCCATGAGCAAAAGAAAACCACCGATGAGCGCGAGGGTAGTCATTGGTATCGTCCCTCCTGCCCCACGCGGGTAAGCACACTCGACCCGCTACGCCAGTTTTGAATCGCTACTTGAATCGCCCGAAAGGTCATCACTGCAATGCCAACTGTACATATTCCGTAGACGATACTCATGGGCCAGTCCACCACCACCATGGGTTGGGTTTTCATGATCAGGGTGACCTTCAGGCAAAGCCATGTGGCGTAGCCGAAAAAAACTACCCGGATGATGTCCACTAAATTAGAGAGGAAATGAGCAAGCCCCCGAGGATAGTAAATGTAGAGGAACTCCACGTGGATGTGGCTATAACGTCGGACAGCAATCCCGCCCCCCAGAAATGCTACACATGTCAAAAGGTACCGGGCGATTTCCTCAGTCCATGCGAGAGGATTGTTGAGCGCGTACCGGGTGAAGAATTGAAGGAAGACCACGATAGCGAGAACCCAGAAAAAAACCAGGGTCACCCAATCCTCTGGGCTGTATTCTCTAAGGTTCACCTCTGGTTCGTCGCTCGTGTTCTTGTTTTGAGTCTCGAGATTGGAGTTGGTGTTATGTTTCTCGGTCATACCTTTGTTGCATTCAGTTTCTCTTTAGGCGGATTGACACCGGATGGAGAAAAAGATCGCGGCTCCCATTGAGGAAAAGTCCGTCGATGTGAGCCGCGTCAATTTGTTTATGATACTATTTTACACCTTGCAACCGGTCATAGAGGTCTTTAGTCCAGACTGCCCCAAAGGAAGCATCGTTGTGGACTTTCACTGCCGCCTCACGGAAGGCCTTCAGATCCGGTATTACTACCGTCTTGCCCTGCTGCTTGAACCAGTCAGCCAGCTTCTGCTCGGATTCGCGGATCGAAGCGCCGGCGCGAGCTGAAGCTTCTTTATATACCGTCTCGAAGATCTGTTGCTCCTGTGGGCTAAGTCTTTTCCATAAGGGGGAACCGATCACTGTGGTCAGGTTGTCGAGGATGTGGCCAGTCAGGTTGATGTGAGTCTGGACCTCGTAGAATTTTTTGGCCTGGATGGTTGGCAGGGGATTCTCCTGTCCGTCCACGGTCTTGTTCTGCAAAGCTAAGTACACCTCGGCAAAGGCGATGGGCGTGGGATTGGCGCCCATGGCCTTGGCATACATCATGTACATAGGGGCCTGTGGAACCCGTAGTTTCATACCCTTCATATCTGCCGGAGTGTTGATGGCCTTGTTGGCTGTAGTGTGCCTGGCTCCGTAATAGGTTAGAGCCACAACCTTGTGGCTGGTCTCTTTGAAATACCCGTCGGCCAGCTCGGTAAAGAAAGGGCTATTGCTGTAGGCTTTCCAGTGGTCGAAGTCTCGCCAGATATAGGGAGCATTGACAATGGAGAAAGGTTTGTAGGTAGCCCCCACAAATCCTGCTCCGATGTAAGCCATGTCAATCGTCCCCAGGGGCATTGCCTGTGCAATCTGCTGTTCGTTTCCCAGGGACGAGGCTGGAAACACGTCCACTTGGTACTTGTTGTTTGTCCGTTTGGCAATCTCGCCCGCAGCCCACAATGCTTCCTTGTGGAAAGCCTCGCTGACCTCATAGACATGGGCGAATTTAAGCTTAGTCTGCGCCTCTGCCGACACCATTAGGGCAAGGGCAGCAAATACAACCACGATGCAAATAAATAAACGCTTTTCCATATACAACCTCCTCCTTTTAATTGATGATAACCATTTGGCAAGTTGAATATATATGAGGTGATTTTAGGTGTCAAGGTATTTTTTGGAAAGAGCTTTGGGGAATACCTTCCGCTCTCTGATTAAATAGATTTTAAGAATTGATTATTCCAAAATCTTGATATCAGGATATAGTCATTGCGAGCAAAGCGAAGCAATCCAGTTTTTCGCGATGAGATTGCCACGCACCTTTCAGGTGCTCGCAATGACGGCCTAGGGAAGAACCTTTGTTTTCTAAATCGGGATTTGAGTTACAGAGATTTCTTGACTTCTTCAAAGAACTCTTACAGGATAAGGTGTGATTTAGAAGGAGGGAGAATTCATGCCTGACTTTCAAGATTTGATTCGATTGGTGCGGGGACCGGTTCCGGAAAAGCCGCTGCCGGCGATATGGAACTACTTTCCATGTCACGCCGGTGCCGTGGGAGGCGTGGACAATTTTCTCGATTACTACTTCGACGTGGAAATGAAGCTTCACCTTCAGCTGAAGATAATAGATCTGCTGCCAGAGGCTTTAATCCTTCCTGGAGTCTTTCCCGACCTGGGAGTAATCGTGGAGGCATCGGCTTTCGGGGGACAGATGGTGTGGTTCGAAAAGGGAGCCCCATTTATTTTTCCAAGGATCAAAGAGCTTCGGGAAATTGACGAACTGAAAATGCCGCCTGTAGGCCTGGCAGGCCTAATGCCTCTCGCCCTAAGGCAAAGGGAGATCATGCGGCGCAAGCTCAAAGAAAAAGGAAAAGAGATGGAGAAATGGGGCTTTTCCATGGGGCCCGCCGAAGTGACTGGCCTGCTTCTGGGGTATGATAAGTTTTACCTGGCACTTTACGATGATCCCAAACGAATATCGAGACTGATGGAGATCGTTACTGAATTGATCGTTTCATGGCTACAGAAGCAGGAAAATGAATTTGGAGGGATAGAGGTTTTGTGTCTGGGGGAACATGTTCCCCACCAGGTCAACCCGGAGCAAATGAAAGAGTTTATCCTCCCCTGCATAAAAGCGGCTTACTCCGCTTTTCCAAAGGCTGTTAAAATTTATCACAACGAAGGGTTTCACTCTTGCCAGCATATTCCGCTTGTCCTGGAATTCGGGGCAGACATCTGGCATTTCGGGAGCGACGTGCATCCGATCAAAGATTTTTATTCCCAAACACAGGATCGAATCATCCCTTTTGGCGGCGTCAACCCTCACGGAGTCATGCTGGATGGGTCTCCGCAACAGGTTGGGGCAGAAACCCGGGCGGTTGTTGAGGCAGCCAAAGAACACAAATTGCTCCTGTCCACAGGCACTGGAACCACGCCGGAAGTCACCTTAGAGAACCTGCGAGCCATGGTACAGGCAGCATTGACGGATTAAACCCAAAGTACTCCTCTCACCCTTCCCCTCTCCCCAGCGAGGAGCTTATCCTTACTCATAAGTCAGACTGCTGGACACAGGGGATATGATGTAGCTAAGCCGCGGTAAAAATCCGAAACCCGAATATCGAAATCCGAAACAATGACCAAAATCTAAATTTCAAATGACCAAAACGTGTTTTTGTGATCTGTATGTTTCGAATTTGGAACATTTGAAATTCGGATTTGTTTCGAATTTCGTGCTTCGATATTCGAATTTACAATCCCTTGCCGTACACGCACCAAAAGATGCTTGTGTCCAGTCCCCCAACTTATGGGACACGTTTAGAGCGGGGAGGGGGTGAGGGGGTAAGAATCAGTGTAATCAGAGGTTTCTGGGCTTTTTCAAAAATCTCTATTTCGAGGTTGACAACAGGTTGTCCATTTGGTAGATGTTATGTGATTTAAAAATTCGAAAGGAGGTATGAAGAATGAAAACGAGGAACATCGAACGTATTTTTATCGGACTTCTTTTGGCTGTTCTTGTCCTTGGAAGTCTACCCACCCAAACATTCGCTCAGGCCAAATACCCTGCCCGGCCTATCCAGTTTATCTGTCCATGGGGTGCTGGTGGTGGAACAGACCGCGTTGCCCGTATGCTCGCCATCCTTCTTGAAAAGGATTTGGGCCAGCCTGTGACCGTGGTAAACAGAACCGGTGGTGGTGGCGCTGTAGGCCATACAGCCGGGACAACCGCAGCACCCGATGGCTATACAATGACCATTGTCACCGTTGAGATCACCATGATGCACTGGATGGGACTGGCTCAGGTCACTTACAAGGATTTCAAGCCTGTCGCCCTGATCAACTTTGACCCCGCAGGAGTCAATGTTCGGGCGGATGCACCCTGGAAAACGCTTAAAGAACTCTTAGATTATGCAAAGGCAAATCCAGGAAAACTGAAGGCTACTGGAACGGGCAAGGGAGGCATCTGGGATCTGTCCCGTGCTGGAATGCTCAAGACCGCCGGAATCCCCATCGATGCCATCCCCTGGGTTCCAAGCGAAGGAGCAGCCCCTGGTCTTGCAGAAATGGTGGCTGGTGGTGTTCCAGTCGTCACCTGTAGCCTTCCTGAGGCTCGTTCGATGATTGAAGCAAAAAAAGCGAAGGCTCTCGCCATCATGGGAGACAAACGGGCGGATATTTTCCCGGACGTTCCCACATTGAAAGAACTGGGGATCAACTGGACCATGGGTGCATGGCGAGGAGTTGGAGTCCCCAAGGATACCCCTGATGATGTGGTAAAGGTTCTGGAGAAGTCTCTCGAGAAAGCGGTTGCCAGCGCTGAGTTCAAAGACTTCATGGTCAAAAATGGATTTGGAATCATGTGGGGATCGGCAGCTTACTATGGAAAGTTTATGGCTGATGGCGATAAAGAAATGGGAGCCATCATGAAGGAAGTCGGTCTGGTTAAATAAAGAGAAACTGATGCTTTCGAAAAAGCGGGGCTGGGGAAATATAGCTTTCTCAGTCCCGCTTTTGGTAAGGGCATGAAAAGAAACGACATCATTGCGGGTATCATCTTTATTGTTTTGGGTATCTTCATCTTTACCCAGACCTGGAATTATCCTTCCCCACCAGAAAAGGGCCACCCCGGGCCAGGTCTCTTCCCAAATCTCCTAGCCCTCCTCTTCATTGGCTTTGGGACAGCTGTTATTCTTAAAGCCAGGAAACCTGCTCCAACTGAAACAGAAGGTGCTTCCGTGGGTCCCAGGAGAATTTCCAATGCCCTCTTCGTCCTCGGAATTGTTGTCAGTTATGTCGTGGTGGTCAATACGGTCGGTTTTCTCATCACCAGCGCTGTCTTGCTCTTTCTATTAATGAAAAAATTGGGCGTGACGCTCCTTAAGAGCACCATCGCAAGCATAATGATCACCCTTTTTATCAATCTGCTGTTTTCAAAGATTCTAAGAGTCCCTTTACCCTGGGGGATTCTAGGATGGTGAAGTCTGACGAATTAGCTAACCCTATACCCCCCTTTGGAAAAGGGGGGCTAGGGGGGATTTAAAGAACAAATTTTTACTAAAGAGTTTTTTATCATTTATAAACTGAGTCTCTCTTATGGATGCCATTCTTCAAGGAGTTGTGCTCCTCGCCAGTCCCAAGGTCATTCTCATCATTGTTGTCTCAGCGATCTATGGCCTCTTCGTCGGAGCCATTCCCGGCCTTACCGCCACAATGGCCACTGCCCTATTGATCCCTTTCACCTTCTTTATGGATCCTGTGCCTGCTCTTGTCTCCATCGTCACCATGTCTGCCATGGCCATTTTTGCAGGGGATATCCCTGCCGCGCTGGTCAGAATTCCGGGAACTCCCTCTTCAGCCGCTTACACTCAAGATTCTTATGAACTTACCAAGCAGGGCAAGGCTGAGATGGTCTTGGGAGTTGATGTTGTGTTTTCAGTCATTGGCGGATTGATAGGGGCAATCATCCTCATGACCTCTGCCCCCCTGCTCGCAGAGATAGCCTTTAAATTTACAACTTTCGAATACTTCTGGCTTGCGACCATGGGATTGAGCATCACGGTCATGGTCTCCCGGGGCTCACAGATTAAAGGCGCTCTATCCCTGATCCTCGGCCTTTTTCTATCCACCGTTGGCGTGGATATTACCTTGGGTTTCCCCCGGTTTACCTTCGGAAGCGTTGAACTTCTCAATGGAGTCAATTTCATACCAGCGATGATCGGACTTTTTGGGGTGTCAGAGGTCTTCCGAAGCGTGATGCATGGTGAACTTGCCTTCCCCATTGCCAAGGTTCAGGCAGGAAAGATTTTCAAGGGAATGTGGGGACTGTGCAAGCGGTTCAAAGTGAACATCCTGAGATCCGGGCTTCTTGGAACTTTCATAGGTATCCTTCCCGGAGCAGGCGCTGATATCGCGGCCTGGATTGCTTATGCCTTCTCAAAAAGGGGATCCAAAGAACCCGAAAAATATGGGGCGGGATCAATTGAAGCCATTGTTGATTCCGGGACGGCGAACAACTCCTGCCTCGCAGGGGCATGGGTCCCTGCTCTCGTCTTCGGAATTCCTGGGGATTCAATCACAGCCATTCTGATCGGTGTTCTCTTCATGAAGGGGCTTCGACCGGGTCCTTTGATCTTCGAACAGCAACCCGAAATTCTTTATGCCGTTTATTTTGCATTCATCCTTGCCAACCTCCTTATGATCCCCTTCGGTTACCTGGCCATCAAATCCAGTTCCCAAATGCTCCGGGCCCCCCGTAATATCCTCATGCCCGGAATCCTCATCTTCTCCATCGTCGGCTCCTTTGCCATCAACAACACCGTCTTTGATGTCGGCGTGATGCTGGTGATGGGTGTGGTCGGTTACTTCCTCGAGGCAAGCGGCTTTCCTGTGGCACCTGTGGTACTTGGAATTGTCCTCGGTCCCATTGTCGAAAAGAACTTCATGATGAGTATGATCAAGACTGACTGGGATGTCACACAATTCTTCACCCGTCCTGTAAGCGCCATCCTCTGCATTATCACTTTATTCATCTGGTTCTTCCCTCTCTTTGCCGCCCTGCTGGAAAAAACCCGAAAGAGAAACAACCGATAAAAAAACAAGTTACTTTTTTCTTCTTTATGGCCAAAAGGTAATATCGTTCTTGCGGCTTTTGTGTGGGTTGTTTCCCAATCTTAACCCCTCCACACCTCCCCTTAATGTAAGGGGAGGCTGGGTGGGGTTACTACAGAGGGGGGAGTTATAAAGGGAGGTGAACCACTCAATACCTGAATGGACAGGTAATATTAAAAATTGGGAAAGTAGCCTGTCCCCTTCTGTGATCTCTAAAGCGCCGAGAGGAGACCACCCTCCACATAGAGGATGTGGCCGGTCACATAATCAGAAGCTCGTGAGGCGAGAAAGATGGCGGCCCCTGCCAAATCAGAAGGCAGACCCCAGCGGCCGGCTGGAGTGCGGGCTTTAACCATTGCGTCGAATTTCTGATCTTCCAGAAGAACCTTATTCATCTCCGTCACAATGAATCCAGGTCCAATTCCATTCACCTGAATGTTATACTTCGCCCACTCCACAGCCATAGCCTTTGTCAGCATCTTCACTCCTCCTTTTGATGCCGTGTAGGGAGAAATGGAAGGACGGCTAATTTCGCTCATAAGGGAACAGAGATTAATGATCTTTCCGGATTTCCGATTAATCATCCCTTTGGCCACCCTTTTGCTCATAAGAAATATTGAAGTCAGATTTGTTTGAATCAACTCCTGCCAGACAGATTCCTCAAAACTCTCCAAAGCCCCGCGCCTCTGAATGGCTGCATTGTTCACCAGAATATCGATGGAGCCGACCTCTCTCTCAATGGCTGAAATCTTCTGATCGATCTGGCTCGAATCCGAGATATCGAAGGGATAGCCAAAAACCTTGAGCCCTTCACTGGAAAGTGTAGAAACGGCTCGATTGAGCCTCTCCACATCCCTTCCATTTAAAACAACGGTGGCTCCCATCTGCCCCAGCCCTCTGGCAATGGCAAATCCAATCCCCTGACTTGAACCCGTAATAAGAGCAATCTTCTCCGTCAAATCGAATAGTGTGTGCATCATCAAGCCTCCTCCTTCAATCAGAATCATTTTTTTTAGACAATATTATAAGAGAAGTCCAATGGCTTTGGAAAGGATTCTTGGATCACTTGGAACAAAAAAGGCAAGATATAAGACGGTGAAATGAATCAGCAGAAAATAGACCCAGCATTAACCCATCTCTGAATAACTCACATCTTAAGAGAAAGTAGAGTTTGTTACGTATAGCACCTACTTATCTATAATCGGAATGGCATCTGAGAATTGAAGATTATTGGTTAAAATCTTTTTATTTGTGGAGGTTCTTTCTGTGTCTTCGGTTATGCTTATATTAAAAACCTTTTTCCTTTAATGTTTTTTCTTTCTCAATTTGTTTTTTAATCGAACTTCTTATATCCCCTATTTCTATGCAGTCCATAAGAAACATACCCCAAGGTGGGCCGTATTGTATTACTATTGGTGTCTTTTCTCCCCTCCAGCCATAACTTTCATTTCCCGATAGCCTTAATCCCCTCCCGAATAGGTCAAACACCGCTTCTTTAAAGTTTTCCCAGTTTTCTTTGCCTTCTGTTTCAATATACACCGCAAAAAAATCTCAGGCTCAGCTCCGTATTTTCCAAATCCTGTCCAAAATTTGTATTCTATTTTCTTAACCTGTGCTTTACCTATCTTCTATTCATCTTTGTTCCCCACATAAATCTTTACGTCTTTTTCTTCGCTGCGTACGTATTTCAAAATGTCTTTCAACGTGGAAATATCAGTTCCCCATTGAATACCTCTAAAACCGTTTGGCTCCGAACCTGACCTAAAACCACCAAGTCCTTGGCAAAAAGCCATACTACTCATCGAAAGAAGGGACATAAAGATGAATACAACCCCAACTTTTCTCATATTCCCTCCTTTTCAGCCATAGCCAAAGATGGAAACGTTATTCCAAATGCGTTTAAGTTTGTGCTTTAGAGTCTACTTTCCCTTCCTTGGCTCCCCAGTGATCATTTTATGATGATCTAACAGGATAATTACCGGAAAAATAACTTTGGGGTCAATTGTTGCAGACTGGTTAGCCCTTAGTCTCGAATATCCAAGGCAATGCTGAGGGCACTGTTAAGCTCCTCGATCTTTTGCGGGGATAGCGATCCGACAAAGTTTGTCAAAAACGACTTGGGCAGACTCACGAGTTCATCGCAATGGATACTACTGTCGTGCCTTAACCCTTCATTGACTCCGACCAACACCTGAGTAGAAAGACCGTCATGAGTTGAATAAATCGGGGCACAAACGACCGTGGAGAAACGAGAATCGATGAGAACTTGGCGGCTTAAGATAACAAAAACTCTAAATTTTTTTGGATCCCTGGCCGAAGGACTAGCAACACGGTACAGTTCACCACGTTTCACAAATCCACCTGATAGGTAAGGACATCCATTGCTTCCCGGTTTAGGCGATCCGCACGGTGATTGATAATCTCGAGGTCTCTGGCATCCTGCTGATTACGAATCAATTGCCTAATAAAATTCCGTACAGCCTCTTCGATAAACTCGGATCGGTTATTATACTCCCGCGCATATTCATCAATCGCTTTGACCAAATCCTCAGATAGGGTTATAGATGTCTTAACTTTCATACTACCAATATACTCCCAAAAAGAATACTTTGTCAAGGGCTTAAACAACTTTTGGGTCAAACCTTTTAGGTGAAAATCTATAGGCCAGCCTTAACTCCCTTTTTAATGCTATAAGTGGCAATTACCTTTGCTACAAATTTCTTCTCCGTGTTGGTTATGTCGACATCCCCGACGGCTGTTTTCGACCCCTTATGTATGATTTTTGCATGTGCTATCAATCTTCCCTGGTTGATCGGCGCAAAAAAATTGATCTTGAACTCAATGGTAGCAATCCTATCCTGCGGGTCCACCAGGCTTATGAGAACCATAGCCACAGCAGAATCAGCGAGGGAGGCGATCGCACCTCCATGCACTATTCCGTAGGGGTGTGTTAATTCCTGCCTAAAGGGCATCTAGATTCTAGACTCCCCTTTCTTTATCTCTGTGACTTCCACTCCCAGGAGTCGATAATAAGGAGAGCGGCTGGCCACTGCTTTTACTGCTTCTAAATATTTTTGTTTTTTCATTGGTGGGACCTCGGCGGATGTTTTAATCAAAAAACCATACTGACCAGAGGGTAAACTCCGTTAGAAAGTATCCGATTTTTTAACGGGAGGCTCAAACGAGGCTTTAAACTCCGTGTTCGCGCTTAAGGGAATTCCATCTTCATCCCTGCTGCAACCCCCAATAGAAACCGAGCTTCGCACGGGGTAAGCAGTGGGGTTTTCTAACGGGGTAAAGAATAGTAACCAATATAACGAGGTATTCCCCCCTTCTATCCCCATGTTGAAACGAGGTTTCCGTTTGGATCAAAGGGGATGTCGGAAGGATCGCTTACGATTTCGAGGCGAGGGTTGGATCGAACTTCCTTCAGAAGAGGCTCGGAGGCATAGAGATATTCCAGTTCAAGTGTATTTTTTGCCCAGACGATCCGGAGATCTTTAGGATTCAGGACTCCGGAGTTATCGTGAGCTGTAGAGAGAACGTCTTCATCTTTTTCGAAGAAGATGGGAACGCGACCATTCTCAGGGCCCATTCCTGTAAGACAATTGACGGCCGTGGAGGGATAGTCGATCTTGTCAAACAATCGTTTGGTGATATAGTCAATCATGCCGATTCCAGTTGCATTCCCATGACTCTCTTCAGTAAGGTCGCGAACGAAAATCCGTGTGATCTTCGGCTTTCGAGGCTTTTGGCTCCAAATAAAAACCCTCCGGCCGATGACATTCGTATCCATGCCTGCGCCACTGATATTTTTCCCCATCTCGTCCAAAATCAGAATATCCATCTGATCAAACGGTAGGGAAGGCGCAATCTTTTTCGCCTTCTTCAACAGGGCCTTCTCCTTTTGGACCAACTCCTCGGCTTTTACAAGGTCGATAAAAGCAGTCTTGCCATACTGGTTTTCGATCAATCCTATTCCAAACAGAATGGGGAGCTTCTTGCGAATGATCGAGCCCACTTCTGCAATGACAGCAGGGAACCCATGTTTAACCGTGAGACGATGAACCATCAGCGCGCCTTGGTGTTTGCCCATGCCAATGACCATCATCTTCAACATTCCACTTTCATTCTCTCCTCGAAAGTCCGTATGTGGTTTGACGCGGTTGACCACCACAATCCGATCGACCTTTAAGAGATCTCGGCCAATGAGAACAGGGGTCCCAAATTTGGTTCGACCGATTTCAACCACATCCATCGAAGAAATGATTGGGGCCCCAACGCTTTTCTCCGTGATGCCCAGGCTTTCCAATACCTCGATTTGACCCTGGGCTGTTGCCCCTCCGTGACTTCCCATGCAGGGGAAGACGACGGGGGAGGTTCCCAACTCTTTCAACCGATCGATGATCGTCTTCAGAACGATCGGTTTATCTTTAATACCACGGCTCCCCGCAGTTAAACCGATCCTTTCTCCCCTCTTCACCTTCTTTGACAACTCAAACTGGTCCAGAAGTTCGTTCACCCTCTTCTCGATGTTTTCCAATTGGGGAATAGCGATCTTCTGACGGATTTTAAAAATTTTGGGTAGGTTTTCCATATTCTAATTTTAACCGAATGGATCTAATAATAGCTAATAGAAACACGATAAATTATTCTACCCCCTCCTCAAAGGAGAAAGGTTAAGGTGGGTCAGAGCAGGTTTTTTTCATCTTCGACATTGAAGAGGTGGATATTCTCAAGGCTGGCCTGGAGCAGGATTTCTTCGTGGAGGTTCACCTTGGTCTTGGGATCAACACTTGCAATGAGAGAATCTCGGCCTGCCTTCACATCTAAATAAATCTCATTCCCAATCGGCTCAATGATCTCCACCTGAGCCTTGAAGGTCTCTCCCTCAATAGGAGAGGAGGCCTTTGAGAGGTCCTGGGGTCGGATTCCAAGAGTCACCTTCTTATTCACATACCCCTGAAGCCTGCCTGCCTTCTCTTCAGGAATTCTCAACCTCATTCCATCGGTCTCCACATAGAGTTTTTGATTTGAAGCTAAGAGTTTACCCTCCATAAAATTCATGGTCGGGCTCCCAATAAAGCCAGCGACAAATTTGTTGATAGGATGAAAGTAGAGATCGAGTGGTCTTCCCACCTGCTGGATGAGACCATCTTTCATCACTACGATACGGTCTCCCATGGTCATAGCTTCCACCTGATCGTGCGTGACATAGATGATGGTTGAAGCAAGCCGCTCATGCAGTTTCTTCAATTCTCCCCGCATCTGAACCCTGAGTTTAGCGTCCAAGTTGGATAAGGGTTCGTCGAAGAGGAAGACCTGGGGTTTTCGAACAATGGTCCTCCCCACGGCCACCCTCTGACGTTGTCCACCAGAGAGTTGCTTGGGCTTCCGTTCCAGGAGTTCCGAGATCTCAAGGAGGTCTGCGGCCTCTCGTACTCTCTGATTAATCTCCTCTTTTGAAAATTTCCTCATCTCAAGGCTAAAGGCTAAATTGTCATAGACCGTCATGTGGGGGTAGAGGGCATAATTTTGAAAGACCATGGCAATGTCGCGATCTTTGGCTGGAATTCGATTGATCAGACGATCTCCGATATAGATCTTTCCATCGGTGATCTCCTCCAGCCCAGCGATCATTCTTAAAGTCGTCGTCTTCCCACAGCCGCTGGGACCAACGAAGACCACAAATTCCTTATCTTCGATCTTCAGGTTAAAATCCCTGACCGCGACGACTTCAGTGGACCGCTTGGAGACAAAGTGTTTAGAGACATTTTCCAAGGTTACTTGTGCCATAATGGATTACTCCTTAAGTGCTCCTGTCAAACCAGCAACGTAATGCTCAACAAAGAACGAATAGACCAAGGCCACCGGTACGGAGGCAAAAAGGGCTCCTGTCATCAGCGGCCCCCAATGATAGACATCTCCGCGAACGAGTTCAGTGACCAAACCGATGGGGGCGGTCTTACTCTCCGTAGTAGAAATGAAAGCCAGAGCGTATAGGAACTCGTTCCAGGAGAGAGTAAAGGCGAAGATCCCAGCGGAAAAGATCCCGGGAAGGCAGAGAGGAATGATGATACGCCAAAATACCCGCAGACGGCTGGCTCCGTCGATCATGGCGCACTCTTCCATCTCCTTGGGAATCGATTTGAAATAGCCCATCAGCAGCCAGGTGCAAAAGGGGATGAGAAAGGTGGGATAGACAAGGACCAACGACCACAGAGAATCCCACAATTTGAGGTCGAAAATGATTGTGGCCAGAGGAATGAAGAGAATCGTCGGCGGAATGAGATAACCGAAGAAAATAACCAGCCCGGTCGGACCAGAGGTCTTGAATTTGAGCCGTTGGATGGCATAAGCGGCGAGCAGGCTGGTACTAAGAGAGATCGCTGTCGAAAGAATGGCTACGAAGAAGGTATTGAACATCCATCGGAAAAAGATGGTTTCGAAAAGAAGGGTCTTTACATTGGCCAGGGTGGGGTTGTGAATATAGAACGGATTAAGTTTTAAATTATATAACTCCTTCATCGGTTTGAGGCTTGTATTGAACATCCAATAAAAAGGAAAGAGAAGAAATATGATGAATAAGGCCAGTGGCAGATAGAACTTTAGTATTTTTTGCCAGAACGATTCGCGCATCCTCAGTCCTCTCTCCTCAGATACTTAAAGCTGATCAAAATACAGAATACCAGGATCGGCAGAATGAAATTGGAGATAGCTGCACCTTCTCCGAAATGCCCTCCGGGGATCGCTCTCTGGAAGGAGAGCGTTCCAAAGAGGTGGGTAGCATTGGCCGGCCCCCCTTTGGTGATCACCCAGACCAGTTGAAAATCTCCGAAGGTCCAGATGGTTGAGAAGGTGGTGATGACAGCCATCAGGGGAAGGATGAGAGGCAAGGTAATTCTACGAAACCTTTTCCACGCACCCGCCCCATCGATGGATGCTGCTTCATACAGAGTGGGATCAATCGTTTGAAGTCCTGCCAGGAGGCCGATGGTGAAAAAGGGAATTCCCCTCCAGATATTAGCCACAATCAAGGAGAGCCGGGCATTCGTCGGATCTCCGAGAAAATCGATCTTATGGTTGAGGAGGCCCGTCTTTATCAGTGTCCAACTGATGGCGCTGAATGTGGAATCATAGAGCCACCAGAAGGCGATGGCAGAAAGCGCCGTGGGAATGATCCAGGGCAAGAGAATAATGGCCCTCACCAGCCCCTTTGCTTTAAAATCGCGGTTGAGAACGATAGCTAAGGCAAAACCCATGATGGCCTTGAAAATCACGGCCACAATGGTATAGAGAAAGGTGTTATAAGTAACCATCCAGAAAGTAGAATCTTTCAGAAGGCTGATGTAGTTATCAAAACCGATGAACTCTCCCTTTCGACCGACCAGCGTATCTGTGAAGCCTAACCATAATCCCAGGATGAAAGGGTAGGCTAAAAAGATGAGGAGGATGGCTTCGGCTGGAGCGACCAGTAAAAAACCAAGGAAATGACGATTCTCCAACAGGTCGGAGAATTTCTCCCGAAGCCATCCTCCCTTTTCTATCGTTGGTTGCACTGAATTCAGTTCTTTCAAGTCTAATTTTCCTTATTACTCAGAGCATATTTTTGTTTTCATTGCAAGGCAGCTGTCATTGCGAGCGAAGCGAAGCAATCCCCTGAGATTGCCACGTCCCCCGTATCAAGTGCGGGGTCCTCGTAATGACCGTTATGGGTCTTTCGAAGTAAACTACTTTATGCTCCTCTTAATAACCGTCTACTTTTTCGGCGCTGCAGGAGCCTCTTTCTTTGCTGGTGCAGGAGCTTCCTTCTTGGGCACAGAAACTTTCTTCTTGTAGTACCTGAGCAGTCTCTCCTCGGCAACCTGGGCGGCTTCTTTTGGTGACTTTCCTCGCACGCAGGCATCACCGATCAGATCGACTACAATATATTCGGCCATGGCTGCTGCGGAAGCCGGGCCTTCGGGTCCCTCATAGCCATTCCAGAGCATATTGGAAATGCAGTCACGGAACGGAGTGATCTTGGGATCACTGGTCCATATGGGCAAGTTCTTGTAAGCCTTCAGGCTCGGGCCCACATAGCCAATCATGGCATTGATCCATGGACCTGCCTGCTCTTCTTCTAACATGAACGTGATATAATGTTTACAGGCATTGGGGAACTTCGAATATTTAAAAATGAATGCCTGATTGAAGAGGTGTAGCTCTGTAGACTTCTTCGATGGCCCGATGGGCAGGTTCACATGGTGTGTGTCTTTGGCAATCTCTGGAAAATCCTTCTTGGCAGCCGCATAGATGCTAATACCGTTGGTAGTCACGGAGATTTCTCCGGCTAAGAAGGCTTTGTTGTTGTGTGGATCAAGCCATGAAGCCGTTCCTGGAATCAACGTATCATAAAGCTCTTTCACAGCTTCCAAAGCAGCCCATGTTTGCGGCGAATTGATGACAACATTCCCGTCCTTGTCCACACACTTTCCGCCAAAGGTCCAGAGCCAGGGATGGGTCCAGTTGTTTCCGTCACCTACAGCATGCCCCAGAGCGAATCCAGGTGGATGACCATTGGCTTTCAGTTTCTTGCACATCTTGATGAATTCATAGACTTCGCCCGGAGGTTTTTCATAGCCTGCTTCTTTGACCCAGCTCTCCCGGTAATTGATGCAATTCACCGGCCCGCCTAAGGGTAGCGCGATCCATCGTCCTGTCTTTGGATTGATCCCATATTTGTAACAGACAGGTTCAAATCCTCCATATTTCTTTGAGAGATAGGTACAGACGTCCGTCATATCAACGAGCTTATCCGGATAGAGATGGGGGTCATCATGCCAGCCGAGGACCATATCGTGTCCTGCACCGACTGAGGCAGCCATGGCTGCTTTAGGTCTCACGTCCTCCCAGCTAATGTACT
>Ga0194111_10000430_pt1 | contig 51667 bp, 53 predicted proteins | sample TA2KigC300mmetaG_FD_146194 | JGI IMG/M metagenome (GOLD analysis project Ga0194111, IMG submission 146194) | Freshwater microbial communities from Lake Tanganyika, Tanzania - TA2015033 Kigoma Deep Cast 300m | ecosystem: Environmental > Aquatic > Freshwater > Lake | place: Tanzania: Lake...
GACTATGTGCTGGTCGTGCAGGAATTCACCTTCCTCTGCGCCCACACCGTGGCGGGTCTCGTCCGTCCTCCCTGGTACGTCCGCGAGACGGTGATCCAGCTCGACCGCATCGGGGTCGGCTCCCTCTTCATCGTCGTGCTGACCGGCCTGTTCACCGGCATGGTGCTGGCCCTCCAGGGGGCGGTCCAGCTCGAGCCTTACGGGGCCACGATCTACGTGTCGAGCCTGATCAGCACCTCCGTCGTGCGGGAACTGGGACCGGTTCTGGCGGCCTTGATGATCGCGGGCCGCGTCGGCACCGGCATTGCTTCCGAGATCGCCTCGATGCAGGTCACCGAACAGATCGACGCGCTGCGGGCGGAGGGCACCGATCCGATCCAGAAGCTGGCCGCAACCAGGCTGGCCGCCTGTCTCCTCATGATCCCGATCCTGACGATCATCACCAACACCATCGCGATCCTGGGAGGATGGCTGGTGGCCCGGCTCTACCTGGCCATCGACTCGTATTTCTATTGGACCTGGGCGTTTGAGGCGCTGCATGCGCACGACCTGATCTTGGGCCTGGTGAAACCAATCGTGTTCGCGTTCATCATCGCAATGGTCGGCTGTTACGCGGGATTCTACACGAGCGGCGGCACGGTCGGCGTCGGCCTCTCGACGACCCGGTCGATGGTCTCCTCATCGATCCTGATCCTGATGAGCGATTTTTTCATCACCAAGTTGTTCATGGCCTACTCCTGGTGAACGAAACCAAGCCGTCCATGATCACGCTCGATCACGTCTGGCTGACCCTTGGAGATCGCCTGATCCTGAAGGACGTGTCGCTCGACGTGCAGCCGGGCAAGACGCGAGTCATTCTCGGCGGGAGCGGCTCCGGCAAAACGACCATTCTGCGATTGATCTTGGGGCTCTACCGGGCCGACCGGGGGTCGATTCGGATCGAAGGACAGGAAATCTCCCACCTCGCCGAACGAGAGATGTTCCGGATCAGACAGGAGATGGCGATGGTGTTCCAGAACGCCGCCTTGTTCGACTCGCTGACCGTCCGTGAGAACGTCGGCTATCGCCTGTGGGAGCACGGGCGCCTGTTGTCAGATGAGCAAATCGAACAGACCGTGCAGGAGAGCCTCAAGTTCGTCGGGCTCGAGGATACGCCGGAGAAGATGCCGGCCGAGCTGAGCGGCGGGATGCGCAAACGGGTGGGCATCGCGCGAGCCTTGGCGAGCGGAGCCAAGGTCTTGCTCTACGACGAGCCGACCGCGGGGTTGGACCCGATCAACACCTGCATGGTCAGCCGCCTGATCCAGAAACTCAAGACCAAGGGCGTCACGCAAGTGGTGGTCACCCATGATCTCGAGACCGCCTATCAGGTGGCGGATCATATCGTGATGATCATCAAGGGGCGGGTCCTCTTCGACGGGACGCCGGACGAGATCAGGCACTCCGGCAACCCGGCGATCAGGGAATTTCTTGATCCCGGCAGCATGCCGTCGGAATGGCGTCCGCAGCCCAAAGGCGACGAGGGTGTGGCTCGCCAGCAGGCGGACCTGTTATGATGACGTCGATGACCGTCCATATCTCACTGGTGGCAAAGTAACTATCCGCCGCGAGTTGATCGAACGCGGCGGCTCAACCGAAGGTTGGTATGGAGGGCACGCATGAGCCGACAGAGACAGCTTGCCTGGTCACAGGTCAAGGTCGGGCTCCTCGTCCTGGGAACCTTGGCCATCCTGATCGTGATGATCATGAACCTGGAACAGGGCATGGGGTTGCTCAGCAGCCAGACGCGGTTCCGCGCCGTCGTGACCCATACCCAGGGGCTCAAGGTCGGCGGACCGGTCCGGATGAACGGGGTGGACATCGGCAACGTGCATCAGATCGCCATCGCCCGGGACTCCCCAGACGTGGAAATCACGTTCAGGGTCAAGAAGAGCGTGGCCCAGCACATCCGCGAGGATGCCACGGTCTACATCCGGCCTATGGGGTTGCTGGGAGACAAGTTCCTGGAGATTCTGCCGGGGACCCCCACCAAGCCCCCGCTGCCCCCCGACAGCCTGTTGGCCGGACGGGCCGAAGCCGATCTGACCAGCGTCGCGACCAGCGCCACCGCGACCATCGCGAACGTGAACGAAGCGATCAAAGAAATGCAGCAGATCCTCCTCAGCATCAGCCAGGGACAGGGCACGGCCAGCAAGCTGATCTCCGACCCGGCCCTCTACGACCGCTCCAAGCAGGTGATCGACAACCTGGAAGCCGTCTCCCAAAAGAGCCTGAAGCTCCTGGACAAGGTCGACCACGGGGACGGGACGATCGGCCGGCTGATGACGGACAAGGAACTCTATGCCCGCGCCAACCAGGCGGTGAAGGAACTGACGGCGCTGGCCACCAAGTTGAACGACCAGAACGGCACGTTAGTCAAGCTGGCCGACCCCACCCTCTACAGACGGCTGGAGAGCTTCACCACGCGGGGGGAGCAGTTGCTGGCGAAGGTGGAGAGCGGCCAAGGAACGATGGGAAAGCTGGTGACGCAGGATGAGCTCTACGTCCGGGCCGACAAGTTGCTGACGGAAGTGGAAGAACTGGTCGCGGAAGTGAAGAAGAACCCCACCAAATTCTTCAAGTTCTCGGTGTTCTAAGCCACTCCCCCGCAGCCCGCGCCGGCTGGCCTGCGCCCTTCCGCTTACGAGCCTCCGCGGCACCCCTTCCACGGCAGTCTGGAGCGGAAGCCTTCCGGTATTCTCGTCGCCCTGGTCTTCGACCAGGGTGCGGTGGTCAGTACCGGCTTTCCTTCTCCAGATGCCGGGTGGGGTCCCCGCCCGACATCTCGAAAGCCCAATTAATAAAACGGCGACGGGCCTACAAGCGGCCCGTCGCCGCCCCATTTTTAACTTTTGTTTCGGCTTGAAGGGATGGGGTGGCATGGTCAAGAGCGAAATTCGCCGGAGGAGCGGGGCGCCCACCGAGACTTTGCCAGGGAGGAAAGCGGAAACTGACTGAGTCTGCGAAGGAATTTCCGAAGGCTTCCACCTGGCAAAGTCCGGAAGGGCCGCTCCGAGAGGCGCTGGAGCGAACGGCCATGCCACCCCATTTCCGTCCTTCGCAACTGTCCGACTCCCTGACATATCATGTCTTCAATCTTCGCTTCAGATGCTTCTCCACACTGGCAACCTTGCCGGACAGGCGCCCCTTGTATCCTTTGCGGTAATCCACCTTGATCGTGCAGGAGATACGGTTGCAGTCTTTTTTCATCCGCTCGTAGCATTTCCGCACCACGCCGAAGACGTCGTCCCACTCCCCTTCGAGAACCGTCCCCATCGGGTTGAGCCGGTAGTCCACCCCGCTTTTGTCGATGAGATCCAGCGACCGCGACACATATTTCCCCACGCTCTCCCCCTTGCCCAGGGGGCTCATGCTGAATTCCAATAGAACCATCGTTCCCCCTTAAAATAATTGATTCATTGAGTTATTGAGTGATTGATTCATCGATTCAGTCAATGATCCAATGATTCAATCCTCAATGAGTCAATTCCCTTTCACGTCTGTTGCTTGGCCCGTTCTTCCTTCCAGGCCTTCGGATAGTCGAGCTTGCCGGTCAGTTTGAAGCCGTTCACTGTCTCTCGCAATGTGGCCCGGCGCGCCTCCGCATCCGGCTCCGCCCCTTTGGTTTCATCGCGGATGGCGGCTAGCCAGTCCAGGAACAGCCGGAACTCTTCGCCAAAGACCTGTTCAAAATCCTGCCGCAGGCGGCTGGCCAGCGCCGGCGACACCCCGCTCGTGCTGACTGCAACGCGCAGGTGGCCGCTGTTCACCACGGCCGGCAGAAAGGCGTTGGAGGCTTCCGGCTGATCCACCGAACAGAGAAGAAAGCGCTCCTTACGCGCCAATTCCAGAAGCGAGCGGGAGAAGTCCGGATCATCCCGCAAGGTGTTGATCATCAGGACCACGCCCTGGGCGTCGGTTTCCCGGAACCGACGCACGCGATGCAGAATTTTCGCCGAGGCAGTCAGCTTCCGCAGGGTGTCGTTCAATGTCGGGCTGACGACCGTCACCTTGGCCCCCGCATCCAGCAGCCGCTGCACCTTTTCGGCCGCCTCATCATCCCCGCCCAAGACCAGGCAGGATAGGCCCTTCACGTCCAGGGAGAGTTGAAAACCAGGATTCGCCATGTCTTCCTCTCAGATAAAACCGTCACAAGTCATCAAGTCTATCAAGTCATCAAGTCCGAAGACGTTCGACGTGAAGACTTTGCGACTTTCGGACCAGGCATTCTGTCGCGCGCCGTATGATACATCAGGCGCCTCTGCCGGTAAACGTTCCCCTCCCATTTTCCATCTCCCGCTTGTATAATGGCCGCCGCGATGGCCTTGCACGACGCAGCCTCCGCTTCAAGGTTAAAGGCATGACCGGAAAGGAAAACCTGTGGCGAACGACCAGATGAAAGTGATCGGAATGGCCGGGGGGGTGATCGCGCTGGCCGGCATTGCCGCCTGGCTGGGCCTGGCGCATGGCTGCGAAAAGCCGGGTGAGCACGGCATCATCGCCGGCCGGGTGACTATTGCTTCTGAGCTGGCTTCGAAGGTACGCCCAACCGACGTGTTGTTTGTGATCGTCCGCCGCCCGCAGGGCATGCCCCGCCCGATCGCGGTCAAGCGGATCGACCGGCCTCAATTCCCCGTTTCGTTCGAGCTCACCAATGAAGATGTGATGGTGGAAGGATCGGAACTGCGTGGAATGGTCAATGTCCTGGCCAGGCTGGATAAGGACGGACAGGCGGGCCCTCCTCAGCCGGGCGATCTTGAAGGGCAGTTTGAAAAGAACCCGACGCTGGTCGGCTCAAAAGAAGTGGAGATTACGATCGACAAGGCCTACTGAAGAAGTACGTTGAGGGTTCGACGGGTACCCATTGCCTGCCCTCGTGCAATGGGTGATGAGAACAAAGTTGGGGGCCATTTTCAACATCCTGCTCTAGCGCTCCGGCAGATCGTCATCCAACTCCACATTCCAGTAGAGATAATCCCGCCAACTCTCCGGCGCGTTCCTGATCCCGATCGTGATGGTGATGACGGGATTCCACCGAGGCTTCACCGGCTTCCTGACCAGCTTCATGCCGGCTTCTTCCGGCGTCCGGCCGCTCTTCCGGTTGTTGCAGCGCCAGCAGGCGGTGACGATATTTTCCCAGGTCTTCCGCCCTGCTTTCGCAATGGGCAGGACATGGTCGAAGGTCAAATCTTCAGTTTTGAATTTCTGGTTGCAGTATTGGCAGACATAGCCGTCCCGCGTAAAAATGTTGATCCGCGAGAACTTGACCGCCCTGTGGCTGTCCTTCAGCCGGACCAACCGGAGCAAGCGCATGACGGCCGGGAGCTTGATGGAGATCGAGACGCCCTGGATCTCCCGATCATAAACTTCCAGGACCTCCACCTTCTCCTGCCAGAGCAGCGTGATGGCCTTTTTCCAGTGGACCACCCTCAGCGGCTCATAGGTCGAGTTCAGTAGTAGCGTCAGCTCCATCCGTCCCTCTAGGCTCCTGCCAGTTCCAACAACACCGCAGCCGGCCCGCTTATGTGCATACTCTATGCCATAAGCCCTCTATGGAATTCAAGCCTTCCGGGCAAATCAAGCAGGTGAATCGGCTTGCAGCCCAAGCATCAGCCCTGTAGACTAGCCCGCTCCGAGCCCGTTTTCGGAGTCGAACAAAGCCATGCCAAAGCCCGTCCCCGTTGCCAAAGCAACAGATCTGGATCCGGGAAATTGCTTGTCGGTCGAGGTCGATGGGTATGGCCTCGCGCTCTTTAACGTTGAGGGGACGATTTACGTGCTGGACAACACCTGTCCCCATGCAGGCGGCCCTTTGGGAGAAGGGACCCTCCAGGGCGAGATCGTCGAATGTCCCTGGCACGGGTGGCGGTTCAACGTACGGACTGGAGAAAGGCCGGAGAACCCGGACTTCAAGGTGACCTGCTATCCGGTGGAGGTGCGGGACAATGAGATTCGCGTCATGCTTCCGCTCGCTTCAGATAAGAAACAGACTTGACTCAGAGACCAGCAGGATCGTCTCCCCGCTTCAATGGGCCCGCTTCGCCGAACGGCATCAAATCTTCCGCCGGCATTGACAGAGGAACCACGGACCGCTTGGTGAGATCCACCCGCCACACATATTCCCGCTCAAACCACTGTCTGGCCCCCTCTTCCCGCACGAACACCTTCACGAGGTAGGTGTCCTCTCTGCCTTTCTGGGGCTCAACCGTCCATTCCCCCAGCTTGACCCCTTGGCCTCTGGCCGCGATTCTCTGCACCCGATCCGAAAGCGCCTGTAAGAGCGTCGGGGCGCGTTGGGCCCGATGGGTCTGCACCAGCGCCATCGCCTCCGCCGCCCTGGGATCGGCCATCGGGTTCAAGGTGGGCGGCTTCAGGGCCCAGTAGGCCAGCCCTCCCGCCACCAACAGGGCAACGACGAGGTAATGGATGAAGGTGACCAGGGAAGAGGAAGGCCGATCCTGACTCTTGAAATCCGGCTCAGTCTTGGAGGAGGGATTATCGCCGGCCACTCGCGCGTCCGTTTCCTGTGACCGTGTGACCGGCAACGGGCACCGACTGACCGTGAGACACTCTCGGTTGGCTCAGAGCTTGCTGCAGGCGCAAGACCCGCTCCTGGAACGGGTTCCCGTTCCGTAAGAGGCGCCCCCACCCTGCCTGGGCATTGGAGGGCAGGGGTCCGAGCGGATCGTAACGCCACGGCCGGCCTCCGATCACCACCTGTCCCAGGTGCCGACCGAGATAGTCTTTCAAGGCGGCGCCCGGATCCGTGACAGTACGAAGGCACCAGAAGCCTGGAACGGGACTTGCCCCAAGATAGATGGGGCTCAGCAAAGGCACCCACACGTACTCGGCTTTCACTGTCTCGTCCGGATTCTCAAGCAGGACATTCGGAAGATCGAGCAGGGTCGGATCAACCGCGGGCACCTTGGCCTGATCAGCAACAATCTTTTGACTCGGATCGGCCGGCGGACTTGCTTCATTATCCTGGCTTGGCTCAGGCTGTCTCTGCGAGAGGGCTGGCAGAGGCGGGCGGTCCAGAAATCGATGGACCGACACAGGGCTCCGCTGCGTCGCTGGCGGAACCAGACTCAAATTGTCCGTCATAACCATCGTGCCGGCGGGATCAATCCAACTGTAGAATTCTGCAGCAAACGAGGGGGTTGGGTGACAGGCCAGAACGGCTCCCAGCAGAGCCACCGCGAGGCCCCGTGCTTCTATTCCACGACGGACCCTCATATAAAAATCATAATGCCGGCAACGCCGACTTGTCAATGAACCGAAGCGGCTCTGATTGAGCCATGAACGTCGGATCGGCCCGCCTGCGCGTACTTGACAAGACCTGAAGCCCCTGTGGTACAAGTAGCAGCCCCACCGACTTCCTTGATCCTTGGATCGCATAACGCTATGAAAATATTTGCCTATGCCGACAATTTAAATCCCACCCAGTTGAAGCGGCGCGCCCCCGAGCATCAGTTCGTGTGCAAGGCCTATCTCCCGGACCACGCCATCCTCTTTTGCCGCTGGTCATCCCAGTGGCGCTGCGGCTTGGCCAGCGTCGCCCCTTCCCCCGGCGAACAGGTTTGGGGAATCGTGCTGGAGATCACGGAAGAGGACCTCAAGCTTTTCGACGAATTCGAAGGCGACGTACCCCCTGGCGCCTTCCGCCACCTCACCGTCACGGTTGTAACTGAGGAGGGAGAAAAGCTCTTGGTCACGACTCATGCAGCGGCGCCCATCGGAAAATTCAAGCCCAAGGAACATTACCTTGAATGGGTGATCAAGGGACTCAAACATTGGAAACTGCCGGACGACTGTATCGAGCAGTGGCGATTGTTCACGCCGAAATGAGGAAGTTGTCAGTCATCAGTAAACAGTTATCAGTCCTTGCTGACAGAAACTGACCACTGAAAACTGATAACTGAAAACTTGCGGTCCAACCAAGGAGAGACAATGCCGAAACCCAAATATCACATCATCGTCTGTACGAATACCAGGCCACCCGGACATCCCAAACCATCCTGCGGAGCTGCCGGCTCGCCAGCCATTCTGATGGCCTTCAACATGGGGCTGATGGAGCGGGGCATCATGCCCGGAGAGGTGCTGGTCACTGGGTCGGCCTGCGTGGGTCCTTGTGAACAGGGTCCGACCGTCGTGGTCTACCCAGATGCCACCTGGTACTCGCAAGTCAAGGAAGCGGATGTCGCCGCGATCCTCGACGAGCACATCGGGAAGGGAAAGCCGGTCGAAAAGCTCAAACCAAATTCGATCTGGAGCGGATAGAAGTAATCAGTTATCAGTGTTCAGTTAGCAGTATTCGGTCAAACCGAAAACTGAGAACTGTTTACTGACAACTTGGGAGCCTTTTCACATTGTGAGCGTCCCCGCCCATCATGAGCACAAGGCCCATGCGCCCCGTCACATCGGCTGTATGGTGATCACCTGCAGCGACACCCGCACTCCCGACGACGATGCCAGCGGCAAGCTGATCACGCACCTGCTGAAAGAACGGGGGCACGAGGTGATTGCCTATCACCTCGTCAAGGATGAACCGGCTCAGATCAGGGCCAGGATCGAAGAGGCCGTCAAGAACGAGGCCGTTCAGGCGGTCATCATTAACGGGGGAACCGGCATTTCACGGCGCGATTCGACCTTCGAAGCAGTGGATGCCTTGTTGGAAAAGCGGCTGGAGGGATTCGGTGAGGTCTTTCGCTACCTGACCTATCAGGACATCGGCTCGCCCGCGATCATGAGTCGGGCGACAGCCGGCCTCTACCGGGGACGGATCATTTTCTCTACCCCAGGCTCCGAAAGCGCCGTCCGCCTGGCCATGGAAAAGCTCATCCTGCCGGAGTTAGGCCACATCCTGCAGCAACTCAGCAAATAACGCATAGCGAGTGAGGTTTGGTTATCGCATGCGGCGACGCCGGGGGGGAGTTGATTGGAGACCGAATCGTTCTCGCACCTGCTTGATGTCCAGACCGCCTTCCTTTTCATGACGCACGCGCGCTCGCTCGATCAGCGCAAGAAAACGCGGGTTCGTGCTGAGCGTTGCTATCTCCACATCGGCATTGTCTATGGGCATTAGAGCCGCAACGGGCTTTCCCTTCCTGGTCACGACAACCGGCTCGCGACGAAGGGATCGCGTGTAGCGTGCGAGGGACTCGGTCGCCTTGGAAATGTCCAGTGTTTTCATAATCTGATCTCCTCATCCCCGATCTTGAGGCGATTCCGTTCCTTCACTCCCACAGCGCGGATCAACACGACAGGCTCCAGATCGTCTTGGACATCATAGTAGATGCGGAACGAGCCGACGCGCAGCTCCCACGGAGCAACAGGATTGGGACGTATCGGTTTTTTGTGCCTGGTCTCCTTCGTCGGTTCGTGTGCGAGTTGTCTCTCCACCGCATCCAAAATCGTCTTTCGGTTGCGTGCGGTGAATCATGCCAGGAGTCATTTCGCATTTTCCACATAAGGATGCTCAAAACGGTCAGCCAACGCGGCCGCAGGGAGCGAGGACCCTGAGGCGTACTGGAGAAGTACGTTGAGGGGTTCGAGCGACTGAGAACAAAGTTGGGGGCCGTTTTCAGCATCCTTCTAGTCTTGCGTGATCTTTGGCTCGGATACCCTCTTAAAATAAACTAAAAGGTCTCGCACTGATACAAGACCGACCAATTTCCCTTGTTCGGTTACGCCCAGGTGGCGGACTCCGAGGTCCCCCATCATGTCATGGGCATCCTGGACCGTCCGCATCACCTCGATCGAGGCGATCGGGCTGGTCATGATGGACTCGACCGTTATCTTGCCGAGGTTCTTATCGCCCGCGACGGCGCGCCGGACCACGTCCGTCTCCGTGACGATCCCAACCAGTTGCCCTCCCTTTTCGACCATGAGCGAGCCAATCCGCTCGTCCCTCATCCGCTTGGCCGCCTCCCGGACCGAGTTGTCATGGGCGATCTTTTTGAGTTCCCGCCGCATTACCTGCGCTAACGATGGCATGAATGATTCCCTCCTGTGACCGACTGTTGAGAAAGCTGACAAGTTGACAAGCTAACAAGTTGCAAGTCAATAAGGACGATGGACTCGAAACAGGTGGCAGCGAAAACCTGTCCTCCTGCCACTTGTCACTTGCTACTTGTCAGCACCTGGCATTGAGGCCTTTTTCAATATTTCCGTCAAAACATCAGTGCCCCTTCCAGAACCATGACCGCCTGTCCTCCGACCTTGACCTCCTGGATTGCGTCGTCATCCGATTCCACCTGGATCAAAATGCGCGAGGGACGCTCCACCTCATAGCCCTGCTCGGCAATGATTTCGGTTGTGGGCCCCACCGACACCACTCCGTTTTGAACCAGGTACGCTCCCAGGGCGCCGCTCGCGCTGCCGGTGGCCGGGTCTTCCATTACGCCGATCGGCGGAGCAAACATGCGGGTGTGGACGGTCGACAGTTCTTCCACCGTCATCGTGGTGAAGACCATGATGCCGTTGGCGCCATACCGGGCGCAGAGCTCGTTGATGGCCGTGACGTTGGGTACGATTGAGCGGACTGCGGTCAGCGTCCGCACCGGCACGATCATCACCGGCAAGCCGGTGGAGACTACCTCAACCGGGAACTTGGTCCCGGTGATCAGGCTCTTGGACAGGCCCAGCGCGTTCGCCACCTCGAACAGATCCTTGACCGGCTCGACGGTTCCCAGGAACTGCGGCTTCGGCTGCGACATAACCACCCGGTGAATCTCGCGCTTGCGAACGTGCAACTCGACCGTAAACAGACCGATATTGCATTCGTGCAGCAGGCGGGTGACCGGTTCTCTGAGCGTGAACCGCCCCAACTTTGCCAACACGAAGAACGCGCCGAGGATCGGGTGCCCGGCAAATGGGATCTCCTGCGTCGGCGTGAAAATCCGAATCTTGATCGACGCGGCTGGGTCACTTGGAGGAAACACGAAGACGGTCTCGGAAAGGTTCATCTCCCGCGCGATCTGCTGAAGCTCCTGGTCGTTCAGGCCGGCCGCGTCCGGCACCACGGCGACCGGATTGCCGCCGAAGGGCACGTCGGTAAACACGTCGGCCTGGTAAAACTTGAGGGTGCGTCGCTCTGGACTCATGACCAGTGCACCGTACTGTAGGTGAGCCGGAAACCTTTGTCAACGCAGAGCCGTGAGGCGTGAAACGTGATGGGAAGTGACGCAGGGACGGGGTGACGCGGCGATCCCCGCGTCGCCGCGTCTCCGTGTCGCCTCACGCTCCTTACGCCTCACCCCTCACGAGGGTTTTTAAAAGGAAGCAGCCAGCGGGGCGTTTCAGGCGGGGACCGGCAATGATTCGTAGGTTTGCACCAGCGGGTGCCGCAGGTAGTCTTCGACGTAGTTTTTGAGGAATCCGTGTCGGTAGAGTTGCCGGTTGGCAAATCCCGTGTCGATCTTGTGCAGGACTTTGACCTTGACCTTGGTCTTCCGCATGAACTCCTCCAGGGTCACTCCCGCGATGTCCCGATAAGCGCCTCGGCCGGACTGCATGACGCACTTGGGAATGTGCACCACCTTCTCGCCTGCCAGGCGGCGGGCGATGTCGTCGAAGGTCAGCAGGACCGTGCAGTCCGAATCCCCGCCGAGCGTGGCGTTCGGCACGTACAAGAACTTCGCCCGGCTCTTGCGATACATGGCAAGGATCCTGTGCACGCTGCGCGCCACCACGACCGTGTCCTTCTTGCCCAGCTCCAGCGAATCAAACAGGCTGACGATACGCTTGCGATTGAGAAAGGCCGTGATGTAGGCCTCCGTGTGGATCGTGGTCATATTCGGCAGCGCTGCGTCATAGATGCGCTGGGCTTCCCTCGACAGGAACTGACGGCCTCGCAGCATCAGGTCGGCCGTCTCCTGCTTCAAGCCCTTCACGGGCGTGAGACATCCCATCCAGAGCACGCATTTCTGGTTGATCTGCGAAATCGTGACGGCATCCTGCGACATGGTGTGGTCGTCGAAGGTATAAAAGTTGGCTGAAGAGACCGCCGGACCGTCCAGCACCTTGAGAAGCTGCTTGACCGACGGGGCGTGCGGCATGAGCCGTTGCCGGTATTCCCCGAGCGTGATCACCGAGAGCTCGAAGTTGATCCGCCCCGGATACTGCGCCGCCAACTGGTGGACCTTGGGCACGTGCACGAACCCCACCGTAAAGAACGTGAGATTCTTGTCCGTGTACTTGAGAAAATCCTCCACCCATTCCATCGCCTTAGGGTGCAGGAACAGGTCGGTCCATTCCATATATTCGTTGCCGCCGAGGCACCAGAACTGTGTAGGATCGGTCGGTTTCTTGTTGAGGTAATCCAGAATGAACTCCCAATCCTCCTGGGTCGTCTTGGGCGGCTCGAGGGTTTCGCGGTAGGAGTGGTCCGTTTCGTAGCAGAACTCGCACTGGACCGGACAGCTCTTGCCCAGGCTGATGGGGATCTTCCCCGCATCGAGCTCACGGCGGAGGACCTCGCGGTAGTCTTTGCCCGTAAAAATCTTGGTGGGCTGGAGGATGGGCAGCGGTGTACTCATGGAACGCCTACGCGGCTTGCGCGCTCACCGTGGTCACAGACGCACCGAACGTGAATTGACAGGGAGCATGCTGTTTGTCAGACTTGACGAGCGACGCTACGACTTCATGGCGACTGATGAGCAGCAGCCCCGCATGACACAAGCAGACCTCGACCGAGCGATGATTTTGTTCGGCTTGACCGAACCCCTCACCAGGGAGCAACTGGACGACAAGCGTCGTGAGTTGCTTGCCGCCTGGCACCCGCACCGCTACGCCAACCTGACGAACAACCCGCGGAAGTACATGCAGATGTACAAGAAAGGCGAGGCCATGACCAAGGAGATTCAGACTGCGTACGATCTGCTGGTCGCCCAGTTGGCCACGGAGCGGCAAGACAAGAGCTAATGGCATATGGCCTATGGTCAATGCGAAGAATCGAACACCTCCTGCTATAAGCCATTCGCCATACGCTATAAGCTCTTCGATGTCTACGAGACCGCATGGCTGACTACGCGGGTCATGGTCGGCTCCCCTTCTTTCCCTGCCTCGGCCTCCCCGCGCGCCACGGGCCAGGTCACCAGCCCGGCCACCCCCGTCGACGCGGCCGCCTCCCCCGCCTTTCGTTTCGCATAGATTTGCGGCAGCCGGTTCGTCCCGTACTTGGAAATATAGAGGAAGACGTGCTCGCGCGCGTTGACGCGCACAGCCCAAGGCTCAAAGTCGTTCTGGTAGAACTCCTCGCAGAGCTGCATGGCGTCCAGGCAGGTCAGGCCGACCGGCTCGTTGAGCGTATAGTAATAGTCCAGGGGAAGATCGTAGTCCTCCTGCTTGTGGATCGTGATCCCGAACTTCTCCGGAGTTCGCACCATCGGCGTGTGCCGGTACGCCACGAAGTAAAAAAGCTCGACCGAATGGATCGAGGGCTGATGGTCGAGGATGAACCGCCTGGTCTCTTCCGCCTCCTCCCTGGTCTCGCCGGGGAAGCCGTAAAAGGCCATGACGTGGTTCCAGATGCCGGCCGCCGCCGCTTGCTTCAAATTGTTTTCGATCACGGACTTTTTGACGTGCTTGTCCATCAAGCCGAGCACCCGCTCGTTGGCCGATTCCATGCCGTAGTAAAGGGTGCAGCAGCCGGACTTGGCCGCCAGCTTCCAGAGCTCGGGGTCCTGCAGGCTTTCCTCAAAGCGAATGAGCGTCGTCCACTTGATGCCGACGTTCTGCTCGACCAGTAACTGGCAGACTTTCTTCAAGAGCGCCGGCGGATAGGATTCGTCCGCAAACAGAAAGTGGGTCGCCTGGTACTTCTCTTTGAGCGCCTTGACCTGCCGGACCACCTCATGGGCCGACATCCCCCGGTATTGATCGAAGTACCCCTGTCCGTGATCGCAGAAGGTACAGCGGCCCCAGTAACAGCCCCGCGTGGCCAGGTACGGCAGAATGCGCACCGGCGAGAAGTAAGAGTCCAAGGGTAGTCCGTCAAAATCCGGCAGGGGCAGCGCCGTCGTCTTCTCGGTGTAGATTTCCTTGTTGACGTGGACCCCCGCTTCATCGCGATAGATCAGGTTGGGGACCGCCGCCAGGGACCGCTCCCCGTTCAAGGCCTCCAAAAGCCACAAGAGCGCATGCTCCCCTTCGTACAGGATGGCGGAATCAAACACCGACGCGAAGAAGCGCTCATGGTTCGGCAGCTCTTCCTGCAGCCTCGTGATCACGTTCCCGCCGACCGTTACGTGGATATGCGGGAACGCCTCCTTGACCATCTTGCAGAAGGTTAACCCCGCCAGAAGCTGCATCTGGGTGCCGATCGAAACCCCAACCACATCGGGCGCCTCTTTGCTCACGGCGGGCAGCACCAGTTGCCGGCAGACATCCCGGTAGACGTTCACCTGGTCGTCGTCCAGACAAGCAAAGACTTCGCGCGACACGCCGGGACGATAGCCCAGGTTGCTTTCCATCGGATAGAACACGATCGACGCGGGGTAATAGGCGGCCGAAATGTATTGCATCACCTCGCGGAAGGTATTGAGCGCCCCTTCCAGCTTCTCCGCGTCGTAAAACTCCTCGCCCCGGACGATCCGCTTGGCGGACTCGGCCCGCTCGATCAGGCTGAAGAGGTCCAGGTCGAGCTTCGCCGCCAGGCAGGCTTTCTGGTCCGCCTCCTGCTCGGTCAGCCAGCCGGTCCGTTCTTTTTCCTGCAAGGCCCGGAACTGCATGGCCATCCGCGCCTTGACCCAGATCAGGAATGAGTCGCTGAAGAAGAGATCGTACATCTCGATGTTCACGTCCCTCTGCACGACCACATGCCCCTGCTCACGCAGGACGGCGGTCAAACTGGGGAGCGCCAGGTAGGGAGCCGTCGGAACCCACTCAGGAGGGAACAGGAGCATGGTCTTCAGTTTCCGACCCGAACCAATCGCTGCCTCAGCAACGGTTAATTCCTTCTTGCCGATGTGAATTAGGGTGCTCATAGCCAGAAATCAGGCGAGCGGCGAGGGGCTAGAGGCACGTGGTTGGATAAGATCATCTTCGATCTCACGCCGTCGCAACTCCCTCGCCTCTCGCCACTTGCCCCTTGCCTCTTGCCCATCAACAGACCTTCGCTTCCAGCGAGGACGGCGCACCGGCGCGCGCGGTTGCAAACTGCAGCGCCGGCAGTTTGTCCATGCCGAAGCGGGCGACATAGAGAAAAACGTACTCGCGGATGAAGATGCGCAAATCCCAATTCGCCGGATGGTGCTGCTCGAACTCTTCGAAGACGCGCTCCGCTTCCTCAACGCTGAGCCCCTGCTTGACCGTATAGTAATAATCCAGCGCCAGGTCCCACTCGGGATTGACATAGGGCGTCACGCCGAACTTCTCGGGGTTCTTGGCGACCGGCGTGTGGCGGCTCAGATCGAAGGTGCCGAACCCGACCGAATGCACAATGTCTCTGTTCTTCTCCAAAAACCGGATGGAATCCAACGCATCCTCGCGCGTCTCGCCGGGAAATCCGAAAAAGCCCATCGCATGGTTCCAGATGCCGGCCTTGGCCGAGAGTTGCAGGCTCCGCGTGATCACGTCCGTCGTCGTCGCCTTGTCCATCAGCTTGAGCACGCGCTCGTTGCCGGATTCGTACCCCACGTGCAGGTACTTGCAGCCGGAGTTCCTGGCGTCCTCCCACACAGGCTCGTCGAGCAGGCTCCTCTCGTAGCGCATGTGGGTCGTCCAGGCGATGTCCATGTGCCGGTCCACCAAGCCGCGGCAGAGCTTGCGGAACAGCGCCGGTGGATAGGACTCGTCCGTAAAGTGGAAGCGGCGGACCCGGTACTTGTCGCGGAGCTGCTGAATCTCATCCAGAATCTGCTGAATTTTCTTCGTGCGGTAGCCGGCCGTGTAGCCCTCGCCGTGGTCGCAGAACTCGCAGCGGCCCCAGTAACAGCCGCGTGTAGCCAGGTACGGCAGAATCTTGTCCGGCAGGAAGTACCGATCCAGCGGGAGGCCGTCGAAATCCGGCGGCGGCAACTCCTCCATGTCCTCCGCATAGGTCAGCGACGAGGTGTGCACGCCGGACGCATCGCGGTAGAGCGTATTGGGCACGCCCTCCAGGCTGCGCCCGGCCCCGACCGCTTCGACGAGCTGGAGGAACGCCGTCTCGCCTTCGTAGAAAACCGCGCTGTCGAAATAGGCAAAGAGCGGCGACCGGGGCAGCACATCGCGCAGGCGCGTCACCGTATTGCCGCCGATCGTGACGTGGATGTTCGGGAAGCGCTGCTTGATCAGCGCGCAGAAGGTCATGCTGGAGAAAAGCTGCTGCTGGAGCACGATCGAGATGCCGATCACGTCCGGCTTCTCGGCCTCGATGGCCGGCTTGACGAGATGCTCGAACACGTCGCGATACACGTTGACCTGCTCGTCCTGGACCGCGTCCATTACTTCGGCCGACACGAAAACCTTGTAGGAGAGATCGGTTTCCATCGGCGGCATGCAGATGCGCGCCGGCGCGTAGACCAGCGAGATGGCGGCGGTCACTTCGCGGAACGTGTTGATCGCCCATTCGAGCTTGTCGATGTCGTAAAAGTCCGGGCCCCGGACGATCCGTTTGGCGTCCTCGGCTTTCTTGGCCAGCTCCGCGATGCGCTCCCGCGTCAAATCGCACAGGGCCAGTTGAACGTCCCGTTCCCAGTCCGCCAGCTCTCGTTTCTTCGAGAGCTTCCGCAGCCGATCGAGCTGCTGCGGAACCCGCTTGAGCACCCGGCGAAGGAAGTCCCCGCTGAAGAACCAGTCATACATTTCCAGGTTGACGTCCTTCTGGATCACCTGATGGCCGGCGGCTCGAAGGACGGAGGTCAGGGTCGGAAGGCTCAGGTAGGGTTCGGAGGGATACCAGTCCGGCGGAAAGATCAGCATGACTTTCGACTTCCGCCCGCCGGCGGCTTCCGAGGTCCGCCGATGGAGCTGTATCAGTTCGGGGGTCGCTTGCGCCCCCTTGGAATAGGCGATTTTCATCGGTCACAGGCCTCTTTCCACAGATAATGGGCCATTGTATGGTCCCTGATCAAAGCTGGTCAAGCCTTAACGGCCAGCCAGGCGGACACCGGAGGCCGGCGTCTTTTTCATTCTCCAGCCTCAGGGGCCCGCAGCCGGCGCGACAAGCTCGCGATAATAGTCTTCCAACAGGCCAGCCTGCTCCCGATTCATGACCACCAGTTGCCGCTGATCAAAATTCGTGGCCTGGTACAGATAGGTCAGCCCTTGAACCGTTCCTAACTCCACATGAAACTGCCGACCGTCCGGCTCGTCCCTGGTTGTTTCCTGAAGCACCTGCCGTCCCTGGAACCGAGCCCAGACCCGCTGCGCCGACGCGGCGTGGCTCTCGTAAAGGGGCTGATCGCCAACGGCCGGCTTGTTCTTCAGCTCGGCCGGATCCGGTTGGTCCCGGTCATCCGGTTCCGGCGACTCGTCCCACGCGAGATCGGTCCGCGAAGCGCCGCGGTCGAGCACATAGAGCGGCCCGTCATCCGAGACCTCCTCCACGATGTGATAACGGATCGGGACCGGCGGCTCGAAGAGCCTTAGCCCACGTGCTGCCAGAGCCCGCTGAAAGGCCACGCGACGGGCCAGCAACCTGGTTTTCTCAAACACCACCAGCCGACCCTCGGAGGCCAGCGCGGCACAGAGCTGGTCCAGCCTGGCGCCCAAGCCTGTTCGAGCCTCGAAGGCTGCCTGGGCGGCTGGATTGTGATCCCGGTCAAAGGTCCGCCAATCCCGGCTCGGCAGACCCGGCTCCTGTTCCGCTTGCAAGAGCGCGTGGGTAGACAGGATCAGATCGCAGGAGCCGGTGATCATCTCCCGAGGCACATCACGGCACTCGAAACGGACATTGGTCAGGTGCAGGGTCTCCGCCCGTTGACGCGCCGCCACCAGGGAAGCTTCAGACCGATCGATCCCCACAAAAGAAAGATCGGGAAATTGCTTGGCATAGAAGGTGGTCAGAATGCCGATCCCGCAGCCAAAATCAAGGACCGATGGTGGGGGCCCTTTCGGATCAACCACTGGGCTGGCCACCCGGAGAGCGACATGATGGCTCGCGATCCGCTCCGCCACAGCCGCCCCGACGGCCAGATAGAAGTCGTAGCGCTGGCTGTACAGGACCGGTAAGATGTGCTGATCGGCAGTCCGATCGTAAAAAGCCGTGTCAGCCGAGGCGCTTTCTCGCTTCTGCTCGGCCAGGCGGTTGAGTTCGGCGAGCTCCCCGGGGCTCAGGGTTTGGCGCTGCCATCGGAAGTAGGCCTCATCAGACTCAAACCGCCGGAGCCTCCACCACTCCAGGTGACTGGCGAGCGCTGATTGTAAGTTGAAGATAGACAATCGGGAAGACTCGCGCTTCTTAGCGAGGAACAGCGAGCCACACTATCAGGATGCTCAAAAAGGCCATCCAACGCGGCCGCAAGGAGCGAGGACCCTGAGGCGTACTGGAAAAGTACGTTGAGGGGTTCGACGGGCACCTATTGCGTGGCCTCGTGCAATGGGTGATGAGAACAAAGTTGGGGGCCTTTTTCAGCATCCTGTTAAGAGGGTCTTTTCAGCATGATGGCATCCTCATACGCCACTGGAACCGGATGCGGTTGACGAAGCTGCCCGCCGCCCAGCACGACATATTTCTGGCAGGTCAAGGCTTCTAATGAAACGGGGCCCCGCGCATGGACTCGCAGGGTATTGGTGCCGACTTCCCCGCCCAGTCCGAACTCGTTCCCGTCGTGCATGCGGGTCGAGGCGTTCACCAGGACCGCGCCGGCATCCACCTCGCGCGTGAACCGCATTGTGCTCTGGTAATCATTCGTCACAATCGCAGCCGTGTGCACCGGCCCGTAGCGACCTATGTGGGCCAGGGCTTCATCCAGATCCTTGACGACCTTGACGGCCAGGGTCCGCGATAGGAACTGTTTCTCCCAATCCCCTTCCGTCGCCTCTTTGACATTCTGATAGCCGGTAAACGCGAGAGAGCCGGTCAGCGCCAGGGTTTTGGGACAGCCCAGGATATCCACCTTGAACTCGTCGAGCAGCCGGCGCACCAACGCCCCCAGCAGGGGCCGCGAGATCGCTTGGTGGACCAGCAGCGTGTCGGCGGCATTCGCGGCGGAGGGCTGCTGCGCCTTGGAATTCACAACGATGTTCTGGGCGAGCGGCAGGTCCGCTCCCGCATCCACGTAAACATAGGAAAGACCGGCGTCATGGCACAGGATAGGCAGCTTCGTCTGTTCCATGACCGTTTTCCGCAGCCCCGCCCCGCCGCGCGGGATGATCGCATCCAGATATTTAGTCTGGCGCAGCAGTTCGAGCGCCATTTCCTTCTCAGTCCGTTCGATGAAATTGACGGCATCAGGCGGCACGCCCGACGATTCGGCCGCCTCGCGCAAGATCGTTCCGATGAGGGGGTTTGACTTCACCCAGTCGGGGTTTCCGCGGACCACGGAGACATTGCCTGACTTGAGGCAAAGCGCCACCGCTTCGGTCGTAGGCTTGGGCCCCAGGTCGGAAATGATCCCGATCACCCCCAGCGGCACCCGCACCCGTCTTACTTCCATGCCGTTGGGACGGTGCCACTGCTGCGTGATCTCTCCGACCGGATCAGGCAGCTCGGCGATCTCCCGGAGCCGACCGGCCATCTCGCGGAGGTCATCGGCGGTGAGGCGGACTCGCTCCACCGCCTCCTTGACCGTGTCCTTGTTCGTCTCCCCTTCAAGCTTCTTCCCGACCGACTCCACATCGTCCAGGTTCGCCGCCAGGATCGATTCTTCCTCGGCCAACAGGCGATCGGCCATCGCATGCAGGGCCAAGGTCTTGGTGGTGCTGGCGAGCAAGGACAGGGGCCGGGCCGCTTCCCGCGCCTTCTTCGCCAGGTTCGTCATGTAGATCTTGACCGGAACTTCAACCATCTCTTACCTCGCGGGAAGTGATTGGTTTTCAGTGATCAGTTCTCAGCCAGAAACTGAATACTGACAACTGAAAACTGTCAACGTTCTTCGCGGCGTGACTATAGCACTCGCATTCAAAGGGAGTCAAAAGCGGTGCGCCAGGATCAGGAACCGGCCCGCAGAACTATGGTTTCCGCTCGGTCGCCTCGCGCCAGTATGATGATAGCCGAATCGTCTTTCGAATCAGTGCGTGATGGCAAGCCCTGACCCTATCCATCATATTCAGATTACAAAGTATCTTCAAAGACACGCTTTCCTAGTGGGGAACTCGTTCAATCCGAACCGACTGCCAAGTCGGATTGGATTGTTTCAAACTGCTCGAGTGCGGCGCGGAGGTCGTCGGCAATCTCGGCTGCGATGATGTCAGGATCGGGGAGATTCTCGGAGGTTTCGAGGCTTTCGTCTTTGAGCCAAAAGATGTCGAGGCTGGCTTTGTCGCGGGCGGTCAGCTCGTCGTAGCTGTAAGCACGCCAGCGGCCCTCGGGTTTCTTCTCGGACCAGGTGGGCTTGCGTTCATGTCGGTTTTTCGGGTTGTAGCACGTTACGAATTCGTCGAGATCCTCGCGCTTGAGCGGGTTGGTCTTGAGCGTGAAGTGTTTGTTGGTGCGGAGATCGTAAATCCAGAGCTTCTTTGTCCACGGGGTTTCACTGGCAGGCTTCTTGTCGAAGAAGAGGACGTTGGCCTTCACGCCCTGCGCATAGAACAGGCCGGTCGGCAGACGAAGCAGTGTGTGCACATCGCATTCGTGCAAGAGCTTCCGGCGGATGGTTTCCCCTGCTCCACCTTCGAAGAGGACGTTGTCAGGCACGACAATCGCGGCGCGGCCATTGATCGTGAGGACGGATTTCACGTGCTGAAGAAAATTGAGTTGCTTGTTTGAAGTTGTCGCCCAGAAATCGTCGCGCTCGTAGGTTTCTCGCTCCTTCGTGGCCTCCCCTTCCGCCCCCACCACCGTGATGCTGCTCTTTTTTCCAAAGGGGGGATTGGTGAGAACGATGTTGAAGTTTTCTCCGGGATGGCCAAGCAGCGCGTCACTGACGATGATGGGCATGGATTCGTCGCTGCCGATCCCGTGCAGGAGCAGATTCATCGCGCAGACTCGCGCGGTCCCGTGCACGATCTCCCAGCCTTTGAAGGTCTCTTCTTTCAGCTTCTTCTTTTCGGCCTTCGTGAGGTTGGGATTGTGCTCCACGAGGTAGTTGTGGGCGAGGAACAGGAACCCGCCCGTCCCGCAGGCTGGATCGCAGATCGTCTCTCCGGGCTTGGGCGCGATGGCATCCACCATCGCTCTGATCAGGGCACGAGGCGTGAAGTATTGGCCCGCGCCTGACTTGATGTCCTGCGCGTTCTTTTCGAGCAACCCCTCGTAGGCATCTCCCTTCACGTCGGCGCTCATGGCCGACCAATGTTCTTTGTCGATCAGGTCTTTGATCAGCCGTTCGAGTCTCGCCGGAGTCTGGAACTTGTTTTGGGACTTGCCGAAGATCAGCCCCAGCAACCCCTTTTCCTTGCCGAGCTGTTCAAGCGTATGACGGTAATGGTCAAAGAGGGCGTCTCCGTCCTTCTTGAGCAGGCTGGGCCAACTGTACTTGTCGGGAACCGGGCTCGGGTGGCTATAGGGCGGTTTGCTACGTTCGTCCGCCATCTTGAGAAACAGCAAATACGTCAACTGTTCGACATAGTCGCCGTAGCTCATGCCGTCGTCGCGAAGGACGTTGCAGTAGTTCCAGAGTTTTTGAACGATGGCGGCAGGGCTCATGGAGTAATGGCTCGGAACGCGCTCATCGGTTATAGTGAAGAGCCAGGCGGCCAGAGATGAAGAAGCAGAAACCCCTCATTGAAACCAATCCCTATCTAAGCAATCCCAAGAAGTACCGGAAAGCCTTGATCCTCAGCGTCGCGAGTTCAGCCGCGATCGAGACGGGCGCGTCCGTAGAATCCATCGTCAGAATACTCACTGGCAAAGGAAAGAAGAAGCAGGCCAAGAAATCACGAGAGGCCACGACCCGATCCAGCAGGACATGATACACACGAGGAGCGTTCAAGGAGGGCACGGCTACGATGCCGAGCCGGCCAGTTCTCGCGCATGGGCAATCTCACGCTTGTGAGCCGGACGAACCTGAGCAGCCAACAGCGTTACAACGGCCACGGTTTCGCCATCCAATGTTGTAAATTCGACCTCGTAGCCTTCGCCGCCCCGATGAATGAGCACGACGGTGCCGATGTCGCCGCGCCTGAGGCCGTGCTTGGGGAGGTCGCATTCAAGAATCACGTCTTCTAGCTCCTGAATCATGGCATCCTCCGTTTCAGGGGATAGGCGGTCACAAATCGCGGCGCCTGGCCACCTTCATCTATAAACCAGACCGTCCGAACTTGCAATTGTCGGCCATTCGGTGCAACGAGCGGGCCTTCGATCACATACCGGGTGCCAAACGGTGAGTATTCGGAGAGGGTCACAGGGTTGTTCTTCGCGTGTTGCCGCAGGGCATCTGCCAGCGCCTCCCATAAGGACGACTGAAAACCGACCGCAGAAAAGAACCCCGCTTTCCCTCTGCCGGCCCGATGGGTCGCTGAAAGCAGATAATCGACAACTTTCGTTTGAGAAATCTCCAAACGGTCTGCATGGGGGAGCTTCATACCGACTGTCCCCGCAAAGAATCGACAACCAGCCTTCCTGAAAACGCCTGGCTCAAAATCGACTGCCGGAGGCGGTCGGCGCGGGTGAGGTTGGCTTCGACGGCGTTATCGAGATCGTCGATGGTTTTAAATTGGTCTTCGGAAAAGCCGTGGCCCTGTGCGAGGGGGAAATTTCTGAGCGCGACGCCTCGCCGTTCGCTTAGATTTGCCGCTTTGGCGTCCTGGACGGCCCAGCCGGAGTCATCGAGCGTCGCGTCAATCTTTTCACGCGCCTCATCCTCTGGGGTGGGCATAGGATGCCTTGCTCCTCCATCGGGAAGAACCGGTCTTTCTATGGCGAGTGAGTCTAGCCGAAATCGTACGTCAAAGCCACTACTCCTCCCCGACTTTGGCCTGGCCATCAGGCAGAACGGCATCGAACGTATAGGCCTGCTTGTCCTGCCACTGGGATTCCCTTAGAATGCCGGCATGACGCAGGATGAAGCTCGTGCCCACTACAACTACCTGATCACCCTCTGCATCAGGAAAGAGGAGGCCTTCGGCCCCCTGGCCATGACTTTCATCAAGGACCATGACCTGGACCAACTCGGTTTGTCGCCCGAAGAGCAGTTCAACCTCTATATGGCGACGTCCGACGCTTTTGCCGCCGAACCAAAGCGGTACACCCACAAGCTGGAATGTTTGCAAAAAGCGGTGAGTCTCCTCAGTCGCACGCGGTTTTCCGATCCGGACCTCTCCCGCCACCTGACACAGGAAATTCACAAGACGCAGGCTGAGACAGACCTGTACAACGAGGCGATGCGGGCGACCCGATCTCAGGCGCCTCCCTCGCCGGACAAGCAACGCCTGATCGTCGAGACCGACCTGCCCGACTATTTTCTCAACACGGCGCAGAAGCGGGCTGCTTCCTACTATCAGAACAAGTACAAGCTCACCAAGGAGGCGAAGGTCGCCCAGCACTTCACCGGCCCCGCGCGCAAGTTCGAGCCGGAGAATCTCGCCGTGCACAAGGAATTTGCCGGCGCCTGCGCGCCGTTCATGAGCGTGCGGACGAGCGCGCTGCATTTAATGCTGCCATTTGATCTGAAGATCAGCCGTAAGCCGGACAACCCGCTGGAGGCCGGGCTGCGGATCTGGTACGCCACGATGGGTTATTCCTTTCCCTTGCGGTACGAGCTGGGCAAGCTCTGCAGCTATTACGACGATACGGTGCTGGACCTCTCCATGGATGACCCGAACTTGCTCTTCGTTTCGGCCTCGCCGGTGAAGGAGCTTGAACTGGGAACCGTCGAGCGGCCTGTGCCGAACGATGTGCCGCTTGAGATCGGCCTCCCGCGCGCGTTTCTCGACGGGACCAACTCGCTCGGCCCGTTCATCCAGGTGGGTTGCAACTTTCGGGTCTGGTTCGACGCATCGGCTGTGTCGCTTTTGATCCAGGGGGCGCCGGACCTGCACGAGTACGGCTTGCAAGGCGGCGCAGGGCTCCTGACCCGCACCTACGCGACGGAGAAGGTCCATGCCTATGCCCAGGCGCTCAGCCAGCCTTGGACGGAGGGGTTGAGCTTTAACTTCGTGAACATGCACCTGCAATTGTCGCCCGGCGTGGAGACGGCCTTGGTGCCTTTTAATACTCCGATCTTCTCCATCTATCCGGTCCTGAGCCGACAGCGGTACACGTTCGAAGACCGGCGGTCACTTGAGAATACACGTGATCAGTGACGATGCACGGAGTGACGGGGAGACAGGGAGACGCGGGGACGGGGGGAAAGAGCACTCGCCGTATCACCCCTTCACCGCGTCGCCGCGTCGCACCTATCTGTTACACATCACTCATCACCCATCACGGTATTGTTATGATTGACCTCCGCAGCGACACAGTCACCAAGCCCAGCCAGGCCATGCGTGAGGCGATGGCCGCCGCGCCCGTCGGAGACGACGTTTATGGGGAAGACCCCACTGTCAACCGGCTCCAGGAGATGGCGGCGACCCTCCTGGGTAAAGAAGCCGCGCTTTTCGTGCCGACTGGGATCATGGCCAACCAGCTTTCTCTGCGAGCCCAGACCCAGCCGGGCGATGAGGTGATCGTCGAAAGCCGTTCCCACATCGTCCGTTACGAACAGGGCGCCGCCGCCGCGCTCGCCGGGGTGCAACTCCATTGGGTGACCGGGCAGCGGGGTCTGCTGACTCCGGAGCAGGTCGAAGCAGCCATCCGGCCGAAAGATTCCTACAGCATCCAGACCAAGTTGATCTGCCTGGAGAACACGCACAACAGCGGCGGCGGGTCCTGCTATGCCCTCTCCACCATCGAACAGATCGGCAAGGTCGCACAGACCCATGCCATCCCCATGCATCTGGATGGAGCTAGACTGTTCAACGCGGTCGCGGCCACGGGAGTGCCAGCTGCCGACTATGCCCGCCCCTTCAAGACCGTCTCCTTCTGCCTATCCAAAGGGCTCGGCGCGCCGGTCGGGTCGATGATTGTGTCAGACCAGCCGACCATCGAGCAAGCCCGCCGGTTCCGCCGCATGTATGGCGGAGGCATGCGCCAGGCCGGCATCCTGGCCGCAGCGGGCATCTACGCGCTCGAACACAATATCACCCGCTTAAAGGAAGACCACGAACATGCCCGACGCCTCGCCCTGGTCTTGCAGAAGATCCCAACCGTCTCCCTCGATGTGCACAGCGTCGAAACCAATATCCTCGTCTTCGACGTCCGGCTGCAATCCCTTGGCCGATCGGCCGCCGACATCATAGCCGCGCTGAAACAAGCAGGGGTGTTGATCAATGCGCTGGGCGAGACGACCTTCCGGGCCGTCACGCATCTGGACGTGAGCGCACAGGACATCGACGAGGCCGGACAGGTCTTCGCGCAGGTCCTCTCCCGCTAGGAGAGTAACACTGTTGAGTAAACAGTCCTCAGTTTACAGTGTTCAGTTTCTGAATGTTCTGGAACTGAAAACTGACCACTGATGACTGATCACCTTTGGTATTCATCGTTCATCGTTACGTTGATTGACAGGCTCTCTCGCACGTCATTACAATGAGGCGCGGCGCGGGAGAGAAAAGGCGTGTCCATGCTCCAGATGGTCTCGTTCAAACAGATCAACCAAATCCTGGAGCTCACCGACCGGTTGGGCCTATCCAGAGAATGGGTGGAAATCCCGCTCTCCCCCGCGAGCCCCGGCCTGGTGCGGAAGCTGACGAACGGGAAGCTGGAGATTGTGGTCGACGCCGACCTCCCGTTCGACCAATGGCTGGCTTCCCTCGAAGGGCAGATCAAACAAGCCTCCGGCCGATAACAGGATGTTGGGAAAGACCTCTTGAACCAATGCTGAATGGTGGGCGGCTTTGAGTGAAGCTCCCCGCGCTTCCGCGCAAGGCATCTTGAAATGGAAAGCGAAACTCTCCGTAGCCTTTTGCCCTCCTACGCTAAAGCTTCGGGGGGCTCTCCTCGCCATTCATCCCCGCCCTTCCGGGCAGGGCATTCTGGCGAAGGAGAGTAACCAGTTCTTATCCTACAGTGATCAGTTTCTGAATGTTCCGGAACTGAAAACTGACCACTGATGACTGACGACATATCTATGGACGAGCAGCAGCCGACCCCCATAGCCGAGCCCAGCGAGCCCATTTCAGCCCTCCCGAGCCGGGAGGAGTTGCAAGCCGAGCTGCTCGATGTCCCGGATGAGCTTGAGCCGCCGAAGGAGGATGCGCCATCGAACCAGATCCACCTGGAGCAGGTTCTCGGTTCGGTCCTCCGACACGTCCGCGGGAAACGCGGGGGGGATCTCCTGGCCGCCATCCTGGTGGGATCAGGAGCCAGACGGGCCTTGACCCCTCACAGCGATCTGGACGTGATTGTCTTGATTAAGGGGCAGGATGAAAGCCAAGAGATGATCCGGGTCGCGGACCGGCTGGTGGAGATTCGCTATCGCGGACACAAGGCCGTGGAGCAGGAACTCGAGCGGGTCCTTCGCCTGCCGCCCTTGCTGAGGAAGGGCCGCGTGCTGTTCGAACACGAGGCGACCGGCTCCAAGCTGCTGGAAAAGGCCCAGCAGCGCTTCCGGTCAGGTCCGCCGCCCCTGAGCATGCACGAAAAAATCCGCTTCAAGGCCGAGTGCCTCCATTGGCTCGGCAAGGCCGAAGACCTCAGCCACCAGCCGGCGACGGCTCAGTACCTCTTAGGAATCTTTCTGGAGAGTCTGTTGCAGGCGTTCTTCCGCTTGCGGGGGTTCTGGCCGACTTCCCCCGCTGACACCATACGCTTCATCACGTCCCGGGATGCAGCAATCGGCGAGCTGCTAGACCGTTTTCTGACCGCGCCGACTCTTCCAGATCGGCTTGCCCTGGCGCGGGAGCTGACGAACCGGATCTTTCAGGATATACCCCATCCGCCCCGGGTGGATTAAACAGCGTTGAACGATGAACGCAGAACGCCAAAGGTAGTCAGTCATCAGTGGTCAGTTTTCAGTTCCGGAACATTCAGAAACTGAGCACTGTAAACCGAGAACTGTTTAATCAAAGTCGTTCATCACTCAGCATTCAGCACTGGTCTCCGCCGTTTAGCCGTCATCCCTTCTCGGTCACGACGACCCTCATCATTAAACTCGCAGAACCGGAAATCCTAGCCCCTCACCCCTTTGGGGATAAGTTTCACCCTGCCTTGAAAAGAACTTGCCGAGAAAAACCCTCAATTGTCCGCGTCAATCCTCCGATCACACTTATGCTAGAATCGCCCCGTCTCCTCTTGCTCGTTGCTGGTGGTTGGTGTCTAAATAGAGCATTCACTCCCCTCCTGATGGTCAGGAGGGGGTTCACGCCTTTACGTTAAGGAGTGGAGAAAGGATCGTCATGGAGCTGGGATTCGTCGGGTTAGGCAAGATGGGCATGAATATGGTCACGCGCTTGCGCCGTGATCAGCACCACGTGGTGGTCTTTGACCGGGCCACCGATTTGATCAAACAGGCCGAGGGGCAGGGCTGCATCGGGGCCGCCTCGCTGGCGGACTTGGCTGCAAAACTGACGCCCCCGCGTGCGGTCTGGATCATGGTCCCCTCCGGCGCCCCGACGGAAGACACGGTCCAGGCCGTGGCCGCCTTGCTCCAGGCCGGCGACACCGTCATCGACGGCGGCAATACGAAGTTTCATGACGATGTGCGAAGGGCCGCCGCGCTGAAGCCCAAGGGGATCCATTACGTGGACGCGGGGACCAGCGGCGGCATCTGGGGGCTGAAGGTCGGGTACTGCCTGATGGTGGGCGGCGAGGCTCCCGTAGTCAAGCGCCTCGAACCGATCTTCAAGACCCTCGCGCCGGAGAACGGCTGGGCCCACATGGGGGGCTGCGGCGCCGGCCACTATGTCAAGATGGTCCACAACGGGATCGAGTACAGCATGATGCAGGGCTATGCCGAAGGGTTCGAGTTGATGTCCAAGAGCGAGTACAACCTGGACCTGGCCAAGATCGCCGACCTGTGGATGCACGGCAGTGTGGTGCGTTCCTGGCTGCTGGAGCTGGGGGCCGGCGCATTGAGCCAGGACCCCAAGCTGGACAAGCTGAAAGGCTACGTCCAGGATTCCGGGGAGGGCCGCTGGATGATCCTGGACGCGATCGAGAAGGATGTCCCGGTGCCGACCCTCACCGCTGCGCTGTTCACCCGGTTTCGCTCGCGCCAACAGGAAACGTTTGCGGAAAAGATGTTGGCGGCCTTGCGCAACGCCTTCGGAGGACATGCGGTCAGGCGGTAGGCTTCGTGAATGGGGAGGACCAGGATGGGAGAGAGCAAGGAGAACCGTCCCGCGACCATTGAGACAGGGCGCGGAGCGCCGGTGGAACCCTGCACGGTGATCATCTTCGGCGGATCGGGCGACCTCGCCCGCCGCAGACTGCTGCCCGCCCTCTACAACCTGCTCTTGGACGGCCTGCTCCCCGCCAATTTTGCCGTGCTGGGCCTGGGCCGCAAGTCCCTCACCGATCAGGAATTCCGCGCTATCGCCCGTGAAGGAGTCACAACCTTTTCCCGCCAGGCGCTGGACGAACCTCAATGGAAAGACTTCGAACGCCATCTGTTCTACCGGTCCGCCGACATCGACGACCCGGCTTCCTATCACGACATCAAGCGCGCCACGGAGAAAATCGAAGCGGAGATGAAGCTCCCGGGGCACCGCATCTTTTACCTGGCCATCCCCCCGACATCGATGGCGCCGGTCTGCAAAGGACTGCAACAGGCCGGGCTGGTCACTCCGTCCGACGGCTCCTCTCCTTACAGCCGAGTCATCGTCGAAAAGCCGATCGGCCGCGATCTGGAATCGGCGAGGCAGATCAACGGGACCATCGGCGGCGTCTTTGATGAATCCCAGACGTTCCGCATCGACCACTACCTCGGCAAGGAAACGGTGCAGAACCTGCTGGTCATCCGCTTTGCCAACAGCATCTTCGAGCCCATCTGGAACCACAAATACATCGACCACGTCCAGATCACGGTCAGCGAGGCCGAAGGGGTGGGCACCCGCGCCACCTATTACGAAGAATCCGGTGCGCTGCGCGACATGATCCAGAACCACCTCCTGCAGCTCCTCTGCCTGGTTGCAATGGAGCCTCCTCATTCCCTGGACCCCGACGTTGTCCGCAATGCGAAGATTGCGGTCCTCCGCTGCCTGCGGCCCATTACGGGAGCAGACGTTGAGCGCTTTGTCGTACGCGCTCAATACAGCCACGGCAAGATTCACGGAGCGGAGGTGCCTGGGTACCGCCGCGAACAGGGCGTCCACCCGGACTCCACCACCGAGACGTATGTCGCGGTGAAGTGTTTTGTGGAGAACTGGCGCTGGGCCGGCGTGCCGTTCTACCTAAGGACGGGCAAGGCCATGCCCAAGCGCGCCAGCGAGATCGCCGTCCAGTTCAAGGACATTCCGCAGATTCTGTTCAACGCCGACCCGGTCAAGCCGCAGGCTCCCAACCTCCTAACCTTGCGCATCCAGCCTGAGGAGGGGCTCTCCCTGCGGGTCATGTCGCGCGTGCCGGGCACCCGCGCCCAGACGCACCCGGTTGAGATGAGCTTCAAGTACAGCGAGGTCTTCGGAACCCCATCTCCCGAAGCCTACGAACGGCTGCTGCTGGACGTCATGGCCGGCGACGCGTCACGCTTCATGCGGCGAGATGCGGTGGAGGCCTCCTGGGCCTGGATCACGGAAATCCTGGCAGGGTGGACGCAGGAGAGTTCAAGATGGCTGCCCGAATACCAGGCCGGCACGTGGGGGCCGGTCGAGGCGGACCGTCTGATTCAGAGCGACGGTCGGGCCTGGCGGACGCTGTAACACACGGCTGAATGATGAACGCGGAACGATGAATAGTTAACAGTTCTCAGTTTACAGTTATCAGTTTCGGAATTGTCCGGAACTGAAAACTGACAACTGATGACTGACAACTCAAATTCATCATTCTGCATTCATCACTTCTCGTATCGCGGATCATGCGCTGGGGACCGCGGCCCTACCCAACCGGCCGGTTCGACCGGCCGAACAAGCCTGCAAAGACCTCCTGATAGAGGAGGTCCGCCAGCCTCCGATACCCTCCAGTGGTCAAGTGGAGCCCGTCGTTCGAATAGGCGGCGGCCAAGCACTGCGTCTCCGGCTCCGCGGTCGCCGCAAAGAGGTCCACGCAAGCAACGTGCCGCCGCCCGCAATAGTCGGATATCAACCGATTGAGGTCCTGCCGACGCCGGATGTGTGCATCCAATTCGGGCCTCCCTCCCATTCTGATGGACGGCACCGTGACCGCCACGGGCTTGATGCCGGTCGCCAAGGCCCACTCATACATCTTCATCAAGTTGCGCATAATCTCGGCGGGGGCTGCGTTCCACCCCAGATCGTTCGTGCCGCCCAGGATCACCACAGACGAGGGCGTCCGGTCCAAGACATCGCGCCGGAACCGCATCGCCATCTCGGCGGTCAACTCGCCGCAGACCCCGCTGACCACGACGCGGACCCGGGGGCCGAGGCGCTTTTGCAGAAAGTCGCCATAGGGAGTCTCCCGCAGAAACGGACTGTCCGGCGTCGACGACTGGTAGCCGGCGGTCAGACTGTCCCCGAAGCAGATAATCACAGGAACCGTCTGACCGTTCTGCGTGGTTTGTTGCCCTTCCACGATGTTCCTTCTTATCCGGCCTGACGCAACAGCCGTGCTGGCTTGTCCAGCCCCATACGGAAGACATTGTAAGTCGGCCCGACTCCATTGACAAACTCTCCTCCGGTAGGCACAATGCTCCCTCATGGAAGACTCGAACAAGCCGGCGGCCGACTACCTGGAAAAATTCATCCGACCGATCCCGATCATGCAGTGGCTCGTGGTGATCATCCTGTCCGCTCAGATGATCACGAACCGCTCCGCTCTCGACAACGAAAGCGTCGCCATTTTCGTGCTGAGCCTGCTGTTGGGAAACGTCGCCCTCCTGTACGGCCTGCCGAAAATCATGAGTCCCACCGGGGTCGCGACCACGCTCGTCGTCGTGGATACCATCCTGGTCCCTTTTGCCCTGTTCTTCAGCGGCAGGACCGGAATGGATCTGTTTGTCGTGTATTTCGGGATCATCATGATCGCAGGCACGACGGGCAACCTCAAGCGGGCGCTGGTCCTGGCCGGCATCACTTGCACCGCCTACCTGGGCTACGGGGCTTTCATGCTGATGACTGAGCAGGAGTCCATCCCGCTGAACACACTCCTGCTGCGCCTGCCGTTTTTACTGATCATGACGCTCTTTTACGGTGCGTTGGCCGAGTTCGCCCAGCGCGAACACAGGCACAAGGAGGTGCTTGCGCACGATGCCATGCACGACGAGCTGACGGGCCTGCCGAACCGCCGTCACCTCCTGGAATCTCTTGACCGGATGTTGGAGGAAGCCAAGCGGTTCGACTCGCCGCTTTCGTGCGCAGTCGTCGACGTGGACCGCTTCAAGGACATCAACGACACCTACGGCCACGACATTGGCGACCTGGTGTTGAAGGAGTATTCCGCCATCCTGGCAGCCCAACGCCGAGGCTATGACTTGGCCGGGCGGCTCGGAGGCGACGAGTATGTCTGGATCCTTCCCCGCGTGGAAAGGGACGGGGCCATCACTGCGGGAGAACGGCTCCGGGAAGCCGTCGAGCAACATGAGTTTGGAGACTCGAGCGCGACCTTTCACCTCACCACCAGCATCGGCCTGACCACCTATATGCCCGGCCAAGGAAGCTACCCCACTCCTGCGCAGATGTTGAAGGCAGCCGACCTAGCTCTTTACACGGCGAAGCGGGAAGGCAGAAACAAAGTCCGCCACCCCCCGCTGGTCGGACCCGTTTCCGGCGACGTTGAGCGAGAGTTGGCCAGAGACAGCCACGCCCACCGATGAGCCCCCCCTCTCATCCCGTTCACCGCCTGGATTCAGAAGGCGGCCAATCCATCTCGGCTTGGCGGCCACAATAAAAACAGGAAAGCCGATAGCGGGCGCGGCGCCGCGGGTTGGGCAAGGACGTAAAGACCACCGGTGTTTCGTCGAAGGGACAGCTCGGCTGCTGATGCATGAGATGCTCATCGGCCATGATCAGGAGAGCGGCGTCATCCCAGGGCGGGACCGGTTCTTCGCGGCCGGTCAAGCGGTCTTCCCACCCGCAACGTTGGCAGCGCAAGGCGAACGTCTTCACCCGATCCCGCACCTGCGAGAGATCGGTGACCTCCACCGGACCGGGACAGCCCGTTCGACGGCAGGCAGTCGGCTCGTGCTGAAGGGCACGGATGAACTCCTGATGCGCCACCTGCCGCCGCGCCTGATCCTCCGGAACATCCTTTTCGTGCCACCTCTCCACAGCCCGCAAGCCTAGCCTACTCCCGCATCAGGAATCAAATCACATGATCGGCGTCGACAGGCCGGAATGCCATATCGGATCAGGCGGACACGCAATCTGTGCCTTTCACAGTACCGGTTTTTACGCGCCCTTAACATTTCGCCTTGCTGTTTTCACGCCCCTTTTATATCCTTTCGCGTAGAGTCGTCCATGCGTACTCATACGGGCAACCAGCTCGATCGGCATTCCGGCAGCACGCGGGAAAAGACCGAGCATGGTGGAATGGCTCCTTGAGCGATAACAGCGAGTGGGAGAACTGAAGTGGCTGGCGATCGGCGAGCACGAATAGGGGACGCGGCGTGACGCGGTCAATATTGCGGACTGGCGGGGTTGCAGCGCTGGTGGCCTGGATGGCGGCCGCGTCGGTTGCAGCGCAGGAGCCGACTGGCGGAACGTCGAGCGAAGCTCCTCCGGCCAGCTCCGGGGACGCCAAGACCGAGACCTCGCTCTGGCACTACGGGGCCTACATGGACCTGAGCTATGACGTCAATTTCAACTTTCCTTCGAACCACCTGTGGCGAAGCCGGACCACCGCCCAGCATACGAACGAACTGGATCCGAACATGGCGCTGGCTTACGTGCGAAAGGACGCCACGAGCGACTCCCGCTGGGGAACGGAGTTCGGCGTCCAGGGTGGCTATGACACGGAGGAATTTGCCTTTCTGCAGGGAGAGCCACGGGTTGGAGGCTATGACACGCTCCGCCATTTTTCTCGCGCCAATGTGTCCTATCTCGCGCCTATCGGAGGAAAGGACCTGACGGTCACAGCAGGCCTGTTCAACAGTCTGATCGGCTACGAATCACTCTATGCCAGGGACAACTTCAACTACACCCGGTCCTGGATGGCGGACAATACTCCCTATATGATGTTCGGTGCGAAGGCCAGCTATCCCGTCAGCGACGAGCTGCTCGCGACCCTGTACGTGATCAACGCCTACTTTCATCTGGCGCATCCCAATGATGAGCCCAGCTATGGCGGGCAGTTGCAATGGAAGCCGACTTCGCGGCTCACGGTGACGGAGACCCTCTATTACGGCCCGGATCAAGCCGATACTTCGATGCAATTCTGGCGGCTATATTCCAATTTCAACACGGAGTGGAAAGGCGACGACGTGACGCTCTCGCTCTCTTATGATTTCGGTACCGAGAACATCGCCGGACAACCAGGCAGTCCGCGAGCCTTCGTCATGGCATCGGCGCTGTTTACCCGGTGGCATATCGCCGGGCCATGGACGGTGGCCCTCCGACCGGAGTTCTATTGGGACCGGAACGGCCGATGGACCGGGAACCAGCAATTCGTCAAAGCCATCACCAGCACCCTGGAGTACAGAGTCCCCTACAGGTGGACGAACACGACGTTCCGACTGGAGCACCGGTATGATGAGTCCACCGGCAAGCAGGGCGGGTTTTTTAAGGACGGGAACTTCGCCAACGGCCAGCCGATATTGACGCCCGGCCAGCACTTGCTGATCTTCGGATTGCTGTGGACCTTCGATTCGCCGTAACCCCCCGGCCGCGGCAGACAGGAATCGCCACCTCCATCGGTTCTGTGGCGGAACGGGCTCTTGGTCAATCCGGCCCCAATGCCGTGGGCTTCTCAGCCTCTGGTTTTACCGACTCAAACCGCTTGACACAGGATTCGCGTAGGGCTATTCTCCCGCGTCCTCGAAAACAGCGACATCGGACCAGTCAGACCCCTTTGGAGCAGAAAGGAGTGGAAGGTCATGGCAAGGAAAGTAGCAGGGACGGCGGTCCTGGCCCTGGTTGCCGCCTTTGTAATATTAATGGGCGCTTCGTCCGGGTTGGCCGCCGATGCCTTTAAAATGGGCGTGCTCGACCCGCAGGAAGTGCTGGAAAAATCCAAAGCCGGCAAGCGCTCGCTGGACGCGCTGAAGGAATATGCCAGAACGAGGCAAAAGCTCATTACGAGCGAAGAGGACGAGTTGAAAACCCTCGAGAAACAACTCCGGGAACAGGAAAGCGGCATCACGGAGACCCAGAAACGGGAGAAGGAAGCCAAGTTTCGAGCCAAGCTCCAAGAATATCAGAAGCGGGTGCAGGAGTTTAACGGCGAGCTACAGGGCAAGCAAAAAGAGCTGGTGGATGACTACATGAAAAAGATCGCGGTCGCGACCAAGGCTGTCGCCGAAAAGGGCGGGTTCAGCCTCGTCGTGGACAAGGGCAGCGAAACCACCCTCAAGATCGTCATCTACAACAAGGAAGCGATTGACCTGACCGGCGAGGTCCTGAAAGAGTTCGACAAGCAGAACAAGTAACACACATATCGTAGTGAGCGGCTCACGCAAGCTTATTTAATATTTCACTGGAGGCAAAGTAACTATCCGCTCACATCTGATCGAAGTGAGCGGTTCTAGCAAGCTTTGTATGGAGGATCCATGCGGCGGAGAATCAAGCACACCATGCTGGCCATCATGCTGATCGCGGCTGGGACCGCAACCGTCCCCGCGAGACCCGCGCTGGCCGCATCCTACCAGCTTATTCCTGGTTTGTCGGCGCAAGACCGTATCGTGCTGGCCAAGAGTCTGGTGGAGCAGGGCCAATGTAGAGACGGCCTCCTCGAGATCACCGAGGCCATGAAGGAGCTGCCCAACGACGAAACCCTCGTTCGCCTCAAGGCCACCTGCGAGGCCGAGTTGATGCAACCGGGGGCGAAGGACACGATCATGAAGTGGCTCAAGCTGGCGCCCCAGGGCCACCCGGAACGGAGCAAAATGCTGGCCCTGCTGGCCAAGAGCCAGGGGACCGGCGAAGTCCCTGTCGAGTGGGTCCTGGTGCCGGGCGGCGAGTTCGAGATGGGCGCCGAAGGGGCTCCGGCCAGCCCTGACGAGGCGCCGAAGCACAAGGTGACCCTGAGCGCCTTTTACATCGGCAAGCACGAAGTCACCAACCATCAATACCAGGCCTTTGTAAAGGCGACCGGCCACCGGCTTCCGGAAAATCCCGATGACCCCAAGTACAGCCTTTGGCGGGGCAATGCGATGCTGGACGGGATCGGCGAGCTACCGGCCATCAACGTGAGTTGGGATGACGCCGTGGCTTACTGCAAGTGGGCCGGCGGGCGCTTGCCGACCGAGGCGGAATGGGAAAAGGCCGCCAGGGGAACCGACGGGAGGACTTATCCCTGGGGCAATGATCCCGTGACTGGGAACCGTACCAACTATGGGATCGAAGGGGTGACCTTCTGGGAAGGTCCCACCACACTGGCGAAGAAGGACCAGTATGAATTCGGCAAGAGCCCGTACGGGGCTTACGAGATGGCAGGTAACGTCTGGGAATGGGTCCAGGACTGGTATGAGGAGGGCTACTATAAGAACAGCCCGGTCAAGGACCCCACCGGTCCAACCGAGGGGAAAGAGCGCGTGATCCGCGGCGGCTCCTGGCGCGATAACCCGGACACGGTACGGTCTGCCAACCGCAATAAGCATGCGCCAGACGTGCGGCGCACCTACATCGGCATCCGCTGCGCCAAAGACGGCAAGTAGATGGGCGGCGAGGCTATTCCCCCATGCTCGCGGAGCCCCCACTTCAGAAAGTGGTCGCTCGACGCGCGCAGTAGAGAGGATCAGCCTCGCCACCCCAGGAGAAGGAATGAAGAACGGCCGCGCTTGAAAGGGCGCGGCCTGTTCACCTCTTGCTAACTCCTCCCGATATCCTGCCTGATCCGGTCGACCAGATGTTCAAACTCACCTTTGCGCCCTGCGATTGACTGTGTGACCAGCGCAATCTGCCCAGGCCTCCTGACCCCCAGTCCCAACTCGATGGCCCGTTTGATCTGACGCTGCTCCCAGGGACTCGGCCCTTCCACTTTCGGCCAAGCCCCGAACGTCCGGATCAAGGCCACGGCGACCACATCCAGCGCCACCCGGTCCCCGCTCAGCAGGAGCAGATCGGCTCGGGCTGAGGTCCCGCTGGTCGGACCTCCCTCGATCATGACGTGGGTGGCGTCGGCGATCGTCAACTGGGGATGCACGGCCAGATTGAGCTCCGCAATCCGCTCGTGCCAGTTGCCGGCTAAGAACGTCGCCGAGGGGCGGTAGCGAGGATGCGTGATCCCCACGAGGTTCTTCAGACTGCAGGAGTCAGGAGTAATGGGCGAAGCGATGGGTCTTGACCACCGGCAGATTGATGAAGACATCGGCTTCATAGACCGGCTTGGACACATAGAACCGGCGCAACGATTCGGCTCCTGGCGGCTCCACCCGCACCCAGGGTTCGTCCTCCAAGGCCAGGACCTTGGCCCCTTCCGCTTCGGCCGCAGCCTGCACCCCGGTCGCGATCAGGTTCTCCGAAGTCGGAAACCGGATCATGCCGGAACTGTCGGCCACGGTGATCTCGGCCGCCCCTTCGGCCCGCACCTGCCTGACCACCGACGCGACGACCGGCGCGCTGGTGGTCGTGGGAGGCGGGCGATCATTGACGATGTTGGGTTTGAGCAGCACCTTCTTGCCCTGGAGCGCCAGTCGGCGAATCCCGCCGAGCAGGTCCAACCCTGCCTGAAGCATCTCGTGGGAGTCCTGTCCGTGGACGAGCGCGACCAAGGCCTTGCCGTCGCGCATGAAGGGATTGGTTGGGAGCGGCTTGGGGAGAACCAACTGGCCCTCTGGCTCGAACAACAAGCTGCTCCAGACCGAACGAGGCGCCGTGGCAAGCGCCGGAAGGAACATCGCGCCGAACGCGAGACGATTGAGAAGCTCTCGCCGACTTACAAACATGAACCGCGCACGAGTCGTGAACCGTTCATCATCAGCCGCCTTTCCGCCACTCATCATTCATCACTCATCACCCATCACTATCCCCTTCAAGTGGGTACCCGGCCTCGCGCCAGGCCCTGATCCCCCCGTCCATTGACATGACGTTGCCATAGCCCATCTGCCTGAGACTGTCTGCAGCGAGGGCGGACCGATAGCCGCCCCCACAATAGAGAATGACGGGAGCCTGTTTGTCTGAAATCATCCCTTCGATATCGCGTTCGAGAATGCCGCGACCCAGGTGTCGGGCCCCCTTCGCATGGTCCTTGGCGAACTCATGGTCCTCCCGCACGTCGATAAAATAGAAGGACTCGCCTCGGTCCAGCTTCGCCTTGACCTCAACCACCGTGCACTCTGTAATCTTCTTCTTGGCCTCCTCGACCAGTTTGAGAAATCCGGGATTGTGCTTCACGCCATGCCTCCATACCAACCTTCAGTTGAACCGCTCACTTCGATCAAACGTGAGCGGATAGGTACTTTGCCTCCAGTAGGCTCAGATTCTTCGCTTGAGCTACCATACCAACCTTCGGTTGAAAGTAGTCAGTTTTCAGTCATCAGTCTTCAGTCTCGAAACTGAGAACCGCCACTGAGGACTGACAACTTCTCCTTTGTTGTGAGCGGATAGTTGCTTTGCTGCCAGTGTTTTTCCCCATCCCCTGCGGGCGGAGTGGTCTTGCGCCTCCAGCGACAAGATCCATCAAACCGCATTCTAAAATAAGGTCCCTTGCTCACCCCCGGGTCGCCGGAAGCAGTGAGGGATGGGCCTGTCCTCCTCTTCCGGAAAGCCGGCTCTTCTTCTTCCCGCCTCAAACAGTTGCTCGATCATCCGCCAGTAGGTGCCGCTCCCCTGGTGCCGCTTGAAGAAATCGCTTTCCGTCAGCTTACCGCCGCGGACCTCGCGCAGCCGGTTGGTGATCTTCTTGATCCGGTCCGGGAAGGCTGCCGCCATCCGTTCCAGAAACACCGGCTCGACGTTACCCGACAGGCGCAGCAGGACATAGGTCGCGTCGGTCGCGCCTGCGTCGCGCGCGCGCCTGAGCACCTCCGGGATGTCATCCTCGTTGAGCCCCGGGATCACTGGGGCAACAGAGACTGCGGTGGAAATGCCAGCCTGAGAGAGAATCCTCAGGGCATCCAGCCGCCTGGTGATCGACGGGGCCTGGGGCTCGACTTTACGGGCGGTCTCATCGTCCGCAAAGGGAATGCTGACATAGACCTGCACCCAGGCTTCGTCATGCAGCCGGCGGAGCAGATCGATGTCACGCACGATCAGGAACGCCTTGGTGATGATCCCGACCGGGTTTCTGAACTCGGCGCAGACCTCTAGGCACGAACGGGTCAGGCCATAAGTGGCTTCCAGCGGCTGGTAACAGTCGGTATTGCCGGAAAAGACAATCAGGTCTCCCTTCCACGACGGCTTCAGGAAGGCCTCGCGCAGCAAGGAGGCGGCCTGAGGCTTGACGATGATCTTCGAGTCGAAATCGGTCCCTGCGCCGAACCCCCAATACTCGTGGGTCGGCCTGGCATAGCAGTAGGCGCAGGCGTGGAAGCAGCCTCGGTAGGGATTCAAGCTCCAGCGGAACGGGAGGTCTGGGCTTTCGTTTCGACTGAGGATTTCTCTGGTACTATCGCTATAAACTTCAAGTTTTACTTGACTGGGAGCCTCGAGCAGTTCGCGATGCCGGGACTCGAAGGGATTGGGGGGGTTGGCCACGGTTCGCACGGCCGTATCGTCACTCTCCTCATCTTGTCTTGTCAAGAGCGGGATCAAACGTCATTCGTCACTCGCCATTCGTCAACCGTAGGAAATCGGCCCTGGCCAGTCCCTTCTCCACGAGTGACGGATGTCGAATGACGAATTACGAACCGGGCCATTGACGATTCCCCGGCCCTCACGTAACATCGGCCACACCATGCATGATCCACGCCTGCTCAGAGAGAAACTCGACGAGGTCCGGACGCAACTGGGGGCACGGGGCGTCGATGTGCCCTGGGAGGACCTCCGCAAGCTGATCGAAGAGCGGCGCAGCTTGACCACCCAGGTGGAGGAGCTTCGGCACCAGTTGAAGAAAGGTTCTGAGGAAGTCGGCCGACTCAAGCGGGGAAAACAGTCTGCGGATGAAGCCATGGCGCAGATGAAGGCGTTAGGCGATCGGATTCGCGAGGGCGAAGAATGTTTGCGCGCCACTGAAGAAAACCTCGCCGGCTGGGCTCTGCGAATCCCGAACCTCCCCCACGCGTCGGTCCCTCCGGGCAAGGACGCAGCGGATAACCAGGAGATCCGACGCGGTGGCACGGCTCCTTCCTTTACCTTCACGCCGAAGTCTCATTGGGAGTTAGGAGAAGCCTTGGAGATTCTGGATTTTGAGCGGTCAGCCAAGATAGCCGGCGCGCGGTTTGCCGTGCTCACGGGCCTGGGCGCCAGGTTGGAGCGGGCGCTCATCAATTTCATGCTGGACCTGCACACGACCAGCCACGGCTATCGTGAGGTGTGGCCTCCCTTTCTGGTCAACCGCGCCGCCATGACCGGAACCGGTCAGCTCCCCAAGTTTGAAGAGGATCTGTTCAGGCTGAGGGACGACGACTACTTTCTCATCCCCACAGCCGAAGTGCCGCTCACGAACCTCCATCGCGAGGAAATCCTCGCGGAGGAACGTCTGCCCCTCCGCTACGCGGCTTACACGCCCTGCTTCAGGCGGGAAGCCGGCTCCTACGGCAAGGATACCCGCGGCTTGATCCGCCAACATCAGTTCAATAAGGTAGAGTTGGTGGCCTTTGCCAAGCCGGAGGACTCCTACCAGGAGCTTGAACGGCTGACCAGCGCGGCCGAAGCGGTGCTGCAGGGACTGGGGCTCCATTATCGTGTAGTCAACCTCTGCGCGGGAGACTTGGGGTTCTCGGCGGCCAAGACCTACGACCTGGAAGTCTGGCTGCCCTCGCAGAACTGCTTCCGCGAGATTTCCTCCTGCAGCAATTGCGAAGCCTTCCAGGCCAGACGCGCCGAGATTCGTTATCGCCCCTCCGGCGGCAAGAAGGACGGCAAGACCGAGTTCGTCCATACGCTCAACGGATCAGGTCTGGCAGTGGGGAGAACGTTGGTGGCGATCTTGGAAAACTACCAGCAAGCCGACGGGTCCGTGATGATTCCGGAGGCACTCCGTCCGTACATGGGTGCGGAGCGGATCGTGAGAGAACGATGAATGAGGAATGCGGAATGATGACCTGAGGGCAATCCCCCTTCAGCATTCATCCTTCATACTTCTGTTTTGCTTGGTACGAAGACAAAGTAACTATCCGCTCGCAGCAAAGGAGAAGTTGTCGGTCCTCAGCGTGCAGTTCTCAGTTTCGAGACTGAAGACTGATGACTGAAAACTGACTACTTTCAAGCGAAGCTTGGTATGAAATCAGAAGAAGATAGAACCGCTTGAGGGTTTTCTCCGGCGGCGTCAATTGCGATAAAACAAAAATGAGTCGCCGGTTCACACGAAGTGCGGCATGGCGGCTCTAGCAAGCTTGAAGAATTTGAGCCTACTGGAGGCAAAGTAACTATCCGCGCCCAGTTGATCGAAGGGCGCGGTTCAAGCAAGCTTGGTATGGAGGGGTGACGGAGTGGTCGAACGTGCCGGTCTTGAAAACCGGAGTCGGGGCAACTCGACCGTGGGTTCAAATCCCACCCCCTCCGCCATAGCTTGGCGCGACAGAAGCCGTCGGCTTACCGGCCAACAGGCAGTGTCGCGCCAGCCATACCAACCGGCAATGATGGTCCTCAGCCATGAAAAGGTGTCGCGTCCCGCGACCTCACATGTGACTCGGCACGGGCAGTGCAGAATGCCCACCCCCTCCGCCATACCACACTTCGTGTGAACCGCCCGCTTCGATCATATGCGGGCGGATAGTTACTTTGCCTCCAGTAGGCTTAGATTCTTCGGTTGAACCGCCGCCTAGTTTATCGCCTTATCGAGACTGAGGCGCCGGATAAGCACCTTCAGTGCTTCTCGGCAGGCATTAAGTGTATAGATCGCACTTGCTTGAACCGCCTGCTAACCATCCCAGCCTCCTTGAGCCGCCTGAGCCGTTGCTGTATCATAGTGCTTCTCAATCAGCAAGAAGACAGCCGTTGCATGACAGTCAGGAGTGACCCATGTTCAGGCAACGTCTTTACAGAAGCCTCACGACATTGTTAGTTGGCAGCCTGCCTCTCGCTTTCTCCGGGTGCTTTCTCGGTATGTACTTCCCTTCCTCCGTATCGGTGGAGCTGACGACCCCCTCTCCCCTTCAGGGACCGGCGCCTTCCATGCGAACCCTCGCCGTGACTTATCCCCTGACTTCCGAGTCCTTCGCCGGATTGACTGATTCCAGCAGAGGCAAGCTCGACCTGATGGCCATTGAATTGGCGGAGCACCTGCAGCAGAGCGGCCGGTTCACCATGATCACGCCAGCCCAGTATCAAGCGGCCTTGGCCGGCCAGCCGGGAGGGCCCCGCCCTGACCTGGTGCCGACTGACGCGGAAAGGAAAGCGGCGCTCGTCGCGGGCGCCAGATCGGTCAAGGCCGATGGCCTCATCCTGCTGCAGGGCAAGTGGGAAAGCCCCGTCGCCACCGGCGAAGAGTTCTTCGGCAGGCCGGAATATCGGAGGCGCGTCGTGGTATCCCTGATCGCCACGGCGACCGGCGAAACGGTCTGGTCCCAGGAAGCCGTCGCCGTGGCCCACGAAGGTATTGCGCTGCTGACGGAAGAAGAATTACGAAAGCCGGTGGTCGCCCGGGTAGCCAAAAATTTTCTTGAAACAATCCAATAAGAAGCTTGTCAACTGGCGCAACTGGCTTGCTCTTGCCTCTTGCACCGTTGGTTTTTACACCCCTGTTCACGGCAGTGAGGCTCAGACCTTCCCGATCTCCTGGGTCGAGATGGGCCCCTCCGGACTCGTTACGGTCCGAGCCGTAACGACCCAGCCGGATTGTCCTTCTGTCACGCTCGACGGGCAATCAAAGCTGATGCAGGTCCGTGCCCTTCCTCAGCCGGACTTCCCAATCCGCATCTGCGAAACCACGATTCCCTCCCGGATCAAGGACGCGAAAGTCGAAGGTCAACCACTCCCCTTGCCGAAGGCCGATCCACAGCGGGTCGTCGTCATCGGCGACACGGGTTGCCGCATAAAAGCACCTGGCTCGTTCCAAGCCTGTAACGATCCTAACGCCTGGCCCTTTGCGACCATCGCGGCAAGTGCGGCGGCCTGGCAGCCTGATCTGGTCATTCACATCGGTGACTACCTCTACCGGGAAACCCCCTGCCCGGATGGGAACGCCGGTTGCGCCGGCAGCCCCTGGGGTGACACCTGGGCGACCTGGAAGGACGACTTCTTCACGCCGGCCCTGCCGCTCTTGAAAACGTCGCCTTGGGTGATGGTCCGCGGCAACCACGAACACTGTGCGAGGGCTGGACGCGGCTGGTTTCTCCTCCTTGACCCGCGCCCGGCGCCCGAGCCTTGTCCGGACATCACGGAGCCATACTCCGTTGAAGCGGGATCGCAACAGCTCCTTGTTCTGGATTCCGCCGCCGCTGAAGAAGCGGCCCCGACGGCTGAGTTGGTCGCAGCCTACGAGAAGCAGTTTGCCGTGCTGAAGACCCTGGCTTCATCCCGCGCCTGGCTCCTCACCCACCGCCCGCCAGGGTCCGGCGGCGATGGCAACAAAACGCTCCAGGCAGCTCTGCGCAACGGCCTGCCAGTCGGCATCCAGGTTGTCCTGAGCGGCCATGCCCATCTCTTCGGCTTGGTCAGCAACCTGAACACCGGCCTGACACAGGTGATTGTCGGCAACAGCGGCGCAGCCCTCCATCGTGAACTTGTCCGTGAGCTCACTCGCGCCTCGAAGGACAACGCTTCACGCGGCATAACAGGAGCAAACGCAAAGGCCATCGCCTCATTCGGCTTTGTGACGATCGAACGGGCGGCCGACTCATGGACCTGGACCGCCCGCGACGTGAACGGCGCCCCCCTCATCACCTGCCGCCTCGACAGAACCGCCGGTTGCTCGCCCTGATCCGCCCGCCCACATCCAATCCACGGACCGCTGACCACCTACCCCCACCACCAACCCCTGACCACCGGCCGCTGCTCCCTCACCCTCATGCCCCTAGACTTACAAGAGAACTTGTCATACACTGCACAAGCATCCGCCAACGGAGCAAATCCCAGGCGAACAACGCGAAGGGTTGGAGAGGTGGCCGAGTGGCCGAAGGCAACGGTTTGCTAAACCGTCACAGGGCCAAAAGCCTTGTCGCGGGTTCAAATCCCGCCCTCTCCGCCATACCAAGCTTCGCTTGAAAGTAGTCAGTCTTCAGTCGTCAGTCTTGAAACTGAGAACTGAACACTGAGGACTGACAACTTCTCCTTTGCTGTGGGCGGATAGTTACTTTGCCTCCAGTAGACTTGGATTCTTTGGTTGAACCGCCGGCGGCTCTTTTGAGTTTTATCGCAATTGACGCCGCCGGATAAAACCCTCCCGTGTTCCGGGTATTGGAGATAGTAGAATGCGCGCGCACCGGGGGTTTGGGGGCAGCGAGTAGTGGGTGTTAAGTTCGACACCGGTTGCGTCTGGGGCTGGCGTAGCTCAATCGGCAGAGCAGCGGTTTTGTAAACCGCCGGTTGGAGGTTCGATTCCTCTCGCCAGCTCCACAATGATCGAACCTCCAACCGAGGGGTTCCGAAGGGGATAAGTCCCCTTCGTGGGGAGCGTGCGAGGGGGCTGGCCCCCTCCGCAGGAGCCGGGAGGCAGGCTTAAGGGCCGACCCGGCGCCGGTTGGAGGGTTCGATTCCTCTCGCCAGCTCCACCAGTTCCGCTGACGTTTCAAAGCAACCCAGGTGGCTTGTGATTGGGAGGGTGCTGTGCCCCACTTGAGATTTGGACAGGTACACGAGGTGATGGAACCCCCTGAAAAACCTGTCAAGAACGATCATAATGAGAGCCGGCAGTGGACTTCCTCTCAGTAGCAGGCGGTTGCTGTTCAGCTGTACCGTGGGAGGCGGACCCTCGAACATAGGCGAATTCTCTGCAGCATTGACAGGCAACAAAGAGAAACGACCTGTCCAAGAATTGAGTGCGGCAGTACAATTTGCAACAACAGAAGATGGGCGCGATTGCCCGAGGCCGGGTCAGCGTTGACCTGGGAAGCCGAATCTCCAAGACCTGCGGGGGTGACTGACGTGGAGTTGGGCGATGTATAGTCCATTCTTTGTTGTCTCTCCAGGGAAACCCTCGGTCAGGCCTAGCGGTTCTGTTTGGTGTCTCTCCAGCGGCACGTTACGCGACTGGCGCACCCCGCACGACCCCAGAGTTTCGCCTAAAAGCCTCGACCGTTTCAAGCAACATTTTCGCTTCCCCCGTCGACCGCGTCACTCCCTTGGCCGGCCCGTTCCAATTCAGTATGATTGGGACACCTAAAGCAGACGGTGGCCATGTCGCTTAACAACGGCAGCAATGCATCCATCACACTTCTTGTGTTCGGCACGACCCTCTTGGCCGCGTGCGCCCCGTCTCAGCCCTACCGGCTGGGGCAGGGTTTCTATTCCGAAGACTTTTCTCACGCCCAGGTCCGGGCCGCCATGAAAGCCGGCAAGGTGACTCCTATCAAGACATTTTCCTTCGACGCATCAAGTTGCGGGAACTATACGACCGGCCTCGCGGATGAGCATCTGGTGTACGACACGCTCGGGCACGAGCTTCCGAAGATGGGGGCCAATGCGGCGGAGCAGGTCACAGCGACCGAACCGCTGGGGAATCTGTTTATGAGCTTCATCACCATTCCGATGGGCTGTTCTGACTGGACGATCAGCGGCCAAGCTCTCCTCGTGGACCTTCCGACGCCCATCCGACCCTCTCAGCCCCGCTGACTCCGGAGTCCTCAGTTTTCAGTTCTCAGTCTTCACGATTCACTTTTCACATTTCACCTTTCACGCCTCACTCCCCTCCCATTGTCCTCCCTTGGAAGAGTCGCTGACGGCGCGATGTCCCGTGCAGCGCCGCAAAGAGGTGGCCTCGGAAGATGAACATGGCCACCGCCAGCGGCGGGGTCAGGAGGATGACCAGTCCGGAGCTGGCCAGCTCCGGCAACCCCAGATATCCCAGCCAGGCTGTGAGCAACGTGAAGGGCAAGATCAGCACTTGGAAAAAATCCAAGCCGGCCCCGCGACCCAGACGCCCGGACATCGCGAAAAAAAACGAGAGGCCGAAGGGCGCCACCGCGACCGCCAGGGGAAGAAACCACTCGATCCAGTTGTCGATCACGAACTCATAGCTCTCCCGAATCACGTCCAAGGGCGAATCGTGGCGCACTTGGTAGATAACCTCCGGGGCCGGATTAAGAAGGATGAAAAGCAACAGGAACATCGCCGCCGCGAACACCGCTCCGTTGGGATTGGCTTCCAGCCCCTTGTCCAGCAGCAGCATCGGCACCCAGAGCACGAAGCCCAGGCTGATCACGTCCCAGAAATACCGTCCGACACTGTCCCGGATGTCCTGAACGCCCACACGCCTGCGGCTGCACACAGCCTGTTCGACCAGGCTGAGCGTGGCGCCGACCAGGAGCGCGTTGACGGCTCCCAGAACAAACCCGCCCAAGAACCCCAGCGGAGCCGACAGGGAGGTCGCCAGCACCATTGCGGCGGCAAAGAGCACGACGGCCAGGACGATGATCCAGCTTCGGATGAAGGACTGGACCGTGGCGCGCAACGCCCCTTGGTAGAGGGACCAGATGGCTCGGAGCAGGTCGGTCATGACGACGGCGTCACCGTGGCGGCTTGATCCACGCGGCAGCCGAGCGCGCCAGCAGGCCTCGCGGGACCCAACGCCCCAGCCGGTCCATGAGCGTGCCGCTCCAGTGGGTGGCGACGACGGTCGGCCCCCGTTCGATGGCGCGCAGGGAGGCGGCCACGACATCCGGCGAGGATTGCGACCCGAACGGACTTCTCGGATGGGTCCCGGCGGTCTGGTGAAAATCCGTCTCCGTCGAGCCGGGGCAACAGGCCTGCACCCGCACGTCCGACGCGCGGACCTCCTCGGCCAAGGCCTGCGAGAAGGCGATCAGAAACGCCTTGGTCGCCGCATACTCCGTCATATAGGCGAGGGGGATGAACCCCGCGACCGACGCTACGTTGATGATCGCCCCGGACCGACGCTCGATCATGTCCGGGAGAAAGAGCCGGACGCTTTCCACGATCGTGTTGACGTGCAACCGGAGCATCTCCTGAATGCGCAGCATGGGCTGTTCCGCAAAGGGTCCGTAAAGTCCGAAGCCGGCGTTGTTGATCAGCAGATCGGCTGCCGGCCTGAGGGTGCGCGCGGAGACGAAGAGTTGATGGGCGGCCTCCGGCTGGGACAAGTCGTGCACTGCCACGTCCACGGAAACCGAGGCAGCGCCCCTGATCTCGCCGGCAAGACGGTCCAGCCGGCTCCGGTCGCGGGCGACCAGGAGCAGATCGTACCCTTTGGCGGCCAGGGCTCGCGCATAGTCGGCGCCGATCCCTCGGGACGCGCCGGTTACGACCGCAAAGGGGCGAGTGCCCATCAGCTTCAGGATACCTCCAAGCAAGCCTGAACGCGGAACGATGAATCGTTAACAGTTTTCAGAGTCGTCAGTTGACAGTTTTTAGTTCCTGAGAATTCGGAAACTGATAACTGTAGACTGAGCACTGACAACTAACTGATGACTGACGACCAAAATTCACCGTTCAGCATTCATCATTCTGAGTTCAGCGTTGTTCCATAACGCAGGGACAATAGTCCGGAGCAGCCGTGCAGGTCAAGCTGCCGCTGCTTGACCCGCGCCTTCTGCTCCTCTATAAACAGGAAGCGATAGTTGCGGAATGCAGGTGTTCTGATGGTGCCAGCCTATGCCGGTCATGCGGGTGAAATGGGCGGTCAAGCGATGATGCCCCATGAACTCGCAGGTCTCGTAGCAGTCCTCTTTTTATTGGTCATCTCCCTGGCCATCCTGACGGTTTTTATCATCCGGCGACTCCGGCGTCTCGAGCGACGCCTGCGCGCGCTGGAGGAGGAATCGGCCGCTGGGCGGCTGGATGCAGTCTCCCCCCACTAGCAACCCTCACCTACGTTTACCGTTTATTAGATGAGTAGTCTATTGACTTGGCCAAGGGCATGATTATTGCTGAGCTTTACGCGGAGGTAGTTCGAGGGAGGATTTCCAATGGATATGAACCGGATGACGCTGAAACTCCAGGAGGCGCTCCAAGCTGCATCTGCCCATGCTCTGCGGCGCAGCCATCAGGGTATCGACGTCGAGCATCTACTCCTGGCGCTGTTGGAGCAGGACGGCGGACTGACCAAGCCCCTGCTGGAGCAGGCGGGGCTCTCGGTGGCGGCCGTGCAGAGCGCAACGGAGCAGGCCTTGGCGAAGCTGCCGCAGGTGCAGGGGAGTGGTGCGGCGCCCGGTCAGCTCCATGTCACCTCCCGTCTGTCCCAGGTCCTTACCAGCGCGGAACAGGAGATGCAGGGTCTGCGGGACGAGTATCTGAGCGTGGAGCATGTCCTGCTGGCCATGGTGAACGAGGGGGGTCTCTTTCGCCGCTTGGGCCTGACCCGCGATCGGCTGCTTGCCTCGCTCCAGCAGGTCCGCGGCCATCAGCGCGTCACCAGCCAGGACCCGGAAAGCACCTATCAATCGCTGGAGAAATACGGCCGCGACCTGACAAAGTTGGCGGGACAAGGCAAGCTGGACCCGGTCATCGGGCGGGATGAAGAAATCCGTCGCGTGATCCAGATCCTCTCCCGGCGCACGAAAAACAACCCCGTGTTAATCGGCGAGCCGGGCGTCGGGAAGACTGCGATCGTCGAGGGGCTGGCGCAGCGCATCATCAAGGGCGACGTGCCGGAAGGGCTCAAGCAGAAGCGGCTGATCGTGCTGGACATGGGCGCCCTGGTGGCTGGGGCCAAGCACAGGGGGGAATTCGAGGAGCGGCTCAAGGCGGTCCTCAAGGAGATCCAGGCGGCCCAAGGGCAGATCCTCCTGTTCATCGACGAGCTGCATACGGTGGTGGGCGCGGGGGCGGCGGAAGGGGCCATGGATGCAGCGAATCTCTTGAAGCCGATGCTGGCGCGAGGCGAGCTGCATTTGATCGGCGCCACCACGCTGGACGAATATCGCAAGCACATCGAAAAGGACGCCGCGCTGGAGCGGCGTTTCCAGCCCGTCATGGTGGACCAGCCCTCGGTCGAAGACACGATCTCAATTCTCAGAGGCCTGAAGGAGCGGTACGCGGTCCACCACGGGGTGCGGATCAAGGACGCGGCGCTGGTGGCGGCGGCCAAGTTGTCCCACCGCTATATCGCCGACCGGTTTCTCCCCGACAAAGCGATCGACTTGATCGACGAAGCGGCGGCCCGGCTGCGGACCGAGATCGACAGTTTGCCGGCCGAGATGGACGAGGTCTCGCGCAAAGTCATGCAGCTCGAAATCGAGCGGGAGGCGCTGCGCAAAGAAACGGACCCGGCCAGCCGCGCGCGCCTGGAGACGTTGGAGCAGGAACTGGCGGAAAAGAAGCGTGATTTGGATGCGCTGAAGGCGAGATGGGAGGCCGAGAAGGCCTCCGTCGGCCGGCTGCGCAAGCTGCGCCAGGAGATCGAGGAGGTCAAACATCAGATCGAGCGGGCCGAGCGGGCCTACGACCTCAACCGGGTGGCCGAGCTGCGGTACGGCGAGCTGCCCAGGTTGGAGCGTGAGCTGACCATTGAAGAACAGTCTCTGGTCAAGAAGCAGGGAGAGAGCCGGCTCCTGAAAGAGGAAGTGGACGAAGAAGACATCGCGCTGGTCGTCAGCCGCTGGACCGGCATCCCCGTCACCCGCCTGGTGGAAGGCGAAATGGAAAAGCTCCTGCGGCTCGAAGAGCTGCTCCACCGCCGGGTGATCGGCCAGGACGAAGCGGTGCAGGCGGTGGCGGACGCCGTGCTTCGGGCCAGATCCGGGATCAAAGACCCGAACCGCCCGATCGGCTCCTTTCTCTTTCTGGGCCCGACGGGCGTCGGCAAGACCGAGTTGGCGCGCTCGCTTGCAGCGACTCTCTTTGACGACGAGGCCAACCTGATCCGGATCGACATGTCCGAATATATGGAGAAGCACACGGTGGCCCGGCTGATCGGCGCGCCTCCCGGCTATGTCGGCTACGAGGAGGGCGGGCAGCTCACGGAAGCGGTCCGGCGCCGTCCTTTTTCAGTCATCCTCTTCGATGAGATCGAAAAGGCGCACCACGATGTATTCAACGTGCTCTTGCAAGTATTGGATGACGGCCGGCTGACGGATTCCCAGGGCCGGACCGTGGATTTCAAGAACACGGTCCTGATCATGACGTCCAACATCGGCAGCCAGGACATTCTGGAGGCCCAGCAGCGGCGGGTCCCCTACGACGAGCTGCGGAAGCTGGTGATGGCCGAGCTGCGGCGACATTTCCGCCCCGAGTTCCTGAACCGGGTGGACGAGACCGTCGTGTTCCATCCGCTGGCAGTCGAACAACTGAAAAAAATCGTGGACATTCAACTGGGCCGGCTGCGAGAGCGTCTGGCGGAACGGCGGATCCCGCTGGCGCTGACGCCGGCCGCCCTCGCCGACCTGGCCGCGCGCGGGCACGACCCGGTTTACGGAGCCCGTCCGCTCAAGCGGCTGATCCAACAGGACATTGAGACGCCGATCGCGCGGCTGCTGGTCAAGGGCGAGCTGAGGGATGGGGACACGGCCACGGTCGATGTCAAGGACGGGCGGATCCTTGTCGTACCCACGGTGGAAGCTCAGACGACGTGATGAGCTCACAAGGATGGACAGCAGGGCCTTGACTCCTGCCGGGCAAGGATTAACTTCAAAGCATGTTGACCTGCTAGCACAGGGTTTACTCACGCGAAGCTTGATTGATATTTACTGGAGGCAAAGTAACTATCCGCCCCCATTCGATCGAAGGGGGCGGTTCAAGCGAAGCTTGGTATGGAGGGAAGCACCATGACGCTGACGACTTCTTCTTATAGTCCGCTGGACGTTCAAATCGACAAGTTCTTCAACGATGCTCTTCGCGCAGTGGGCGGAGGGGTGAGGGTCTGGACACCGGCCTGCAACACCTTTGAAGATGAACAGGGTTTCTGGGTGCACGCGGCTCTACCAGGGATGGACCGGAAGAGCATCCAGATCGTGGTGGAAGACGGGGTCCTGATCCTGAAGGGCGAGCGAAAAGAAGAGGCCTCGGACGAGACCAGGACCTACTTTGCGAGGGAGATCGGTGGGGGAGCCTTTTCACGGTCGTTCAGGCTGCCTGCCAACGTGGATACGACCAAGGTGGAGGCCACGTACAAAGACGGCATCCTGAGCATCGCGCTCCCGAAGCGGGAGGAAAGCAAGCCCCGCCGGATTACCATCGAGACGAAGTGAAGATCAAGAGCCGATGGCTGATAGCGTATGGCGTAGGACCTCTTACCATTCGCTGTCAGCCGTTTGCCTGGCCTAGCCGATTGAGACAGACTTGCCCTGCAGATCGCTCTCCTGTCCGCTCAGCCGATGTTTTTCGATGCGCCACTCGGTCGGCGAGATCTCCAGGAGATGACCTTTGACGGTCAGGATGTTCCCTTGCCGAAAGGACACGCGGCCCCCTTCCTTGAGCTCCACGTGCAGCACGACCTTGCCCGACTCCAGATTCTTGAGCAAAACGCCGGTCGGCGAGGTCGAAAGCTCATGCGCTCGACGCTCGTTGAAGGCCATCGAACTATGCACTACCTTGGCGGTTATCCGCCCCACCTGATCGAACTGAACGAAGTTGACCAAGAGGGGACCGGCCGCCCCCTTCAAGGTCAGCGCGATCTGCGGTACTCCTTCGATCTCCACCGTTCCGTCCGCATTGCGATAGAGATTCGATCCGATCTCGATGTCCATCAGTTTCTCCTCAGCAAAGAAGCTATCAGCTTTCAGCCATCAGCCTTCAACTCTCAGCCTCAGAATCTCTTCTTTGCGTCCGGTGCTGACGGCTGAAGGCTGACAGCCTCCCGGCTATGGTTTTTTAATGCGATCCAGAATCAGTGCGACGCAGCCTCCCAGGAGTCCCCCGCCCAGAATCGCCGTGCCGACTTCCACCAACTCGGCTTCCCAGAGGGGCCCGGGCACGTGCAACGCCTCGCGGAATCCCCCTTGGAGCAGAATGACCGCCAAAGCCAGGGTGGCTCCCACGACAAACCACCAGGCGAACACTCTGAGGGGATGCGCCGATCCATCCTTCATGACAACTCCCCGCGGCGGTCGCGGCTCTCACGCACCGTCGCATCCGGGAGCCCGACGACCGAAAACTGGGGCAGTCCCCCGCCGATATCCACCTCCACCTCGACTGGATAGGC
>Ga0194111_10000433_pt1 | contig 51478 bp, 43 predicted proteins | sample TA2KigC300mmetaG_FD_146194 | JGI IMG/M metagenome (GOLD analysis project Ga0194111, IMG submission 146194) | Freshwater microbial communities from Lake Tanganyika, Tanzania - TA2015033 Kigoma Deep Cast 300m | ecosystem: Environmental > Aquatic > Freshwater > Lake | place: Tanzania: Lake...
ATCCGCGGCCGCCAGGCCCCGGTGGCCTCGCCTCCGTTGCGGGGTCATGGGCAACTCCACGCTGCCGACCCCCGCGCTTTGCCATCAAGCACAGGTCATCCGGCCCACGGGATGCGCAAGAACCCCTCGATCAGCGCCCGGCGGCGCGTGCCTGTCCCTATCGAGTAGTGTCTGTCCCCGTCCCCTGTCCGGAGGGTGGGAGGGTGTGGTGTCTGTCCCCGTGCGGTGCGTGTGGTGTCTGTCCCCACGAGAGTACCGCGAGAGTAGAGTGGTGCGCCTGCCGCGAGTTGAACGCGGAACCTTTAGCTCCGGAGGCTAACGCTCTGTCCAGTTGAGCTACAGGCGCATATGGGACGGAACGACGGAGTGTGCCATCCTACGGTCCGTTTTTCAACCGCGAATCGTCGTCAGCCGTTCGCGGCCTGGAAGTCCTTCATGATCGCCACGAGGGCATCGATTCCGGCGGGCGGGAATGCGTTGTAGATCGAGGCGCGGATTCCGCCGACGGAACGGTGGCCCTTGAGGCCCTTCAACCCCTTGGCCGACGCCTCCTTGATGAACTTCTCCTCGCGGGCCTCATCGGGGAGCCGCCAGGTGACATTCATGTTCGAGCGGAATTCGGGCACCGCGGTGCCGCGGTAGTAGCCACCGGATCCATCGATGGCCGCATAGATCTTCGCGGCCTTGGCCTCGTTCTGCCGTGCGATGCCTGCGATCCCGCCCATCTTCAGCAACCAGCGGGTGGACAGCATCAGCATGTAGATGCCGAAGGTCGGCGGCGTGTTGTAGAGCGAGTTCTCCTCGGCATGGGTCTTGTACCGGAGGAACATCGGGACTGTCTCCGGGCACCGCTCGATCAGGTCCTTGCGGATCACGACCACGGCGAGCCCGGAGGGCCCAAGATTCTTCTGGGCGCCGGCATAGAACAGGCCGAAGTCCTTCACGTCAAAGGGACGGGACAGAATATCCGAAGACATGTCCGCGATGAGCGGGGCGCCGGTCTTCGGGAAGCTCTTCCACTGCGTCCCGGCGATCGTCTCGTTGGACGTGATGTGGAGGTAGGCCGCGCCGGGCGTCGGCTTCAGGTCCGCCACCGCCGGAAGACGCGTCGGAATATCCTTGCCGGTGTTCGCAATGACGTTGACGGCCCCGACGATCTTCGCCTCCTTGATCGCCTTCGACGCCCATGCGCCGCTGTTGACGAAGTCCGCGGTCTCGCCCGGGCGAAGCAGATTCATCGGGACCATCGCGAACTGGCCGCTCGCGCCGCCCTGGAGCAACAGGATCGAGTATTCATCCGGAACGGCCATCAGTTGCCTGAGGTTCGCGATGGCCTCGGTGTGAACCGCGTCGTATTCCTTGCCGCGGTGGCTCATCTCCATGATCGACATGCCGCTGCCGTTGAAGTCGAAGAGCTGCCGCTGCGCCTCCAGAAGCGCCTCTTCGGGCATGACCGCCGGACCCGCGCAGAAATTGAACACCCGTGCCATGACCACCCTCCCGTCGGCGATTCCGCGCCGACCATCACGCCACACTAGCGGATGCCCCCGCGGGCGGCAACACGCAATCGCGAGCCACTCCATAGCGCGACCGCACCGGACGCCCGTGGGGCCGGGCGCCGTCTACTTCCGCGACGACGTGCCGGACGACGGCCGGGCCGCGCGCACCGACTTCGTGTACTCGACGATGCCGTCGGCGATTCGCTGGGCGAGGGAATCCATGTACGCGGAGGAGCGGAGCCGCTCCTCCGTGGCCGCGTGGGATAGGAACCCGCATTCGACCAGGACGGCGGGGCAGGTTGCGTCGCGAAGGACCGCGAAGCGCGAGCGCCGGACGCCGCGGTCGTGCGAGGTGCCGAGCCACAGGCGAAGCGAGCGCTGAATGTGATAGCCAAGCGCCGTATTGGCCGCGTCGAAGCGGTTGCCGTTGTTCGAGGCGGACTTCCGCGACGCGGACTCGCCGCCGGCCGTGATGTCGTAGCCGCGCGGTGCGAGGACGTGCGTTTCGACGCCGTAGATCGAACGCGAAGCCGTCGAGTTGAAATGGAGGCTGACGAAGACCTGCGCGCCGGTCCGCCGGATCATCGGCGCGCGCGCGTCGAGATCGAGCGTGCGGTCGCTGTCGCGCGTCAGCAGGGCCTTGACTCCCGCGTTGGCGAGCCTGATCCGCACGCGCTTGGCGAGATCGAGCGTCAACCGTTCCTCCTGCAGCCCGCCGCGCCCGATGGCGCCGGGATCCTCGCCGCCATGGCCGGGATCCAGGAGCACGACGGAGGCCGAAATCCCGCCGAGGTGGCGCGAGGGCCGGAGGACCGGGTCGATCACCTTGGCCTGATCCGTCGTGTTGATGCACCAACGGCCGTCCACCGAGGTGACCGAGTCGTTCAGCCACATCAGGGTCCCGTTGAGCTTCATTTCGCGCGACTCGGGAAAGAACTGGAGCGTCGTCCATGAGTTCTTCATCTCGACGACGGCCTTCGTGTTCGCCGTGATCTTCAGTCCATAGGACGATGCGACGGACGGGAGCGACACGTAGGACTCCGCCGCCTCCGAACTGCGGACCGCGACCAGGAGGGCCGCCGCCACCCCGGGCAGAAGACGGCGAAGTCCGCGCGGCAAGCCGGGCGTCCGGCCCGCGTTCCGACTCCCGATCGCCGGTTCCCGCCGTCCCGCCCCCCTCATGCCCACACCTGCCGGTCGAGGGTTCGGTATTGGATCGCCTCCGAGATGTGCGCGGCGCGGACCGTCGCGGATCCCTCCAGGTCGGCGATCGTCCGGGAGACCTTGAGGATGCGGTCGTAGGCGCGGGCGCTGAGGTGAAGGTCGGACACGGCCAGCTTGAGCACCTCGGCGCCCTCGTCGTCGGGCCGGGCATGGTGCTGGACGTCCTTCGCGCGCATCATCGCGTTGCAGTGGACGCCGGGGGATCCGCGGAAGCGCTGCTGTTGCACGGTGCGGGCGGCGACCACGCGCTCGCGGATGGCGCCCGACGCCTCGCCGCGCGCCAGTCCGGCGAGGTCGTCGTAGCGGACGGCGGGCACCTCGATGTGCAGGTCGATCCGGTCGAGCAGCGGGCCGGAGATGCGGTTGCGGTAGCGCTGGATCTGAAGCGGCGAGCAGCGGCAGTCGCGCTGCGGGTCGCCGTAGTAGCCGCACGGGCAGGGATTCATCGCGGCGACGAGCATGAAGCGGCACGGGAAGGTCAGGCTGGCCACGGCGCGCGAGATCGTGACCGTGCCGTCCTCCAACGGCTGGCGCAGCACCTCGAGCACGTTGCGGTGGAACTCCGGCAGCTCGTCGAGGAAAAGCACGCCGTGGTGCGCGAGGCTGACCTCTCCCGGCGTCGGGTGCGTCCCGCCGCCCAACAGCCCGGCGTCGGAGATCGTGTGGTGCGGGGCGCGGAAGGGACGCGCGGTGACCAGGGGCTGGTGCGAGGCCAGAGTGCCCGCGATACTGTGGATCTTCGTGACCTCCAGGGCCTCGTCGAGCGCCATCGGCGGCAGGATCGACGGCACGCGCCGCGCGAGCATCGTCTTGCCGGTTCCCGGCGGACCGATGGCGAGAAGGTTGTGGCCGCCGGCGACCGCCACCTCGATCGCGCGCTTGGCGTACTCCTGGCCCTTCACGTCGGCGAAGTCCTCGGGGATCCGCCAGCCGTCGTTGAAGACCTGGGAGGGATCGAGCTTCATCGGCGCGATCTCGATGCCGCCGGTCAGGAAGTCCGCCGCGTCGCGCAACGTGTCGACCGGGAAGACCGAAAGCCCCTCGACGACCGCCGCCTCCTCGGCGTTCTCGGGCGGGACGAGGATGCCGCGGCAACCGGCCGCGCGCGCGCCGACCGCGAGCGGCAGGACACCGCGCACGCGCCGGACCTCGCCGCTCAGCGCCAGCTCGCCGATCACCGCGAGGCCCTCCAGGGCGGCCCCGTCGATGGCGCCCGAGGCGACGAGCATGCCCAGCGCGATGGGCAGGTCGTAGACCGGCCCCTCCTTGCGGATGTCCGCGGGCGCCAGGTTGATCGTCGTCCGCCCGCGCGGCGGCTCGAAACCGGAGTTGATCAGCGCCGTCCAGACGCGGTCGGAACTCTCCTTCACCGCGGCGTCCGGCAGGCCGACGACGATGATCTTCGGATCCCCGCCGCCCGCGTTGACCTCGATCTCCACCGGGACCGAGTCGACCCCGACCACCGCACCGGACCTGACTTTCGCCAGCATTCGCATCCTCTCGCGCGACCTGCCGTCGCTTGCGCCTACCCAACCCGACCCGTGCCCCCCTGTCAAACCCCAACTCCCTCCCCATTCAAGGGAAGAAGCGCGGCGGCGCGAATTCCGGAATTTTCTCGCGGGGATCGTTGCGTGCGACCTCCCGCGGCGGTTCGGGAGGGCCAGCCACCGCGGTTTCCTCCCGGGCGGCTGCGGGAGGGTGTCGGCCCGCTGCGCGAGCGCCTCGCCGCGCGGATCCCTGCGGCGGTCGGGTCCGGGGCGGCGGCCGAATCGGCCTCGGGATCCGCTAGGACTTCCGTTCGACGATGAACCGCGCGATGGCGGCGAGCGGTTCCACGGGGCCCGGGAGTCCCTGGAGGGCGGCGATCGCATCCGCGACCAGCTTGTCCGCCTCGCGCCGGGCGCGTTCGATCCCGTACAGGGCCACGTAGGTCATCTTCCCCCGGGCCGCGTCGCTGCCGACGGCCTTGCCGAGCGCCTCGGGCGAGGACGTCGCGTTCAGGATGTCGTCCGCGACCTGGAACGCCAGGCCGACGTTAAGGCCGTAACGCCCGAGCGCATCGATCGCCGGCCCGCCGGCCCCGGCCGCGATGGCGCCCATGCGGCACGCGGCCTGGATCAGCTTCGCCGTCTTGTGAATGTGGATGAACTGCACCTGCGCGGCGTCGGGTTGCAGGCCCTCGGAGACCAGGTCCTCGAACTGCCCGCCGACGACCCCGCGGCTGCCGGCGGCCGCGGCCAGTTCGAGGGCCAGGCGGCCGGACTCCTTCGCCTGCGCGAGGAGTTCGAACGCGAGAGTCAGCAGGCTGTCCCCGGCCAGGATCGCGTTGGCTTCGCCGTAGACCTTGTGAGAGGTCGGTTTCCCGCGTCGCAGGTCGTCGTTGTCCATGGCGGGCAGGTCGTCGTGGATGAGCGTGTAGGTATGGAGGAACTCGAGGGCGACGGCCGGAAGCATGGCCGTCCCGTCGGATCCGCCCGCGGCCTCCGCGGCAGCCAGGCAGAGGATCGGGCGGATCCTCTTGCCGCCGCAGAAGATGCTGTATCGCATGGCCTCGTGCAGCCGCGACGGACGCACCGTCGCGGGCGGGAGGTGCCGCTCCATCGCGGCATCCACAGTTCCGCGTCTGGTTTCGAGGTAGTAACTCAGGTCCTCCATAGGCGCTTACAGTATCGGCCGTTTGCCGGTCCGGCAACTCCCGTTATGATGTCGTCCGAAACCGACGATCATGCTCACGATCCTCGTCATCAGCGTCGTCCTGCTGGCTCCCATGGTCTACACCAAGCGCGGCTGCCCGCGCTCGGCCTTGCGCACGGGGCGTGCATTCTGATGCGTCGGGACGAGTACCTGCGGACCGGCGGGCACGCGATGGTGCGGCGCGAGTTGTTCGAGGATACCACCCTGGCGCGCGCGTGGCGCGCGGCGGGCCGGAGCGGTCTCTGCGTCGACGGGCAGGACGTGGTGCGGGTGCGGATGTACGATTCGCTGGAGGCCATCTGGGCAGGATTCCAGAAGAACGTCTACCCGGCGTTCCGGCATGAGGCCAGTTTCTGGCTCTTCCTCCGTCGCCGTTGCGCGCCGGGGGCCGGTCCGATACGCTGGCCGCGACAACGGGGGAGCGGACCATGCTATCGCTGGCGGTGATGGGGTCGGGCAAGGGGAGCAACTTCCAGTCCATCCTGGACGCGATCCGGGAGGGGCGCCTGGAGGCTCGGGTCGCCTGCGTGCTCTCCGACGTGGCCGACGCGTTCATCCTCGAACGCGCCCGCGGGGCGGGGGTGCCGGCGATCCACGTCGACGGCGCGCCGTTCAAGACCAAGCTCGAAGGCGTGGCGGAGGACCGGGTCCTGCGGATCCTCCGCGACCACGGCGCGGATTCGATCGCCCTCGCCGGCTTCATGCGGATCGTGAAGCCGAAGCTGATCGGGGCGTTCCGCCACCGCATGGTCAACATCCATCCCTCGCTGCTGCCCGCCTTCCCCGGGCTTCACGCGTGGAAGCAGGCGCTCGAGTACGGGGCGCGCGTCGCCGGCTGCACGGTCCACTTCGTCGACGAGGGCACGGACACCGGCCCGATCATCGTCCAGCGGCCGGTCGGGGTGCTCGACACCGACACGCCGGAGACGCTGCACGCCCGCATCCAGGAGCAGGAGCACCTCGCCTACCCGGAGGCCCTGCAGCTTCTCTCCGCCGGCCGCCTCCGCGTCGAGGGCCGGCGCGTGGTCCGCGTTTGACAATTCCATCATTTCAAGGGATTCTCCCGCGCTTACGCCCGGCGGTCGCAGCGGCCGCCGCGGGGGAGGATGGAATGGCGGACGGTGCATCCGAGGGACGCATCCTCATGCTGGGCCTGCCGAAGGGCAGCCTGCAGGAGGCGACGTTCATGCTGATGGAGCGCGCGGGCTTCAAGGTCCGCGCCGGATCCCGTTCGTACATCCCCGACGTCGACGATCCGGAGATCACCGCCCGCCTGATCCGCGCGCAGGAGATCAGCCGCTACGTCGAGAACGGCCACCTTGATGCGGGCCTGACCGGCTACGACTGGGTTCAGGAGAACGCGTCGGACGTCGTCGAGGTCTGCGAGCTTCGCTACGCGAAGCAGGGGTTCCGGCCCGTCCGCTGGGTCCTCGCCGTGCCCGAGGCCTCGCCGATCCGGTCGGTGAAGGACCTGGAGGGCCGGCGCGTCGCCACCGAGGCGGTCGGCATCACCCGCCGCTACCTCGAGAAGAACGGCGTCCGCGCCGAGGTCGAGTTCTCCTGGGGCGCCACCGAGGTCAAGGCGCCGGACCTGGTCGATGCGATCGTCGAGATCACCGAGACGGGATCCTCGCTGCGCGCGAACAACCTGCGGATCGTCGAGACGGTGATGGAGTCGACCACCCGGCTGATCGCGAACAAGGCCGCGTGGGCCGACGCATGGAAGCGCCGCAAGATCGAGCAGATCGCGCTGCTTCTCCAGGGCGTGCTCCGCGCCGGGGGCAAGGTCCTGATCAAGCTGAACGTGCAGCGCGCCAACCTCGACCGCGTCATCCGGCTTCTCCCCGCGCTCCACGCGCCGACGATCAACGTGCTGAGCGACGAGGGCTGGATCTCCGTCGAGACCGTGGTGGACGAGAAGGTGGTCCGCGAGATCATCCCCTCATTGAAAGCCGCGGGCGCGGAAGGTATCATCGAACTCGGGTTGAACAAGATCGTGCCGTAGGCCGCCGCGCACGGGCGCGGGGCCGGGGCACAAGAGGACACCATGGGCAGCATCAAGAAGAAGCGCCGGGCCAAGATGGCCAAGCACAAGAGGCGGAAGCGCCTCCGGCTGCAGCGCCACAAGAAGAAGTAGCGCGCCGGGCCCCGGCGCGCTGCTCGGTGCCGGTTTCGTCCACCACCTGCCAACGATGCGGGCGGGAACGCCATCCCGGGACCGCGAAGGGTGCGGTCCGTTCGTCCGCCGGGCGGCTCTCGTCTGCCTGGCGGCGGCGGCCGGATGTGTGTCCGTCCCCTCCGGCGGCCCGGCCGTGGCGGATCCGTCCCCCGAGGCCCTGGCCCGCTTTTCGACGGGCATGTCGCTGGAGTTGCAGGGGCGGGCCGACGACGCGCTGAAGGAGTACCTGCGGGCGATCGAGGCCGACCCGGATCATGAGCCGCTCTACTTCCGCGTCGCCGGGCTGCGCGCCTCGCGCAACGATTTCGAGGGCGCCGAGGCCATCCTGCGGACGATCGCGGAGCGTCATCCCCGGAGCCCCGAGCCCCTGCGGGCGCTCGCGCGGGTCAAGCTCGCGGCCCGGAAGCCCGGCGAGGCGATGGACTTTCTTCGCAGCGCCCTCGATCTCGCCCCCCGGAACGGGGACCTCGCCGCGGAATTGTGCGTGCTGCTCACCGATGCGGGGCGGGACGCGAACGCCATCGGCGTCGCGAAGCGCAGCCTCGCCGCCTCCCCGCCCTCGCCGGCCCTCCAGCGGGTGATCGGCAGCCTCTACCTCCGCTCGCGCGACGCATCGGCCGGCGAGATCCGCCGGCAGGAGGGCGCCGCGCTCCTCGACGCCATGGCCCGGGCGACCGTTTCGAACGCGCCGGCCCGCGTCTCGCTGGGCGAGATCCGGATGGCCGCGGGGGAGGAGGCCGCGGCCCTCAAGGCCTTCCGCGAGGCGGCCGCGCTCGACGGCGCCAACGAACGCATCCACGCGCGGATCGTCCGCATCCTGCTCGGCCAGGGCCGGCAGGACGAGGCGATCGTCGCGCTCGAGGCGGCGGTGCCGCGCGCCGACCGTCCCTCCGGGCTCCGCCGCGTTCTTGCGCTTCTGCTCGTCCGCCGCGCGGAGACCGCGAAGGACCCCGCCGCCGCGCGGCGCGACCGCGAGCGTGCCGTCGACCTCCTCGAGTCCGTCGACCGCGAGGCGCCCGCGCAGCCCGGCGTGCTGGCGGAACTCGGCGAGGTGCGGATCCGGATCGGTCGCGACGCGGACGCCTTCGAGGCCTTCTCCCGCATTCCGCAGGAGGATGCCGGCACGCGCCGCTCGCTCGCGCTCCGGTTCCTGTCCGGGGGCGACACCAACGCCGCGGTGAAGCGGATGCAGGCGGCCGCGGCGCGACCGGGGCCGGAGGGGCGGCTGGCGCGGCACTACCTCGGCGAGATCCTCGAGGCGAAGGGCGACCCCGCCGGGGCGCGCGCCGCCTTCGAGGCCGCCGCCGCGCCGGAGCCGGCCGAGTCCGCGCCGTACATCCGGCTGGCCATCCTTGCGCACGACGACGATCCGGCCGGCGCGGTGCGATGGCTCGAGAAGGGCCTTGCGCGCGTCCCGGACGACCCGCGCCTGACGCGCGCGCTCGCGACGCTGCAGATGCTGCGGCGCGAGTTTGCGAAGGCGCGGGAGACCTACGAGCGGATCGAGACGCTCCTGCCCCCGGAGGACCTCAACGCCGTCCTCCAGGTCAAGGTCGAGCAGGCCGTCGCGCTGCAGTGGGAGGGACGCCCGGCCCTCGCGGCGAGGCGCCTGGCCGAGGCCGTCGATCCCGGCTACCTGATCTTCGAGCTCTACGTCCGCCTCGCCTTCGACTACGGCCGCCGCTTCAAGGACCACGGGCCGGCGGAGAAGGCCTTGGCCGAGCTGACGCGGCTGCGGGTCGACGATCCCGCCACGTCGATGTACGCCGGCCTGTACGCCCTCAGCGCGGAGAACTTCACGAATGCCGTGGCGGCCTTCGAGCACGCCGAACGGGTCGCGCGGCAGACGATCGACGGCGCCTCGATGCTGCGGGCGCAGTTCTACTTCTCCTACGGCAGCGCCCTCGAACGCAGTGGCCGGTTCGCCGACGCGGAGGTCGCGCTGGAGCAGTGCCTCAAGCTCGACCGCGACTTCGCCGAGGCCTGGAACTACCTCGCCTACATGTGGGCCGATCGCGGGATCAACCTGCCGAAGGCGCTGGAGTACGTCCACGAGGCGCTCAAGCGCGAGCCGGACAACGGCGCCTTCCTCGACACGCTGGGCTGGGTCCATTTCCGCCAGGGCCGCGCCGAGGAGGCGCTCAGGCACCTGGAGCGGTCGCTCGAGGCCCTTCCCGAGGAGGACGCGACGGTCCTCGACCACACCGGCGATGCGCTCGCCAAGCTCGGCCGGGAGGCCGAGGCCCTGAAGCGGTGGACGCGCGCCTTCGTGCTCGACCCCTCCGTCGCCGGCCTGCGCGCGAAGCTCGAGGCCCGCAAGGTCGACCTTGCGCCGCTGCTCCGGCAGGCCGAGGCCGAGAAGCAGCGCGCCGAACGCGAACTCAACCGGCTGAGCCCCGGCGAACCCGAGGGACTGGTGGAGGAGGGGGAGCCGGTGGACGGGGACGACGAGGAGCCTCCGGACGGGCCGTAGGAGTGGGCCGCGGCGGGCGGAGCGGATCCCCGCGATCGGGGGCCGCCGTCCAACCGCCGGCCGCCGGCGCTCCGCGGCATCGCGTGCGGGCCGTTCGCGGAGCATCCGGGCAGCCGCTTCGCCACCGTGGCGCGGCCGGACTCCGGGGGATGGACGCCGTCGCCGAGGAAACCCGTGCGCTCCCGCCCGAGGCCGTCCGCCCTGCGCCGTCACCGGGCCGCGGGCCGGATCGGCGTTCGCGCGGCGCGATCGGCTGCGATTGCGTGCGGCGTTCCGTCGTGTATCATGAACGGGCACAACGAAAGCGGTGAGGCATGAAGATCTGGATCAACGGGAAGCTGGTGCCGGAGCGGGATGCGAAGATCTCGGTGTTCGACCACGGGTTGCTCTACGGGGACGGCGTCTTCGAGGGCATCCGGGCGTACAACGGTCGCGTCTTCCTGCTGGACGAGCATCTCGCGCGCCTCTGGGACTCCGCCAAGGCCATCGCGCTGAACATCCCGGTGACCCGGAAGTCGATGGAGAAGGCGGTCCTCGAGACCTGCCGCGCGAACAGGATCCGCGACGGCTACATCCGCCTGGTCGTGACGCGCGGCGTCGGCACGCTGGGGCTGAATCCCTACCTGTGCAAGAAGGCGCAGATCATCGTCATCGCCGGGACGATCCAGCTCTATCCCGAGGAGCTCTACCGCAACGGCATGGCCGTCGTCACGGTGGGGACGCACCGCAACATGACCGAGGCGGTGAACCCGCGGATCAAGAGCCTGAACTACCTGAACAACATCCTGGCGAAGATCGAGGCGATCAACTCGGGCGTGATGGAGTGCATCCTGCTCAACCCGCAGGGCTACGTCGCCGAGGCCTCGGGCGACAACATCTTCGCCGTGCTCGGCAAGACGCTCACGACGCCGCCGACGTGGTGCGGAGCGCTGCGGGGCATCACGCGCGACGCCGTGATGCGCCTGGCCGCCGAGCGCGGCTACGAGGTGCGCGAGGACGTGATGACGCGCTACGACCTCTACGTGGCCGACGAGGTCTTCCTCACCGGCACCGCCGCCGAGATCATCGGCGTGACGAACATCGACCGGCGGCCGATCGGGTCCGGCAAGCCCGGCCCCGTGACGCGCGAGCTCGGCGCCGCCTTCGCGGCCTACGCGAAGGGCGCCGGCACGCCGATCCCGGCCTGACCGCCGCGGAGGGCGCTGCGCCCATGAAGTGCGAGATCTGCAAGGCGCAGGAGGCCAGCGTCCATCTCACGCAGGTGATGGACGGCGAGGTCAAGAAGCTCCACATGTGCGAGGACTGCGCCCGCAAGGGCGGGATCAACATCGAGAACCCGGTGTCGATCTCGGACCTGCTGCTCGGCCTGGGCAAGGAGGAGCCGGTGGAGGAGGCCCCCGCCGCGCCCGACCGCGCGTGCCCCGTCTGCCATCTCCGCCAGGCCGACTTCCGCAAGACGGGCCGGCTCGGCTGCCCGGAGTGCTACGCGGCGTTCGCGACCGAACTGGCGCCGCTGCTGCGGCAGATGCACCGGCGCGACCACCACGTCGGCCGGACCCCCGGGGCGGTGCCCGGCGGCGTGTCGCCCGCCGAGGAGGCCGCGGCGGTGCAGGAGGCGCTCGACCGCGCGGTGGCGGACGAGCGGTTCGAGGAGGCCGCCCGGCTGCGCGACCGGCTGCTGGCGCTGCGGCAGCGCATCGCGGCGGGGTCCCCGGCCGCCCCGGAGGCGGGGCCGTGAACGTCGGGGACCTCCTGCGGCAACCCCATCTCTGGGCCTGCGGCGCGGGGGAGGACGGCATCGCCGCCAGCAGCCGCGTGCGCCTTGCGCGCAACCTGCGCGGGCACGCCTTCCCGGACTGGGCGGGGGAGGACGAGAACCTCCGCGTCTGGCGGACGCTGGAGCCGGTGCTGCGCGCGCTGCCGTCGATGCAGGGCTCCGTCTCGGCGGCCAACGAGGCGATGACGGACCTCGACCGGCAGATCCTGGTCGAGCGGCACCTGTCGAGCCGGGAGCACGCGCGGAAGGGCCGCGGGAGCGGGATCGTCCTCCGCGCCGACGAGCGGCTCGCCGTGATGGTGAACGAGGAGGACCACCTGCGGATGCAGTCCCTGGAATGCGGCCTGCGCCTGCACGAGGTCTGGGAGCGGATGGAGGCGCTGGACCGGGAGTTCGAGGAGCGGATCGCCTGTGCGTTCTCGCCTCGGCTGGGCTACCTGACGGCGTGTCCGACCAACGTGGGAACCGGGCTGCGGGCGAGCGTGATGCTCCACGTTCCGGGGCTGGTGCTGATGGAGGAGATGGCGCCGGTCGTCAACGGGATCCAGAAGCTCGGCCTGGCCGTGCGCGGACTGTGGGGCGAGGGGACCGAGGCGGTCGGGAACATGTTCCAGATCTCGAACCAGATGACCCTCGGGGCGCGGGAGGAGGATCTCGTCGGCGATCTCGACCGGCTGGTCCGCGAGGTGATCGACCACGAGCGCAACGCGCGCGCGCGGCTGATGCGGAGCCGCGAGACGGTGGTCCGCGACCATGTCGGCCGGGCGCTGGGCATCCTCGGCCACGCCCACGTCCTCACCTCGAACGAGACGCTCTCGCACCTCTCCGCCTTGCGGCTCGGGATCGAGCTGGGTATAGTGGAACGCTTGGACCGCGCCACGGTCGACGCGCTGCTCCTGCTGACGCAGCCCGCGCATATCCAGCGGGCGGCGGGCAGGCCCCTGGGGCCCCGGGAGCGCGACGAGGCCCGCGCGCGGCTCGTTCGCGAACGGCTCGGGGAGCCGCCCCGGCGCCGCCGCGTGAGAAAGACGAAGGCATGAACAACTTTACGCCCCGCGCGCAGCAGGTTCTCCGGCTGGCCCAGCAGGAGGCCGAGCGCTTCAACCACGGCTACGTCGGCACGGAGCACCTGCTCCTGGGCCTGGTCGCTCTCGGCCAGGGGGTCGCGGTGGTCGTGCTGCAGAAGATGGGCATCGACCTGGACACCCTCCGCCTCGAGGTCGAGAAGGCGGTCGGCGTCGGTCCCGAGACGAAGACGATCGGCAACATCCCGTTCACGCCGCGGGTGAAGAAGGTGCTGGCGCTGGCGGGCAGCGAGGCGCGGGCGCTCAACCACTCCTACGTCGGGACCGAGCACATCCTCCTGGGCCTGCTCCGCGAGGGCGAGGGGGTCGCGTCGCGCATCCTCAAGAACCTGAACATCGACCTGGAGAAGGCGCGGGTCGCGATCATGAAGGAGCTCGACCCGGACTACGAGCCCGGGTCGGCGCCCGCGTCCGACGCCGCGCCCGAGGGTCAGGCGGCCCCCGCGGCAGGGGGCGAGGCCCCGGCCGGCGGCTCCGGCGCGCAGGGCGGAGCGGCGGGCCAGCCGCGGAAGTCGAAGACCCCCGCGCTCAGCACGTTCGGCCGCGACCTGACGGAGCTGGCGGCGAAGGACGCCCTCGACCCGGTCATCGGCCGCAGCGCCGAGATCGAACGCGTCATCCAGATCCTCTGCCGCCGCACGAAGAACAACCCGGTCCTCATCGGCGAGGCGGGCGTCGGCAAGACGGCGATCGTCGAGGGCCTCGCGCAGTCGATCTCGTCGGGCGACGTCCCGGAGCTGCTGCGCGAGAAGCGGGTCGTGACGCTGGACCTGGCGCTGATGGTCGCGGGCACGAAGTACCGCGGCCAGTTCGAGGAGCGCCTCAAGGCGGTGATGGACGAGATCCGCAGGGTGAAGAACGTGATCCTCTTCATCGACGAGCTGCACACGCTCGTCGGCGCCGGATCCGCCGAGGGCGCGATGGACGCGGCGAACATCATCAAGCCGGCCCTCTCGCGCGGCGAACTCCAGTGCGTCGGCGCGACGACCCTCGCCGAGTACCGGAAGTTCGTCGAGAAGGACGCCGCCCTCGAACGGCGCTTCCAGACCGTCACCGTGCGCGAGCCGACCGTCGAGGAGACCGTCCTGATCCTCAAGGGCCTCCGCGCCCGCTACGAGCAGCACCATCACGCGACGTTCAGCGACGACGCCCTCCGTCTCGCCGCCGAGCTGTCGTCGCGCTACCTGACCGACCGTTTCCTCCCGGACAAGGCCATCGACGTCATCGACGAGGCCGGCGCGCGCGCGCGCATCCGCACCATGACCCGCCCCGCGGACCTCAAGGAGATCGAGGCCCGCATCGAGCAGGTCCGCCGCGGCAAGGAGGCCGCGATCGCGAAGCAGGATTTCGAGGCGGCCGCGAAGCTGCGCGACGAGGAGCGGGTCGAGCGCGAGTCGCTCGACCGCCGGATCGAGGACTGGCGCAAGAGCCGCGACGGAACGATCGTGCCCGTCGATACCGACGACATCCTCTCCGTCATCGCCAAGTGGACCGGCATCCCGGTCACGCGCATGGAGGAGCAGGACATGGCCCGCCTCCTGCGCATGGAGGAGGAGCTGGAGAAGCGCGTCATCGGCCAGAACGAGGCCCTCGCCGCCATCTCCAAGGCCCTGCGCCGGTCGCGGGCGGACCTCAAGGACCCGCGCCGGCCCATCGGCTCGTTCGCGTTCCTCGGCCCCACGGGGGTCGGCAAGACGCTTCTCGCGAAGGCCCTCGCCGAGTTCATGTTCAACGACCCCGACGCCCTGATCCAGATCGACATGTCGGAATACATGGAGAAGTTCAGCTCCTCGCGCCTCGTCGGTTCGCCGCCGGGCTACGTCGGCTACGAGGAGGGCGGCCAGCTCACGGAGAAGGTCCGCCGCCGTCCCTACTCGATCGTCCTCTTCGACGAGGTCGAGAAGGCCCACCCGGACGTCATGCACATGATGCTGCAGATCCTCGAGGAGGGGAAACTGACGGACGGCCTGGGGCGGACCGTGTCGTTCAAGAACACGATCCTGATCATGACCTCCAACCTCGGCGCGGAGTTCCTCCGGAAGGGCGGGGGGCTCGGGTTCGGGGGGACCGACGAGGCGGCGGACTACGCCGCGCTCAAGACGCGGATGATCGAGGAGTCGCGCAAGGTCTTCAAGCCGGAGCTGATCAACCGCATCGACGAGATCATCGTGTTCCGGCCGCTCGTCCGCGAGGACCTGGTCCGCATCCTCGACCTCGAGACGGAGAAGGTGCGGCAGCGCCTGGCCGCCCGGAAGATCGAGATGAAGCTCTCCCCCGAGGCGCGCGATTTCCTGATCGCCAAGGGGCACGATCCGCAGTTCGGCGCCCGGCCGATGCGCCGGTCCGTCCAGCGCTACCTCGAGGACCCGCTCGCCGAGCACATCCTGCGCGGCGGCATCACGGGCGAGGCCGTCGAGGTGCGCGTGGAAGGCGACCGCCTCGTCTTCGAGCAGCCCGCCGCGACGACCGCCGGATGACATGGCGGCCGTCGTCCCACCCTCCGACGGTGCGCCCGTGCCCGTGGGCACTCGTCTTCTCCTGGCGCTGTCGCGGGCCGTTTCGCGCATGGATCTCGACCGGGCCCTGGCCCTGGGCGGCGGCATCGGGTGGATCATGGGAACCGTCGTGCGCCACCGCCGCTCGGAATCCGCCGCGGCGATCCGCCGCAGCCTGACCGGACTGGGCGAACGGAAGATCGCCGGCGTCCTGCGCGGGATGTACGCCCACCTCGGCCGGTCGATGATGGAGTCGTTCTGGCTCTCGCCGGAGGCCGTGGAGGCCTACGTCCGCGACCGTGTCACCGTTCACGGCCAGGCGATCGTCGATGCGGAGCTCGCCAAGGGACGCGGGGCGCTGATGCTCACGGCCCACACCGGGGGCTGGGATCTCATGGGACGTCTTGCCCGGCCGCTCGGATTCCCCCTGACGGTCATTGCGAAGGCGATCCGGAGCCCGTCCTTCGAGACGTTCGCCCGGATCGTTCGCGACCGGTTCGGCATGAAGGTGCTGTCGGCCCACGGCTCGTTCCGCGACTGCCTCCGGACGCTCCGGAGGAACGAGGTGCTGGCCTTCATGTTCGACCAGAACATGACGCGGGCCGACGGCATCTTCGTCGACTTCTTCGGCCGCCCGGCCTGCACGACGCCCGGGCTGGCCTACTTGGCGTCCCGGTCCGGCGCCTCGGTCATCCCGATCTTCGACGAGAGCCTCCCCGACGGGCGGCATGCGGTCCGCGTCCTGGCCCCGTTGCCGCCTCCGCCGGACCTCGATCCCGGGAGCATCCACGCGGCGACCCAAGCGTACACGAAGGTGGTCGAGGACTGGATCCGCGCCCATCCCGAACAGTGGATCTGGATTCATCGTCGCTGGAAGACGCAGCCGGTCGAGGGGGCGGCGGACCGGGCCGGCTCGGACGGAAGCCCCGCATCGCCCTGACCCCGGGCGTTTCGCGGCTGGACACGGCGGCCGCGGCGGACGAAGCTGCGGCAGGCGGAGGCATGACGATGAAGAATCCCCCGGGCGCCCTCGTGACGGCTGCGGCCGGCCTGCTGTTCCTCGCGGCGGGGCTCGCCGGCTGCGGGGGCGGGTCGGGCGGGCCGGAGGGCCGGCAGGCGCGGAAGCAGGTCGAGGCCGTGGTTGCGGCGCTCGACCTCTACTGCCTCGGCAACGCGCGCTATCCGGAGTCCATCACCAACGCCGCGGTCGTCCGGCAGTTGACGAACGCAGTCCCCGGCCTGTCGCTCGCCGATCCGTGGGGACGCCCGTTCGGCTACCGCTCGACGGGTCCCGGAGCCTGCGAGGTGTGGTCGGCGGGCGCCGATGGCGTCGACGGCTCGGGCGACGACATCCGCGTCCATCGCGGCGCCGCGCCCTGACCCGCGGGCAGACCCGCGGGCTTTACTTTGCGCCGTTCCGGGACGATACTGCTGCAGCGGCGGGAGCCGCGCGGACCAAGAGCAGGTGCACCATGAAATCGCGTCGGCAGAGACTCAGGAAAGCCTTCACGCTGATCGAGTTGCTGGCGGTCATCGGCATCATCATCGTGCTCGTCGGCATCGTCATGGCCGGCGCCGGCTATGCGAACCGCGCGGCCGATCGCGCGAAGGCCCGGTCCCAGCTGGAGATGATCCAGACCGCCCTCGACCGATACAACACGACCTACACGCGGTATCCCCCGAGCAAGATCACCTACAAGATCTTCACCAACATGCTTTCGTTCGTGCCGGACCTGACGAACCACTTCGGCTGGCAGACGAACCAGGTGACCAAGGGGCTTGAGTTCCTGGACCCGTGGAACCAGCCCATCTGGTACCAGAAGTACAAGGACGACTCCTGCATCCTCCGGTCGTTCGGACCGGACGGCGTTTCGAACACGGTCGACGACATCGTCACGATGCGCGGCGAGTAGGCGGCCGCCGGGTCCGCCGGACCGCGCGGATCAGCGGCGGCCCGCCCGAAGAAGCGCGGGCAGTTCGGCCAGGGTCTCGAGCACGACGTCCGCACCCGCCTCCATCAGCACCGCCCGCGTGTGCGCCCCGGTGGTGACCCCGACGGACAGGGCGCCGGCTGCGCGCCCCGCCCGGACGTCGTCGGGGGTGTCGCCGATCATGGCGGCGGCGGCCGGCTCGACGCCAAGCTGCGCGAGGGCCCTCAGGACCGGCTCCGGGTGCGGCTTGGTGTTCTCGATGTGTTCCAGCGCGACGATCGCCGCGAAGAAGTCCCGCAAACCGAAACCCTCGAGGATCTGGACGGCGCCGCGGCCGGACCGGTGCGTGGCGATCGCCAGGTTCAGGCCGTCGGCGCGCAGCGCGGCGAGGCACTCCGCCAGGCCGGGCAGCGGACGCGTGTGGCTGACGGCGACGGGCCAGAAGGCGTCGCGGTAGGCCTCGATGTAGGCGTCGAGTTTCCCGCCGGCGGCATCGGGTTCCAACCCCGGGAACATCTCGTAGAGGGGGCGTCCAACCCACGGAAGGATCGTCGAGCGGGGCAGGGCGGGACGTCCGTGGCGGACGAGCGCGGCGTTGAACGAGTGGACGATGGCGCCGGTGGCGTCGAACAGGGTGCCGTCGAAGTCGAAGACCGCGGCGCGGATGCGGGAGCCGGATTGCGGCGACGGGGGGACGGGATTCATGGCGTGGAGGGTTCCCGGGGCGCAGGGGCGGCGTCGTGCGCGGCGAAGACCGCGAGCAGGGGGCGGTGGTCCGATGCCTCCGCCACGGCCGGGTCGCGCACGGCCCGGGACCGCTCGCGGACGAACTCGAGGGCCATGCCCGGGCTGGCCAGCACGTAGTCGATGCGGCTGTAGATGTCGACGGTGCGGCCCTGGTGGGTCCACACGTCGCCGACCGCGTCCGCCGGACGGAGATCGATCAGGCGCGTGGATCCGTTGCCCAGGATCTCGTTCAGCGGGGCGGAGTCGGGCGAGTCGTTCAGGTCGCCGACGACGAGGAGGTTCATCGCCGGGTTGCCCCGGAGGGCCTTGCGGACATGGTTGGCGAGCAGGCGGGCCTCGTTGCGCCGCATCTCCGTCTGGCCGAGCGGATGGTAGATCTTCGACTTCAGGTGCGCGACCATCAGCCGGAACCGGTAGCCCTCCGCCGGCTCGACGACCACGTCGGCGAAGCCCCGGAGCACCGGGAGGTTCGTCTCGCCGATGCGGTAGGTGTCGTCGATCCGCGGCGTCCGCTCGACGAACGGGAAGCGGCTGAGGACCGCCAGGCCGACGTCCGATCCGGGCCGGATCACGTGTTCGACGTGAGGGTAGTCGAGGCCCGCGGCCCGCAGATCGGCCACGAACCCCCGGAGGACGGGCTCCGTGCCGATCTCCTGCACGGCGAGGATGTCCGGCCGCAGTCGGGCGAGAAGCGACGCCTGGGCGGCCCGCTCCGCGGAGGGCTTCGGATCGTTGCGCTGTCCGTCCCGATCACGGTCGTCCAGCGTGTGCCGGGCGAGATTGTAGGTCGCCACGCTGAACTCGCCGGGCGCGGGCACGCCTGCGGGCTCGCGGAGCGCGGGGGCGGCTGGAGCCTGGGGGCGGCATCCCGCGGCCGCCGCGACGAGCACTGCGGCGAGCCGCCGGATCAGCGCGGGCGGGAGGGACACCTCATCCCTTCTTGTAGGACTTCTCGATGCGCTCGGCGACGTCGCGGTACGCGATATCGACCGAGTAGATCTGCTTGAACAGGTCGACGGCCTTCTCGCGCTGGCCCATCTGGTCGTAGACGACGCCGAGTTCGTAGAGGATGTCCTTCTTCGTGTTGTCGAGCACCGACAGCTCCGACGACGCCTTCTCCAGCTGCTCGGCGGCGATGTCGAGCTGGCCCTTCTGCTCGAAGCACCGCGCGAGGTAGTAGAGCGACCGGATGCGGCGCTGCGGGTTCCGCTGCGACAGCTGGAACTGCTGGATCGCCTCGATGAACTGCCCGTGCTCGAAGAGCAGGACGCCATGCTCGTACTTGAACTGGAGATCGTTCGGGTAGCGCTTGACGCGTTCCTCGGCGTCGGCCAGCAGGTAGGCGTCCTTCTCCTGCTCCGCGGCCTGCACGCCCGCCTCGTCGCCGGCGGCGCGGAGTTCCTCGATGCGCGCGTCGAACTTGCGGACGCGGAGGTTGCTGATCGACCGGTCGATCTGCGGGTCGCCGCCGCCGCTGATGCGATCGGCCTCCTGCAGCGTCGCGAGCGCCTCGTCCAGCCGCTCGGCGCGGATGTAGTGCTCGGCCAGCGCCCGGCGGTAGTTGATGTTGTTCGGCTCCCGTTCGATCTTCTTGAGCTGGTCGGCGATCAGCGTGTCGATGTCGCCGGCGGTCTTGACCGCCTTGGCTTCCTGTTCCAGCCGCTGCGCCTCCTCGGCATCCTTCATCACCTTGCGGTAGCCGCCGACCTCGCCGGCCGCCTCGGTCCAGCGGCCGGACTTCATCGTGTCCATCGCCTGGGCATCCTTGAGCGCCTTGATCGCCTTCGGGTCGTTGGGGCGGAGGGTGCCGATGCGTTCGAAGCACTCGCGGGCCTTGTCGGTGATCCCGCCGTCCTTGTAGAGGCCGCCCAGCCAGTAGAGCAGGTCGATGCTCTCGGGCTCCGCCTCGAGCGCGAACTCCAGCGTGTGGATCGCCGTCTCGGGAAGGTCGGCGGCGATCGCCGCCTTGGCCAGCAGGGTGTAGAACTGCTTGTTCAGCGGGTCCTTCATCATCAGCTTCTCGGCCGCCTGCAACGCCTTGAGGGGCTTCGATTTCAGCATGGCCGATCCGGCCATCACGCCGCCGATGCCGGCGAGGGACGAGGTCAGGTGGCGCATGGCGCCGCCCCCGGACTCGCGGAACTTCTTGATCTGGGCGGCTCGGAGCAGCTTCCGGGCCTGAAGGAGCCGGGGTTCCGTGTCCAGCAGCGCCAGCAGCATGTTGGTCGCGTAGTCCGCGTTTCCGCGCTCCATGGCGGAGACGGCCTTCTCGAACACCTCGCGCATCTTCCGCGGGACTTCCTCTAGCGTCACTTCCGGCATGGCGAAGACTCCTCGTTCCCGCCCGCGCCGCCCGGAGCCACGCCGCTCCGCGGCCCCGGCCGCGGGCGGTTTCCCGGCGCGTGGCGGGGAACGGGATATGCTATTCCAGCATCTTTTGGCTTGCAACCGCTTTCTCGCCCGTGGATATGGTTTGCCCCCGCGCACCGGGTCGGGTGGGGCGCGGGGATCACGATGCATTGTTGCGGGGCGAAAGAGCGGATGCTGACGCGGGGGGCGGCGCTGGCCGCCGGCCGGTCGCTTGCGCTCGCCCTGGCCCTGGCGCCGGCCTGGCGGGCCGTTCCGGCGGGCGCCGCGCCGCGAAGCCTGTCCTACGTCCAGGTCGGCAACCAGTCCTACGTGCGCCTTTCCGACATGGCCCGGCTCTATGGCCTGCGCGTGTCGGGTGCGGCGAACGGACACGTCGTCCTCTCCAGCTCCTATCACTCGATGATCTTCGAGCCGGACAGCCGCAAGATGTCGCTGATGGACGTGCAGGTCTGGCTGCAGAACCCCGTCTCGCGCGTCCGCGGACGGTGGGCGGTCAACCGTCTCGACGCCGAGAACACGCTCGATCCCATCCTTCGCTCGTACCAGTATCTCCGGAACCGGGGCGCGTCCGTCGTAGTCATCGACGCCGGCCACGGCGGCAAGGATGGCGGAGCCGAGTCCCCGGCGACGGGCCTTCTCGAGAAGGACGCGAACCTCGACATCGCCCTGCGGGTGCGCGCCCTGCTCGCGCGCGCCGACGTCCGCACGCTCATGACCCGGGAGGACGACACCTTCCTCGAGCTCGAAGACCGCAGCGCCATCGCCGCGCGATGGTCGCCCGACGTCTTCGTCAGCATCCACTGCAACTCGGGCCCGGACTCCGAGGCCGAGGGCGTCGAAACCTACATTCTGTCCAAGGCCGGTGGCGCCTCCACGAACGCCCGGGACCAGGCCCCGTCGACCGCGTATCGCACCCAGCCGGGCAACTCCCACGATGCCGCCAGCGCCGTGCTCGGATTCGTCCTCCAGAAGCGCCTGCTTCGCGACACGGGCGCGGAGGACCGGGGCCTTCGTCACGCGCGCTTTGCGGTGCTGAAAGACGCCCCCTGCGCGGCCGCCCTCGTCGAATGCGGCTTCCTCTCCAACCGCGCCGAGGCGCTGCGGCTGGGCGATTCCGCCCACCGCGACCGCCTGGCCCGCGCGATCGCCCAGGGCGTCCTCGACTACTGCGCCGCGGTTCGGAAGGCCCAGATCTCCGCGCGTTGACGGTCCGTCCGCCGCCGCCTACGATGCCGCGATGCCCGATGCCAGCCGCAGACGTCCTCCGTCCGCGCCCCGGGGCGGCCCCGGCGCCGCTCCGGCCCGCATGATGGTGACGCCGGTCGAGGACGGCCGCACCCTCGAGGTCGTGATCGGTGAACGCCTCCGCCTCTCCCGGCGCGCCGCGCGACGGCTGCTCGACGCCCGCTGCGTCTTCGTCAACGACCGCCGGGTGTGGATGGCCCGCCACCGCGTCGATGCCGGCGACCGCATCGAGGTCCACGCCGCCGCCCTGCCGCAGGCCCCGGTGGATGTCGCCCCCGGCCGGAGCCCCCTGAGGGTCCTTTTCGAGGACGCCCGCGCGATCGTGGTCGACAAGCCCGCCGGGCTGCTCTCGAACGGTGAGGACAGCGCCGAGGAGGCCATGCGGATGCGACGGAAGGATCCGGCGATCCGCGCGGCGCACCGGCTGGACCGGGACACGACCGGATGCCTGCTCCTCGCGCGGTCCGACGCGGTGTTCGACGAGGCCGTCGAGTGGTTCCGCGCAGGCCGCGTGAGGAAGATCTACGAGGCGATCGCCACCGGCCGCGTGGGCCGCGACCTGCGCGGGATCACCCGTCCGATCGACGGGCAGACCGCGGTCACCCGGGTGACCGTGCTCGATGCGAACGACGAGGCCTCCCACCTCCGCCTGGCCATCGAGACCGGGCGCACCCACCAGATCCGGCGGCATCTCGAGGGGGAGGGCCATCCGATCGCCGGCGACAAGACCTACGGCACCTCGCGCCGGGCCGGGGACCGCCTCCGGTCGATCCCGCGCCAGATGCTCCACGCGGCCGAGATCGCCTTTCCCGCGCCGGGCTCGGGCGTGGTGTCGGTTCGCGCGCCGCTCCCGGCGGACTTCCGGGACGCGCTGCAACGCCTCCGGTTGAGGTGAGGAAACGAAGGGACCGGTCCGCCCCGCCTAGTTGCGGTGACGGAACGTGATGCGACCCTTGGTCAGGTCGTACTGCGAGATCTCCACCGTCACGCGGTCACCGGTGGTGATCCGGATGAAGTGCTTGCGCATCTTGCCGGAGATGTGGGCCAGGATCTCGTGCCCGTTCGGCAGCTTGACCTTGTACATCGTGGCCGGCAGGACCTTCGAGACGACGCCGTCGACCGTGATGCAATCTTCCTTGCTCGCGGGGTCTCCGGCGCCCTGGTTGCTGGGATCTGGCGTCATGCGCGCCCATGCTAGCAGAGCCCTGCGCGAAGGCAAGCGCCATGCAGCTCAGGGCCGACACCTCTTCCCCGAGGTCGTGGCGCCTTTCGGTCGGCGGGGCGCGGAGTGGCTGGTGGACGCTGGAGCCCTTGCGGTTGCGGGGGTGCGACGCCTTTGCCTTGATTCGAGAATCGTTCGTCTGGGATCTCCCTTTCCCGGCGATGGAAGGGGAATCCTGAGGATTCAGTGCAAGCGGCTCGATTCCGGGCGTCTGCCCTGCCATGCGGTGCCGTCGGAAGCGCGGGGTGCGTTTCCAGTCCGGCGCGGCGGTGAAGAAGACGCTCGTACGGGCATTCCGTTCGGCCGGCCCGCGGCTCGACTGAGCTCGCCGAAGTCCGGCCCGGCGGTTCGATGGATCCCGGCAACCCTACGGACTCCGGGAGGCGTCCGCAGGATCAGGTCCATGAACCGCAGACGCGCCCGGAAGCGCGGAAACGGGTTGAACCCCGGGGCGGGTCGGACTAGGGTGCCCGCAGGGCCCGCCGGACGCCGGCGGGGCGAAGACAGGAGCATTGCATGACCACTCGGCGCGGGTTCTTCAAGCAGGCGGGGTTCGGGCTCGCGGCGGCGGCGGGCGCCCCGGCGATGCTGGCCGGCGAGGCGCGGGCGGCGGCTGGCGACGCGAAGGACACGTTCCGGCTCGGCCTCGCGGGATACACGTTCAACAAGTTCCAGATCGATCCCACGCTGGAGATGGTGAAGAAGGTCGACGTCCATTTCCTGTGCATCAAGGACTTCCACCTGCCCTTCACGAGCACGCCCGAGGAGATCGCCGCCTTCCATGCCAAGTGCAAGGACGCCGGCGTCACCGGGTACGGCGTCGGCCCCATCTACATGGACGGCGAGAAGGCGGTCGATGACGCGTTCGAGTACGCCCGGCGCGTCGGCGTGAAGCTGATCGTCGGTGTGCCGCACGGGACGGTCGAGAAGAAGAAGGTCGAATCGCCGGAGCTGATCCGGTACGTCGAGGACAAGGTCAAGGCCTACGACATGCAGTTCGCGATTCACAACCACGGCCCCGACAACCTGCCCTACGCGACGGCCGGTTCGATCATGGAGTTCATCCGCGACCTCGACCCGCGCGTCGGCATCTGCCTCGACATCGGCCACAACCTGCGCGCCGGCGCCTGCCCGATCGCCGAGATGGAGGCCTTCGCCGGCCGCGTGCACGACATCCACATCAAGAACGTCACGGCGGCGAGCAAGGAGGGGAAGGGCGTCGAGATGCCCCGCGGCCTGATCGACATCCCCGCCTTCGTCCGCGTGCTGCGCAAGGTCAAGTATCCGGGCGTCTGCAGCCTCGAGTACGAGAAGGACATGGCCGACCCGATCCTCGGCGTCGCCGAGTCGATCGGCTACTTCCGCGGTGTGATGGACGCGACGCGCTGACGTCGCCGAAAGGAGCACGGACATGGACCCCGAATCGTTCTCCACGCCTCCGCCCCTGCCGCCGCCCCCCTCGCGCTTCCCGCGGCGGGATCTGCGCCGGCCCGCCCCCGCGGTGCCGGTCCACGTGCCGTGGATCGCGCTGCTGCTGGTCGCCGTGCTGCTCTTCGGCCCGCTCTGGGTCTGGTTCTTCTGGCGCATCGAGCCGGGGACCGGCCAGATCGCCGTTCTGATCCGCAAGACGGGCGACCCGCTGCCGTCGGGCGAGATCCTCGCGACGAAGGAAGGCCGGAAGGGCATCCAGCTCGACGTGCTGCCGGAGGGCCGCCACTTCCGGAACCCGTACACCTGGAGCTGGGAATACCATCCCGCTTGCGAGATCCGCGCCGGCCAGCTCGGCGTTCAGACGCGGCTGTACGGTGCCAACCTCGAGGACGGCGCGATCATCGCGGGCCCCGACCAGAAGGGGATCCTCGCGGAGATCCTCAGTCCGGGCACCTACCGCGTCAATCCCTACGCGGTGCTCGTGCAGCCGTTCGACGCGATCTCGATCCGGCCGGGCCACGTCGGCGTCGTCACCTCGCTGATCGGCAAGGATGCGATTGTCGGCGACGTCACCGGCACCAACCGCAACAGCCTGATGGTGGACGAGGGCGTGAAGGGCGTCGGTCCGCGCGTGCTCGACCCGGGCACGCACTACCTCAATCCCTACATGGTGAATGTCATCGAGGTGAACCTCCAGAGCCAGCGGTTCGAGATGAGCGGCGACGACGCCATCTCGTTCCTGACCGCCGACGGCTTCGCCGTCGAGGTCGAGGGCACGCTCGAGTTCGCGCTGATGCGCGAACAGGCCGCGCTGCTGACGCATCGCATCGGCGACATGGACGACATCATCAAGAAGATCATCCTGCCCCGCGCCCGCGGGTTCAGCCGGATCGAGGGCAGCAAGCAGCCCGCGACGAGCTACATCATCGGCGAGACGCGGCAGAAGTTCCAGGACACGCTGGAGACGCACCTGCGCGACCGCTGCAAGGAGTGGGGCGTCTCGATCAAGTCGGTCCTCGTGCGGAACATCAAGGTTCCGGACGAGATCGCCAGCATCATCCGCGAGCGCGAGATCGCCGTGCAGGACGCCAAGAAGTTCGATCAGCAGATCGAGCAGGCCCGGTCCAAGGCCGAGCTGACGAAGCAGGAGATGCTCGCCCAGCAGAACAAGGCCCGGGTGGAGGCCGAGACCGCCAAGCTGAAGGCCGTGATCGAGGCGCAGCAGCAGCAGTCGGTGACCGTCACCAACGCGATCCGCGAGTTCGACGTCGCCAAGCTCGACGTCGAGGCCGCGACGTTCCAGGCCGCCGCCGTGCTCGCCGCCGCGAAGGGCGAGGGGCAGGTCATCCGGCTGGACAACGAGGCGCAGGCCTCGGTGATCAGCAACCAGGCCGCCGCGTTCAACGGGGGGATGGGCTTCGCGCGCTACACCTTCTACCAGCAGGTCGCGCCGCGGATCGGCAGCCTGCTGACCACCGACGATCCGAAGGGACTCGGGGGGCTCTTCCAACCGCTCCTGCCGGACGCGAAGGCGAAGACCAGGGAGGTGCGGCCGTGAAACCGATGGTGCGAGCAATCCTGGGGTTCGTGGCGATCGTCGCCGTCCTGTGGGGCGTCTGGCTCTGGTTCTTCTGCCGGTTCTACGTCGGGCCGGACCAGGTCGCCGTCATCACGGCCAAGGCGGGCGATCCGCTCCCGCCGGGGCAGATCCTGGCGAAGGAAGGCCAGAAGGGCATCCGCGAGGACGTCCTCGGCGAGGGCCGGTACTTCCTGAACCCGTTCCTCTACGAGCACAAGATCGTCGAAGTCCTGAGCATCCTGCCGGGAAAGGTCGGCGTGGTCACTTCGAAGATCGGCGATCCGCTGCCGCAGGGGGAGTTCCTGGCCGGTCCCGGGCAGAAGGGCGTCTGGCGGAGCGTGCTGGGGCCGGGCAAGTACCGCCTCAACCCCGTCGGGTACGATGTCGAGGTCGTCGACGCGGTCAGCATTCCGATCGGCTACGTCGGCGTCCTGACGTCGCTGTCGGGCCGGCAGGCGCCGGAGGGCGCGTTCGCCGGTCCCGACGAGAAGGGGATCCGGAAGGACATCCTCCAGCCGGGCATCTACTACGCGAATCCGAAGCAGTACAAGATCGACGTGCTGGAGATCGGCCTGAACCAGGTCTCGCTGCTCGGCAAGACCGGCGGCGAGGTGCTGACGAAGAACTTCCAGATCAACGAGGGCCAGCAGCAGGGCGGATTCAACGCCCTCGCCCAGAACATGCTGATCCAGCAGCAGGCGCAGCGCGAGGACTACGTCGAGAAGTCGTCGATCTTCAAGGGGCTGACCTCCTCCGCCCGCGCCCGGCCGCAGGTGTCCGCTCAGCAACGGCCGGCGGGCCGTCAGGGCCGGCAGCAGGACGCGGAGCAGACGGTGCAGCAGGTGATGCCCCAGATCCAGGTCCAGAACACCTTCACGCTGAACCAGTTCGTCACGTTCCCCTCCCGCGACGGGTTCGAGGTCAGCCTCGACATGACGGTCGAGTTCGAACTGCTCCCGGAGAAGCTCTCCGGGATCTTCCGCGCGTACGGCGACCTGCCTGCGGTCGTGGAGAAGGCCCTGATGCCGCAGATCCTGTCCATCTCCCGGCTCAAGGGTTCGGCCTACAAGGTGACCGAGTTCATCGTCGGCGAGGGGCGTGAGAAGTTCCAGATCGATCTGACCGAGACCCTCGCCAAGGTGCTCGGCGAGCGCGGCATCAGCGTGCACAACGCGCTGATCCGTCATGTCAACGTGCCGGCGGACATCCTGATGCCGATCCGCGATGCGAGCATCGCGATCGAACAGGACCTCACGAACAAGGAGAAGCAGAACACCGCGCGCAAGCAGGCGGACCTGAACACCGAGACGAGCATGATCGAGCAGCGCGGCGAGCAGGTCAGGCAGGAGACGCTCAAGCTCGCCGGCGAGATCCGGGCCGCACAGGACCGCGAGGTCGCGCAGATCGGCGCCGAGGCGCGCAAGCAGGTCGCCGAGATCGAGAGCCGCACCGCCGCGCTGATGGCGGAGAAGACCGTCAAGCTCGGCCAGGCGAAGGCCGATGCCGTGCGCATGGTCGAGGGCGAGAAGGCGCGCGGGTACCAGATGAAGACCGCCGCGTTCGGCGACCCCGAGGCCTACACGATGTGGGAGTTCGCGAGCGGGCTGAGCCCGGATCTGCGCATCCAGGTCATCTACGCCGGCCAGGGGACCCTGTGGACGGATCTCGAGAAGGCGTCGCTCGGCGACCTGGGCGGTGCGAAGCTCCTGCAAACCCCGGCGCCGCGGCCCGCCTCGGTGTCCCCCGTGAGGGTCGCCCCGCCGCCCGCGACAACGCTTCCCGCGGTCCCGCAGCCGCGACCGGTGCCCCCGGCCAAATAGCGGACCGCACCGTGTCCGGCGGAGGGGGCCGCCGGACGCGGTGCGTAGTCCCAAGGGTGGCGGAAGGCCGGACTCCGCGGCCCGGACCTACATCCCGTAGACCGCCTTCAACTGCGCCTCGGTCGGCATGGAGCTGTAGTACTCGCCGCGCGGGCCGATGTACTGCCCGCCCTCGGTCATCCGGAGCTGCACCGGCGTCTTCGACCCGTTGGAGTTGCTGATCCAGACCGTGGTCATGAACTGCTGCTGCTGCAGGTAGTTGACCTGCTGCTGCGTCTCCATCTGACGGCCGTACTGCCGGCCCAGGGCCCCGCCGAGCAGCGCGCCGGCCGCCGCGCCCAACGCGCGGTCGTTGCCGCTGCCCTCGCCGAGATTGTGGCCGAGGATCATGCCCAGCCCGGCGCCGATACCCGCGCCGAGCGCCGTCGTCTGGTCCGCCTGCGTCGTCGTGCACCCGGTGGTCTGCAGAAGAAGCGCGGCCGCCGCCGCCAGTCCGAACAGGGTTCTTGTCATGGCCTTCCTTCCTTTCCCGACGCGACAATTTCCGCCGCAGATCGGCGTTTTCAAGTATATAGACGCGATGCGGGGCCGGGTATTCAAAAGAAGCGGCCCCGCGCCGGTGCCCGGATGCACGTGCGGAATGGAGAAGGGACAGGGTGAAGCCGATGAAGACATGGTGGATCGCGGTCCTGGTTGCGGCGATGACGGTTCCGGCGATGGCGGCTCCGTCGATGCCGGAGAAGGTCAGGGTGACGGCGACGAAGAAGACCGCCGCCTCGCGCAAAGGGCCGCAGCAGAGCCTGCCCAACGTGTCGGGGCGCGTCGAGGAGGACGAGGTCTTCTACCGGTTCGAACTCCAGCGGATCGCGATGGATGTGCCCCAGGACCTCCGGATCCAGTACATGGTGGTCGTCCAGGACGCCGCCGGGCAACTGCGGGCCGGCGCGGCGAAGGAGGAGGAGGTCGTCCTCGAGGCCCTGCGCCCCGTCGCCGTCGAGTCGGAAACCGTCACGCTCAAGAAGATCGAATGGAACCGCGCCGGCCTGGGCACGGGCGCGCTCAAGGAGAAGCTCTACGGCTGGGCGGTCCGCGTGACGGACGGCAAGGGGACGATCCTGACCGAGAAGTTCCAGCCGAAGGACCTCGAGACGCAGATGGACCGGCTCCTGGAGCAGTGGCGGAAGACCGGCGGCGAGGCCCCCGCGCGCCCCCTGCGGCCCGCCGTGGTTGCGCCCGACCCTTCGCCGCGCGTGCTGCCCGCGCGCCCCGCCGGCGGCCCGCGTCCGCGGCGGTAGGCGTCAGCGGTACCGGTCCAGGATCGGCCGCAGGGACTCGAGCGTCTCCGGCGGGATGGCGTCGCGCGGCGTGATCAGCGCATGGCGGAGCGCGTCGCGGCAGCCGCAGGTTCGGGCGGGATCGACCGCTCCGATCGCTCGGGCCACCGCCTCGCGCGCGAACGACGTGTTGGCGTGGAGATGGCCGACGATCTGCTCGATCGTCACCGCCGCGTGCTCGCGGTTCCAGGCGTCGTAGTCCGTCACGAGCGCGAGCGTGGCGTAGCAGATCTCCGCCTCGCGGGCCAGTTTCGCCTCGGCCAGCGCCGTCATCCCGATCGCGTCGAACCCCAGCTTGTGGTGGAACTCGGACTCCGCGCGCGTCGAGAACGCCGGCCCCTCCATGTTCACGTAGGTTCCGCCGTCCTGCACGCGGCGGGCGGCCGGGCGTTCGGCGGCGGCGGTCTCGCGCGCGGCGGCGGCGAGAACCGCCCGCAGCGCCGGGCAGACCGGTTCGGCGAAGGCGATGTGGGCGACCGCGCCGCGGCCGAAGAACGTGTGGCGTTCCGAGGCCTTCGTCCGGTCGAAGAACTGGTCCGGCACGATGATGTCGCGCGGGGCGAGGGCCGACTGCAGGCTTCCCACCGCGGAGACGGCCAGGAGCGCATCGACGCCGAGCGCCTTGAAGGCCCAGATGTTCGCACGGTGGTTGAGCTCCGAGGGCAGGAGGTGGTGGGCCCGCCCGTGACGCGCGAGGAAATGGACGTCGTGGCCGGCCAGGCGCCCGTGGATGAAGGCGTCGGACGGCGCGCCGAAGGGCGTCTCCATCCGCACCTCGCCGAGGCGCTCCAGGCCGGGCAGTTCGTAGAGGCCCGTTCCGCCGATGATGCCGATGCTCATGGGTGATGACTCCAGGGCGGACACTCTGTCCGGTCGGCGCCGGCCGCGCAACAACAATAGGCGAGGCGCATCAGCGCTTCATCCACACCGTCCGCAGCCATGCGAGGGTCGGGGCGAGGTCGATCGACCCGGCGATGCGGACGAGGTCGTCCATGCGGTTGACCGCGTCCATCGGGATGAGGTCGTCCGGCGCGAAGGCCGGGGAGAGGCGGTGGTAGCGGCGGCCGAGGAACTGGCGGCACTGGTAGTCCACGACGCCCATCCCGCCCTCGGTCAGGATGCCCAGCAGCGGCTTCGCCCACTGGCCGAGGCCCCAGTCGAGGCGGCGGCCCTCGATCCGCATCAGCGGCCGCCCGGTGCCGAGCGACAGCATCCGCACCTGCCGGAGCGGCGGGACGGGGCCGTCGGCCCGGTCGTCCTGCGTCTGCGCGAGCGCCGCGAGCGACGGGTTGTTCGCCACGACCCCGCCGTCGATGTAGCCGTCGGCGGAGGGGAAGTAGGTGGGCGCGGCGGTCGTGTAGAGCGCGATGTCGCGCACGAGCCGGTCGCCGTCGCTGTCGCTGCCGGGAATGTTGTGGAAGAACTTGGCGGCCCACGCGCGCCGGGCCGGATTCGCCGCCTCGTTGTCGAGGTCGAACGCGGGGATCAGGACGCGGCGCCGGAGGTCCTTCAGGCGCAGGTCGCCGAAACGCGCCTTGAGGACCCGCTTGAGACGCACGTTGTCGTACCCCGCGCCGGCCAGCCGCCCGAGGTCCTGGATGTTGTCGAGCCAGGTGTCGTGGAAGATCTCCCTGCCGTGCCGTTCATAGAGCCCGCGCACCTCGGTGGGGCTCATGCCCCGCGCGAGGCCCAGGGCGATGAGGGCGCCGGTCGACGTTCCGGCCAGCAGGTCGGCACGGTCGATCCAGCCCGGCACCTCCCGCTCCAGGCGCTCCAGGAGGATGACCGTGAGAAGGCCGCGGATGCCGCCGCCGTCGAACGACAGGATTCGATGGGCCATGGCGCTGGATCCCCGCCGCCACTCTACCAGAAGACCGTGAACGCGCCGCTCTTCAACTGCGGCTTCATGTCGGCCCACGGCACCCAGCGGACGCTGCCGTCGACGAACCCCTCGTTGCCCCCCGCCGGGTTCTTCCCGGGCAGGTGGTTGACGCCCCGGCGCGTGTCCGGCCCGTACCAGCCGTAGCCGCTCCATTCGCGGATGACATCGACCCAGAGGACCTTGATCGACGGGTCGTCCGTCGTCTTCGTGGGGAACACCGGCGACTTCAGGTGCGTCTGGACCGGGGTCCAGCCGCTGAACGCCGAGGGCATGTCCTTCGCAAGATAGGTGTAGCCCCACACCGATTCCTTCCCCGCGCCGCCCCAGTTCCAGAAGATGTCGAAGTCCCAGTCGCGCCGGTTGCTCGGGCAGTAGCAGTGCTTCCGGGTGATCGTCTCGGTGGAGATCAGCGGGTTGTTGGTGAGATAGCGGAACCAGTAGGGCGACGCGCTCACGTGCAGCCGGGGGTAGGCGCGGTTGTTGTCGATCGCGGCCGCGAGCGTGCTGGTGAGAAGGGCCTTCATGTTGGCGGCGCACGAGGTCCGCCGCGCCTTCTCGAGGGCCTTGCCGATCTGCGGAACCGTCAGCAGCATCAGGATCGCGATGACGGCGATGACGACCAGGAGTTCCACCAGCGTGAAGCCCGCGGACCCCGTCGCGAGCCGCCGGAACCCCCGGGATTCGCACCCCGACCACCGGCCACGGACCGATCTCATGGTGCAACCATACTCCTCCCGGAAGTCGTGCGAAACCCGGAAGACCGGGAAAAGAGGTCCCCGGCCCCGGATTGCCGAAGCCCGCCGGGCAGGCTACAGTACGCGGCCCGTTGCGGACGACGGGCGGGGCGAGGGCCATGAACGCGTTTGAGTATCGGAACGGCGTGCTGCACGCCGAGGGTGTGTCGGTCGAGGACCTGGCGCTTCGCCACGGGACGCCGCTCTACGTCTACAGCCGCGGCCACCTCGAGGCCCAGTTCCGGGCGCTGAGCGGCGCGCTCGCCGACGTGGCCCCGCAGGTCTTCTTCGCGGTCAAGGCCAACAGCAGCGCCGCGGTGATCCGCGTGATGGCCCGCCTCGGCGCCGGGGCGGATGTCGTTTCCGGCGGAGAGCTCTTCCGCGCGGTCCGGGCGGGCATCGAGCCGGGACGGGTCGTCTTCGCCGGCGTGGGCAAGACCGCGGCGGAGATCGACCACGCGATCGGGCAGGGGATCCAGTACTTCACCGTCGAGTCCGAGCCGGAGATCGAGCGCATCTCCGCCTGCGCCGCGCGCCTCGGCCGGCCGGGACGCATCGCGTTGCGCGTCAACCCGGACGTCGATCCGAAGACCCACAAGTACACGAGCACCGGCAAGAAGGAGAACAAGTTCGGCGTCGACCTCGAACGCGCGGAGAAGGCCTACGACCTCGCCGCGTCGCTGCCGGGGATCGAGATCGCGGGCCTCCACATGCACCTCGGCTCGCCGCTGGCCGACGAGACGCCCTACGTCGAGGCCCTCGACAAGGTCGCCCCGCTCTGCGCGCGGCTGAGGGGCCGTTTCGCCTCGTTCCGCCATCTGGACATCGGCGGCGGCTACGGCATCCCGTACCGGCCCGGCCAGAAGCCGTTCGATCTCTCCGCCTTCGCCGCGGCGGTCGTGCCGCGCCTGAAGGCGACCGGCCTGCGCGTGGGCATCGAGCCGGGCCGGTTCTTCACCGGCAACGCGGGCATCCTCGTCACGACGGTCCAGTACGTGAAGGAGAACCCCTTCCGGAAGTTCCTGATCGTCGACGCGGCGATGAACGACCTGATCCGCCCGCCGCTCTACCAGGCGCACCACGAGATCGTCGCCGTCCGCGCGACGGAAGGGACCGTCTTCGGCGACGTCGTCGGACCGGTGTGCGAGTCGGGCGACTTCCTCGCCCAGGAGCGGACCCTGCCCGCGGTCCCCGCCGGCGGCCTGCTTGCCGTTCTCAGCGCCGGCGCCTACGGCATGGTCATGGCGTCGAACTACAACAGCCGCGGCCGCGCCGCCGAGGTGCTCGTCGACGGCGCCCGCTCCGCCGTCGTGCGCGAGCGCGAAACGTGGGACGATCTCGTCCGCGGCGAGTCGATCCCCGAGTGGCTGGGCTGACGCACCGCGGGGCGTCCCGCCGCCGGTCGGACGTGGGGGCGGCCCCCGGGACGATGGACCGAAGGACGGCGGGCGCGCGAGCGTGCGGACCGTCGGGCCGGCCGGGTGCGGCGCGGTCCGGAACAGAGGGGCGGGGGCGCCGGAGGCGGGGAGTCCTGCGGGCCGGGCCCCGGCGGTGAAACTTGGAACAGCCGGGAGGTGCAGGATGCGACGGGGCATGACGTGGGTGGCGGTTGTGTTGTTGGGGTTCGCTGCGGAGGCGGCCCGGGCGCAGGCGCCGGCCGCGCCGAAGAAGGCCTACGACATCGCGGCGTTCGTGTGGCCGTCGTACCACCCGGACGACCGGGCGCGGATCTTCTGGCCGATGGGCATCGGCGAGTGGGAGACCGTGATGAAGAACGAGGCCCACTTCGAGGGCCACCAGCAGCCGCGCCGGCCGGTGTGGGGCTACGTCAACGAGGCCGACCGCTACGTGATGGAGATGCAGATCGCCGCGGCGGCGGACCACGGCGTCAACGTCTTCATCTACGACTGGTACTGGTACGACGGCATGCCGTACCTCGAGGCCTGCCTGAACGACGGCTACCTCAGGGCCCGCAACAACGACCGCGTGAAGTTCTACCTGATGTGGGCGAACCACGACGTGAACCTGATGTGGGACCGCCGCAACTCCGACGACGCCGCGACGAAGAAGAACAAGGCGACCATCTGGCGGGGTGCCGTCAGCCGGTCCGAGTTCGAGACGATTGCGCGGCGGTGGATCGGGAAGTACTTCGGCCATCCGTCCTACTACAAGATCGGCGGCAAGCCGGTGCTGATGATCTACGATCTGAACAAGCTCATCGAGGGGCTCGGCGGCGTCGGGGCGACGCGCGAGGCGCTTGCGTGGCTCCGGGATGAGGTGAAGAAGGCCGGCCATCCGGGGCTCGAACTGCAGCTCTCGATGCGCAAGCACAGCGAGAAGAGCCTCTCCGGCATCGCCGGCGACAACCTCGGCACGCAGAAGGAGGTCGTCGAGACGCTCGGCTTCGACTCGCTGACCCACTACCAGTTCTGCCACTTCGCGAACGTGAACCGGGACTACACCGAGGTGATGGTGGACGTGCGCAAGGAGTGGGAGACCGTGCGGACCGGCTACAAGGCGGCCTACTACCCCCACGTGTCCGTCGGCTGGGACAGCAGCCCGCGCACCCCGAAGCGCCTCGGCGCCGTGATGACGAACAACACGCCGGCGAACTTCGAGCGGGCGCTGCGCGACGCCAAGGCGTTCCTCGACGCCCACCCCGGCGCCGCGCCGCTGATCACCGTCAACAGCTGGAACGAGTGGACCGAGACCAGCTACCTCCAGCCGTGCGACCTGTACGGCTACGGCTACCTCGAGGCGTTGAAGCGGGTGTTCGTCGGGGAGTGAGGGACGAGGGACGAGGGGCGGGGGACGGGGGACGAGGGACGGGGGACGAGGGACGAGGGGCGGCGGACGAGGGGGGAGGGGCGGATGAATCGTGGAATCGCGATCGGGGCGCTGCTGGCGGCGGGACTGGCCGCGGCGGTGCGGGCGGACGACGAGATGGCGGCCGGGTTCGCGGCGCCGCCGGACGACACGCGCCCGTGGTGCTACTGGTACTGGATCAGCGACAACCTCACGAAGGACGGCATCACGCGCGACCTCGAGGCGATGGCGCGCGTCGGCATCGGCCAGGCGCTGATCGGTAACGTCGTCGACCCCGACACCCCGCTCGGCGGCGTGAAACTGATGTCGGACGCATGGTTCGACTGTATGGCCCACGCGGCGGTCGAGGCGAGGCGTGTCGGCGTCGGTCTCGGTTCCTTCAACAGCCCCGGCTGGAGCCAGTCCGGCGGGCCCTGGGTCGCTCCGACGCAGGCCATGCGGTATGTCGCCTTCTCCGAGACCCGCGTCCGCGGCCCCGCGAGGTTCGAGGCGAGGCTGCCGGTCCCGAAGGAGCCGTTCCAGGACATCGCCGTGCTCGCGTTCCCGGCCCCGCGCGGCGAGGAGACGGCGCCGCGTCCGTCGGCCGTGCGCTGCACGCCCGCGGCCGCGGGTGCCGCGGCGCTCGCCGACGGCGATCCCGGGACGGCCTGCGAGTTTCCCGAGGGCGCGAACATCGCGGGGAAGGGCGTCACGATCGATCTCGAGTACGAGCGGCCGTTCGACGCCCGGAGCCTGACGCTCCACCCGGGCCCCGGCAGTTTCGCCGTGAAGTGCGAGCTTTCGGCGGCGGGCGCGGACGGCGCCTTCCGGCCCGTGCGCGAGTTCGTGATGGACCGCAAGGCCCTGGCGCGGCCGAAGTACGCCGTCAATGTCGGATTCCTCCTCCGCGGCCCCGCCGTCGTCTCGTTCCCGGCGGTCACGTCGCGGATCTTCCGCCTTCGGGCGACGCTGCAGGCGGTCGAGGGCGCCAAGGCCGCTCCGGGATCGACGGGGACGGTCTTCGAGCCGCCGGCGCTCGGCGAGATCGCTCTCTCCGCCGCGGCCCGGGTTGACCGCGCCATCGAGAAGCAGCTCGGCAAGATGTCGTCCTCGACGCTGCCGTCGTGGGGCGCTTATCTCTGGCCGCCGTCGACGGAGCCGGAGTCGGCCGGCTTCGCGGTGGCGCCGCCGGGGATCGTGTCCCTCGGCGACCGCCTCGCCGCCGACGGCACGCTGCGGTGGGACGTGCCCGCCGGCGACTGGATCATCCTGCGCGCGGGCATGACACCGACCGGTGCGAAGAACCACCCGACGACCGACGAGGGGTGCGGCCTCGAGGTGGACAAGATGAACCGCGACGCCATCGAGTCGCACTACCGCGGCTTCATGGCCCCGTTCCTCGCGCGCGTGCCGCCCGCCGCGCGCTCCGCGGTGAACCGCGTCGTCATCGACAGCTACGAGGTCGGCTCGCAGAACTGGACCGACGGCTTCCACGTGTCGTTCGAGAAGGCCTTCGGCTACGACCCGCGCCCGTGGCTGCCGGTGCTGACCGGCCGCATCGTCGGCAGCGCGGACCTCTCCGACCGCTTCCTGTGGGATCTCCGCCGTCACATCGCCGACCGCATCGGCACGGAGTACGTCGGAGGCCTGCGCGATGTCGCGCGGCGCGACGGCCTTCGGCTGTGGCTGGAGAACTACGGGCACTGGGGCTTCCCCGCCGAGTTCCTGCAGTACGGCGGGCAGAGCGACGATCTCGGCGGCGAGTTCTGGATCCGCGAAGGGCCGCTCGCACCGCGCGAGGGCCTCGAGCTGCGCGCCGCGTCGTCCGCCGCGCACCTCTACGGCAAGCGCTCGGTCTACGCCGAGGCGTTCACCTCCGCCCGCTCGTTCCTCGAATCGCCGGGCAACCTCAAGGCGGTGGGCGACTGGGCCTACTGCCAGGGCATCAACCATTTCGTCCTGCACGTCTACATCCATCAGCCGTGGGAGGACCGGAAGCCCGGCGTCAACGCGTGGTTCGGCACCGAGTTCAACCGCCACAACACGTGGTTCGAGCCGTCGAAGGCGTGGGTCGACTACCTGCGCCGCTGCCACTTCCTGCTGCGCCGCGGGGCGAGCGTCGCCGACGTCGCCTACTTCATCGGCGACGATACGCCGAAGATGACCGGCATCCGTCAGCCCGCGCTGCCGGCCGGTTACGACTACGACTTCATCAACGCCGACGCGCTGCTCACCCGCGCGACGGTCCGGGACGGCCGCCTCGTGATCCCCGACGGGCCGTCGTACGCGCTGCTCGCGCTGCCGCCGCAGGACACGATGCGGCCGGAGACGCTGCGCCGGATCCGGGACCTGGTCACGGAAGGCGCCTCGATCCTCGGCCCGCCTCCCGTCCGCTCGCCGAGCCTCAAGGGCCACCCGGGGTGCGACGCCGAGGTGGCGAAGCTGGCGGCGGAGCTGTGGGGGGCGGAGAGTCCCGGTCCTTCGGCGCAAGGCGCGAAGGCGGCGGCTCGTCCCTCGTCCCTCGCCCCGCGTTCTTTCGGCCGCGGCCGCGTGTACCGCGGCAACGATCTCGCCGGCGCGCTGCGTGAACTCGGCGCGGAGCCCGCGGTGAACGCGCCCGCGGGCATCCTCTGGACGCACCGCCGGGAGGGCGACGCGGACCTGTTCTTCGTCTGCAACCCGACCAACGCACCGGTCCTCGCCGACGTGTCCTTCCGCGTCGCCGGCCGCGCGCCGGAGCTCTGGCATCCCGACACGGGCGCGCGCGAAGCGGCGGCGTGGTACGAATCGGCCGGCGGCCGCACGCGCGTGCCGCTCGCGCTCGACCCGAACGGATCGGTCTTCGTCGTCTTCCGCCGACCGGCGTCGGGCGCCCCGGTGGCCCGCGTCCTCAAGGACGGGCGGCCGCTCGCGCCCGGAGCCGTGGCGTGCCCGGTGCGCGTCACGCGGACGGACGCCGGCGGCGTCGAGCTGGCGGCGACGGAGTCCGGCCGCTACACGCTGGTCCGGGCGGACGGGCGGGAGACGGTGACCGACGTGGCGCTGCCGCCGGCCGTCGAGCTGTCCAACCCTTGGAAGGTCCGTTTCCCCGGCCTTCCAACCCTTGGAAGCCCGATCGAGTGGCCCCGGCTGGTGTCGTGGACGGAACACGCCGACGACGCGGTGAAGTCCTTCTCGGGAACGGCGACGTACGCGACGCGGTTCGATCTTTCCGTCGACGCGCTGAAGGCGGGGCGCCGGCTGACCCTCGACCTCGGCGCGGTCGAGGCCATCGCCCGGGTCCGGCTCAACGGGCGTGACCTGGGCGTCCTCTGGAAAACCCCCTTCGCGGTTGACATCACCGGCGCGGCGCGCGCCGGCGCGAACGAGCTGGAGGTCGAGGTGACCAATCTCTGGTGGAACCGGCTGGTCGGCGACGACCGGCTGTCGGCCGGCTCGAAGACGACGTTCACCACGGCGCCGCCGCGGACGCCGCGCGACCGGTTGCTGCCCTCGGGCCTGCTGGGCCCGGTGGCGGTGACGTTCATGGAGGTCCGCCCGTGCGAGTAACCGCGTCCGTCGCCGTGTTCGCCGCCCTCGTCATGGCAACGTCCGTCGTTGTGCGGTCCGCCGGGGCGGACAACGGGACCGCGCCGGACGGCCGGCGCGAGCGGGCGGTCCGCACCCCGCCGCCGACGCGCCCGCCGCTGGAGCCCGTGGAGGTCGCGAACCTGCCGGCCGGCGTCGAGCGGGTCGAGCTCTTCCTACTCCTCGGCCAGTCGAACATGAAGGGCCGCGGCGTCATGCCCGACGAGCCGAAGCGCGACCCGCGGGTCATCATGATGCACCTCCGCGACGACCGCTGGTATCTCGCGCGCCACCCGCTTCACCTGACGGGCGACGCGACATCCTTCGCCGGGGCCGACAACGCCGGCGTCGGGCCCGGCCTGTCGTTCGCCGAGACGCTTGCCGCCCGCGATCCGAAGGTGCGCATCGGGCTGGTCCCGTGCGCGGTCGGCGGCTCGAGCATCCGGCTCTGGCAGAAGGGCGCGAAGCTCTACGACGAGGCCGTGCGGCGAGCGAAGCTGGCCGTGGAGAACGCGGCGCCGGTGAAGGGCCGCATCCGCGGCGCGCTGTGGCTGCAGGGGGAGGCGGATGCGAAGCCGGAGGCGCTCCCGGACCACAAGACCGCGCTGCTGAGGACGATCGCGGACCTCCGCGCGGACCTCGGCCTCCCGGACCTGCCGTTCATCGCCTGCACGATCGGCGAGCTGGCCGAGCCGGACCGGCTGTCGGACAAGGCCGCGATGAACGCGATCCTGCTCGCGCTGCCCGGCGCATGCCGCGGAACGGCGTGCGTCGATGCCCGCGACCTCAAGGGCCACATCGGCGACCGCGTGCATTTCGACGCCGCCTCGCAGACCGAGATCGGGCGGCGTTACGCCGCGGAGTGGATCAAGCTCGTTCAGCCGTGAAGGAGAACCGGGACGTGAACCATGGCATCGCACCGACGCTCGCCCTGCTGCTCGCCGGCGCCTGCACCGCGCTCTGCGCGCCGCGGCCGCCGAACGTCATCCTGATGATGGGCGACGACCACGGATGGGAGGAGACGGGCTACCACGGGCATCCGCACGTGAAGACGCCGGTGCTCGACGAGATGGCGGCGCAGGGGCTGCGGCTCGACCGGTTCCACTCCGCGCACCCGAGCTGCTCGCCGACGCGGGCGAGCTTCCTCACCGGGCGGCATCCGAACCGGATGGGCACGTTCACGCCCGGCTGGTCGTTCCGGCCGGAGGAGGTCACCCTCGCGCACGTGATGCGGAAGGCGGGCCACCGCTGCGCGCACTTCGGCAAGTGGCACGTCGGGGCGGTGAAGAAGGAATCGCCGGTCAGCCCCGGCGCGATGGGTTTCGACGAGTGGCTCTCGCACGACAACTTCTTCGAGCTGAACCCGTCGCTCTCGCGCAACGGCGGTCCGCCGCAGGTGTTCGAGGGCGAAAGCTCCGAGATCCTCGTGCGCGAGGCGATCGCGTTCGTCGACCGCGCCCGGAAGGAGGGGACGCCGTTCTTCGCCGTCGTGTGGTTCGGCTCGCCGCACGAGCCCTACAGCGGCCTGCCGGCGGACCTCGCGCTCTACGACGACCTGCCCGCGAAGTACGCGAAGAAGGTGCGCCTGACCTCGAACGAAACCGGAGGCCCCGTCACGCGCCCGCTCGGCGAGGTGTTGCGCGAGCGCTACGCGGAGATCACCGCGATGGACCGCGCGATCGGCGTGCTGCGGAAGCACCTCGCCGCCGCCGGCCTGCGCGACGACACGCTGCTCTTCTACTGTGGCGACAACGGAACCTCGCCCGACGCCACGCTCGCCTCGCCGCATCGCGGAACGAAGGGGCAGATCTACGAGGGCGGCACGCTCGTCCCCGGCCTCATCGAATGGCCCGCGCGCATCCGGAAGCCGCGCACGACGGACGTCCGCGCGACGACCAGCGACCTGCTGCCGACCCTCTGCGCGATCGCCGGCCAGCCGCCGCCGGGCCGTCCGATGGACGGCATCGACCTGACGCCGGTGCTCGACGGCACGATGACCGCGCGCCCGTCGCCGGTCTTCTTCTGGGACTACAACGTCGCGCGCCTGGCCTCCGCGGACGCGCCGCCCTACATCGACCCGCGGCTCCAGGAGGGCACCACGCCGCTCGTCAAGCTCGCCGGCGGCAAGGCCACGCGCGACTTCAGGAACCTGCGCCATCCGGGGGTCTTCACCGACGCCGACTTCCTCGGCCCCCGGGCGGTCATCGACGGCCCGTTCAAACTCGTCATCCACGACGGCGGCAAGGCCGCCGCCGCCCGGGTCGAGCTCTTCGACCTCGACGCCGACCCCGCGGAGAAGACCGATCTCGCCGGCCGCCAGCCGGAGCGTGTCGCACAGCTCCGGGCGGAGCTCCTCGAGTGGCAACGGTCCGTGCTGAAGAGCCTCGCCGGCGCGGATTATGTGAAGTGACCGGACCGGGAAGGAGACCGCCCGAACCATGAAGACCATCCATGTATCGCTTGCGCTGCTCGGCGCCGTGCTCGCCCCCGCGGTCGCGCCGGCGGCGGCTGTCCTGCCCAACGTCATCCTCGTCCTCGCCGACGACCTCGGCGCGAAGGAGCTGTCGTGTTACGGCAACCGGGAGCACAAGACCCCGAACCTCGACCGCATGGCCGCGGAGGGGGCTCGGTTCGAGACGTTCTTCGCCAACCCGCTCTGCACGCCCACGCGCGTCGCGCTGATGACGGGGCAGTACGGCTTCCACAACGGGTTTCTCGGAATGCAGAACCCTGTCTTCACGCCCGCCCCCGACTCGCCGCAGGCGGAGATCGGCAACCACTTCACCCACGCGGACCTGCTCAAGTCGAAGGGCTACGCGACCGCGCTCGCCGGCAAGTGGCAGCTCTCCGGAGTCCTGCCGACGCTGGTGCGCGACGCCGGCTTAGACGAGTACCGGATGTGGGCCTACGACCACAACCTGCCGGAGGGCGTGAAGCATCCCGCGCACGAGAAGGGAGGACAGGCCAGCCGCTACTGGCATCCGAGCATCGTCGAGAACGGGACCTACCTGCCGACGAAGCCCGACGACTATGGCCCGGACTTCTTCAACGACTTCGTCATCGACTTCGCGCGCCGGCACAAGGCCGGGCCGTTCTTCGTCTACTACACGTCCGTGCTCACGCACAGCCCGCACCTGGAGACGCCGGATCCGGCGCATCCGGGCAAGCGCTGGCCGGCGACGTTCCAGTCGAACCTGGAGTACCTCGACCATCTCATGGGCCGGCTCATGGCGGCGCTGAAGGCGGAGGGGCTGGACGAGACGACCCTGGTGATCTTCATCGGCGACAACGGCACCGGCGGCGACGGCAAGGGCACGGTGACCGAACTCGGCGCGCGCGTGCCCTGCATCGTCCGCGGCCCCGGCGTGAAGCCCGGGCTCGTGTCGCGCGCGGTGGCTGACCTGACCGACATCCTGGCCACGCTGGCCGAGGTCTCCGGCGCGGAACGGCCGAAGGACCGGGTGTTCGACGGCCACAGTCTCGTCCCGGTGCTGCGCGGGGAGAAGGAGCGGCACCGCGACTGGATCTACAGCCATCTCGACGACGGGCGCGTCCTGCGCGACGAGCGCTGGCTGCTCGAGATCGGCAAGGGCGGCAAGGGCGAGAAATTCTTCGATTGTGGCGATCGCCGCGACGGCACCGGCTACAAGGACGTCACCGGCTCGTCCGACCCCGACGTGAAGGCCGCCCGCGCGCGGTTTGCGGAGGTCCTCGTCGGGATGCCCGCGCCGAATCCGCGCGAAGGTGTGGCGGCGAAGGCGGGGAAGGGGACGAAGAGGGGTGCGGAGCCGAAGAAGGCGGCCGCAGCGGCCGAACCGCCGCCGGCCGCGGTCAAGGTCGACCGCTTCCCCAAGCGCGACTTGAACGGCGACGGCGCCCTCGACCGCGACGAGTTCATGAAGACGATGACCGGCAGGGATCCCGCCGCCGGCGAAACCCGGTTCAAGTCGATGGACGCCAACAGCGATGGTCGCGTGACGAGGGAGGAGTTCCTTCGCGTGGTGGAGGGTGAAAAATGATCCGCACGGCCCCGATGCTCGCCGCCGTTCTGCTGGCGTCGCTGGGCGCGGCGGCGGATGGCGACCGGCTTCCGGCGTTCTCGTGGGATCGCGTGCCTTGTTATCAGCACATTCGCAAGGACACTGCGTTTTCGGACGAGGAGGTGCGCTATCTCGCTTCGTTCCCGCTCGTGACGCTGGAGAAAGGCACCGGGGCGAAGACGTCCGGTTCGACCGAGGCGGGCACGTTGGCCGCGGCCAGGGCGATCAAGGCCGTCAATCCGGCCGCCAAGGTCCTGTACTACCGCAACGTCATCGTTCACTACGGCGCCTACGCGGCCAATGCGTCCCTGGAGGGCATTCCGGGCGCGTTGCTGGTCGGGAATGACGGCAGCGACAAACTCGTGCGCGGCCGCGTCCAGGCCTATGACCTGTCCAACGAGCGGATGCGCGACTGGTGGGTGGACAACGTCCGGCAGGTCTGCGCCGACCGCTCGATCGACGGCGTCTTCCTCGACGGCAACGTGAAGATCCTCGAGCCGGAGTACCTGCGCCGGGAGATCGGCGAGGTGAAGAAGGCTGCGCTGGTCGAGGGGTACGACTCGATGATGAAGGCGACCCGGCGCGTGCTCGGGCCGGAGAAGCTCCTGGTGGCCAATCTGCTGCGCGCGCGCTTTCCGGATTCCGGCCTGGGGCGGCTGCGCGCGTTCGACGGCTCTTACATCGAAGCGTTCGAAACCGCCGTGGGGAACGTGCCGGTGAAGGACTACGTGGCCAGGGGCATCGCGGCCTTCCAGGAGGCGGCGCGTCAGGGGTTCCTCGTCGCGTTCACCGCCGGCCTGGGAGAGGAGGATGCCGGGGAGGCGCGGAACCGGCAGCGCACCGACGAGATCCGCCAGGGCCTTCCGGCGGGCGAGGCGGCCAGCCGCCGTTTCACCTACCTGCTGGCGGTCTTCCTCGTGTGCGCCGAGAAGCACAGCTACTTCTGCGCTCACGACGGATACGGTGCGGAGGCGAGCAAGGTCTGGATGACGCGTCCGCCGGAGCTGGAACGTCCGCTGGGTCCGCCGAAGGGGCCGGCCGTGCGTTCGGGCGACGTCTACACACGGGAATTCGCTCGCGCCTCGGTCCGCGTGGATCTGGAAGCCCAAGCCGCCCGGATCGACTGGAGATGAGCAAGCGGCGCAACGCGCATCGGAACCGGACGCAAACCGGGGGTATCGCGTTTCCCGGAGACGTGGCATAGTTGTCCCGCCATGCGCCTCGACGCCCATCAGCACTTCTGGACGTACGACCCGGCCCAGCACGTCTGGATGACCGACGCGATGGACTCGCTGCGGCGGGACTACGGTCCCGACGAGCTCCGGCCGTTGCTCCGCGCCGCCGGATTCGAGGGGACCGTCGCGGTGCAGGCCCGGCAGATGATCGAGGAGACCGCGTGGCTGCTGGAGCTCGCCGACGGAAACGAGTTCATCCGGGGCGTGGTGGGCTGGGTGGACCTGCGGTCGCCGCAGCTGCGCGGCCAGCTCGAGCGGTTCGCGCGGCATCCGAAGCTGGTGGGGGTCCGGCACGTCGTCCACGACGAGCCGGACGACGCGTTCATGCTGCGGCCGGAGTTCCGCCGGGGGATCGCGCAATTGCGCGAGTTCGGCCTGACGTACGACCTGCTGCTGTTCGCGAAGCATCTTCCGGTGGCGGTCCGGCTGGTGGAGGAGTTCCCGGACCAGCCGTTCGTGCTCGACCACATCGCCAAGCCGGCCATCCGGGAGGGCGTGGTGTCGCCGTGGCGCGAGGATCTCCGGCGGCTGGCGGCGTCGCCGAATGTGTGGTGCAAGCTCTCCGGGATGGTCACCGAGGCGTCGTGGAAGCAATGGCGCCCCGGGGATTTCCACCGCTACCTGGACATCGTCGTCGAGGCGTTCGGTCCGGAACGGCTGATGATCGGCTCCGACTGGCCGGTGTGCACGCTGTCGGGCAGCTACGGCGACACCCTGCGCATCGTCGTGGACTACGTCCGGCAGTTCCCCGCGGCCGTGCGGGATGGCATTCTCGGCGGGAACTGTGCGCGCTTCTATCGCGTCGCGGGCGCGGCGGAGGCTCCGGCATGAGGGCGACCATGTTCAAACAGCGGGGGGTTGCATGAACGTGTCCATGATCGACGTGGCGGTCATCGCCGCCTACCTGCTCGGCATCACGGCGTACGGCATCTGGGCCGGGTTCCGCCGCAACGCCACGACGGACCAGTACTTCCTCGCCGGCAAGTCGCTGGGCTGGTTCACGGTCGGCGCGGCGGTGTTCACCTCGAACATCTCGACGATCCATCTCGTCGGCCTCGCCGCCAGCGGCGCGAAGGAGGGGTTCGTCATCGGGAACTTCGAGTGGATGGCGTGCTTCACCCTGATCCTGCTGGCGCTGCTCTTCGCCCCGTTCTACATCCGTTCCGGCGTGCGGACGCTGCCGGAGTTCATGGAGCGCCGCTACTGCCCGCAGGCCCGGACCTTCATGGCGGTCATCGGGCTGATCGGCGCGCTGCTGATCCACATCGGGATCAGCCTGTTTGCCGCCGCGAAGGTGTTCGAGAGCTTCCTCGGCGTGCCGATGGTGACCACGATCATCCTGCTCTCGCTCTTCACGGTCGTCTACACGGCGCTGGGCGGACTCAAGGGCGTGGTGCTGACGGAGAACATCCAGGCGGTGCTGTTGCTGTTCGGGGCGGCCCTGGTGACCTTCCTGGGGATCCGGGCCCTGCCCGGGGTGGGCGTGGGCGACCTGGGCGCCTTCAGGGACGCGGTGCAGCCCGGCCAGTTGAGCATGCTCCAGCCGGTGGTGAAGGCGGGCGGTCACCTGAACGAGTACTCGTGGCTCGCGGTGGTCCTGGGCTACCCGATCCTCGGCATCTGGTACTGGTGCGCCGACCAGACCCTGGTGCAGCGGGTGCTGGCCGCGCGCACCGTGAAGGACGGCCAGAACGGCGCGCTGTTCGCCGGGTTCCTCAAGATCACGCCCGTCTTCCTCATGGTCCTGCCGGGCACCATCGGCTACGTCCTCTGGCAGAAGGGGGCCTTCCAGCTGCCCCTGGTGGCGGGCACCGCCAACCCCGACTACAACACCATGCTCCCGACGCTGGTCAACCACCTCGTCCCCGTCGGCCTGAAGGGGCTGCTGGCGGCCGGCATGGCGGCCGCCCTGATGAGCACCATCGCGGCGGGGCTGAACAGTTGCGCCACGCTCATCTCCATGGACATCGTCCGGCGGTCGCGCCCGGACATGCCGGACGACCGCGTGGTCAGGATCGGGCGGGTTTCGACCGGCGTCATCATGCTGCTGGCGATGCTCTGGTCCACGCAGGGCGACCAGTTCGGCACGATCTTCGAGGCGATCAACAAGATCCCCATGACCTTCGCCCCCGCGGTGACGACGGTGTTCCTGTTCGGCGTGCTGTGGAAGCGCGGCACCCGCCAGGCGGCGATGGCCACGCTGTACCTCGGCTCGGTCATCGGCGTGATCTACTTCCTCGTGGACCTGCCGGGCGTGGGCCGGATGCTCCTGGGCGGAAAGGCGCAGGCGGGATTCAGCGGGCTCGTCACCGACCCGGTGCAGGGGCTGGGGATCCCGTTCATGATCGTCGGCCCGATCCTCGCCGTCCTGTGCGGGCTCATCTACACCGTCACCAGCCTGCTGACCCCCGCGATGGATCCGCGCCAGGTCGTCCAGGTGTGCTGGGACCACCCGCTGGCCTTCCTCAAGGGCCGGCTGACGGGATGGAGCGATCCGCGCATCGTCACGCTGATCCTGGCGGCGGTGGTGGGCGTCCTGTACTTCAACCTGAGGTAGCCGCATGAACTTCAGTCCGCTCGGCAGGACCGGCCTGAGGGTTTCGCGCCTGAGCTTCGGCGCCTCGTCGCTCGGCGGCGTGTTCCGTCCCGTGGATGAGGCCCAGGCGATCCAGGCGGTCCACACGGCGCTGGACCTGGGCATCAACTACTTCGACGTCGCGCCGGCCTACGGCGGCACGCGCTCGGAGACGGTGCTCGGCCGGGCGCTCAAGGGCGTGCCGAGGGACCGCTACCACCTCTCCACCAAGGTCGGCAAGTACACGCAGCCCGGCGCCTACGGCGACGACACGCTCGACTACTCGCGCGCGCGCATCCGCGCCTCGCTCGACGAAAGCGCGGCTCGGCTCGGCGTCGACTACTTCGACATCCTCCACATCCACGACATCGAGTACCAGGGCCGCCGTCACACCGAGTGGGCGCTGTCCGAGGGCCTCGCGGCCGTCCAGGAACTGAAGCGCGAAGGGCGGATCGGGGCGGTCAGCTTCGGCATCTACCCGATGGATCTGTGGCACCGGATCTTCGCCGGGTGCGAGATCGACGCAGCGCTGGTCCACAACCACTACTGTCTCAATGACACGCGCCTGCTGGAGCTGCTGCCGCTCGCCCGCGAGAAGAACATCGGCATCATCAACGGCTCGCCGTTCGCCAGCGGCCTGCTGACGGACCGCGGGCCGGCCGACTGGCATCCCGCCGATGCCGCCGAGCGGGCGGTGTTCGCGCGCGCCGCCGAGCACTGCCGGCGGCACGGCTCGAGCATCAGCAGGATCGCGCTGCAGTTCGCCAGCCAGAACCCCGGGATTCCGACGACGCTGTTCAGTTCCGCCAGTCCCGATTCCGTGCGGCGCACCGTGGCCTGGCACGAGGAGCCGTGCGCGGCGGAGTTGCTGGCCGAGGTGCAGGCGATCCTGCAGCCCGTGATGAACCGGCAATGGGCCTACTGAGCCGGGCCGGCCCGCGCGGCCGCGAGCGCGTCTCCCGCCCCTGCGTTCCGGGCGCTGGACATTCGCGGAGCCAGACCCTCCAATACCCGAGCGAGAGGAGCGACCCATGCGAAAGGGACGAACCGTGAACCTCCACCCGGCGGTCGCCGCCGCCCTGCTGTTCGCGCCCGCGTCCGCCCTGCCGGCGGGCGGGGAGGGCGCCCCGCGCCCGAACCTCGTGTTCTTCTTCACCGACGACCAGCCCCAGTCGGCGATGGGCTGCATGGGCAACCCGCACCTCAAGACGCCCAACATGGACCGCCTCGCCGCCGAGGGCGTGCTGTTCGAGAATTCGTTCGTCACGACGGCGATCTGCTGCTCCAGCCGCGCCTCGCTGTTCTCCGGGCAGCACATGGTGCGGCACGGCATCGATAGCTTCGTCAAGGCGCTGAGCGCCGAGCAGTGGGCGGGGACCTACCCGGTGCTGCTGCGCGCGGCGGGTTACCGCACCGCGTTCCTCGGCAAGCTCGCGATCGGCAATCCGAAGACCGAGCCGCCCGGGCTGTGCCTTCCGGCGGACCGGTTCGACCTCTGGTACGGCTTCCCGCAGAGCATCGCGTTCAACCAGGACGGCCGCTACCTGACCACCGTGATGGAGGAGAAGGCCGTCCGGTTCATCCGCGAACAGCCCAAGGACAAGCCGTTCCTGCTGATCATGGCGCTCAAGGAGCCGCACGGTCCGCGCGATTTTGAGGACCCGGATCTGCCCAGGGACCTCGTGCAGGGACCGTTCCCGCGCCCGGCAACCCTGAGCGACGAGGCCTTCGTCCGCCTGCCCGCCGCGATCCGGGCGAGCCGCAACAGCGTGGGGCCGCCCTTCGCGACGGACGACGCGACGTTCCAGCAGGAGATGGCGCAGACCTACCGCTACGTCTGCCGCGCGGATCTCGCGGTCGGCCGCGTCATGCAGGCGGTGCGCGACGCGGGCCTCGACGGCAACACCGTGGTCTTCTTCTCCTCGGACAACGGAAGCCTGGACGGCGCGCACCGGCTGCACGGCAAGTGGAGCATGTACGAGGAGAGCATCCGCGTGCCCCTGATCGTCCGCGATCCGCGTCTTCCCGCCGCCGCGCGCGGGCGCCGCGCGCAGATGGCGCTCAACATCGATATCGCCCCGACGATGCTCGCGATGGCCGGCGTGCCCGTTCCCGCGGCGATGCAGGGCATGGATCTCCGCCCGATCCTGGCCGACCCGAAGACGCCGGGCCGCGCCGACTGGTACTACGAGCACGACATCCAGCTCGTGGGCGGGGGCAAGCCGCTGCCCCGCTGCGAGGGCGTCCGATCCGATCGGTGGAAATACACCCGCTACAAGGACACCGAACCGGCGCAGGAGGAGCTCTTCGATCTCCAGGCCGATCCGCGGGAGGAGCGGAATCTGGCCGGCGACCCCGCGGGCGCGAAGACGCTCGCCTCGCTCCGCGCGCGTTGTGTGGAGCTCCGCGCGGCGCTCAAATAGCCGACGGCGAGGGGAGGACGGACTCCATGGACTCTCGAATCCGCTGGACTTCATGGGCCGTTGCGTGTGCCGCGGGGCTTGCTGTCGCCTGCCGTGCTTCTGCGGGCGTTCCGGCGGACACCGCGGCGACGGACACCCGGGCCTACGTGCCTCCTTCCGCGCCCGGCGCCGCGGACTGGCTTCGCGAGGCGCGGCTCGGTGTGTTCATGCACTTCTGGGCGAACACCTCGAACCAGATGTCACTCGTCGAGGCCTTCGACGCGCCGGCCGTTGCGCGCCAGGTCAAGGCGATGGGGGCGCGGTACCTCGTGCTGACCCTCGGCCAGAACGCCGGCTTCTACAACGCGCCGAACGCGGTCTATGACCGATTCCTCGGCGTCGCGCCGGGCGGGCGCTGCTCGCGCCGCGATCTGCCGCTCGACCTGCACCGCTCGCTGGCGCCGGAGGGCGTCCGGTTGATGCTGTACCTGCCGTGCCAGGTGCCGAACCGCGATCCCGCCGCGCAGCGCGCCTTCGGACTGCCCGAGGGACCGAAGGACCAGCCGGTCGACGAGGCCTTCGCGCGCAAGTGGGCGGAGGTGATCCACGAGTGGTCCGCGCGCTACGGGGACAAGGTCGCCGGCTGGTGGTTCGACGGCGGCTACGCGCACATCGGCTTCAACGACGCCATCACGGCGGTCTACGCGGACGCCGTGAAGCGCGGCAACCCGCGCGCTATCGTCACCTTCAATCCCGGCGTGCGGCTGGTGCGGCACACGAAGGCGGAGGACTACACCGCCGGCGAGTTGAACGACCCCTTCGCGACCCTGCCCGCGGGGCCGCTCGTGGATGGATCGCAATGGCACGCGCTGACGTTCCTTGGCGCGTCGTGGGGCCGGCGCGACGCGCGGCATCCGACGGAGCGCTGGGTGGACTGGGCCACGGCCGCGGCGCGGAAGGGTGGGGCGGTCACGCTCGACCTCGGCCCGAACGCCGACCCCGCCGCCGGCCCCGTCGGCACCTTCAGCGAGGCCCAGGCGGCGCAGGTCCGCGCCATCGCCGATGCCCTTCGGGCCGGGCGCTGAGCGGCCCGGGGCGGGCCACGGCATTCGAACGAGAGCCCGCTGGGCCGCACGGGCACGCTCGGCGCCGGGCGCATCGCTCTACCGGCTCTACAAACCCTGATCGCGGCGATCCGGGCGGCGTCGGTCGTCGGACTTTCTTGTCGCGCGGACCGGGGTGGCAATGGCACCATGCGCGGCCATGAACCATTCCATGCTTCCTCTCGCACTCGTCGTCCCGTTCGCCGCCCTGCTGGCATCCTCCGCGGCGGGCGCCGAGACCACCGTCGGCCCGTGGGACCTCGAAGCGCTCCGCAAGACGCCCGCCGTGCAGTGGGCCGACCGCTCCGGCCCCGTCCACTCCCTGCTCTACGCCGGCGAAGCCTTCCAGGGCCGGCCGACCGAGGTCTTCGCGTTCTACGCTTCGCCGCGCACGCTGGGGAAGACGGCGGACGGCAAGGTCCCGGGCGTCGTGCTGATCCACGGCGGCGGCGGCACGGCGTTCGCGGAGTGGGTCTGGCTCTGGGCGCAGCGGGGCTACGCGGCGATCGCGATGGACCTCGCCGGCAGCCGGCCCCCGGCGCCGGCCTACGACCCGGCGACCGGCGCGCCGGTGCCGAACCAGGCCGCGAAAGCGGAGACGCGCACGCGACTTCCGAACGGCGGCCCGGACCACGGGCATCCGCAGAAGTTCGATTCGATCGGCGGCGCGACGGATGACGACTGGCCGTTCCACGCGGCCGCCGCCGTGATCCGCGCGCACTCGCTGCTGCGGTCGTTCGAGGAGGTCGACCCCGAGCGCACCGCCGTCACGGGCATCAGCTGGGGCGGCTACACGACCTGCCTCGTCGCGTCGCTCGACGACCGCTTCAAGGCCGCGGTGCCGGTTTACGGCTGCGGCTTCCTCCACGAGGGCGAGTCCGTGCAGAAGCCGTCGGTCGACAAGCTCGGCGACCGACGCGATCTTTGGGTGAAGACCTACGACCCCTCCAGCCTGCTGCCCCGCTGCAAGGTGCCGGTCCTCTTCGTCAATGGAAGCAACGACATCCACTACCCGCTCGACAGTTACCAGAAGACGTTCGACGCCGTCGCAGGCTTCAAGCAGATGCGCATCGAGGTCAACATGCGCCACGGCCACCAGTCCGGCTGGGAGCCGAAGGAGATCGGTCTGTTCATCGATTCGTACTGCCGCGGCGGTGCCCCGCTGCCGGTCCCCGGTCAACCCGCGGTCGCGGGCGACGTGGTGCGCATGCCGGTCCGCGCGGCCGCGGGGCTCAAGGAGGCGGCCCTCCACTTCACGACGGACGGCGGCCCGCGTTCGAAGCGGGTATGGAAGAGCCTCCCGGCGCGGATCGAAGAGGGTGTCGTCGTGGCACCGCGCCCGCCGCCGGAGGCGAACACGTGGTTCATCGGCGTCACCGACGAGCGCGGCGCGATGGTCAGCTCGACCGTCCAGTTCTCACCGGCGAAGTGAGGCACAGGCCATGAACCGGGACGCTTTCCACTCGATCCTTGCCGCCGCGGCGCTCCTGTCCGCCGCGCCGTCCCCCGCCGCGCCGGAACCCCGGCCGAACGTCGTGGTGATCCTGGCCGACGACCTCGGCTATGCCGACCTCGGCTGCCAGGGCTCGGCGGAGGTGAAGTCGCCGCACATCGACTCCATCGCCGCGAATGGCGTGCGCTTCACGGCGGGCTACGTTTCGGCCCCGCAGTGCTGTCCCTCCCGCGCAGGGCTCGTCACCGGGCGCTACCAGAACCGGTTCGGCTTCGAGGCGAACTGGCCCGCGTCCGCCGCCGGCCGCGCCGGCCTGCCGGTGGACGAGACGACGTTCGGCGACCGGTTCAAGGCCGCGGGCTACGCCACCGGCATGGTCGGCAAGTGGCACCTCGGCGACCCCGGGCCGATGCGCCCGTACAACCGGGGATTCAACGAGTCCTTCTGGCACCCCAACGGCGGCGTGCTGTTCCCCGATCCGAAGACCGGGTGCCTCCGCAGCGTCCAGCGCGGTCCCGAGCCGGCCGGGGAGCGCGAGTACTCCACCGACGCCTTCGGACGCGAGGCGTGCGCCTTC